>JAEEGJ010005639.1_pt1 | contig 38949 bp, 35 predicted proteins | sample 8958761 | NCBI WGS metagenome assembly JAEEGJ01 (sample SAMN16246546, study PRJNA631951) | gut metagenome | biome: gut microbiome; feature: rumen; material: RS-attached | host: Bos | place: Iran: Karaj | collected 2018-10
TACGGCTCCCTACCGATTTGTACCGATTCTTACCGATTGGGGCGCAGTTTGAGGCTGTATGGGCGAAGAAGGATACAAGAAGGGCCCGATGAAAGTCGGCGGTTGTCGGGAGCCAGGCGGGGGGAAGGGAGGGAAAAGACGGGGGGAAGGGAAGTCAAAAAAAACAGTTTATTCGAGAAACATTTTTCGTTATGTCGATTTTTTTTCCGAATTTTGCACTTTCAAAATTTATCAATATATCATTTTATAATTTTTCTTTTTATTATGAAAACAAGTTCTTTCCGAGCATTGACCATCCAAGAGGTCGAGCAGCTACAACAGCAAGGCAACCGCGCCGAAGACTGGTCGTCAATCCAAGTGGCCGACGGTTTTGATGCCGCATTGGTCTACAACAACGTGTTTATGGGCAAAGTATGCCTGGGAGCCCTGGGGCAGGGCCTTGTCCACGACAACGACCTGCAAGTGCCGGAAGGAATATACAACAGCATGATTGCCAACGCCACGGTGGGCGACCACTGCGCGGTGCACCATGTGCGGATGCTCAGCGGCTACACGGTGGGCGAGGGCTGCCTGCTGTTCAACATCGGCGAGATGACCGCCACGGCCCCCAACGTGGAGAACGACTACCCGTGGCTTGCGCCCATGAACGAGAACGAGGGGCGCAAGATACTCCCCTTCAGCGGCATGACCATCGGCGACGCCTACCTATGGGCCAAGTATCGCGACCACGGCAAGATGGTGGAGCGGCTGGAGGCCATGACGCGCCAGCGTCTCGCCACGCCTGAGGGCTGCTACGGACGTGTGGGCAGCCACTGCACAATCAAGAACACGCAGACGGTGCACAACGTGGCCATCCTCTCGGACGCCAAGACTCCCTCACGCATCGAGGACTGCATAGTGTTGGCCGACGGCGTGGTGGGCTACGGCTGCACCTGCGAATACGGCTGCATAGCCATGCGCTTCGTGCTGGGCGAGCACGTGCATCTGGAGTTCGGCGTGCGCCTGAACGACACGGTGGTGGGCGACAACTCGACCATAGCGCGCTGCGAGGTGGGCAACAACATCATCTTCCCCGCCCACGAGCAGCACCACAACAACTCGTTCCTCATCGCCTCGCTGGTGATGGGACAGAGCAACCTGGCGGCGGGCTGCACGGTGGGGTCGAACCACAACGGCCGCACCGCCGACAACGAGATAGTGGCGGGCCGCGGCTTCTGGCCGGGACTGTGCACCAGCCTCAAGCACTCGTCGAGCTTCGCCTCCTACTGCCTGCTGGCCAAGGGAGCCTACCCTGCCGAGCTGAGCATCACGCTGCCCTTCGCGCTGGTGAACAACAACGCGGCAAAGAACCGTCTGGAGGTGATGCCCGCCTACTGGTGGATGTACAACATGTATGCGCTGAACCGCAACATCACCAAGTTTGCCAAGCGCGACAAGCGGCAGAAGAAGGCGCAGCATATCGTCTTCACCCCCTTCGCGCCCGACACCGCCGAGGAGATTTTCAACGGCCGCCAGCTGCTGAAATACTGGACCGAGCAGGCCTACCTGCAGACCAAGGCGCAGCACCACGACCAAAAGACCGAGCCTATCGAGGTGGTGGCCTACGGCATGGAGAAGGGCAAGCGGAAGGTGACGGTGCTGAAGGCCGCGCAGGGCTACAAGGCCTACGAGGAGATGCTGGTGTACTACGCCATGAGCACCCTGACCAAGGACGGCGAGAATACCGCCCTGCCCGACGCCACACTGGGCGAGGGCGAGCGCGAGCGCGAATGGGTGAACCTGGGCGGACAGCTGGTGCCACAGGCCTACCTCGACACGCTGATGGGCCAGATTGAGAAGGGCGAAATCAACTCGTGGGACGAGATACACGAACGCTACAACCAGTGGTGGGAGGAGTATAACGAACGCCTCTGCCCAAGCCATGCCTACCATACGCTGTGCGACCTGCTGATGTGCAAGACGATTGGCGAGGAGCAGTGGCAGACCCTGCTGCAACGCTACAGCACCATCCGCCAGTTTGTTGCCGACCAAGTGCGCATCACCCGCCAGAAGGACGAGGAGAACCTCTTCCGCCAGATGACCTACCGCAACGACGCGGAGCTGCAGGCCGTGCTGGGGTAAGGAAATCGGAATAATCAAAATAGTCGAAGCAATCGGGATAATCCGAAGGGTTCCTCCTAGAGCTGGGCTTTCAGCTCGAGGAGGAACTGTTTGGCATCGGCGAGGGTTTGGGCCACCTGCATGGTGTCGTCGAGGGTGTCCTTATGGCGGAGCTGCTCTTTGACGCCCTCGAGGGTGTAGCCGCAGTCGCGCGTGAGGTGGTAGATATGGCGGAGCAGGGCGATGTCGTCGGCGGTGTAGTAGCGGGTGCCCTTGTTGTTTTTGTGGGGACGGAGGGCGGGGAACTCGGTCTCCCAGAAACGCAGGAGCGAGGGGTTGACATCGAGCATCTTGGAGACTTCGCCGATAGAGTAATAGAGTTTGTCTGACATGGGGGATGTGGGGTTAGGGGTATACTTTTTTAGGTCATTCAGTAGGTGTAGTAGCCTTGGTTGTCCTGATAGGATTGCTGCTTGGTGTATTTGACATCCTTGAGGCTGTTGGCCTTGATGTTGATTTGGAAGTTCCAGCTCTTGTAGTAGCCGAAAGGTACCCAGTTGAAGCGCATCTCCCAACAGTGGAGGTCGCGGTAGATGTCGAGCGAGGTGTAGGAGAGGCCTTTGTTAACAAAATCGTAGCCGGTGGTGACGGCAATCTTCCAGTTGGGGGTGAGGTCGACATTGCCCGTGACGCTGAGGGTTTGGATAAACTCTTTCTTGAGGTTGAACTGCGCGGCCACGTAGGTGCTGACATAGCTGAGAGTGTAGTTGAACGAGACGTTCCACGGCATGTTGAAATTGGCGTAGGAGCCCATCATCAGCGCGGGGTTGTAGTTGAAGGGGGTCTGGAGCACCGGCGGCACAACCTGTTCGCCCTTGGGCTTGGAGCCGGCCTCGTCGCCCTTGCCAGACTTGAAGGTCTCGCTGTTGATGCTGTAGGAGAACTGGGTGCTCCAACTGGAGTTGGTCTTCTGGAAGAGCTTGTTCTGCACTTTCCAGATGAACTGGTCGTGCTTGCGGCCCGCGCTGTCGATATAGTAGGGGCTGAAGGTGCCCGAATAGTTGAGCACCATGTTCTTAAATAGGGTCGTGCGCCCCGATACGCTGAGGTCGGACCAGCGCAGGGAGTCCTTGGCGAGGTCGTAGCTCATGTTGAAGCTGAGGTTTTCGAGCAGGGTAATCTTTTTCATACCCGTCACGGTGTCCTTGGGGTTGGCGACTTTCATTTCAAGGTTGTTGCCGATGCTGAAACTGACGCGACCCGAACGGCCGTCGGCGGGGCCGCCATAGAGGCTCTGCTCAAAGATGGAATAGCGGTACACGTAGCCGGTATTGTCGGTGTAGGACTGCCACCAGCCCAGTTTGGGGTTGCCAAAGTCGGGATGGTAGTTGAACGACACCGAGGGATTGATGACATGGCGGATGGCCTTGACGGGACCGAACTTGAAGTTGAACATGCCGTAGATACGGGTGGAGAGCGACGAGGTGAAGCTCACGTCGCGGTTGGCACGGAAGCCACGGAGGGTGTCGATGACGGTTTGGTTGGTGGCGGTGTCGAACGACTTGCGGATGGTGCTCCAATGCCAACGCTCGCTGTAGTTGGCCGAGTTGGTCCAGTTGAAATACTTGAGCACCTTCTGAGAGAAGCTGAGCGGTACGGAGTGCTGGACACCGTACTGCATCTTGTTGAGGGTGGCGAGCTTGAAGAGGTCGGAGTCCTGCGAGGTGATGTTATTGTCGGCAGAGACGGTGTAGGAGAGCGAGATATTCTCATACCAACGGTAGGAGCCAGAGACCTGTTTGCGACGCAGGGGGTAGAAGGTGGTGGAGCTGAGCGACACGGAGGGCAGTTTGAGGTTGATGAGACCCGTCTGGGCGTTGTAGGACTCGCGCAGCGAAGCCGCCAGGTTGAAGCCGCCACCCAGTTGGGCGGTGTAGGAGATGCTGGAGGTGGTGGTGCTGTTGAAGTAGTCGTTGCGGTTGGTGGTGTTCTTGTTGTAGTTGCGGCTCTGGAGGTTGACATTGGCGGAGAAACGGCTACGGGGGTTGGCCTTGGCATCTTGGTCGTGTTTCCACACCAGCTTGAAGTCGCTGAACTTGTTGAAGGTGGCACTGTCGCCAGGAATGCCCTCCTTGGTGATGCCGTAGCGGAGGTCTACATCGCCCTTGTATTTGTAACGCACGTAGTAGTTGCTCTTAGCCTCGGCGGCCCAACTGAGGTTGGTGTAAATCTCGCCAGTGAGGGCGAGGTCGACCATATCGTTGATAGGCCAATAGTAGCCGCCGTCCTTGAGATAGTAGCCACGGTTGTTCATCCAGCCGTAGTTGGGCATGAGGATACCCGAGGTGCGGTCCTTCTTCATGGGGAAGAAGGCGAAGGGCAGCACCAGCGGCGTGGGGACGTCCTCGATGGAGACATAGGCGGGACCGGTGAAAATCTTGTCGCCGGTGATGAGCTTGGAGTGGCTGAAATTGATGGCGAAATGGGGGTGTGAATAGTTGCAGGTGGTGTACTGCCCGCCACTGAGGTACATGATGGAGTCGCTTATCTTCTTCACACGGGAGCCATGCAGGAAGCCTTCGCCCTGCTGGGTGATGACACCTGAGATGATGCCCTTCTTGGTGTTGTAGTTGAAGGAGATGGTGTCGGCGACATACTCGGCATCGCCCTCCTTGAAGAAAGGCCTGCCGACGGGTTTGCCGTTGGAGTCGGTGACATGCACGGCATAGAGCATCTGGGTGTTGAAGTCGACGCGTATCTCGTCAGCCTTCAGTTCCATGCTCTCGTATTCAATCATGCCTTTGTTGTAGAGTTGTGCCTTGCGTTTGTTGACATCGAAGGAGATGGAATCTTCCGCCTGATAGTGGACAATGCTGGAGAGGGCACTGGGGGAATTGCCAATCAGGCGACGCTGGGAGGCCAGCGAGTCGGCCACGGCGGCGAGGGAATCGGAGAGCAAGGCGGCTGCCGAAGCGGTGAGTCTGTCGGGCAAGGCGACGGCGAGCGAATCGGGCAATTTTTTTTGCAAAGAATCGGGCTGCGCCACCGCTGAATCGGGTGCAAAAGGCCGCAAAAAAGTGCCAGAAAATGATTTTTGACCCTGCAAAATGACAGAATCGGACTGGGCAAAACACTCATTTGTCAGTCCCACGAAGGAGACTAACAAACAGATGTTCAAAAGTTTCCACATAATATTTCTCACTTTCCGATTTTACTCGTATCTTTGCAGTTTGAAACTGCAAAGATACCAACTTTTTGCACAATATTGAAAACTAAAAAAACACAATTGAAAATGAAACGCTTACTTGCCATATTTATTGTGCTGGTTTGCATAAATGGAACTGCCTTTTCGCAAAAAAAAGCCGTCGGACAGGTCAAAACAGTCGTCATTGACGCGGGTCACGGGGGCGACAAACCCGGTGCCATAGGAAAAAAATGCAAGGAAAAGAACGTTACCCTGTCGTTGGCACTGAAGCTGGGAAAGCTCATCGAGGAGAACTACCCCGACGTGCGGATTATCTACACCCGCACCACCGACGTGGACATCACGCTGGCGGAACGCGCCCGCATAGCCAACCGTGCCAAGGCCGACCTCTTCATCTCGATACACTGCAACTCGCATAAGACCTCCACACCCACGGGCGTGGAGACCTTTGTGATGGGATTGTCGCAGAGCAAGGCGAACATGGAGGTGGCAAAAAAGGAGAACGCCGACATATTGCTGGAGAAGGACTACAAGGACAACAGCGACTATCAGGGCTTCGACCCCAACTCGCCCGAGAGCTATGTGATGTTTGCCATGTACCAGAACGCCTACATCGACAAGAGCCTCGACTTCGCAGGCTTGATTCAGGACCAGTACAAGAGCGCCATCAAGACTATCAACCGAGGGGTGAAACAGGCCGAGTTTTTTGTGCTGTACAAGACCGCCATGCCTGCCGTGCTCACCGAGGTGGGCTTTATCAGCAACCCCGAGGAGGAGCAGTATCTGATGTCGGACGAGGGGCAGGCGACCATCGTGGTGAGCATCTTCAAGGCGTTTGTGGCATATAAGAGCCAGACCGAGGGCAGCAAGGCTCCCACCGACCTCAAGATAGAGCTGAAGGGTTACAAGAATACCAAGAAACCCGAAGTGAACCCACCCGTACAGCCAGAAAAACAGGAAACTGCCACTGCCGGCAAGACCACCACTGAGCCTGCCAAGCAGAAGGAGGAACCTTCTATCCCCTCCACCATGATACCCTCGACAGCGCAGACCCACGTGGAGCCCCCGCTACCCATGGACGAACCCAAAGAGGCCTCGCAGCAGCCTGCGGCACCCGTGCAAGCACAGACGGAGACTGTAGCACCCACCCCACAGGCAGAGCCTGAGCCGATGGGCGAAACACACGGCAACGAGGTGGTGTATAAAGTGCAGTTTATGACCAGCACCCAGATGCTCAAAGCCAAAGCCCGCGAGTTTAAGGGCATAACCGACTACGAGACCTACCGTCAGAAGAACATCATCTGCTACACCACCGGACGATTCTCATCGGCCCGTGAGGCCGCCGAGCACCAAAAGGCTGTCCGCGAAAAGGGCTTTGCCGATGCCTTCGTGGTAGCCTTCCAAGGCAATGAGCGCATCACCATGCAACGGGCTAAAGAAATAAATGGGAAATAACTCTCGTTAAATAACGTCATAACGAGATTACGTTATAACGAACCATATATTACATTAAAAATGATCGACGTCAAGAATATCACCAAAATCTACGATGGCCAGCGTGCCGTGGACGATGTCAGTTTCACCGTCCGTGAGGGCGAGGTGGTCGGCCTGCTCGGTCCCAACGGCGCAGGCAAGTCCACCCTTATGAAGATTCTCACCTGCTATATCCCCCCCACCGAGGGCGAAGCCACCATCTGCGGCCACAGCATCTACGACGACCCTATCGCTGTGCGCCGACAGATAGGCTACCTGCCTGAGCACAACCCGCTGTATCTTGAGATGTACGTGCGCGAGTTCCTCGAATTCTCAGCCGGCATCTATGGCATCAAGCACTGCAAGGAGCGTGTGGAGGAGATGATCGAACTGGTAGGCCTTACCCCCGAGAGCAACAAACGCATCGCACAGCTCTCCAAGGGCTACCGACAGCGCGTGGGACTCGCCCAGGCACTTATCCACGACCCCAAGGTGCTCATTCTCGACGAGCCTACCACCGGACTCGACCCCAATCAGCTGGAGGAGATACGCACCGTCATCAAAAACGCCGGCAAGAACAAGGTGGTGCTGCTCTCCACCCACATCATGCAGGAGGTGGAGGCAATGTGCTCGCGCGCCATCATCATCAACCATGGCAAACTAGTGTCCGACGACCATCTGGGCAACATCACCTCGCAGCAGCTCACTGAGAAATTCCACCAAGTAACGCTTTGAGGAAAGAAGTATTAAGTAATTGTCACACCCAATACAATAATTTCAATTTTCAACTTTCAATTTCACCATGACCCGCCAACAACTTATCGACCTAATCCATACCCGTCGTTCCTTCCTCTGCGTGGGACTCGACGTTGACAAAAACAAAATGCCCGCACACCTGCGCGACGTGCAGGACGGCGTGTTCCTCTTCAACAAGGCCATCATCGATGCCACCATCGACTACACCGTCGCCTACAAGCCCAACCTCGCCTTCTATGAGGCGATGGGCATCGAGGGACTTATGCAGTTAAAGAAGACCATGGACTATCTCCACAGTCTGGGCAAACCCGCCTTCACCATCGCCGATGCCAAGCGCGGCGACATCGGCAACACCTCGCAGCAATACGCCAAGGCGTTCCTCGACCCGCAGGGCGACTTCAACTTCGATGCCCTCACCATCGCCCCCTACATGGGTGCCGACTCGGTACAGCCCTTCACCGTCTACGACGGCAAATGGGTCATCCTCCTTGCCCTCACTTCCAACAAGGGTGCCTTCGACTTCCAGTTCCTGCCCGTCGGTGGCGAGAAGAAACTCTTTGAGCAGGTGCTCGAGACCTCGCAGCAATGGGGCAACCCCGACAATATGATGTATGTGGTGGGTGCCACCAAAGCCGACATGCTTACGCAGGTACGCGCCATCGTGCCCAACAGTTTCCTCCTTGTCCCCGGCGTGGGTGCACAGGGTGGCAGCCTCGAAGAGGTGTGCAAATATGGCCTCACCCCCGACTGCGGCCTGCTGGTCAACTCTTCGCGCGGCATCATCTATGCCTCCAACGGTGAGGACTTTGCCGAACGTGCCGCCGAAGAAGCCCACAAACTGCAACAACAAATGTCCGCCGTGCTATGACCCTCGACGAAAACACCCGACAGAAGGGCACCAAATCCCTTCACGCACTGCTAATCATCAGCTTCATCTACACGGGCATGTGGACGCTCTGCCACTTCATGCTGGGACTCACCGGCCCCGAGGCGCGGCAGACTATGCTGGAGGTATATCAGTCAATGGCTCAGAGGAACGAGAGTTTCTCAGCCTACGCCATCTTCTGCGAAAAACTCTTCGCCGTCCCGCAGTGGTACTATCTCATCTGCGGACTCCTCGATGCCGTCTCCTTCGGGGGATTGCTGCTCATGTGGCGGCTACGCAAGAACGGCTTCCACTGCTATACCCTTGCCAAGCTGCTGCTCATGTTGATGCCGCTGCTCTTTCTCGACCGCTCCTACGTCGGCTTTGGCGACATGATGATGGCCGTCCTCTTCATTGCCTACTACTTCTTCCTAATGAAGACCCTCGGAGCCTTCGGAGGCACCGCAGCCGCCCAGCCCGACACCACCAATCCGTCCGACACACCAAAAGATAGTGAATAAAGCTAGGGGCGCCGCAGAACGCAGCACCCCTGCACTCACACGATTAATAACGTGATGGATTTGTTATGCAATATCTCTATTTAATTATCAGTTTCCTCACTGCCGTACCTTGCTCGCCCACCACACGGACGAAGTAGGCACCAGCAGGCAGGTCTTCAATATCCAATCCCATCTGGCATTGGCCATCACACTCGAGGTCACGAATTATCACATCCCGACCCGTCAGGTCTGCCACCGTAACATGCAGCATGCCAGACACCTTTGAGGGCAGTCCTACTATCTGCACCGTCGTCACCCCCTTGGCAGGATTGGGCTTCAACGTGAACTGGAACTCGCTATTCACCTCGCGGATGCCCACCTCCTGCAGTGTGACGACATTGAGCAGGCCAGCATATCCATCGGCAAGCCAGTCGTCGGCACAGCGTGTGCGCACATAGAAGTCGTATGCCGTGGCAGGCCGCAATCCGACAACGACACAGCTGTTGCCCGGCACCACGCTGTCGCCACCCTCAGTCGGCACAAACCCCGCCGGTCCATACTGCACGAGATAGTCCTGTCCATCCAGGGCAGCATCCCACGTCAATGTCACGCTGTTGGTCGTAACACCCACGGTGTCCAGTCCCGTCACCATCGGGCATGCCGGCGTGGTGAAGCACACCATTTCGCTCCACTCGCCAGCAATCTGATGTTCGCTGCCGCAATAGCCTTGAACATAGGCACAATACTCCGTGCCAGGCATCAATCCCTCAACGGTGAAAGGATGTTCCGTGGGAGTATAGCTCACATGTCTGACCCCAGGAATCCACACCTCCAGCTGCCACGGCGAATCCTCATCCATTACATCCCAGTCGAACGTGGCAGAGTTGTGTGTGATGTCGTACACCGTCAGGCTGTCAGGCGATGGGCAATAGAAACTATCAGTCGTAAACTCCACCGTTGTCCAGTCACTATAGCCCAAGCTGTCGGCAGCACAACTCTGTCGCACCGACACTTGATAAGAAGTGGCAGGCTGCAATCCCGTAAGCGTATAGCTGTTGCCCGTCACCGAGACAATTCCTGCACCAGAATAGGTGAGCTGATAGTCGTTACTATAGCCGCTCCATGTAATAGTAGCGGATTCATAATCCGTCACCACCGAGTCCACCACCGGCAAAGGACACAGCGGCAGAGCGCAAGTGTTGGTGTAGAGCTGTAGGTCGCCTACTATATCAGTACCAAAGCCGTAATAGGTGTCGGCACTGTCGATTTCGATGGGGTCGTATCCTGCAATGATGTAGCCACGATTGATGTTGTTTTGAAGGTCGGAATAGCGGTAGTGTCCCGCATATTCGGTTCGCATGCCGCTGCCGCCGTCCTGTCGCAACACGGCGACAAGGAGGCTCTGGTGTCCGTCCCACATAAACGGATGGTCGAAGCTGAACAACTGCCAGTCGGTAGTGGCTCCGTGGCAGAAATTGGCAGAGTCTATCACTTTGACGAAGCGGTGCCCCGCATCGGGCATGATTGGGCCACCATTGAAGGCGGTGTCTGCCACATTGGCAAGATAGACGCTGATGCCTCTCTGATGGTCTGCCACCATGTTGTCGACTGGCCGGAAGGCCAAGGCCGTGATGCCGCCTTCCAGTCCGGCTAGATGGGCCGAGTCGATGATGGTCTGGACATAGCTGTAGGGGAAGCCATTGAAGCCTATGGGCAGGTTGCAGTTGCTGTTTTCGTAAAAGGTGCTGTCGAAGTTGGCACGATAGACGGCATCACTGCACGTCTGGGTAGTAAAGATACTATGTACCCACGCACCCGTATCTCCCTCTCCACAGATGCTGCGCACATGCACCTCACGGCGGTCGAGGCTTGCCAGTCCGCCGATTGTGTAGTGGTTCGTCGTGGTGCTGTCCAACATGCCGCTGCCAGGGACAAAGCCCACTGAACCATATTCTACCTCGTAGTGCGAGGCTCCGTTGCACTCCCATGTGAGGGCAAGCACAGAGTCGCTGGCCGTCACCGAGGGGTCTAGTCTCAGATGGTGGATGACACAGGTGTCGGGCACACAATTCACCTGTAGCTCAAAGCCCTCATAAGTGGTTGAAAACGGTGCGTTAAACGCAAATGTCAAGGCACCCGTCTCAGAAATAACAGGACCGAAGTTGACAGCATAATTGTTGTTGAGAGTCTTGTTCCATAGAACAGGGCCGGAGGTGCCGACTCCGTCATAGATGGTGAGAGTGGAGCTACCGCCGATGTCGCAATACCCACTGATGCTGACAAGGTGTCCTGGCATATCGGGCAGGATGACCAGCGAAGAGTTCTGATATGGGGTAAAACTGCCGTCAGCCCCTCCGTCGTCGTAGAGTGTCACACCGCACATCGTCAGCGTGTCGTTGCGGTTGGCACGCATATTCCACACACCCGGCACCACCTGCATGGGGCCTTCCCACCCCGAGGTGTCGCCCTTGGGGCAGATGGCACGCACCCACACATAGTAGGGCTGCTCCGCCACCAATCCGTCAAAAGTATGGATGGGCATGGTCAGCACAGTAGTGTCCGCCACTGGCACCGCCGTCGCCGAGCTGTCGACAAACACCTGCCACACCGTGCCGCTGTCGGCAGCATTCCACTCCACCGTCGCCGACGTGGAGGTAATGCCCGTTAACTCCATTCCCGTCACATTGGCACAAGGCGGTGCCAAATCAATCATCACATCGTCGATATAGGCATACCAATTGTTGCGGCTGCCAATGCTCGAACAGCTCAGAAGGGCAACGTACCTGCCCGTGCCACGGTAGAAGGTGAGCGCCACATCGTAGCGGCTCCAGTCGTCGCCCACAAGGTTCACCGTGTCCACCACCACGAAAGTGCTGTCCACCTCTGGGTCGTCCATCACGCCCACCACTATGCGGGCAGGGTCGTAACGATTGTACGGGTCTTCCGTGTTCTTGGCCCAAAATGTCAGCTGCAACGTATTGATGGGCAACACCGTAGTACTGATGGCGGGCAGGACAATCTTATGGTCGACCTCCGTATCGTAGATACTCCACTCCCACCGCAGCACGCGGCTGCCCGAATGGGCATCGCCCGATAGAGTGACAACGTATGTGTTCAGCCCCACCCTTCCCTGCCAACAAGGCAGCTCATTGGGTTTGGGATACCCAGTATAGGAATCGAAATTCTCAACCCAAGGCAGCGTGTCCAGCGCACTACAGAAAGTGCGGAACGTCATCACAGGCGACCAATGCGTAGTAAAGCTGCCGCACTCCGGCCGCACATACACGTCGTACTGCGTATAGGGCAACAACCCTGTCAGCAACAAACTGTCTGTCCGCACATTGGTGACAATTGTAGTAGAATCGGGCACAAATCCCGTGGGGCCGTACGCCACATCGTAGTACACCGCCCCTGCCGTGTCCACCCACCGCACCAGCGCCGCCGTGTCAGTCTTCCAATCCAGTGTCGCCGCAGCCAGTGCCTCGCAAGGGACTATGTGGCTCACCTCGATGTCATCAATATACATATAAGTGTTCATCGGGTCAGCGGTGACAATGGCCAATCGTCCCGACAGGCGGGAATAACGGTCAGTCCGCACCGCCGCTGCAACCCAATTCGCATAGTTCGGCACCGTCACTGTGTCCAGCGGCACAAAGGTTGACATATCCAGCGGGTCTGTCACCATGCCCACATACAGGTTACGGATGCTGCCGCCCCCACTCTTCGCCCAGAAGTACAGCTCCAGGCTGTCGGGTGTCGCGTCGAAGTCAGGCAGTACCACTGCGCCGCCCTTCAACTGCACCGCGTGCGACCCTGTATGTGCATAGCTCGAAGAGACCACTGGCTTATCCCCTGCCAACCCCGGCACCACATACCAGCAGTCTGGTATATTCCACGAACTCTCGAGACCCTCCGTATAGGGCAACGCCACCGGCACACAATTTGTCCTCACATGTTTCAACACCGTGGTGAACGTGTCTGTGCAGAATGCCGTGAGGCTGAAAGTATAGTCTCTGTTGGGCGTGAGGCCCGTCATGGTGTACGACGTGTCGCCCCACACCAGCCCGCTCGTATGCCATGCCGTGTCGCCGTCGGTGATGCACTCCACCCTCCACAGCGTGTCGCGATAGCCGGGGTTCCACTTCATCTTCACCGCCGTAGAGCCTAGCGAATCCACCCACAGCGTGGGTGCCGGACAGGTGGCTACAGCCGGAGGCACCGCCTGCGTGTGCAACCGCATAATGTTGCGACAACTAGAAGCCGTAGTGTTGCTGTTAGGCGTAATGTCTGCTAAACGGCTACGCGCATACCTCGACTCTAAGAACCCCCGCTGGGCAACATAGAAATTGGCACCCGAATAGCCCCATGGGCAGTCCACAGCCACAATTAGGTTGCCGAGGCCGTTGTAGTGAAAAGCCGTGTCGAACTCGTAGTGGTTCCACCCCAAGGTGAACACCAGCGAGTCCACCGCCACCTGCTGAAACAAGGGGCCGAACCCCACCATGCCGCCCGACATATCGGGCACGTAGGTGTTGGCAAGATAGATGGTGCAGCCCGGTCGGCCCACGCTGCTTGCCGAGCCGCAGTAGAAGTCGATGCCCGTAATCATCGCCTCGCCATTCAGTTCATTGCTTTGCACCAATTGCTGAGTATAGCTCTCAAAACCCTCCACGTAGGGCAGACTAACATTACTCGACATAAGATACATGTTGGTCGTGTCACCAATCAAGACGACATTTGTGCCTGGTGTCTGCGCCGCCACCCCCCACGAGAGGGCCAGCGTCACCCAAAGCATGACAAAAGAGATTCCTCTTTTAAAACAACTAGCTTTCATAATTCGAACATTTTATATTTGGTGCAAAAGTAAGACTAAAAAATCAATCAACAAAGCAAACGAACACTAATGAACACTTTTGGATAAAAAATCTACATGGAAATACTCCAAAATCACCTGTTGTTGTTTAATAGTCAGCAGTTTTGTACTCGTCTTATAGCCGATGGCCCCAAGTTGTTCCAACAAGGCTGGATTTGCGTTCAATTCCGACCTCAACCAGCGTCGTGCGGCTTGGTCTGAGCAGCATTCGCCAACAAAAAGCCGTGCAAATTCCAGTTTAGTCCGGGGTTGCTGTGTATGTTTCTTATCCTGTGGGTTCATATATGTGTTTTTATGTTTTTAATCTTTTTGACCTATTCGCATATAAGACTAGAAAAAGTCCATTTCGTTGCACTTGTTAAAAAGATTTAACTTTTGGTCTTTTCCATCTCCTATTTTTTACAGCCCTCACATATAACTCTCAAAAATGCAAAAACGGACACCCCGACCCCATGCTATTTAACATACATTAACTCTTTTTTCTTTTTTCCCCCGACTCTTCCCCACCTTACACCCACCTGGCTCCCGACTTTCGCCTATCTCTTAGTAGTCCTTCCTCGGTCGTTTGTCGGCCTAAGAGCAATGAAGAACACCCCTATCGGTAAGAATCGGTAAAAATTGGTAGGGAACCACCCGATACGGACGGAATCGGAGATGGGGAGATTTTTATCCCGAAAGGCACACAATAAAACAGCACCCGTCGCCGTTATCAGCAGCAAAAATAATCTAACAATCGCCATGAAACGAACTACTATTGCACTGATTTTCGGTACGATGCTGCTTACAGTCAGCGGATGCCGTCACGGAGAAAGAGAATTTGTTGTTACAACCCAAGAGGGCATACGCCACATGACGCTGACCTCCGACGAAGAGTGTTGGCCCGGGGGCGGCACCATCGGTGTCGAGAATTGCTACTCGCTGGTCTGGCCCGCCAAAGGGATGCTCACACCAGAGGCTGAGCACGAACTATTGCTGCGCTGCTTCGGCGACAGCACTGCCACCACCTTCGAACAGGCTGCCGACCGCTGGCTCAACAACACATGGATGTATGAGGACGACTTCAACTGCATACAAAAAGAAGTCGTCGACAGCCTGCCCGACCTAATGTACAATTACGCAAAACTGGAAAGCGAATATACTGCAGACCGCGAGATTGGGTCCTTCCATATTTGGGGAGAGACCTTCAACGTCGGTGCTGCCCATGGCATGTATTTTTCCCAAAATGTGAACATCGACCTCAACACCCGCCAAATCATCCACCTTAGCGACTTAGTAGATACCGCCACATTGGGTGAGGTCATCATCCGCGCCGTCGAAGACTTGACTGTGAACAAAGATGTACTCGATTGCCTGTTCGACGACTACCAGCAGACTGGCCGCCTGCCCGTGCCGCAAGACTTCTTTATCGACAGCACCCGCAGCACCATCACCCTCGTCTATCAGCTTTATGAGATAGCCCCCTACGCCTGTGGCATACAGAGCATCGTGCTGCCCATCTTTTGGCTATCAAAGCATACACCTCTCACCCCCTACGCCAAAGAGCTCTTCGGCGATGGCTGCTCACTATAAAAAGTGAAAATTGAAATCATTGCGGCGAGTTTCTGCAATAATTTCAATTTTCACCTTTCAATTTTCAATTAATACTCCACCTTCGGCTCCATCTCCTTGGCCTGCGCCACCATCTTCTCAATCTCCTTCACCGAGGGGACGCGGTTGACCAGGTTCTTCTGGGCGTTCACCTCCTCCATCTTGGCTTGGAGGTTGGCGGGCACACGATGGCGGAACTCCTTGATAGTATCCACACCAGCAGCCTCGAGCAGCTCGGCAAACTGGCCTGCCACACCGTGGATGCGGAACAGGTCGGCATGGTTGGTCCACTTCAAGATAAGTTTCTCACTAATACCAGTGGCCTCAGCTATCTTTTTGCGGCCGGCACGGGTAGCGCATTTTTCCAGCAGGTCGTCAGTAGTCTTCACTGCGGCCTCGTTCAGCTTGGCGGCATAAACATCGCCAATGCCTTCAATGTCGATAATCTTGTAAGCCATAATGTAATATTTTAATGGGTTTTACTGCGATAACGCAATATCGCCTCATTTATTGCCCGTTCACGCAGAAAATATCGAAACAGGCAAGATGCATTATCACTGTTCTGCTACGATATACGTCCTGTATTTAGGAGCCGTTGGCGGCTGCCAACCCGCAATAGCCTTCTGAATCAAATTACATTCCTCACGCGTTTCAGCGACAATGCCTATCACCAAATTCTCCGGCTCCTCCATTATATCCCTGCCCATGACAATCTCATTCTGTGGGAAACACACCTTTGCCTTCTGCCTTGCCCCTACCAGCCAGCGTTCTATCTCCATCACACGTCTGCCGGTCTTCGAAGCAAGCCATTTCATATCGTCCTTTATCTCCCCCAACTCAGCCATGCAATCCGCATACAACGCTGCATCCATCCTTTCCCTATTGGATTCTATCACCTCTGCCACCTCCTCGCAATCCCTACTCGTAGTCAGTTCCCTATCCACCGACCCAATCCCAAACACCGCCAACTCCCCGTGCACCTCATCCGACAGCCACGTGTGAAACATCTGCTCCACATCCCACAGGATAAGGTTCTCCTTCAATCTTTGTATAAAAATCTCCTTGTCCATTAACTTTTATGATGCTGCCGGATGGTCTTGAGATGTCCAGAACCCTGCCTTAAAATGTCAAGATTGGGAACAAGACCTCCATTCTGGTCCGGGTCTTCATAATTATCCAAGTCGAAAAACTCTGTACGGATATTCCCTTTGTCAAAGATAATACGGATTATCTTGAAGAACTCCTCGCTACCATATACTTCCCACTGCTGAGCCATCATCGCCTCCTTGTCCCAACGCTCTACCTGCGACACCATGCTTTCCACAAATATCTTGGTGTCATACCACTCAACCACTTCGTCCCATTCCGACCTGTTAACGTCAACATCATATTCTTCATCCCTTTCAGCATACATAGTATGATTCTCTTCCCACCAAATAAATGAATATTGGAACTTGTGAGACCAAAACATATAACAATCCTCCGACCACAAAGAAACCACCTCAATGGCGTATATCGTGTCCCCGTCCAAATCACACGGCACATCTCTCAAATAAACAGACTGCAAAGAATCCAATTCATACTCCCCAGCATGACACTTATTAATCATCGGAACAAGGTCAATAGTATTCTGAGCATAAACTGTATTCACACCAACTGCCAACAACAAACAGAGACCAAAACCAAGACAAAATGCTTTCATAATTAGTATTATTTCTTACATTCATGGCACATCGCCAAATACTGCTCCGCCAATTCTCGGGTGGCATCGTCGGGGTCGTGGTCAAGCACATACTTCAATTCCTCCTCTGCCTCGCCTACACGGTCAAGATTAAGGTAGTAAGCAGCGCGGTTTACGTATGCCAACAAGAAGTCGGGGTCTATCTCGATGGACTTCTCTATATCAGCCATCGCCTGCTCATGGCGACCCAACATACCGTAGGCGCTACCCCGGCTGCAATAAGCCTGCGCGTAGTCGGGATTCAGCTCTATCGCCTTTGTGAAGTCGGGAATCGCCTGCTCGTACTGCCCCTGCTTATAGCGCAAATAACCGCGATTGTTATATGCTTCCGCCCGTTTGGGACACAGACGTATTGCCTGCTCGAAATCCGCCAACGCCCGCTCCATATCACCCAACGCATCGTAAGCAATACCGCGATTCAGATACACGATGCCGTCACGCGGATTTAATGCCAACGACTCGCTGAAAAGCTCCACCTGCCTCTCCGGATGCTCATCATCCCAATACGCCAAGTAAAACAAATTCTCCGCCTCTTTCTCCGCCCGTCTCTTTGCCCCATACCGCACTCCCCGCGTCTCGAACCGCAGCGACCCGATAGTGACAACCCACCTCCTCGGAGACCTATGTACATTGCGATGATACTTCATAGTTTACTGGTATTATTTTTTATTACTTTTGCCATCCGCATAAGCTCTTCAGTATCTATTTCTTCCAACACCACTTCCTCGGGGGCAAGGTCGAGAAGGAACTGCATGTAGTTGGGGAGGGTGAGCAGATTCCTATCACGTCCGATATTGTAGTCACCGAATTTGATAAAGTGTTTCACACCGTACTTATCGGAATGTTTTGTTATTTTTCCAGCGAGTTTTCCATTCCCACCGTCGTTTTTCCAGCGACTATTCGTGGTGCAACGACTATTCCTTTTCTACATAATCGAAAATATCAATGACTCCGGCTTCTTCTTTGATATCAAGGGCTGGAACATATTCTACCATTCTTGTAGTGCCACTTGTTTTCTCGACATAGAAATACACAAATGCGCCCGTATAACTGCGGAACACCACTTGATACTCCGTCTCTGTCTCTTCCCCCATTTCTACATACATCATGGAAGGATTATCCTCCGCCATGCTCCAGTCATACGCGCTATGGCAATAGTTGCTTACGCCCTCGTATGCCATCTCTGCAGTTATTTCACTTTTTGTGGCGTTGGTGTTGCATGAGCAGAAAAACAACACTGCCAATACGATAAAAAAGGTAATATGCTTCATGATTCTCAAATTATATTTTCAGCAAAAATCACATCTTCGGCGTTCTTGTACATCAAGGGAATGTCGTTCTACTATGTTTCTAATTCACGAAGCAGGTCAGTGAGAATATACTCGTCACTTTGTAGCTGGAGACCGCTGTCGGGATTGGTAAGCAGGGCATAGGTATGTGAATTGTAAAGGATGTCTAGAGCTCGCTCGACGTCGATGCCGAGGCGGTCAGTAAGCAAAGCGACTATTCGACCTTCTTTGCGCCAAAGGACTTGGTCTCTCATTGTTGGACTCCTTTCTCCACAGGCTCCGTGGTAATAAAACGCAGACAGTTGTCAACAATAGCCTGACGACTGATGCACATTTGGTGTGTCGGTTTAGCAAAACGTAGTTGGCCGATAGCTTGTTCTGCTGTGATGCGACCAGCATAGTAGTCCTCAACGGTGTCGATAACCTGGTCGTTAGCCACGCCACCCTCAATGATGTCGTAGCTTTTCCATGGTTCCTCACCCCGACGACTACTAACAATGAAGTCTAGCCACTCTTGGTCATAGTGCTCAAGTCGGAGGCGACGTACATCAGTAGGCAAGACTTCTTCATTAAACTCATACGTGGTGAGTAACGGTGTATCAACGGCACGAATAACACATACACGCTTGGCCCAACGCTCTGCCTGTTCACGAATACTTGTCACATAAAATCCAGGGCCGAAGTCAAGTTCACGGCGACCAACACCAGTAAGTGGTGATGGTACACCGACATATGAACCATGATAAAGCGTTATCATTGCTGATCTCCTTCCTTTGCATCCCAGTTCTTAAGAGCCTCCTGCACGTTCCACACTACGCCGTCAATGCTCTCGGCATGCAGCGTGTCGTAGCAGTCTATCAGCAGTCGACGCACCAGCCCATGTTGCTTAAGACGATTGTGCAACTCAGTAGCCGTGATTCCCATGCGCTGTGCAGTTGCTCCAATAGCCAGCGTAATAAACTGAGCTTGCTGTATAGACATTGTTGCCATATCTTTATCTTTTCTAATTTGTGACCAGTCTTTCTCTCCGTTTTATTAATCGATTGGGTTCTACTGTTTCAATATTGATGAGTTCTCCAATATTGTAAGGGTGTATTCCTCATTCGAGAACCCAAGTTTATTAAGGGCTTTGATTTCTTTCTCCCGTAGAAGTTGTCGTAATTCCTTTTCTACATCATTGACAGAGCATCTCATCTCTCTAGAAATATCCCCAATATTAATATCGAGGTATCTACTCTTCGAATCTTTAACTTTCCTATTAAGAATTGCCTTTAACTGATTTAGATTTCCCATATTCGTAATTGTCTAAAGGTTATTTGCGATTGCGTAATCCACAACGATGTCGCGTCTGAGCGACAATGCGCTTGCTATTTCTGTGTATGACATATCCTCACTACTGAGCATCCTGACAAGTTCAATCTCCATTTCAGGAGTAATCTCGGTGAGCCAAAGATCGTCATTATACGGATTGATGTGAGCATCCTCGTCAATCATGCCCACATACTGCATACACAAGTATGGTTCAGCCGTTATCTTGACAGTCATTACATCCGACAATTTCTCACCTATTCTGTTCTTGATTTGCTTAATATATTTGGTGTCCTTTCCAATCTGTGACGGCGTAATTGCAAACGCGCTATCGACAAAGTTTATTATCATCTTCGACCCACCAAGGTCATTATCTGTTATCGGCGTTTTAGGTTTACGTTTCGGACAATGAGCAATGAGAAGAATTGTAAGTCCAAATCTGTCTTTAATGGTTTTTAGTTCGGAAATCAAACCGCGCATCTTCGTGGCACTAAAGATGCTGCCAAAACCATTTGTGATGTTGTCAATAATAATAAACTTTGGCGGATTTGTTTCGCTCTGCTGCAATATGATTGACGACTTTACTGCCGCAAATATCTTGGCCTCATTTCCTCCTAGTACATTCACTTCAGCTCGACGGTAACTTCTTGGGATAAATTCACCGGCATTACGATAACGATTGGCAAATTGCCTTGCCGTCATTTCCATGTCAATATATAGTGACGGAATGTTGGGGGATGTCATTCCCGGCCAATCATGTCCGCCACCGCTCACAAAGAAAGCAATATCGTTAGCGAGAATAGACTTTCCTGTATTGCTGTCACCAAAGAGAATCCCTAATTCGCCCTCGTAAAGGTATCGTCCCCATATTTGACGAGGCTCTTCATTCTCGCTGGCTGAAAGTATGTCGAGACCAGATTGTGTCTTTACTAAATCCGTTATTGCCATAATTTATTCTATTACTGATTTTATGCCTGTGATAGCAGATTCAATATCAAGTGCAGCCTCTTTTAGAGTCCAGTTTGAACAATCAAGTTTCTCAAAGCGTGAAGAAAGTTGCAATCCTTCCGGTAGCTTTTCATAAATATCCATACCTGCGTCTGCCATCTGCTCAACAATTTTCTGCTGCTCAGCTAACGTTCTCACCACCTGAATAAGAATTGCACGACTCTCTTTGTTAAGGATTGTCATACCAGTATTATTTGATTCTTTCACCATCGGCGGTTTATTTTGAAAAAAAGGTAATTTTATTGTCATACCCATATTGAATTTCACCATTATTAACGTCAATCCCTCGAAATTATTGCCCTTCCGCCAAACAAAAACCTCCACCCATTCAATGAGGGAGCAAACCCGATAGACGTGATATCAGGCTGACAACTCGTCCAGCAAGTAGCTGTATACATACCCCGACGACTGAAAGTATAGGCCTGTCTTGGGGTCGCTCAATTTTTCAAAAAGATGTGAGTTATAGACCTTGTCAAAAGCATCCTGCATGGATAGACCACGTTCCTCCATCAAGCGGGAAATCATGTCCTTCACGATGTCCTCTTTCATGTTTTGGAATTCCACCTGCGAAACGTTCATATCTTCACGAGTTTGTCAATGACACGCTGTGCTCAGTTGGTTTCTAATTGTGGCGAATTCGCCATAATTAAAATCAGGGTTGTATACTTTCTCCCAAATGCCAATGTACTCCAGCGTATTGCGGTTGCGCAGCCAGTCGGTGACAAAGAAATCACCGTCTTTTGCTTGCAGCATATCTGTGAGACAGATATAGTCCTCTGTTCCCTGTTTGATTACAGTAATCGGCGTGTCCTGTACAATTATTTACCATACTCTTTTGATCGTTTCAATTTGCAAAGATACAAACTATTTTCGGAATGACCAAAAATATTTTATCCGCTTAGAGAAACCAGACATTGAAAGAAATCAGATAGAAAACCTCATGCCTTAAAGGAGGAAAAATGTTTTAAACACCAATCGGTCATTATAGATTTGGAGTTAAGGTTTTCTGATCCCTCTTACGCCATTACATTCCGAACAAGTCTGCGTGAGTGCCAGTATCGACGAGGTTGAGGATTTCGAGTCTTTCCTTTATGCGGTATATGAGTAGCCAGTCGGGCTGGATGTGGCACTCGCGGCAGCCCTTGTAACGCCCCACAAGCTGGTGGTCGTGGAACTTGGCGGCTAACTTGCGCCCCTCGGCCAACGTCCGCACCACACCGTTCAACTCGTCCATTGGCAGCCCGCGCTTCTTCGCCAACTTATATGACCGCTTGAAGGTGGTGGAATACTCGATGCGGTACTTCATGCCTCGATGCTTTTCAGGTAGTCCTCGAAAGTGTCGCAGACGGTGGTCTCACCGCGCTCGAACTCAGCCAGCGAGCGGTCAACCGAAGAGAACGTCTTACTCTTCGACTCGGTGACTTGTATGAAGTCGAGCGACCGCAACATTTCAACAACTGCACGCGCGGCGCGGTTGCGCCCATCGTAGGATATTGTCATTGTTGCCATGATACTATTTTTATTGTTTTCTGACACTATAACGCCATAAATCCATTTTTATTGCCTCTTTCACCAAACAAAACCACCATACGGCGGTGCTATCGTCATCCAGTTTTTGTTTTACACAATCCTTACTACATTCTGGAATGTGCCATTTACTGCTCCAGCAGGAAGTCGCCGATGTAGCGGCACTGGATGCCTTCGATGTTCCCGGCGCCGCCTGGGGTGCCGAGGACGATATACTTGGGATAGTTGTCCTTGATTTCGCGCAGGGGTTTCAACTCCCTCTCGCGGGTGGCGTCGGAGTCCATGCTCTCGCACACCTGCACATAGACCGTCTCTTCTTGTCTCACGCCGATAAAGTCCACTTCCGCTTTGCCTTGTTTCCCGACAAATACACGATAGCCCCTTCTCTGCAACTCTACATATACCAAGTTCTCCAGCATCCCCGCTATCAACTCTGGCGCATATCCCCGCCGAGCATAGATGAGCGACAGATCGGCTACGTAATACTTTTCACCCGTCTGCAACAGTTCTTTCCCTTTGGTATCGTACCGCTGCACTTTGCTGATAATAAAAGACGATTCCAACGCCTGCAAGTAATTGTACAACGTCTCAGCGTCAATTGCCCGCTTCTGGTTTTTCAAATAGGCCGTGATACTTTTGGCGCTGAACGTATTGCCAATGTTGTCGAACAAGAATTGCACCAGTCTGTCCAGCATATCGATATTCCGTATGCGGAATCGTTGCACCGTATCACGCAGCAGCACCGAGGCATAGATGTCCTGCACCATCTGATATATCGTATCCGTCTCAAACGGTGCAACATGGAAAGCAGGAAACCCGCCCTGCCGCAAATACTGATCGAAGTATGCCAACCTACTTTCCGGGCTCTCTAAACTATAGTCATGGAACTTGAGAAACTCACCATACGACAACGGGTACACCACACATTCCACATACCGTCCTGCCAAATAGGATGCCAACTCCGACGACAACAACCTCGAGTTAGAACCCGTAATATAAATATCTGCATCCCAGTCCGCCAGCATCGAATTCACGGCACGTTCCCACTCCTCCACCTCCTGAATTTCGTCAACGAACACATAAATGCGCTGCCCGTTCAGTTTAGAACGCGCCTCATCCACATAGTTATACAACGACCGATAGTCGCGGTACTGCTCCCATCGCAAGCTCTCATAATTGATATACACTATCTGCTCCTGTCGAACCCCCCTCTCTATCAACACGCCTTGCAGCATTTTCATCAATTCCGACTTTCCACTGCGTCTAATTCCCGTGATGACCTTCACCACAGGTTTATCCATAAACGGCTGGATTTTCTTAATATACTGCTCTCTTACTATCATAGAATATAACCTAATTTACGGTGCAAATATACAAATTTTTTCGGATATAACCGAAAAAGTTACAATTTTACTCTCATATTTCGGGTTATAACCCGACAAGCCACACGAGGGCTGATGGGGCAAAACACATTTTTTGATGTATTTTGACACATTTTTCTTTGTATATTGAAAATCAGTTGTATATTTGCAAATAGAAAGTAATAAGGAAAGGTATTGGTAAATGCATTGTGAATTAGTTATTTACTTTACATATATTTTACCTTTATTTTACCTATTCTTTAGTTATTATTTACCTAACTTAAACAAAGAATAGTCAAAAGATGGCAGAAAGCAAAAACAAAAATTTTGGATTCAATGGACGCATTAGGGGTTTGGGGGTAACCTTATATCGGCGTGGGGAGAAGACGTTTGCCCGCATCAGCACACGTTCGACGTCGAACAAACAGTCGCTCGGACAGTTCAAGGTGCGCGAGAGGATGCGGCACAGCATTGCCTTATGGAAGAGTTTCTATGTCCCCTACAAACCGCTGATGGAGGCATCCGACAACCAGACGGCATACAACGCCTTCCTGCGGACGAATGCGGCGTTGCCGACGGTGTACTTGACTAAGCAGCAGGCACGACAACAGGCGGCGCTGCTGATACCGGGGATGGTGGTGTCGGAGGGGCGGCTGCCGGCGGTGGAATATAACTTTGCGACATTTCCTGGCGATGAGCGGGTAGTGCTGACCAACCTGCTGACTGGCATTGAGGAGGGTGAAACACAGGAACTGACTATCGGCTGCAACGACGATTTGCGCCAACTGCTCTGCAGCAGCAACCGCAACCCGCAGCTGATGCCCGGCGACATAGTGCGCTTCTACCGCTTTGAGCAACGGATTCAGGACAACTGCCCAACGGTAAAGATAACCTGCTGTGAGTTGGCGTTGGACAACGACCCACGGCAGAATCCGGCATCAAGGGAATGGCGGTTCTACTCGCATGAGGGACGATTGGCGATATGCGGTGCCGACGACGAAAACACTGGCTGGGCAGTGGTGCTGTTCGGCGAGAAAGAGCAGAGTGCATCGACACAACAGGTGCTCACCACCTGCCAATTATATCAGCAGTACACCACCGACGAGGCGTTGGCCCAAGCCGCCGAAAGCTACGGCAACGTGGAGAAACCCAGTTTCTTGGATCCAGACAAACCCGAGCGGCGGCGGAACTGAACTAGGCAAACGGCAGTTTGTCTACATCGTCACTGTTTGACAATTCGGCAGGTAACGAAACCGCTCTGCAGCTTGATACGCAGCAAATAGTTACCTATCGGCAGGCGAGAGAGGTCGAAGTGGTTGGTGTCGGAGAAGGTTACTACAAGGCGGCCCACATTGTCAATCACATCCACGCTCAGTAAGCCTTCGGCATTGATGGTGAACCGTCCGTTGGTGGGGTTGGGATAGACCTTGACTGTCTCTACGTTAGAAGGGGCTTCTATGCCTTGGTGCCCGTGTATGATGGTCAGCATCAGCATGACGATGCTGTCGCAGCCTTGCTCGGTGGAGAATACTTGCATGTAGGTTCCTGAGGAGGTGTAGACAGAGTCGTTCCACGTATAGGTTTCGGAGGTGGTGGTGTCAAAGATGATGTTCATGACCGAATGATTGACCACGAGGTGATGGCGCATGATGGAATCGCAGCCGTAGATAGTTGTTAGACTCTCGGATGCGACGGTGGAGGAAGTGTAGAGCTGTCCATTCCAATAGAGCGAGTCGCAGTCGACAATAGTGTCTCTATTATTGTAGGAAGGGTGGATGTAGAGGTGGAGTATGGAAGTGGAGTCGCAGCCATAGGTGGTAGCCAGTTGTTCGACTATGTCGGTCGAGGTGGTGTATCGGACGTTATTCCAATAAAGGGAGTCGCAAGCATCGACAGTCCGTTCGGTAGTATGAGACGGATGAATGGTGAGGTGGAGTGTGACGGTGGAGTCGCAACCGTAGGAATTGAGAGTTGAGAATTGAGAATTGATTACATACCCCCCCACTTCGTGGTACCCCTCTGAAGAGGGGAAGGTGAAAGTGGAGTCGTGCCAGGTGAGGCTGTCGCAGGCAACTAGGCTGTCGATGGTGTTGTAGGTGGGATGGATGGTGTAGTCGACCAGCAGCACGGTATCGTTGGCAAGGGTAACAACATGGGTGCCTGTGCCGGGTTCGGCGGTGTTTATTGTATCGCCATAGATAACATACTGGCTGCCCTCGCAGAGCTCGTCGGTGCGGAATACAACGGGGCTTGATTGGTGGGGCAGGGTAACGTTGTCTATCCAGGCGCAGTCTTCATTGCTGTACACGCTGCCATCTTTGGCATAAGTAAACCTAAGTGTATGACTTCCGGCAGGGACAAGGAAAGCGGCACGGGTCCATTCCACTATGCCCGACTCGGCGAGGAGGTCGGAATTGTCGATATAGAAATGGAACTTGTCGTAGTTGGCTTCGGACGACACCCTGTAGTAGAATCTGACGCTGTCGGGCGCGGTGAGGGAGACGGGGATGCTGATTTCGGACGTCTGGCTGTTGCCGAGGCTGGAAGCGGAGCGCAGGCAGTAGATGCCTGCATAGGCTCCGTACATGTTGATTGTCCAAGGATAGTAGCCCTGTGTCCAGCCAGAGGTATGGTAGACACCGCCCTCGAAGGTCTCCAAGGGATTGGAGCCTATATAGAGGGGGTAGACTGCGCTATCGCTTGATTGTGTTAATGTAAGCGTTAGGGGAACTTCGATACCCGTGGGCAGCTGGCTGTCGGCATGGACCGGGAAGGCAAATAGGGCGGCCTCGCTGGGAAGTAGGGAATTGAGAGTTGCGAATTGGGAATTGAGAATTGAACTGGCGACTGGACTGACGTTTCCGGTGTCGGAAGTGCCTGCACCTATGGAAAGGAGTCGTGTGGGTGAGGTGACCTGAAGATAGCCTGGGTCGAGGGTAGCATGGCCGTTGTTGACAAGGAGGACAAGGAGCGTGTCGCTCGTTCCCGGAAGGATATTGCCATTGCCGACAGCGATGTCGAATGAAATGTCGGGGGCATTGAGAGTCAAAGTATAGATGGCTGTACTGGGAGTGCTACAGCCCGTCCAATGAGTGTGGGTAGTAAGGGGTACCACCGTTCCGTCTGACACAGCAGGACTTACAATAGCCTGCCAAGTGACTACAAGGGTGTCGCCAGCGGGCAGGCTGTCGATAGGCATACCCATTGGAACCAGGGTGAGGGCAGTAGTATCAGGCATCGTGTCGGAAAGGGTAATATTGTAAGCAGTGCTATCGCCTAAATTAATGAAAGTGAAAGCAAGAGGCACCGTGTCGCCCGCATCTAGCGGCATAAGTGCATTAACACCCGCCAACACAGGGTAGGCACCACTCGGGCTGATGATGGAGATGGGGCTGAAGGCTGTGCGGTATTGCTGCGCCGAGGCTGCCAACTCGTAGCCACCTAAAGGCAGCGTAGCAGGCAGCGGCAGGGTGGCCGCACCTGTACTGTCGGCGTAAGCCGAAACGATGAGGGTATGAGAAAGCGTGTCGGTGAGTGCCACATAGGCGTAGGGGGCAACGGAAACCGTGAGACTGGTGACACCGCTGACCAATACCGATGGAGCTGTGACAGACATCACCGAGGCCTGTGTGAGATAGGGCATCACCGAGGGGTCGCCCATCAAATGGTAGATTTCCCAATAGTAGAGCTTGCGGCTAGAGGTGGAGCTCTCGACGGCCATGTTGCCCACCATCATAACGGCAGCCTGAGTGAGTGCCCACTGATTGTAGGACTCGCCGTGGGTGTGGCAGAGGCGGTCGTAGGCACCGAGGTGGGCGGCATCGTAGGCCATGGACATGGTGGCACTGATGCTGCTGCGCAGTCCTACAGCCCAGTAGAAGTCTTCGTTCCAATAGGTGCTGTTGCTTCCGCCGATATAGCCTACGGCACCGCAATAGTTGTCTTTGCGCAACAGGGCTTCGCCAAAGCAGGTGGTAGTCTCGAACTTGTTGGTCAGGCAGCAATTGCCTATCATGAGACCAAACTTCTGGGTGTTGGTCATGGAGGCGATGTGGGTGGTAGTAAGACTGGGGGTACCCCAACTGGTGGCACTGCCATGAGCGGAATAGTTTATCCAGCCTGCTCCTTGGTTGTAGTATCCCCGAACGGTGGCGGAGTTGGAAGAGGCACAGCTGCCGATAGTGACACCCGAAGCTAAGGGGATGATGGAGGTGTTGTTCTTAAAGTACATCACCTGCGTGAAACCTTGCGTGGAGTTGATGTAGTGGGTGGCGGCATAGTCCATGGCGGGGTCGGCACGGGTGTAGCCGTAGTCGCCCGAAGTGCCACCATCGACACCCGCCACAAGGACGGCACGGTCGAGGAACGAGGGGTCGTTGAAGGTGTACTGCTCATACATCAGTGTCTTCTCAATCTGCGGGGTAAGCTGGCTGACATTCTGCGCCGAGAAACGGCCACAGTAGCAGTCGGGGATATTGTCGCCGGAGGTCCAGCTGATATAGTAGAGGTCGGTGATGTGGTCAGTAGCGGTGGTGCCAGCAAAGGCGGGTACCTGCTCGTGGTCGCCCACGATGAGAAGGAAAGTGGGAGCGGGATTAGAGGCCGTGGCGTTGGTATACTGGCTCTGGATGTAGGATGAGATGGAAGTGGTGGTAGTGCCAACGGCGGCGGAGTCGGTGTAGACGATGTCGGTAAGGTAGCCTTTGCGGCGTTTCCACTGCACAAAGCTGTCCAGCTGCCCTCGGAACGAGCTATGGGCGACAATGAGATAGCGGATAGGGGATGTGGTGCCTACCGACTTGGGATAAAGGCTGTTCAACACCCCGTTGCCAATAGAGAAGGCGGGCGAATGATGGCGGTTGAAGAGGGAGATGGAAGCATCCTTGTCTGCCCCCACATATCTGACAGTCAACACCGCATGGCGGCAGATAATGAGTTGACCGCGCACAGGATTGTACCTTACGGGCGAGAACTGGAGGCGTGCCAGACGGCGGTCGCGGGCAATGCCGACGTTCTCCACCGAAGCCTCTTCTTGCCCGTAGAAGGCATCGGAGGCGTATAATTTTGAATCGATGACTATCCGGGCAGGCGTGGTGTCGGACTTGCTGCGTGAGGGCTGGGTGGGCATAAGTCTTGCCCCACGTAGTTGGATGGTGTCGTAAGTGGCTTGGGTCACTTTTACCTCAAAGTCCTTGCAGAGGGGTATCTCAATCAGCCGTGAGAAGGTGGGCAGAGAGGGTGCGCCCACGGCTGCGGAGGGCATGTAGCCGTCGAGCGTTATGGTAGTGAACTGCTGCCCATCAATGGCGGTTTCCCCAAAGCTTAGTTCTTGGGGAGAGAATACTACCTGAAGGTTCTGCCAAGTGTCGCGCGACACTTGCTGGGCATGAATGGTCACTGATGCCAGAAGGCACAGTATGACAGAAAGAACTATATGTTTCATTTGTTGGAAGAATTACTTTTTCTTGTGATAAACCAGCCTATTTCGGGACGGAGGGCGAAGGTGGTGGTGTCTTGAGTGAGACCTACGAAGCCTGTCCAGAGGGTGAGGTCGTGCTTTTCTCTATTGATGTCTGTGAACTCCATGGGGGCAGAGACAATCTCAGCCGGGAGGTTGTAAGCACCGTCAGCAATTCCTTTGAAGTCGTTGCGATGCTTGTCGTCATCGTAGGGATAGAACTTGACTATCCAGCCGTCGGCAAGATAATATGGGTCGCCACACATCTCGTGCTCGAGGTCATGCTGCTTGTACATACCACGCCAGAACTTAGTGTCCACCTCGCCGTTGGCTGCCTTCTCTATCTTGCGGAGGATGGGCAGGAGTTCGTCCACCCACCAGTCGAGTTGGTATTTGCGAAAAGCCTCGGTGCGCTCGACGATGGTGTGCCAGTCCTCTGGAGTGCCTTCGAGGATGACCTGTGGGATGCCGCAGATTTCATACATCTTGTAGTTGAAATATTCCTGCATGGCTGACATGAGGGTGATTTGCGAAGCGGCGCGGGTGACGACGGTAGAGGTGGAGAAGTTGCAGGTGAGTGTGTTGACAAGGCTGTCGCCCACATACTTTGCTATCTGCTTGGTAAACTCGGGGAAGTATCTTTCCCACGGGCTGTTGGGGTTGTCCAGCCTGATGCCGTTGCTGACAACGATGAGTGTTTTCTTGCCATCGAAGTCCACGAACAGATGACGCAGTGCCTCAGCGTTGAAGTTGACATGATAGGAGAAACCTTGGCAAATGAGTAGCCAGACAGCATCGGGCGAGAGGACAAAGGGACGGTGGTCGGCATAGGCCTGATGCATGCCGTCGAAGAAGGGGTGAGGTAGTTGCAACAGCTCCTGACTGCAGCGGTTGTGCGCCACAGTTTGGGCTTTCTCCTCCTCCATGTCGTACATCATCTCGGAGATAATCTTGTCGTAGCCGACAGTTGGCAGGGGTTTGTCGGGGGCTTTCAGTTGCTCGATGTCTATGATGATGCGCTGCGTGGGCACAGCCACCGTGTCGGTGGTGTCATCCTCATTACCGCTTCCATTGTTGGAACACGCCACCAACAAGACGGGCAGCAATGACACTAAAATGAATATCCAGGTTCTGCTTTTCATAATCGTCAGGTAATAAACTTATGATTATAAGATTGTTTTGTAAGTAATACTATGCCTGTAACAGCCATGCTCCCATCATTCTGGAGATGATGCTTTTTACTCTATATTTTGGCAGAGCACTGTCCGTCCATCTTTCTCCACGATAAGCTGTTTTTTACTTTCTGTCGTGGTGACACGATAATAATAGCCATCGTTCTCGAACATATATCCCCTATTCTCTTCATAGCGTCCTCCTTTGATTACGAGGTCTGGCGGGGAGTCAGTCTGCTTGTTGCGCTTCCACGAAGCATAACGAAGGCTGCCATCGGCTAAGAGGTCAATCCGCACACGATAGTCTTTGGTCACAAAATATTGCTCTAACGCGACGTAGTCTTTCAGGGTGATGTGTAACCGACGGTTGCCCACCACGCCCATTAAATCGAAATGGTCTCCTTTCCAGCGATAGAGGTTATAGCGATCCGTGAGGGATTGCAGGCTGTCTGTAATGGGGACATACAGGTTACGTCCCACCATTTCGAAGAGCCAGTCCCAGCCCTCACCATTGTTGGTTTTGAAATACCAATCCGGGATACCGTATCCCGTCCCCACTCTGACTTCTCCTCTCGGAAAGACTTTGACTGAGCTAAGCGTATCACCCTGAATGCACCAGGCAGCTACCCATCCTGAACCCTCAACACTTGAACCACGGAAGTAGTCATGGGTAAGGTAGATGGTGCGACCTTTGTTGTCCTGCAGCTGATAGAGCCGAATCACAACTTCTTCACCGTGATTCTTGCCCTGGCTGTGTATCCGGCCATCGTCACCGCGCAGCAGTGTATAACGGGCATTATCCGGGCAAGTGCCACCCATACCAGTGTTCCAAACGATAATACGCACACGTCCATCGGTAGAAATGTGGTCACCTATATAAAGACTGTCTGCCGCCTCTTTGAACGGGTAGTTCATGGCATCCTCAGGGCGGGAACTCAGCACATCGGTGATAAAAACATGCAGGGTTTTCCCATCGGGAGTCACGACCTTTCCATTATGACGACACAAGAGACGCTCAATTGAGTCCATGCTGACGGTCTGCAACCATGCCGCCACCTCGGCAGAAGTAGAGTTCGGCACCTCAACACGTTCATACTCATTCCCCTCCTCCACTATCTCTATCACAGTGTCGACTGGTGCCTCCTGTTCGGGGGCTTTTTTACCTTGGCATGCCGTCATACACAAAACCCACGCTATCACTGCATATATCCATTTTTCTTTCATAGGTTTCATACCTGTCATTCTTTCAATATTACTATTTCTTCATCAAAATGCCTATTCAACTGCTATGCTATCTTACTTACATTGATAGGTGATAATTATTATTTCCCCCAGCTGTCGCGGTCGAGACTGCGGTAGGTGATAGCCTCTTGCAGGTGATGGGGCTGGATACCTGTGCTGCCTTCGAGGTCAGCGATTGTGCGACTGACGCGCAGAATGCGGTCGTAGGCACGTGCCGAAAGGCCCAGACGGTTCATGGCGGTCTCAATAATGCTTCGACATTCATCGCTAAGACAGCAATGCTCGCGGGTAAGCTTGCTGGTCATCTGTGCATTGCAATGCACGCCTGCATGGCCGGCAAAGCGAGCCGTCTGGATGGCACGGGCTGCCACAACACGCTGACGTATATCAGCACTACTCTCACCCTGCTTCATGTTGTTCAACTGACTGACAGGCACCGGTATCACTTCAATATGTAGGTCGATACGATCCAGCAATGGACCAGAAATCTTATTCATATACCTCTTAACCGCTCCAGCAGGACAGGTACACTCCACCGTAGGATGGTTATAGTAGCCACATGGGCAAGGGTTCATAGCTGCCACCAGCATAAAGGAGGCGGGATAATCTATCGTCATCTTGGCACGACTGATGGTGACGCGCCGTTCCTCCATAGGCTGGCGCAGCACCTCCAGCACCTGACGGCGGAACTCTGGCAATTCATCAAGGAAAAGAACTCCATTATGGGCAAGACTGATTTCACCCGGCTGGGGGTTGGATCCACCGCCCACCAGCGCTACATCGGATATAGTATGGTGCGGCGAACGGAACGGACGGATGGCAATAAGCGAATCCTCTTTTTTCATCTTGCCAGCCACACTGTGTATCTGCGTCGTCTCAAGCGACTCCTCCAAACTAAGCGGAGGAAGAATAGAGGGCATACGCTTGGCCAGCATGGTCTTGCCAGACCCCGGAGGACCAATCATAATCACATTGTGGCCACCCGCAGCGGCAATCTCTAACGCTCGCTTGACACACTCCTGCCCTTTCACATCGGCAAAGTCATACTCGTAATGGTTGAGGTGATTTGCAAATTCGGCACGGGTGTCAACAATAGTGGGCTCCATCAACACCTCTCCGTTCAAATGGTCGATAACCTGTTTGACATTCTCGGCACCATAAACCTCAAGGTTGTTCACAATAGCAGCCTCGCGGGCATTCTCCTTAGGGACAATAATGCCTTTGAACTTCTGTCTGCGAGCCTCAATAGCAATAGGCAGTACCCCTTTAATAGGGCGCAAGCTGCCGTCGAGCGACAACTCCCCCATAATGACATACCTCTCTAACTCATCTGCCCGCATATTACCTGCAGCGGCCAGTATTCCAATGGCTATCGTGAGGTCATAGGCAGCTCCCTCCTTCTTCAAGTCTGCCGGAGCCATATTCACCACCACCTTCTTACCCGGAATGCGGAGGCCATACTGCCCGATAGCGGTAGCTATACGCTGTTGACTCTCCTTAACCGCGCTGTCCGGCAACCCCACCAACGTGAAATTGACTCCCATCTCGACACTCACCTCCACGGTGACCATCATGGCATTTACCCCACAAATAGCACTACCGAATGTCTTGACTAACATAAGTTCATTGCTTCTTTAAAAAAGCCGACACCTGATGCAGATGTCGGCCTTATTGCAAATAATCAATTCACACAATGCCTACTTGAGACCCAGTTTTTTCTTGACGAGAGGCATAATGTCATCACTATCCTGCGAGTAAAGCACGGTGCCAATACCCGAGTCGAAGATATAGGTATAGCCGTTCTCCTTGCCCACCTCTTCAATGGCTTTCTTGGCACGGTCTACGATGGGCTTCAGCAGGGCTTCCTGACGCTCTTCAAGAAGCTTCTGGGCGTTGGCCTGACTCTCCTCAATGCGGGCTCTCATGTTCGTCAGGTCGCTCTCCTTAGTTTTGCGGATCAAGTCAGACAGTTGATCCCTCTTTGCCAGATAATCGTTGTACTTTGTCTCAAACTCTTTGTTCATTGTCTCCAGTTCAGCCTGAAGAGCCTCGACCTCCTTCTGCAAAGCAGCCTGGGCTGAGTCGCGACCAGGCATAATCTGCATGAGTTCGTTCGAGTTAATGTGTCCGAGTTTAATGTTCTTCTGAGCCATGGCACTGCCGCCGAAAACCAACAGAGCCACCATTACTGTGATAAATCCTTTTTTCATGTTGTGTTTATCAGTTTTGTTGTTATTATTATTCATTACACTTTTACATTATCTCCTTACGGCTACTGGCAGACGGAGCCTGACGGGACTTGTCTTGCGGTTTAGGAGCAGCATTCTGCTTACCTCCTCCGGCATTGGGATTAATGCCAGTCTCCGGTGCCGTACCAGGCTTCACACCCAGCATCTCGAGTACCTGATTGCTGATGTCATACTTATCCGCAACATACAGAACCGTAGCCGAACCAGCCCTGTCAAATACAAAAGCATAGTTCTTCTCGCGAGCCACACGCTCAATGGCATTATAAACGCGATCCTGCACAGGCTTCATCAACTCAGCCCGTTTCTGGTCAAGATCGCCTCCCGGAGCGAAACGCTGTTGCTGCAAATTGCGCAACTCCGACTCCTTGGTGCGAATCTCATCCTGACGGCGTTGCTTCAGATTCTCCGGCAGCAAATACGATTCCTGCTCATAACGCTGTCGCAACTCATCCACTTCCGCCTGCTTGGCCTCAAGTTCCGAACGCCACTCGTCAACATACTTATTCACCTTATTCAAAGCCTGATTGTACTCCGGCAGATTGCTCAAAATATATGCCGTGTTGACACTGGCATATTTCTGTGCCCTTGCGGGAACCGCCAACAAAATGAGCGTTGCTATGATAATCAGTTTGCGCATTTATCCAACTTGTAAACTATTCAACTATTAATCCATACTCTGGCCTATGCTGAAGTGGACATGTGAGCCACCTATGCCGGCACCATCGAAACCATATCCCCAGTCAACACCTATCAGACCGAACATCGGCATGAAAACCCTCACACCCAAGCCGGCCGAATTGTAAATGTTGAAAGGTTGGAAATCCTTGACATTATACCAGCTATTACCCCCTTCGAGGAAACCCAGCAGCCAAATCGTGGCACTGGCACTCTCGATAATCGGCTGCCGTACCTCAAGCGTGTAGCGGGTAAATATCGAAGCACCCTGTTGCGGGCTCAACTTGCTGTCGTCATAACCGCGCACCGGGATAATCTCACGACCATCATAGGCATAAGCCTGGAGACCGTCTCCGCCGACAAAATAACGACCGAAAGGCGACAAACCAATCTTCTTGTCATAATAACCCATCCAACCGAAACGAGCCTTGGCATTCAACACCACATCACCCACCAGATTCAACATCCACGAACCGCGTACATTTATCTTGTAATACTCCGTCCAACGGAACTTATCCTCCTCCGTCACATTCGTCACATCCCGTCCGCTGATAGCAGTATACGGCGGTGTAGCATAGCCCGATACCGAAATCTCCGAACCACTGCGGGCGTAGATAGGCGAGTCGAGCGAGTTGCGGCTGATGGTAATGCCATACGACAAATCATTGGCCGCACCGTTGGTAAACGACGTGCCGCTGAAAAGATAATAATTGTTCAGATTATAATGCTTGTACGAAAGGGTGTGCGAAATGATGAAATAATCGTCTGGCCATTTGACACGCCGTATCAACGACACTCCCGCACCACTGATGCGCAAGTCACCATACGACGACTCCGTCTTCTTGAAGAAATAACCGTTACTGATGAAATGGTGATAAAGCGACACACTCAGCGACTGCGGACGGCGGCCACCCAACCACGGCTCCGTGAACGAACCGCTGAACGAATAGTAATACGTACCATTGGTGACTGCGTTAATCGACAATTTCTGCCCATCGCCTGAAGGCAACGGCATCCAAGCCTTCTTATTGAAAATGTTGCGGACAGAAAAATTGTTCAATGTCAAACCAATCTGTCCAATAACCATCTTGTTGCCATAACCGCCCTGCAGCTGGATCTGGCTTGCATTACCCTCTTCAACCTTGTACACAATGTCCACCGTCCCATCCTGATCGTTCGGTTTGGCATCAGGTATAATCGACTCCTCTTTAAAATAACCCAACGTGGCTAATTCGCGACGGCTGCGCAGAATGGCATCACGGCTGAAGAGGTCACCCGGACGTGTGTGCAACTCACGCATAATCACCCTGTCATTCGTAAGCGTATTGCCTTCCACAATCACATTCCGTATCCTCGCCTGCTTCCCCTCAATAATACGAATCTCAATATCTATCGAGTCGTTCTCCACTCCCACTTCAACAGGCATCGCCTTGAAAAAGAGATAACCGTTGTCCATATACATCGAAGAGATGTCCGTCCCCGACGGATTGTAGCGCAGGTTGGTCTCTAACAGAGTGCGGTTGTACGGGTCGCCCTTCTCTATACGCAGATGCTTCAACAGCAAGTCCGACGGATAAATCGTATTGCCCGAGAAGGTGATGTTACGGAAGACGAATTTGTTCCCCTCATGGATTTTCATCTTCACTATCAAACGTTCCGAACCCACCTCTTTGCCATCCTCGACACGTTTTGAGGGATAGACGGTGTCCCACACAATACGTGCATCGCGGAAGCCATGCTCATTATAATAAGCTATGATGCTTTGCAAATCCTCGTTATACTTCGACTCCTGATACTTTGAACGGGTCCAGAAACCCTTCGTCCACACAAAAAACTTCTTGAAATAATGCACATCATGCGTGTTCTTCATTTGCTGCAACAACATGTTAGTGCTTATCTCCTTGTTCCCTTCAATAATCAGCGAATCAATTTTCACCCGGCTGCCCGGTTTCACATCAAAAATCACATTCACCCGGTTCTCATTCCCCTTGCTCAAAATGGTGTCCTCCTCCAATCGTGTAGCTACCGAAACATTCGTATAACCCTTCTCAAGATAAAAGGCGCGAATACGGTTACGCGACGTAGTGAGAAGATTCTCCGTAACCACATCGCCCGATGCAATCTTCATTTCCTCCTTCAACTTATCCTTATCGCTCTTCTTCACACCCTCAATCTGAAACATGCTCATCTTCGGACGGCTGCGCAATTCAATTTCGAAAAAAACCTTGTCACCTTGAATACGCGTTACATAAATCTGCACATCTTCAAACAAACCTTGCTTCCAGAGGCGGTCTACGGCGGTGGCCAGTTTGTCGCCCGGCACCCGTATCCGGTCGCCCACTTGCAGCCCCGCTATGAGGAGTATCATGCGTGTGTCGTAGTTTTCGGCACCGACGAATGTTATTCCGCCTATTTCGTAGGTTTTGGGGGTGAGGTAGTCGATGTCGTATTCTTGATTGCTCACAACCACCTGGGCTTTGCCTGGAAACGAGAGGCCGAGCAGAAGGAGCAACGGCAGGATGAAGGGTATCTTTTTCATTAGGTTCTATTTCTTTGCAAAACATGTAAACGTGCTTACGCCATGCCATGTATAGGTATAGACCCAAGCACTTAGACAATAATAACTACTTTTTGTGTGTTTTATTTTGTTTACCATTAAAAAAAGTTTTAAATCGTTGATAAGTTGATAAGTTTATACGGCTCGCAACATATCAACATCCATTAACGATTTCGATCCGGATTTTCAGTCCCAAAGTGTCGCGAACGGGGGGGTCTGTGAGGCGAGGAACTACTATTTTGCGGATGTTTAACATAATAATTATGAACAATTAAAAGAATGTCTTTCTGAATATTGCCCAATCTACGGGACGGAAAAACGATAGTCAATAGGCACTATTTTGTTTCGATTTTGACATAATGTGATTATTTTTACGTATTTTTGCAATATAAATTTTGAGTCATGGAAAGAAACATAGATAATCAGAAAAAGAAAAAAAAATATAAAAAAAGGAACTCCCATTCCCTTACCGAGCATTTGGCATCGAATCCCTTCTTGGATTGTATTGTACTGAATATGGAACGTTCGCCTATGTTGAACGAGATTTTGCTGGGCAATACCTACCGTTTCCCTGAACACGCTGTCATTCTCATTACCGAAGGAACCTTGAAGGTGGATGTGTCGCTCGAGTCTTTGTCGCTGGAGAAACACAGCCTTTTGTTGATCCCCGCCAACAGTGTAATCACTGTCCAAGACCGCTCTGACAATGTCAACTACCGCTCCATATCCTTCCCCACTTTTTGTTCCGAACAAAACGACCTCATCGGCTACGAGCCTATTAAAATCCAATTGCAGGAAAACAGCCATTCGACCATTGAGAACTATTTTCAGCTAATGAATATGCTGATGCGGAAAAAGGATAAAGACAACACCGAAGGTATGCAGCACCTCATCCTGTCCCTCCTCTCCCATATCAACACCCTGAACGATACTATGCTTCAGTCGATAGGTCTGCTCAACCTACCCCATCCGCAGCAACTAAAGAGCGAATTCCTATACCTGCTCAACTCAGAGCCATACCCCATCCGGACAGTCTCGTATTATACCGACAAGCTTAGAGTAACTCCCGGACACCTGAACAATGTGATGAAAAAACTTACGGGCATGTCCACTACCGAATGGATAAACAAAAACACCATACGAGCTGCCCGTGAACTGCTAAGCAATCCCGCCAAATACTATACCGTGGTCGAGATTGCCGAGTTGCTGCATTGCGGCACGGAACCCAACTTTTCCAAATTCTTCAAGAGCCACACCGGCGAAACTCCCTCCGAATTCCGTAAACGGATACAACAGAAATAATACCTGAGAGACTCTACGGTTACCCTTCTTTCATTCGATATCCCTCAGTTATCCCATCGTTTTCCCATCGTTCTTCCATTACAGAAGGAGAACTGAGGTAGAATGGAGGTTGAAAGGTGGAAGAACGAGCGATAATAGAGTTACACAAAGTATCGTTCGATCTCTTCTGTCAACTGATAATCAAGTTGCAACTTAAGAACAGACACTCTCTGATGAACGGTTCAGAGAGGATGTAGATTCATACAGAATACATGGAATCAGATATTTAGACTCACTCTTGAAAAATGCTGATGCTATTGTTTCAGTATTTCATGTAGCTGTGAGGGCTGGAGCGTGATGGTGAGGGGAGACTGACTACGGGGGGATGTGTAATAATAGACCAACGAGACACGGGCAGCAACTAACAACTGTGCCAGCAGACGACCTGAGTCGGAGAGTAACGCCTGCTGTATGGCTGTGGTGAGTTGGTTTCGGGCATTCTCGTTGTTCTCGATGTTGAGCATAGCCATTTCTGTAACCCTATAAGTGTAAGTCAGCACCCGGTTGACGGAGTCGAACGCGCAACTGAGCATCGTTGTGAGACTGTCGACGGCAGCGGGGCAGTCCCTGTTCACACTTTCGGCTATCATGCTCAACAATAATATCGAGGAATCAGCGGTTTCGATGATGTCGACAGTATCCGAACCGAAATCCATGTCGTT
>JAEEGJ010005640.1_pt1 | contig 38929 bp, 35 predicted proteins | sample 8958761 | NCBI WGS metagenome assembly JAEEGJ01 (sample SAMN16246546, study PRJNA631951) | gut metagenome | biome: gut microbiome; feature: rumen; material: RS-attached | host: Bos | place: Iran: Karaj | collected 2018-10
ACCCGCGTATGGTCGAGCGTAAGAAACCCGGTCAGCCTGGTGCCCGTAAGAAGTTCCAATTCAGCAAACGTTAAGCCCTTAGAAGCAAAGCGATTTTGTTTAGTATCCAAATTGCTGAGATTCTTATGCAGACTACTCAGCGATTGTATTTAGCGAATGTAAACATTAAAAAGAAAACAACACATGACACAAGTAACATTTGAAGAATTACTGGATGCCGGTTGTCATTTCGGTCACCTCAGAAGAAAATGGAATCCGAACATGGCTCCCTATATTTTCATGGAGCGCAATGGTATCCACATCATAGACCTCTATAAGACACAAGCCAAGATGGACGAGGCTGCCAATGCCCTCTGCCAACTGGCCAAATCGGGCAAGCGCGTGCTCTTCGTGGCCACCAAGAAGCAGGCCAAGGACGTCGTCGCCGAACTCGCCCAAAAAGTCAACATGCCTTACGTGACCGAGCGTTGGCCCGGCGGTATGCTGACCAACTTCGCCACCATCCGCAAGGCCGTCAAGAAGATGACGAGCATCGACAAGATGATGAACAGCGACGCTTACAAGAGCCTCTCCAAGCGTGAGAAGCTACAGATCGAACGTGAGCGCGAAAAACTCGAGAAGAACCTCGGTTCTATCGCCGACCTGAGCCGTCTGCCTTCAGCCCTGTTTGTGGTTGACATCATGAAGGAACACATCGCCGTTGCTGAAGCCCGTAAGCTCAACATCCCGACCTTCGCCATCGTCGACACCAACACCAACCCCAACCTCATCGACTTCCCCATCCCCGCTAACGACGACGCCTCTAAGAGCATCGCCCTCATCGTCGGTAAGATGGTCGACGCCATCGAGGAAGGCATCACCGAGCGCAAGAACAACAAGGACCTCATCCAAGAAGAGGAAGAGGAAGAAGTTGACGAAGTGAAAGACAACGCCGAGGAAGAGGAAAACAAGGACGAACGCCGTCCGCGTGGCAATCGCCGTCCTCGCCGCCCCGTCGCTAAGAACTGATTTTTTAGCTGTCAGCCATCAGCTATCAGCCGTCAGCAACGGTATTCCCATGCTGAAAGCTGACTGCTGATAGCTGAAAGCTTAGATAATAACCTTTAAAATAAGAAACAACATGAATATTACCGCTTCTCAAGTTAACGAACTGAGACAAATGACGGGCGCTGGCATGATGGACTGCAAGAAGGCCCTCGTCGAGACCGATGGCGACATCCAGGCCGCTATCGACATCCTTCGCAAGAAGGGTATGGCTAAGGCTGCCAAGCGCGCCGACCGCACCGCCAGCGAAGGCTGCGTGCTCTCAAAGGCCACTGAAGACCACAAGTACGCCGCCATCATCATGGTGAACTGCGAGACCGACTTCGTCGCCAACAACGCCGACTTCGTGAAGTTCACAAAGGATGTGCTCGACATGGCTGTTGCCAACCGCGTGAAGGACATCGAAGCCCTGAAGGCCATGACGCTCGACGGCCAGACCGTTGAAGCCCTCGTCGCCAACCAAAGCGCCGTCACCGGTGAGAAGACCGAACTGGGTGCTTTCAAAGTCCTCGAAGGTGCATACGTGGCCAACTACAACCACCCTGGCAACCGCCTCGCCACCATCGTCGAAATGAACAAGGATTTCGCCGGTGTTGAGGAAGTGAGCCACGAGGTGTGCATGCACGTCGCCGCCATGAACCCGCTTTCGGTGAGCGAAGCCTCCATCCCGCAAGAGGTGAAGGACCGCGAGTTCGCCGTTGCCGTTGACAAGACCAAGGAAGAACAGATCCAGAAGGAAGTCGAGAAGGCGCTCCGCAAGGCTGGCATCAACCCCAACCACGTCGACAGCGATGACCACATCAACTCGAACATCACCAAGGGTTACATCACTGAGGAACAAGGCGCACAGGCCCGCGAAATCAAGGCCACGGTGCCCGGTCAGGTGCAACTCAACGAAGGCATGATTCAGAATATCGCCAAAGGCCGTCTGAACAAGTTCTTCAAGGAGAGCTGCCTGCTCAACCAAGTCTCTCTGGTCGCCGACCCGAAGACCGTCGCCGAATACATCCAGGCTGCCGACAAGGAAGCCACTGTGGTGAACTTCGTGCGTATCAAGTTGGGCGAATAAACCTAATGGGTAAAATTCAACAGAAAAGGATGGCGAAAGCCATCCTTTTTTTATTTTTGCCTTTTCAAAGCAATTTAGAACTTATATGAAAAAGACATTCCTTTTCCTTTGCATAGCAACACTTTTATTGACGGCTTGCACAAAAGAACAGTTTCCTGTCGCCAATTACGACATCATCCCGCAACCGAAAGAAAGGCATTTAAGTCGAGATATCTTTGGTTACTTCACATTGAAACCTTCGACGAAAGTCTATTTCAAGGATGGCCTACAGCGCGAGGCACAGTTCCTTAGCGAATATGTGAACGATATCATGGGCTACGCCTTGAATGTGATAGAATACCAAGGCGAATCCGACGGTATTGTGCTCGAAGTGGTTCCTGAGGATTTCGACCAAGCCGAGGCATACGAAATCAACATCACACCAAAACAAATCCGTGTGAACGGTGCCGATGCTGCTGGCGTGTTTTATGGCATACAAACCCTCCGAAAAAGTTTGCCTGTCTCGCCCATAGATTGGCTACGCCGAATGCAAAGCATTTCCCGCCATCCCACAAGCCCGCGTGGGAATGACATGGGCGATTCAGACTCCCAACTCTCAACTTCAAACTCTCAACTGACTCTCAACTCTAAACTCTCAACTCTAAACTGCCAATTCCCCTGCGGAACAATAAGAGACTATCCCACCTTCAGTTACCGTGGCATGCACCTCGACCCTTGCCGTCATTTTATCCCATTGGACTCGGTGAAGGTCTATATCGACATGCTGGCCATGCACAACATGAACCAGTTCCATTTCCACCTCAGTGACGACCAAGGCTGGCGCATCGAAATCAAGAAATATCCTGAGCTGACGGAGATGGGCGCTTACCGTAACGGCACGGTCATCGGGCATAACGGGAACCTCTACGACACCATCCGTCATGGTGGTTTCTATACCCAAGACGAGCTCCGCGACCTCATCGAATATGCCGCCGAGCGTCACATCAACATCATCCCTGAAATCGACCTGCCTGGTCACATGCAGGCGGCTTTGGCTTGCTATCCGCAGCTGGGCTGCACGGGCGGTCCCTACGAGGTGTGGAAGCGCTGGGGTGTGTCGGAAGAGGTGCTTTGCGCAGGCAACGAGGAGACCATGCTGTTTGTTGAGGATGTGCTCAACGAGGTGATGGATGTGTTTCCTTCGCCCTATATCCACATTGGCGGCGACGAATGCCCCAAAGTGCGCTGGGAAAAATGCCCCAAGTGCCAAGCCAAAATCAAGGAACTGGGCATCAAGAAAGACGACAAGTTTTCCGCCGAAGACTACCTGCAGAGTTATGTGATGAACAGTATGGCCAAGGTGGTGGAGGCGCGAGGAAGGCGTGTCATCGGCTGGGACGAGATTTTGGAAGGTAACGTCTCCGAGACCGCTATCATCATGAGCTGGCGTGGCACGGAAGGCGGCATCGAGGCGGCACGCAAGGGCCATGACGTGATTATGGCGCCGTCATCGCACCTCTATTTCGACTACTATCAAAGCGAGGACATCGCTAATGAGCCTATGTGTATCGGCGGCTACCTTCCCGTTGAGCGTGTGTATGAGTTCCAACCCTTGCCTGAGGAGTTGACACCTGAGCAGCAGAAACACATCATTGGCGTGCAGGCCAACATCTGGACGGAATACATCGCCCATTTCTGGCATGTGCAATACATGGCCCTGCCGCGCATGGAAGCCTTGACGGAAATACAATGGAACAACCCACAGGAGCGTGATTTCGATGCTTTTGTGGAGCGTTGCCGCCACATGGCGCAGCTCTACGACCTCTATCATTACACCTACGCTGACCACATCTTCAACCCGCAGGTGTGGGCCGACACGGTGGAAGCCAATCTGGCCACCCACAAGCCCATCACACTGCGCCAACAGCCTGCCGAGCAATACACCTATGAAGGAGCATCGTTGCTCAACGACGGCAACTTGGGTAGGGGAGCCTACAACTCAGGGCGTTGGCTGGGCTTCTGCGGCTATCCTTTGGATGCCATTATTGACTTGGAGCAGCCTGCTGAGATGCAGCATGTTCGCTTCCATGCTTTGGTGAACAAAGGTGCGTGGATCTACAACCCGAGCCAAGTCAAGGTACTGGTCTCAGACGACGGCGAGAATTTCTGCGAAGTGGCGCAGAAGGACATCCCGATTTCCACTTGGTCCGACAGCGACGGCATCTTCGCCTATGAACTGGACTTTGAACCTATCAAGGCAAAGTATGTCGAAGTCATCATCTCAGGCTACGACCTTCCCGAAGACCACAGCGGATTTGGCAATCCTGCTTGGATTTTCGTGGATGAATTGGAGGTTTGGTAAGTGTTGAGATTCCCTTCGGGAATGGAGTAAAAGCTCGAATTAAAAAGCGGCGGCTTGTAGTGTTTACTTCGGGTAGACCCTATTAGCCGCCGCCTGTTTATTTGATGCAGCACTCCATTCCCCGCAGGGGAATCTCATTTAACTTTTATGCTTTCTTCAGCAGAATCACATACACCGGGAAGTGGTCGCTATACCCACCCATCCAGACACCGCTGCCGAAGGTGCGGAAGGGGTAACCGTTGTATTTGCCACCGTGCTGCTTCAGGAACTCCTTGTTGTGTACCTTGGCGTTCTTGAACTGGTAGGTGCTGTAGTCGGTGGGCAGCAGGCCGGGGGTGATGATGGTCTGGTCGAGGACACCTGGTACATCGCGGTAGTAGTTGGTGCCATAGCCTTTCTTGTGCAGCTCATACATCGGGTTGAAGAACTCGCCTTCACCGAGGTTGTTCATGTCGCCCGTGGCGCGCAGGTATTTCGTCACACTTTTGTTGTCGGGGTAGTCGTTGTAGTCGCCCATCATGATGATTTTGGCGTTGGCGTCTTGGTTGAGGATGCTGTCGGCGATATGGCGGCACAAAGTTGCAGCGGCGATACGGCCAGGCAGCGAGCGCTTTTCACCACCGTAGCGCGAAGGCCAGTGCATGACGATGAAGTGCATCATCTCGCCGTCAAACATGCCGGAAACGACTAATTGGTCACGGGTGATGAACTCAGGGTCGTCGGGAACGACAGTGCGATATGATTTGCTGTTTTTCAGCGTGAAATACTTCGGGTTGTAGAGCAGTCCCACATCGACGCCACGGCGGTCGGGCGATTCGTAGTGCACGATTTGGTAGTTGCGGTCTTTGATTTCTGGCTGGAGCACGAGGTCTTCAAGCACGGTGCGGTTCTCAATCTCCGACACGCCAAGGACGGCCACTCCGTCGGGCGACCAGTCGGTGCCGATGGTGGAGATGGCGTAAGCCATGTTGTGGAGTTTGGCGAGGTATTTTTCGGTGTTCCATTGGTTGCCGCCTTGGGGCAGGAACTCCTCGTCGTCTTTGTTCGGGTCGTTGATGGTGTCGAAGAGGTTCTCGAGGTTATAGAAACCCACGAGGCCGACCTTGTAGGCTTGCTGCTCTTGAGCTGAGACTTGGTTTATGCCTAGGCCGAAGGCTAAAATTGCCAATAGAAAAAGGAAATGATTTTTCATCGTTTGCCAAAGTTTAGGCGGCAAAGGTAATAAATAATTTCAATGCAAAGTTTTAGGGGCAGAAAAAAACGTCAGCCATTGGCCGGCGTTTTACTTGTGTCATTTGGGTGGCGTTTCTTGTACCTGTAAACAAAGAAGTTGTTCACGCACATCACGATAAAAGCGATGACACCGAACAGCCATTGCTCTGAATTGATGAATTGCGCCAGACAGCCTATCACCCAACAGGTGAGTATGACGGTGAAATACCAATGCCTCGACCTGTATGAGCCTCTAAACGGTTTGTAGCCTTCCGGTCCGTCGAAAAGCTCGACATACCACATGGTGCCCATGTAAGCAATGACGAATAATGAAGTGATGACGTAGGCCATAGGATATGCGATTATATTATCGGAGCAAAATTATCAAAAATAACTGTTTGGCAAGGAAAGGATTGACTATCGGATGAAATCTTTCAACAAATCATGTAACATGTCGCTAACATTTCCGTTGTCAGTGGGGTGGGAGGAGAAAGTCGGGGTTTTCTTGGCGTAATAAACCAGGCGTTCCTCTTCCTTGTCGATGACTACGCACACCATTTCGTTGCCGTATGGGTCGTTTGGGGTATAGTTGCGACTGGGGTTGGTAAGCCCTTGGATGCCAGTGAGTTTTTCCGCCACGCCATCGATGACTTTGCTGGCAGCTTTTTCGCGTCTCTCTTGTTCGTAGGCCTCATTAGTGGTGAGGTAGCCACGGGTGTAGATGAAAACGCCATAACGATCTTGGCTGCCTTGTAGAAGTGAGATCAGGGACTTAGGCACCTTCATGCGGTCGAGTTGTGAACGCTTGATGTCCACTAGGATTTTTGCCCATGCGAGGGCGTCGTTGTTGGCTTCCAGATAGTCTGCGGGAATCATCTCTGAGAACGGGAAACGCTCCGAGTTAATGACGTTGACGACCGTTTGGGCTGCCTTGTCCGAATAGTATTGGCTGTAAGAACCACCCTCGGTGTCATACAAGTCCATATAGGAACAGGGCTGAATGAAGGCAAATTCCCGAATGTTGGCAATTTTGACGTTAGTACTATAGCGGGTCGTTCCGCAGGAGGCGAGTGCGAGCAGCGCTATGAAGGCAATAAAAAACCGTTTCATAATTGATTTCAATTGTGTTTGTTTATCGGCTGCAAAAGTACAAAAATGTGTCAAATTGTCTAATTTGTAAAAAATAAGGTGGAAATAGTGATAAGCGTCAATCTTTTCTCTATCTTTGTCCGCTAGTATATACCATAATGGAGAAATCATAACACTTTAAATATGAAGAAATTCCTACTTTTATTGGCGGTTCCTGTGTTGATGATGTCGCGGCTTGCGGCGCAAACCATCGACACGGTCAACCTCGACCAACACGATGTGCCGACGGTGATACTGATGGACTCCGACTTCGACGAGTCGTCCACCTCGGTCAACGATGCCTCCACCTTGCTCAACTCGTCGCGTGACGTGTTCAACAGCATCGCGGCCTACAACTTCGGCTCGCTGCGCTATCGCGTGCGTGGTAACGACTCGAAGTACAGCGAGGTGATGATCAACGGCATCTCGATGAACGACCCCGAGACTGGACGCCCCGTCTTCTCCAACTGGGGTGGCCTCAACGACGCTTTCCGCAACTCGATGCTCGTCGAAGGTCTCGGCAAGACCGACGCTGGCTTTGGCGGACTTGGCGGTCTCACGGCCTATTCAACCCGTGCCTCGCAGTATCGCAAGCAGATTTCACTCAGCTATGCCTTCAGTAATCGTTCCTATCATCACCGCGCTATGGCCTCCATCGGCACGGGCGAGTTGGGGAACGGCTGGTACATTATGGCCAATGCCAGCTGGCGTTATGCGGGAATCCATGACTATGGCAATTTTGACTCCAAGTTTAAGAACAACCTGTATAGCACTGTGACGGGCTATTCGGAAGGCACCTTCTACCAAGCCTACAGCTACTTCCTCTCCGTCGAGAAGAAAATCAACGACAAGCATAGTCTCAACCTTACCGTGTTTGCTGCGCCTTCCCAACGTGGCGGCTCGTCGCCCGTGGTGCAGGAGACCTACGACTTGGTTGGCTCCAACTACTACAACCCCAACTGGGGCTACCAGACTATCGACGAAAATGGCAAGAAGGTCATCCGCAATTCGCGCGTGAGCTCCTATCACCAACCGATGACCCAACTGACATGGTATTGGACGCCGAACAAGAAGACCTCATTCCATACGACGCTTTATTTCTTTGGCGGTCCTGGGGGACAGACCAGTCTTGAGTGGGGAGAGGCAGCCGACCCGCGTCCTGACTATTACAAGAATCTGCCGAGTCACTACCTCACCAATTCCCACAGCACCTTTGAATATGAAAACCAAATCATGGCATGGGAGAACCGCGACCCGAGGGTAACGCAAATCGACTGGGATAATCTCTATAACGCCAACCGCAACCACCTCTTCACGGTGCATAATGCCAATGGCACACCTGGCAATACCATCACTGGCAAAGCTTCCAAGTATATCCTTGCCGAACGTCACTTCGACAAGATGGAGATGGGCGATGCCTCCTATTTCAAGCATGAGTTCACGCCCAATCTCATCATGACAGGCGGCTTCGCTTTTAATGTATCGTGGACGCATTATTACGAACGTGTCAACGATCTCCTTGGTGGCGACTATTACTACGATATTAATAAGTATGCTGAAAACCTTGAAACGGAGGTGTGTCAGCCTGACGTCAACAATCCTAACCATGTGGCCAAGGTCGGTGACATTATTGGTTATAACTACAATGCCAACCGCAACTATGGTCGCATCTGGGACCAAATCGACTGGCTCGTCGGCAACTTCGACCTCTACTTGGGTGTGCAGGCCGAGTTTACACAGATCTGGCGCGAAGGATTTTGGAAGAACGGTTCTTTCATCGATAATTCCTACGGCAAGGACAAGATGCATAACTTCTTCGATCCTGGTGTGAAAGCTGGCGTGACATACGCCATCAACGGCCGTAACCACATCGTCGCCAATATGGCTTACATGCTACAGGCGCCTCAGTTCCGCGACATCTATGTGTCACCTCGCACCCGCCACACTGTGGTGGAAGGCGACCTTAAGAGCGAGCGCATCAACGCCTTCGACTTGAGCTACCTCTACCGTTCACCTGTCTTCAAGTTCCGCTTGACGGGTTACTATTATACTTATCAGAACCTCATCTGGAACCGCAGCTTCTACTGCGAGAATGTGTTCCTCAACACCGCGACAAGCGAAAATTCCTACACCAGTGAGTTCGTCAACTTCATCATGACCGACATCAACCAAAGAAGCCTCGGCGTGGAGCTGGGTGCTGAATGGAACATCACTCCAACCATTACAATGCAGGCTGCTGCCGCCAATGGCATCCACGTGTATCGCAACAACCCCATCTTCTCGGTGTATGACGACAACAACACCTCGGCTTACATTGTGAACAGCACTGCCTACTTGAAAGACTATCACGTTTCCTCAGGTCCCGAGACGGTGGCCTCGTTGGGTATCAAGTACAACTCGCCCAAATACTGGTGGGTGAGCCTCAACGCCAATTACTTAGCCAACATGTACTTCGACGAAAACCCGTACAACCATACGGAAGAAGGCATGTTGCACTATGCCCAAGGCGACATCCGCATCGACGATGTGCTGGCGCAGAAGCCTATGAAGCCAGCCTTCACGCTCGACTTCTACGGCGGTTTCTCGAAGCGTTACAAAGGCTATTATTTCCTCGTGAACGTGAGCATCAACAACCTGCTCAACAACAAGAGCACTATCCTCTATGGTTACGAGCAGCTGCGCTTCAACGCCAACAACCCCGACATGTTCCCCGACAAGTATTCCTATATGTACGGTCTTAATTATTTCATCAGCCTGACTGTTAGGAAGTAAGCTATAAGCCGTAAGCTGTAAGCTCAGTTGCTGGTAAGCTAACGGCTAAAAGCTAATCTTGAAATTAGAAATGCGAAGCATTCAACGTAGTTAAATCTTGAAATCTTGAAATCAATAAATAAATACCCAATAAAATGAAAAACAGACTTTTAACCACAAGTTTACTTCTTCTTGCCGCGATGGGCATGTTGTTTGCCTCCTGCAAGAAAGAATACCCTCAGCCGCCTATCCAGAACCTGCCCGAAGGTACGGTTTACACCATCGGCGAAATCATTGACATGGAACCTGGTACGGTGTTTAATGAGGATGCGTCGGTGTATGGTATTGTTACTGCCGACGAGCAGTCGGGCAACCTCTACAAGGCCGCTTACATCCAAGACAGGGCCTCGGGTGCTGCCATTCAGCTTTATCTTAACGCTGTCTCTGGTGTTCGCATCGGCGACTCCATCCGCGTTTATCTGAAGGATGTGACGTTTGACATGTATCATGGACTGCCTCAGTTGAGCAATTTCGGTCCCGATGGTCACATCATCATCTTGGCTAATAATCGTCCCATTACACCTGCCTCGACCACGCTCTCCGATGTCCTTGCTGGACAGTATCTTGCTGGATTGGTGAGACTTGAAGGCGTTTCGTTTGTCGAGCAGGAAGGCACCTTCGCTCCCTCCACGGGATATGGCGAGCATTACATCCAGGATGCTTTTGGCAACACTGCGATGGTGCGCACAAGCAACTACGCCAACTTCGCCGCCAACCCGCTGCCCAAGGGAACGGGTAACTTGGTCGCTATTGCTTCGTTGTATAACACCACTTGGCAGCTGACCCTTCGTTCGTACTACGAGTTGGAGTTTGACGGTATCGACCCAGGTGGCAGCAGCACTCCGGGCGACGAGCAGAACCTGCCTTATACACAATTGTTCTCGACAGCTTTTGGCACCTATATGACCTATAGCGTTATGGGTGACGATCAGTTCTGGAAGATTGACTATAGCTCGGCGGTTATGACGGGCCATGAAAAGGTAGGCGAGCAGCACTTCTATTATGAAAACGAAGACTGGCTGATTTCGTCCCCTGTCAGACTTGTCGATGTGGATCATGCCAAAGCCATTGTGAGTTATGCCGCACAGTACGTTGCTCCTTTCAACAACGACGTGACCATGCAAGTGTCTAATGATTATGTTTATGGTACAGACCCCACCGAAGCCACATGGACTGAGTTGCCGGTGACTTATCCTAACTCCAACCAGTGGAACTTCCAAGAAAAAGAAGCCAGCCTTGATGCGTTCCTCGGACAAACGGTGACCGTGGCCATCAAGTTCGTTTCTTCAGCCTCGGCTTCCCGTACCTTCGAGGTGCAGAGTATCTCTATAGTAGAAGGTGAGGCAGGCGACGTTCCTATGCCTCCCACACCAGGTGAAGGCGAAGGTAGCGGCACTGCTGACGACCCGTATAATGTGGCCGCTGGTATCAGCCAACAGAGCAATGAGCCTACCGTTTGGGTACAAGGCTTTATTGTGGGAGCTGTGAAAACTGGAGTGAGTGCGGTAAACAACAATGATGAAGTCAACTGGGGGGCTCCATTCGATTTGGCCACCAATGTGGTCATCGCCGACGATGCCAACTGCAACGAAATCACGCAGTGCATCATCGTCAACCTGCCTGCTGGCAAGCCGCTCCGTACCCAGGTCAACTTGGTGGACAACCCAGGCAATTTGGGCAAGCGTTTGGCGGTGTACGGTAAACTTCGCACTTATTTTGGTCAGGCTGGCTTGCGTGACAGCGCTGGCACCGAGGCTGACTTTGTCTTGGAAGGTGGTGACACGCCTACACCTCCCACGCCTCCTACACCAGGTGAAACCATCTTTTCTGAGACCTTTGCCAATGGTCAAGGTGACTTCACCATTCAGGATTTGGAACTTGCTGGACTTAGTTATGTGTGGAACTATATGACAAGTTACCATTGTATGAAAGCCAACGGCTACTATCAAGGCGCTCATGCCACTGAGAGTTGGCTCGTTTCTCCGCAAATCGACCTGACCAACGTCAGTAATGCCACACTGAAGTTCGACCATGCCGTCGCTTTTGCTTCAGCCGAAGGATCGTTCTTTGTCATGGTCTCAACGAATTATGCTGGAGATGTGACTACAGCTACTTGGACTGAACTGAATATCGGAAGTTGGCCAGAACCCAATTCATCTTGGGTGTTTGAGGGTGCTTCTGCTGACATGAGCAGTTTTGTTGGCCAAAACGTGACCATCGCCTTCAAGTACACCAGCACAACGGATGTCTGTCCCGCTTGGGAAGTGAAGAACGTTGTGGTGGAATAACAAATTGAATATTTGCTATCCAAAAGCCTGCCTTCGGGTGGGCTTTTTTTGTGCTCTCTTGCGCCGATATGCAATTTTCCACTATCTTTGCACGTTGAAAGAGAAACGAATTTAGTTTATGTCAGAGAATCTAGTCATCATACCCACCTATAAGGAAAAGGAGAACATTGAGAAGATTATCCGCTATGTGTTCAACCTGCCCATGGCCTTCGATATCCTCATCATCGACGACAACAGCCCAGATGGCACTGCCGACATCGTGAAATCGCTGATGACGGAGTTTGTCGACCGTCTCCACCTTTTGGAGCGTCCAGGCAAACAAGGCTTGGGTACGGCTTACATTATGGGCTTCAAGTGGGCCTTGGAGCGCGACTACCAGTATGTGTTCGAGATGGATGCCGACTTCTCTCACAATCCCGATGACTTGGCAAGACTTCACGACGCTTGCGCCAATGGTGCCGACTTGGCCGTTGGCTCGCGATACAAGACGGGTGTCAATGTGGTCAATTGGCCCATGGGTCGTGTGCTGATGTCGTATTACGCCTCTGCCTACGTGCGTTTTGTCACGAGGATGCAGGTGCGCGATACCACGGCAGGTTTCGTGTGCTACACGCGCAAGGTGCTCGAGACCATCGACTTGGACAGAATCAAATTCGTGGGCTATGCCTTCCAAATCGAGATGAAATACACCGCTTGGAAACTCGGCTTCAAGATTGAAGAGGTGCCGATTATCTTCACCGACCGCCGTGAAGGACAGTCGAAGATGAGCAAGGGCATCTTCCGCGAGGCTGTGTTTGGCGTCATCAACCTACGTTGGAGAGGCATTACAGGTCAGATTAAACCAAGAAAAGGCTAATGAACTACTATATCAAAAATGCGACACTTGTCAACGAAGGCCAGACCTTTGTGGCAAGTGTTTTCGTTTCGGAGGGCAAGATTGCCAAGATTATTAGAGAAAACCAGGTCCCTGAGCCCGTCGAAGGGCCGGTTGATTCTGGGTCGACCCTTCGACAGGCTCAGGGACCTTATACCCAAGTCATCGATGCCACAGGCAAATACCTCATTCCGGGCATCATCGACGAGCATGTGCATTTCCGTGAGCCAGGCTTGACCCATAAGGCTGATATTTACACCGAAAGCCGTGCAGCCGTGGCTGGTGGTGTGACCTCGTTCATGGACATGCCTAACACCAACCCGCAGACCACGACGCAAGAGCTGTTGCAACAGAAGTTCGACCTTGCCGCCGAGAAGTCTTTGGCCAACTATTCCTTCTATCTCGGTGCCACCAATGACAACCTTTCTGAAATCGTGAAAACCGACCCCAAGACGGTCTGTGGCATCAAACTCTTCATGGGCTCCAGCACGGGCAACATGCTCGTGGACAAAAACGAGGTCTTGGTGCGTCTGTTCAAGGAGTCGCCCTGCCTGATTGCTGCGCATTGCGAGGATGAGCAGATGATTCATGCCAACACGGTGCGTTGCAAGGACTTGGCAGCCAAAGGCGAAGTTATTGCCGATGCAAGCATTCATCCTTTTGTACGGACTTCGGAAGCATGCTATAAGTCTTCGGCTAAGGCTGTCGATATGGCCGAGCATTTTGGTGCCCGACTACATGTGCTGCATATCTCAACGAAGTCGGAATTGGCTTTGTTTAGAAATGATATTCCGCTGAAAGACAAAAAAATAACAGCTGAAACTTGTCCGCATTACTTGTGGTTCGACAACCATGATTATGAGGCCAAGAGTTTTGCAATCAAGTGTAATCCGTCTATCAAGTCGCACCGTGACCGCGAAGCCTTGCTTCGGGCCATTCATGATGGCTTGATTGACACCATAGGCACCGATCATGCACCGCATCTGCGCGAAGAGAAGTTTACGGGTGACTATTTTACCAGCAAGTCAGGTTTTCCGTCGGTTCAACATTCTTTGGAGCTGATGGCCAATGTGTTGCCCAACGATTTGCCGCTTTTGGTGCAGCTGATGTGCCATAATCCTGCCATCCTCTATCAAATGGACCGTCGAGGCTTCATTCGCGAGGGATATCACGCCGATTTGGTGCTTGTGGACATGAATGCAAGCCATGTGATTTCTGACAAAAACGAATACTCAAAATGCGGTTGGACACCTTACGAAGGCGTTGAAGCACATTCCAAGGTAACCCACACGTTCGTCAATGGCAATTTGGTGTTTGAGAATGGCGTTTTCCATGAGGAAAGCAGGGGAGAACGACTTATTTTTAATAGATAATATGGCATTTCGACAGGCTCAACGACCATAGGTCCCTGGGCCTGTCGAAGGGCCGTCATAAAACAAAACAAATGAAAAAGATACTGTTACTAATCATTACCTGCCTGATTTTGGCGTCATGCTCAGCGCAACTCACAGAAAAAGAGGTTGCTAAATATCCGAACGGCCAAGTCCGCGTGGTGCAATACTTCGACAAAAACGACAACTGCGTGAAGGAAACCGAATATTATGAATCGGGCCAAGTGAAGATGGAAGGCGGCATGAAAGACGGCAAGATGGAAGGGGAGTGGACTTCATTTTTCGCTGACGGTCGTGTTCAGAGCCACGGTTTCTTTGAAAATGGCGAGCGCACGGGTGCCGCCCAGGTTTTTTACCCCAATGGCAACAAATACGAAGAGGGCTATTACACGAAAGGAAAGCACAGTGGCAAGTGGAAGTTTTATGACGAACAAGGCAACCTCCTCAAGGAAGTCGACTTTGGTGAAGTAGAGTAAACTTATTTCTTGTCCTTCCAGTTGAACAGATTGATCCCGAAGGTGAACTCGGCGTAGTCAATCACCACTTCGTGAACTTTCATGAATGAGCCGACGAACATGTTGCGGTTCTCACCTAAGTAATACTTGAATCCCAAGCGACCGTAAAACGTGCGGTAGCAGGGTGGGAGATAAGTATCCTCGAAGTTGCTCTCCGCCGACTCTTTCAAGCCCCAGGTTTTCTTCTGGTCCGTGCCGTAGTAGATGCCGTGCCATAGGTAGTAGGCACCACCGAGGCAGAAGGCAAAGCGGTTGAAGTTGATTTCAAACATCACGGATGGAGCAAGGTGCAAGCCACGGGCGAAGTTGTATTCCATCAACGGGATAGGGTTGTCGCCAGTGAAGTATTCATGGCCGTCGTTGTACATCTGATGCGCTTTCTCGTACATGCGTTTGGTCTCGCCCGTCCAACCGAAATCCAAAGCCACGTCATAGCTGAACTTGGGATGGAACTGACGGTGCACACCGATTTGAATGACGTTGGCGAAGTAATAAGGACGTTCAACGGGCAGGTCGTCTACCATGGTGCCATCGGCAGTTTGGTGGCATCTCATTGATTCGTTGGTCTGTAAAAGGCCTACCGACTCGGATGCGAAGATGGAAGTTGTTTTCTGGAATTTCGGACGCGGTTTTTCCTTGGGAACCAATTCGGGTCGTCCATTGGGATGGTAACGTAAGCCTACTAACCAGCTGAACACGTTGATGCCACAGTTAGGCAGTCTAAGTGCCGCATTGGAGGAATGTGAGAATTGGTAACGCACCAAAATGTCGAACTTGTCTTCAATCATAAAGGTAGGGCCTGCATCGATGGCTAAATGAACATTGGCCACCGAACCGATGAACTCATCGCCATGTTTGGTCCAAAACGAGAGCCCTCCCAAGATGTCATAGTCAAATGACCAATATTTGCCGCGATAGAAATGCCCGTTGATGAAGCCGCCCAACGAATAGCAATCACCGAGGGCGCGCCAATTCTCCCTTTCGTAGCCATTTTCGTTACGGTCGACGTACAAAATACTGTCTACGTTGTTCTTCTCGAAGCGCAGGAAAGCGCCGTATGAGAGGTAGTTGAAGTCCTTTTCCCACTGCATTCTACCATCGGTTTGCCGACCAATGCGCAGGTCGACGCCGTATTGCGGCAGCACTTTCATGTAGGCATGGCGCTCCTCAAAAGGGAAATATTTCCCCAAGCGGCCGTCCACCTCAAAATAGGTGCGGTTGTCGTAGCTGAAAAATGACTCTTGAGCCATGACACTTTTCGAAAAGGTCATAGCGGCTAAGATGATTGCAAGCAATAACGTCTTGCTCGAAGAAAAGGGATTCATAAATAGGGTAAATAGGTTGATTTATGGTTAATTGTGTGTTACTTGTTGGCTTTCTCCTCGTCGTTGTTGTACCATGAAAGGTAATCTTCCGTAAACCCACGGCCTGCTTCAACGAGTTTCTCTTTCTTCGAGTCGGAAATGTCGAAGTCGGTAGCTTCCACACCAAGTGTATTGATGTAGATGGTACGTTGCCAGTCGTCGCTGTGCAGGTGCACGTTGTTTTGGAAATCGATAAGCGTATTGATCAAGGCTTTAGTGTAGGAGAAAAAGGTTTTGATTTCTTTAGCTGGATGTTGGGCGTTGGGGTTGAGATACATTTCGATTTCATCCTTGCTGTCAAGGCGGAACCCCAAGGTTTCTTTGTTGTAGACATATTCATAAACAACATCCATCTTCCCCATCTTAGGAGGAGTCATCTGTTTGATTCGTTCATTGATTTTTTCGTAGTATGCCGTCCGGCGTGCGTTGGCTTGGTTCCCCACAAAATCTTTGCGGTCGAATGTCTTGATGGCATAATTGTTCAACAGGCCACCGTCAACATAGACATGACCATCGTCTTCAACGCCTTTCACTGCGGCGAAAAACAGCGGAATCGACATGGAGATGCGTGCTGCATCAGCGACTTTCACCTTGGGGGTGTTGGTGGCATTGAACACCTTGGCCAAGCCAGTCGAGAGGTCGGCACCAATCAGGTGGAGCTCTCTGTATTTCTTGTTTTTGGCTAATTCCTCGAAAGTGATTTCGCCGTTTTGGGTCTTTTGCTCGATATAGCCCACCATCAGGTTGCGGAAAAAGTCGCCTTTGTACCAACCATAGTCTTTGATGAGGCGATTGATGTCGCGCACGATGCCCCACGAACTGTCCATGAAGTTCTTGAAGTTGATGTCCCAAAGGATGTCGCTGATTTCCTTAGGCGTGTAGCCCAACGCGACGAGGACAGCCACCATGGCTCCAGCTGAGGTACCTGCCACACGCTCAATGTTTTTTAGGATGCCTTCTCTTTCGAGCACCTCAAGGGCACCAACGTAAGCAATACCTTTCACGCCGCCACCTTCGAAGACAAGGTTCTTGAAGTGATATTTGTGGGTTTGAGCAATGTTGGTTTTGGTTTTCTTCGGTATCTTGACAGTTTTGGCCATAATAATATGATGTTCGGTGTTTTTATTCCATTATCCAACTGGTGCCTTCCTTGCCGTCTTTCAAGGTGATGTGCAGCTTGGCGAGTTCGTCGCGGATCTTGTCGCTGGTGGCCCAGTCCTTATTGGCGCGTGCTGCCTTGCGGATGTCGATGATGGTCTGCATCAGGCCGTCGACGAGGGCGCCGCTGCCATCGGAGGCGTTGCTTTCCACCAAGCCCAAGATGTCGAAGACAAAATCTTGGAACAGCTTGTTAAGCAAAGCCAGCTCCTCAGCATTGATTTGTGCCTTGCCGTCCTTCACGGTGTTGACGATGCGCACGGCCTCGAAGAGGTTGGCAATGACGATGGGACTGTTGAAGTCGTCGTTCATGGCGTCGTAGCAGGCATCCACAATCTTCTGGATGTCGAGGCTGGCGGCACCATCTGTTGCTTTGAGGCTCTTGGCGGCTTTCACGGCTTCCATCAAGCGGTTGTAGCCCTTCTCAGCGGCCTGCAGGGCTTCGTTGCTGAAGTCTAAGGTGCTGCGGTAGTGGGCCTGTAGGATGAAGAAGCGGATGGTCATGGGGCTGTAAGGCTGCGCAATCATCTCTTCGCCCTTGGCGTTGATGTGGCTGCCGTTGAAGAACTCGTCGAGGGTGATGAAATTGCCCAACGACTTGCCCATCTTCTGTCCGCCGATGGTGATCATGTTGTTGTGCATCCAGTAGGTGACGGGCTGTTTGCCGTTGGCGGCCACGCTTTGTGCAATCTCCGACTCGTGGTGCGGGAACATGAGATCCATGCCGCCGCCGTGGATGTCGAAGGTCTCGCCGAGGTACTTGCAACCCATGGCAGAGCATTCCATGTGCCAACCTGGGAAGCCGTCGCTCCAAGGCGAAGGCCAACGCATGATGTGCTTGGGTTCGGCCTTTTTCCAAAGGGCAAAGTCGACGGGGTTGTGCTTCTCCTCCTGACCGCTCAGCTCACGCGTGGTGTTGAGCATCTCCTCGAAGTTGCGTCCCGAGAGGATGCCGTAGGGGTGCTCCTTGTTGTATTTCTCGATGTCGAAATACACTGAGCCGTTCTCCACGTAGGCATAGCCGTGGTCGAGGATCTTCTGCACCATGGCGATTTGCTCGATGATGTGACCCGAAGCGTGTGGCTCAATCGAAGGACGTAGCACATTCAGCTTGTCCATTGCGGCGTGGTAGCGGTTGGTGTAGTATTGTGCCACTTCCATCGGCTCAAGGTTCTCGAGGCGGGCTTTCTTGGCGATTTTGTCTTCGCCTTCGTCGGCGTCGTGCTCCAGGTGACCCACGTCGGTGATGTTGCGCACATAGCGCACTTTATAGCCGAGATGTTGCAAATACCTGAATACCAAGTCGAAGGTGATAGCAGGCCTTGCGTGACCGAGGTGTGCATCGCCATAGACGGTGGGACCGCAGACATACATGCCCACGTGCGGGGCGTTCAAGGGTTTGAAAGGCTGCTTGCAGCGCGAGAGGCTGTTGTAGATATATAAGGTGTTGTTCATCGTAATAAGATTTTGAATTTTGTGCAAAAGTACAAAAATAAAGCGACAGGGCGACAAAAACCTTGCATCAAGGAAAAATGTTTATATTTGCGGTCGGAAAACCAATTAAGACATGATGCAGTTGAATACAATGAATGAGGCTCAAATGATGATTCTTGAATCATTTGCAAGTGCGACTGATGAACAAGAGATTAATGACTTGATGGATGTTCTTAGGTCATTTTACGCTCGTCGTTTGGAGCAAGAAATGAGTCGGCTTTGGGATAACGGAACGCTGAATCAAGAGGTTCTTGACCAATTGAAAGACGAGCATCTTCGTACTCCATATATGAATTGATTGCCATGATGCAGCCTCGTGTGGTCATCGATACGAATTGTTTATTGCAGATACTTGGAGCAAAAAGTAAATACCATTTTTTGTTTGAGAGTTTTCTGCAATTTGGTTATGTTATGTGCATATCCAACGAGGTGCTTCTTGAATATGAGGAGATTTTGCGCATGAAGGCGTCGCCATTGGCTGCTGATTTGTTTGTGAAAGTCATCGTTCGTTCACGCAATGTAATCAGGAAGGATCCATATTTCAAATGGAATATCATTACTAATGACTTTGATGACAACAAGTTCGTTGATTGTGCATTTGCGTGTCGTGCGAATTATATCGTGACAAATGACAACCATTTTCAGGAAGCGGCCAATTCGCCATTTCCTGTTTTTAATGTGATAAATCTTGATGATTTTTCAGAACTGATGAAACAACAATAGATAGAATATAAAACTAAATAAAAAGAACAAGATAAACAGAAACTTACATATTAGCAGATAGCATTTGTTGCTGTCCTTGAACATCAAAATTTCCACTAGACCCCGTTTTGCGGGGCGCACCTCAAGGACAAGTTGCAAATGCCGTGGAGGGTACGGAGTGGAAATGAATAGAATGAAAACAACTGGATTTTTAGCCATAATTTGCCTGTTGTGTGGGTTGTTCGTGAATGTTACTATGGCCCAGTCGGGACAGCGTTTTGCAGAGCCTGTCTTCGACGAGGTGAATGTCGTCAAAGGCGTCCCTTATAGCAGCGCTGTCAGGGAAGGCCAAAGCGATTCCACCACCTTGTATTTTGACTTCTATGAGCCGCAGGACGACACTATGACGGAGCGACCCTTGGTGATTACCATCTTTGGCGGCGCCTTTGTGTCGGGTGGACGTGATTTCAGCGATATGGTAGGGTATTGCACTCGATTGGCCAAACATGGCTATGCAGCGGCGGCCATCGACTATCGTTTGCTGTCGGTCATGAACCTCTCACACAAGGGGCTTGTCCGTGATGCCTACATGGCCGCCCAAGATGTCAGTTCTGCGGTGAGGTTCTTCAAATGCCATTACGACACCTACAAAATCGACACGAGCAGGGCGTTTCTGTTGGGTAACTCAGCCGGCTCCATAGCTTTGCTTTGCGAGCTTTTCATGGGTGAAGATGAGCGCCCCGTAGAGACTTTGGGAAGCCTTGACTTAGGCTCGATGCACAGCTCGGGTTTCTCGGAATATGCCGGTTACTCGCCCAAGGTGGCGGGGGCCATACCTCATTGGGGTGGGGTCATCAACTGCGACATCATCAGCGAGGAGGAATATGTGCCTTTGTGCATGATCCACGGCACTGCCGATGCCACTGTGCCCGTTGATTCGGGCTTTTGCTTCTCTTCGTCTTTGTTTGGCCTCATGCCATTCGTCTACGGCTCGCAGGCTATCGCCAACCATCTTGACGAAATGGGCATTTCCGATTATGCTTTTTATCCTTTCGAAGGCGAGGACCATGCCTTTTATTACAATACGTTTTTTCAGCTGAACGACCAATTCGACACCTGTTTCAAAATCACATGTGACTTCTTGCTTGGGCACCTGAACTATTTGAACGCTATGCCAGAGCGGGAAGAAGCCTTGCTTCGAGTTTATCCTAATCCCGCTACCGATAGGGTGATAGTGGCTGTTTGCGAAGGAGCGATGGAAGGGTCATGCACCTATGCTGTCATGGACGATATGGGCCGAAAAATGATCGAAGAAGAATCTTTTGCCTCCCCATTTACTATTGATGTCTCGCAATGGCCATCGGGGGTTTATTTCGTTCGGATTTCTTGTAATAGAATCAATTGTAGCCGTAAATTCGTGAAGCAATAATAGTTTCGTCGAGGTATAAGAAACGTTTTTCCGCCATGGCCAACAAAAATGTGGTAAACGAGTACAACCTATCAATCCTTTTCGTACCTTTGCGGCCAAAGTCCCGCGTCTCGCAGTCTTGCGTCTCGCGTCAACTGAACAACTGAATAACTGAACAACTGAACAACTTCAAATTTTAATAATATGTACGCTAATTTTCAAGAGTATCTGAAAAAGGAATTGGCTCAGATTGAAGCCGATGGCCTTTATAAACGTGAACGCATTATCGAGAGTGCCCAAGGCGCTGAAATCATGGTTGGTGGCAAGGTGTGCCTCAACTTCTGCGCAAATAACTACCTCGGCTTGGCCGACAACCCTGAGCTGATTCAAGCCGCCAAGGACGGCATGGACGCCCGTGGTTACGGTATGGCTTCTGTCCGCTTCATTTGCGGTTGCCAAGACCTTCACAAGAAGTTGGAAGCCAAGATTGCTGAGTTCTTTGGCACTGAAGACACCATCCTTTACGCCGCTTGCTTCGATGCTAACGGCGGTGTGTTTGAGCCGCTGCTCGGTCCCGACGATGCCATCATCTCCGATGCTTTGAACCATGCTTCCATCATCGACGGCGTGCGTCTCTGCAAGGCCCAGCGTTTCCGCTATGCCAATGCCGACATGGCCGACCTTGAGAAGCAACTGCAAGACGCTCAGAAGTGCCGCTTCCGCCTCATCGTTACCGATGGTGTGTTCTCCATGGACGGCAACGTCTGCCCGTTAGACAAGATCTATGAACTGGCACAGAAATACAACGCCATGGTGATGGTTGACGAAAGCCACTCTGCTGGCGTGGTCGGTAAGACCGGTCGTGGTGTCACCGAGCATTTCAACCTCCGTGGCAAGATCGAAATCCTGACCGGTACCCTCGGCAAGGCCTTCGGTGGTGCCATGGGTGGCTTCACCACGGGTCGTAAGGAAATTATCGACATGCTGCGCCAGCGCAGCCGTCCGTACCTCTTCTCCAACTCGATGGCTCCGGGCCTCGTGGCCGCTGGCATCCGTATGTTCGAGATGATGAGCGAGACCAACACGCTGCAAGACAAGCTCCACGCCAACACCGATTACTTCATCAAGAAGATGACCGAGGCTGGTTTCGACTGCAAACCTTCGCAATCCGCCATCTGCGCCGTGATGCTCTACGACGCCCCGCTGTCGCAGAAGTTTGCCGCCAAGTTGCAGGAAGAAGGCATCTTCGTCACGGGATTCTACTATCCTGTGGTGCCGAAGGGACAGGCCCGTATCCGCGTGCAGGTGAGCGCCGCCCACGAGCGTGAGCACTTAGACAAGTGCATCGCCGCCTTCGTGAAGATTGGTAAAGAATTAGGAATTTTGAAATAATGCGGAATTAGGAATGCGGAATGCTGAATGCCGCAACGCGACGTAGGGCTTCGCCCCCATTCAGCATTCCTCATTCAGCATTCCGAATTAAATATTGGATATTAAAATGAAGAAAATACTTATTGTTGGTTCCGGCGGACAGATCGGAACAGAATTGGTGAAGAAGCTTCGCCGCACTTACGGAAACGAAAACGTGGTTGCGAGCGATCTTCGCCCTTTGACCGGTGAGATTGTCGAGACCGGTCCTTTTGAGAGAATCGACTCGACGCAAATCATGCAAATCGTTGAGGTGGTGAAACGCTACAACATCGACACGATTTATAACCTCGCTGCCATCCTTTCGGCCACGGCTGAAAAGAACCCCATGCTGGGCTGGAATGTCGGCATCGGCTCCTTGGTGAACTGCCTTGAGACGGCTCGCATCTTCAACTGCGCCGTCTTCACGCCTTCATCCATCGGTGCTTTCGGTGCCAGCACGCCGCATGACAACACGCCTCAGGACACCATCCAGCGCCCGAACACGATTTACGGCGTGACCAAAGTCACGGGTGAGCTGCTGAGCGACTATTACTTCACCCGCTTCGGTGTGGATACTCGCAGCGTCCGTTTCCCGGGCTTGATTAGCAACCTGACCTTGCCTGGCGGCGGCACCACTGACTACGCTGTGGAGATTTACTACGCTGCTGTGAAGGGTGAGAAGTTCTATTGCCCCATCAGCAAAGGTACCTACATGGACATGATGTATATGCCCGACGCTTTGGATGCCATGGTCGACATCATGGAGGCCGACCCGACCAAACTGGTGCACCGCAACTCGTTCAATGTGACGGCCATGAGCTTCGACCCGGAAATCATCTACAACGCCATCAAGAAGTACTATCCGAACTTCGAGATGGAGTACAAGTTCGACCCGATTCGTCAGGCCATTGCCGACAGCTGGCCGAACAAGATGGACGACAGCTGCGCCCGCAAGGAGTGGGGCTGGAACCCGAAGTACGACCTCGACAAGATGACGGTCGATATGATTGAGACTTTGAAGAAGAAGCTGCTGTAAGCACAAAACGACTTCAAAATGATACGAATAGCGAGGGAGAAAATCCTTCGCTATTCGTTTTTTTATGGCAAGCTTCGGGAAAAGTTTGTATTTTTGCAAAGCAAAAAAGAACATTATGGAATTCAAACCTTCATATTTTATTATGACCATCCGGAAGTTTGCGGAGCATTATTCCATGACTTCCAAGCAAGCCTATCAGTACCTGAAACGCTTTGCTGGCATAGCGTTCTTGGACGATTGTTTTGAGGCTGAGCATACACTTTCGTTTGAGGATGCCATTGAGGATTTGACAAGAGTGTGCCAAAATCATGGAGGATATTTGAAATATGCTTGAACTCTACCACGGTTCGAATGTCGCCATCGAAAAAATCGACTTGTCCAAAGGTCATATCAACAAAGATTTTGGCAAAGGATTTTACTTGACTACTTTGCCGCAACAAGCAATGGAGATGGCAAGGCGGAAGGCAAGACAATTTCTTGACGCAAAACCTATCGTAACTACTTTTCTTTTTGATGAAAACGAATTGACATCTGGTGAATTGAATGTCAAGGTGTTCCATGCGGTTAGTGAAGAATGGGCTATGTTTATTCTTCAAAACCGAAAGGCTTCGCGGACTGGATTCCACCATGATTATGACATTGTTGTCGGCCCAGTTGCGGACGATAGTGTAGTGCAACAATTGGATTTGTTTGAAATGGGGTTGATAACGCTATCTCAATTGGTTGAAGCATTGCGTTATCGTGACCTTAACAACCAGTATTTCTTCGGTACAGAGCGGGCTGTGGCAAAACTTACACGGATATGAGCAAGGAACAAACATTTATTACGGATTACCTTTACGCTGAATTGGTGAAACTGATAATGCTTTATCAAAATGTCTCTTTTCAGAAAGCACTTGATTTGCTTTATAACTCAACGCTTTACGATAAGATTTTGGATACGGAAACGGGTCTGTACTTACAAAGTCCAGACTATAATTATGAACTATTACAGGAGGAAATGTCTTAGAGTTGAGTTTTACACCTTAATTGATATATGCTCTCCAACCTAAAAAAATACCATATCATCCTCGCCTCCAAGTCCCCGCGCCGGCAGGAGCTGTTGCGCGGCATGGGTGTGGATTTCGAGATTATGACCAAGGAAACGCCTGAGAACTATCCAGCAGATTTGCCCTTGGACGAGGTGCCGAAATACCTTAGCCTGCAAAAGTCATTGGCGTTCAAAGATGAAGAACTTCCCGCTGATTACCTGTTGATTACCTCGGATACTGTTGTCATTTGCGAAGGCGAGATCTTGGGCAAGCCGAAGGATAGGGAAGACGCTGAACGAATGTTGAGGCTGCTCTCGGACAAGACACATCATGTGGTGACGGGCGTCACGGTGCGCTCGGCGGAGAAAACGGAGTCATTTGCAGTGCGTTCCAACGTGACCTTTGCCCAATTGGATGCTGAAGAAATCGACTATTACATCGAGCATTGCAAGCCCTTCGACAAGGCGGGCGCCTACGGCATCCAGGAATGGATAGGCTACGTGGGCATCAGCGGATTGGAAGGCTCGTTCTATAATGTCATGGGCCTGCCGACGCGAAAGCTTTACCAGTTCTTGAAGGAGTTCTGATTTGGTTTATAAACACGAATTATCAGTAATTTATCACGAATTGTTCAAAAATAATTAAATGGATAATTTGTGGCTCATTTTTGGCAATTCGTGTTGAAAAGAAGTGACTGTTGCTTGAATGTGTTTTTCCCAAGGACGCTTTTTTTCTGTCATATTAAGAGCAAACAAAGAATTTTTCTAAATTTGCAGTCAAATAAAATAGGTGGTTTCTGAAATGTTCTCTCAACGTCCTTCGATATTGATTACCAATGATGACGGTTACGCGGCCAAAGGTCTGCGCAAGTTGGTCTCGCTGATGCGCACGCTCGGCGATGTGACGCTCATCTCAACGGACGAGGTGATGTCGGCCAAAAGCCATTCGTGTACCATCCGCGAAAGGATTTATGTGCGTCTTGTTCAGCAGGAAGAGGGCTTTACTGAATATCGTTGCAATGGCACGCCCGTCGATTGTGTGAAATTGGCCTATCAGAAACTGTGTCCAAGATGGCCGGATTTGGTCGTCTCGGGTATCAACCACGGGATGAACGCTGCCTCGACGGTGGTGTATTCTGGCACGATTGGCGCAGTCATTGAGGCCTGCATGAATGGTCTGAATGCCATTGGATACAGCCTTTATAGCCTCGACCCTGATGCCGACTTCGACCATCTCGATACTGCCATTCTCGAAATCACGAAGAAGGTGCTGAAAGAAGGTTTGCCCAAGGGCGTGTGCCTCAATGTGAACTTCCCCAAACGTTGTGAGGAACCCATGAAAGGCATCAAGGTGTGCCGACAAGCCGCTTGTCGCTGGGTGGAGTATTTCAAGGAGCAATATGATGAGAACGGGCAGCAGTTTTACGACTTGGAAGGTACTTTCGAGAGTGACGACCTCAAGGAAGACACTGACCTTTGGGCTTTGCAGCACAACTATGCCTCGGTGGTGCCCACCTGCTTCGACTGGACGGCGCATTCGCAGATTGAACCGATGAAAGAATTTGAAAACATAACTATTGACGCGAGACTTCGAGACACGAGGCGCGAGACTATGGATCGTCCCGTGTCTTGCAGTCCCGTGTCCCATGTCAAATAATACGTTTATGAAAATCAAAGATAACTTTTGGCTTGGATTGTTGATTGGAGCGGCCAGTTTCGGGCTATTTTTCCTCTTGTTTAGCCTAATTCCTTGGGAGAGCCTCGGTCGTTTTTCAGTCCGTGCACCTTATCTTTTGGCCTTCATCCCTGGCGTTGTCCTGTTCAGGATGATGTTGGTGAAGTGGGATCTCGAAAAAATGGGTAAAGGGGTGCTGGTAGTTACTGTAGTTGGTATGTTGTTGGTGTTTTTCCTTGTTTAACGAATTGCAAACCAATGAAATACTATATCATTGCAGGTGAGGCTTCGGGCGATTTGCACGCTTCCAATCTTGTTGCCGAAATCAAGAAGAAAGACAAGAAAGCTGAGTTTCGTGGCTTTGGTGGCGACTTGATGAAAGCCCAAGGTGTCGACTTGGTGAAGCATTACCGTATGATGGCTTATATGGGCTTCGTGGAGGTGGCGGTCAACCTGCGCAAGGTGTTGGGCAACATCGCCCAGGCCAAGAAAGATATGATTGACTATCAGCCTGATGTGGTGATATTGGTGGATTATCCTGGCTTCAATTTGCGCATGGCGAAGTTCGCCCATGAGAAAGGCTTTAAGGTGATCTATTACATCTCACCTCAGATTTGGGCCTGGAAACGTCGTCGCGTGAATAAAATCAAGGCTTCTGTGGATAAGATGTTGGTCATCTTGCCTTTTGAAGAGGAGTTCTATAAGCAGTATGGCGTGGATGTGACCTATGTGGGCAATCCTCTCCTTGATGAATTGGCCAAGTTCGGTACTCCCAACCGCTCGATTTTCCTTCGTCGAAACAGCTTAGGCGAGAAACGTGAAATCATCGCTTTGTTGCCTGGCAGCCGCAAGCAGGAGGTGAAGCGGATGTTGCCCGTGATGTTGAAGATGGTTCCTCGTTTTCCTGACTATCAGTTTGTTGTGGCAGGCGTTTCATCACTTGATAAAGTACTTTATAAGCAAATCATGGGCAATACGGATGCGTTTTATGTCGAGAATCAAACCTATGAATTGCTGCAAAACTCCAGTGCCGCCTTGGTGACCTCTGGCACGGCCACCCTCGAAGCGGCTCTGTTTACCGTTCCTGAAGTGGTGTGCTATAAGGCCACTGATTTCTCCTATCGGTTGGCCAAAGCGATGATTAAGGTGAAATATATCTCCTTGGTCAATTTGGTGATGGATAGGGAATCGGTTAAAGAATTGATACAAAACGATTTGAATGAAGATAAATTGGCCGTGGAATTGGATCAGCTGCTGCACAACGGCAAGCGTCAACGCCAGTTGCTTGAGGATTATGAGGAGCTGAAAGACCGACTTGGCAATGCTGGGGCTTCGGAGAAGGCAGCTGAGGTCATACTAAAATCATTGGAAAAGAAATAACGGATTACTCTATGGACAAGAAAAAACTTTTTGTTGCGATTATAATGGCGTTTGTGTTGTTCAGGGTGCAGCCTGGCATGGCTCAATTTGTTGACATGAAATGGATGATCTTTAATTTTGAGAATATGGAAGTTCGTTCTGTCATGCAAAACAACTTCTGCGACACTTCGGAACCATTTTGCACGGATAATGGCATGTACGAGTTTCCAGCTGGAGTCAATGCGGGCTCGGGTGAGTTGGGCCCATTTTATGATTGTCTGAGGACGACCCCTAATCCCGCCTGGTATTACATGCGTATCTTGGACCCGGGCGACATGGACATTTACATGTATAGCACTCCTCAGGTGGATATCGATTTTTGCTGTTGGGGACCCTATGAAGACCCGATGGAACCCTGTCCCAGTGGCCTCACGAGGCAAAAGGTCGTTTCATGTAGCTATTCGACGGATTGGAACGAGACTTGCGAGATAAGGAATTCTCATAGTGGTGAGTATTATATCTTGTTGATAACCAATTATTCTAACCATCCTTGCAACATTCATTTTAGCAAAGTTTGGGGCGAGGCCACTACCGACTGCTCCATTTTGGCGCCATTGTTGAGTTATAATGAGCCTCTTTGTGCAGGACAGGATTTGACCTTGTATGCCAACGGTTTATCGGGCTCCGATTATCATTGGTTCAAAGTTGGTGGTAGCTGGACTTCGAGTGAGCAGAATCCTGTTCGTCCCCATGCTACGGTCGACATGGCGGGTACCTATGGTTGCGCCATCAGCCAGTCAGGGAGTCAGAGCGACACTACCTATTTAGAGGTGACCGTGGTCGAAAACTACCATTATTATTTCGACACGATTGGATGCAACGAAATGACATGGGGAAATGAAGTGTTTGAGGAAAGTGGCAACTACACATTGACTTTTACGACCCCCAGTGGGTGCGACAGTATCGTTGATTTAAGCCTTGACTTGAATTATACGCCGCTTTTTGAGATTCAAGGACCGCATTGGCCCATTGGAGGCAGTGAGACGTATATCAGCCCCAATGAGTATACGATACACTTGAATAATCCTCGCACTCAAGTCGATACGGTGATTTGGCAAGTTGACTGCCCCAATTGGTATATTGAGCCGCATGGCATTGGCTTGACATGCACCTTGTTTATCCATACTTATCTGCTTGAACCTGTCATGCTTCACGCTTGGGTCATCAACCGCTGTGACACCATACAGCAGGATTTTTTCATCCAAACTTCCTATTTTGATGTGGAAGAAAATTCGCAAGATGCTGGTTTTGAGATTTCTCCGAATCCAACCGATGGCAATGTGACCTTGCATTTCGATGGCTTGAATGGGATGACGGAGATACAAGTTTTTAACGGTCAAGGCCAAAAAGTGGATGCTTTTGCAGTGGATGCTAATCTCCAACGCGAAATGGTTTACCAGATGCCTACCGCGAATAATGGACACTATTACTTTGTGTTGAACAATGGTGGCAAAAGGCTTGCCCGAAAAGTGATGCTCGCCCGTTAATGAAAGTGCAAAATGAAAGTAGTATGAAACACACAATAAGAACATATTTCGTTTGGCTGTTGGCTTTAATTGCCTTGCCTTCATGCCTCAAGGAAGGCGATAAGACCATCTTGGTCAATGACCCGCAGGATATCCCCTTTATCACAGAATACCTCCCTCAAGACCTGCTTGATCTTTTTGGCGAGGAGCATGTGTATTTTGGCGACCAACCGCCTGTCGTCGACATGGAGTTTAAGTCGATGCACCAGTATGTGGCCACCAATTTGCAGCCGCCTTTTGCCCCTCAGCCTGGGCAACTTTCGCCTATCACGCATTACCACAAAATCAATCAGCAGTATCTTCAGATTGCGGATTACATCAGTAAGACCTCTGAGGAAAAATATTGCAACGTGATTACTCCAGTCTATTTGACTGGTCGCGCCAATAATTTCACGCTTTATTACCATGAATCACCGCAAACGGATGGCCATCCCGAGCACGCTGTGTTGCTTTCCGGAACCTTTACCCCGAGCGGAGTACGGAATCTGATGTACGGCTATAAGATATTGAAATACAACGACTCCATCGTTCCTCCTACGGTCTATCCTGTCAATTCAATATTTGTTTTCAAAGACCATGACGGTCTGGCCGAGGCTTGCACATGGTATAACGATTCTTTGATTAACCCTCAAACCCGATGAAGCCATGAAAAGATTCTTTTTTGTTTTGATTTTCAGTATTTTATCGGTTGTTTCTTTGCAGGCTCAGTTTGCCAAGCCTTTGAAGAGTAGGAATGTAACATGCAATAACAAGAGCCCGTTTAGCATTGGCATTACGGGGAGCTTTGCTGCCAACGACATGTTGTATTCTGCGGTTGGCAATGCAAAACTTTCGCCTTATCTTGCCCCAACCGTTGGCCTCGCTTTTGAGTGGAATACGATGAAAACAGTATCTGTCGGTTTGGATGCCTCATACGCCATGCGTGGCACCAACGAGGTCTTTGCCACCGAGTTTCTGACCAGTTTTACCACCACGACTTTTTCTCGAGTGCGTTACACTATGGCGATGAATGGGGTAGAAATACGCCTCCCTGTTACGCTTTATCTTGGTGCTGACGAAACCGTTCAACCTTATTTTTATGTTGCTCCTCGTTTCAATCTTTGGCTGAATGGCAACTTGCACTGGGAACGCACCTACGACGATGATAGCTACGCGCCATTGGTGTACGAAAGCGAACTGAATAATGCCACAATGGTGCCTTACGAAATCGGTGCCGTGGCTGGCTTAGGGCTTTGCAGTCGCATCTTGATTCAAAGGACGCAGCTCTTCTTGAAATTCGACCTTTCCTATGGCATCGATGTGTTGAATAGTTTTTCTCAGCATGAAGTCAATGAGGATGTTACGTTTCATGGATGGGGCGATATTGCGCATGAAACCTTGGGACAAAGACGCCTTCAGGATTTGGAAGCACGTCTGACGCTGCTGATACCTTTTGGAAAGCACATGAAGGATGCCTGCGCTTTCGACCAACAAATAAGAAAAGGCAAATGAACTGATTTCGCTCGATGACGGACTACGCCAAATATCCCTTCGTTAGGATGCTGATTCCCTTCGCTTTGGGCATTTGGTGTTGCGTGTGCCTGCCCGCGTTCCATTTACCGCCATTTACCCTCGTCGCCATCGCCTTGGCGCTTTTTGTCTTGGCCATAGTGATGGCGTTCAGTTTAAAAAGTTATCGCCATAACTGGATTTTTGGTGCAATCATGGCTTGCTATCTGGTTTTGGCAGGTTATGCCCTAACCCGAGCGCATGAGGCTGAGGTGCAAAAGAGCTATTTCCGAAATTATGAAATGGATGCGCAGTATTATGTGGCGCGGATTTACGATTATCCGACGGAGCGCCCTAATTCCATCAGGTCGGTGTTGGACTTGGAGTATCAGTTTGGCGATAGTTTGCCTTCACGCCCCGTTTCGGGCAAGGTGATGGCCTATTTCCCCAAGTCGGATTCTGCTTTTGTTTTGCGTTATGGCGACTTGATAGCGATTCCTGCCCCTATTCGCGAAGTGTCGCCCCCATTGAATCCTGGTGAGTTCGATTATCGGGATTATCTTGGTCGCAAAGGCATTACCGGGCAGATATTTCTGAAAGAGGAGGAGTGGTTGGACTTGAATGTCAATAATGCCAATCCGATATATGCTTTTTCGTATCGTTTTCGCGACATTTTGCTGGCTTCGCTACAACGGAGTGGGTTGAGCGACAATGAATTTGGTGTGGCAGCGGCCATTTTGCTAGGTTATGATGACAATCTCGCTGACGAAGTACGCAAAAACTATGTGGCAGCGGGTTCGATGCACATCCTTTGCGTGTCGGGTATGCATGTTGGCATTATCTATTTGTTGGCGAGTTTCCTCTTGAGTTTCCTCAACCGCAAGAAATGGCAGAAGACGTTGAAACAAGTGCTACTGTTGGTTTTGATTTGGTTTTATGTGCTTATTGCAGGGCTTTCGCCGTCCATTCTTCGTTCTGCCTTGATGATTTCATTGGTCATCATTGGCGAGATAATCCATCGTAAGGGATTTATCATCAATTCAATAGCGGCATCGGCGTTTATTCTGCTTTGTGTCAACCCGAACAATCTGTTTGAAATAGGGTTCTTGTTGTCTTATTCCGCAGTCATTGGCATAGTGGTGTTGCAAAGACCGATTTACAGCTGGTTCGTTTTCAAGAACAAACTGCTCGACAGGGCTTGGGAAATCACAGCGGTAGCGCTTGCAGCTCAGGTGGCTACTATTCCTTTTACTCTGTTCTATTTCAATCAATTCACAACGTATTTCTGGCTTAGCAATCTCTTCATGACCCCGATTTCTTTCCTTGTTGTCATCAGCGGGATGGTATTGTTGTTGGTGTCGTGGATTCCCTATCTTAATATCTTGGTCGGTTACTTGGTTTGGGGCGCGGTTTATGTGATGAATTGGGTGGTGGCAAGGATTGAAAGCATACCCTTTTCGATTATTAAAGGCTTGTATATCAATGAAGTTGAATTTACATTGTTGTTGGTTGCCTTGCTGTTGGTTTTGCTGATGGTTCTACTACAAAAGCGACAGCTATTCATGGGTGTGTTGGGTGCCTTATTGCTTGTGATGGTGTCAGTGACGATTCGACTTTATAGCACAGAAAACCAGCAAGGTATGACGATATACAGCCTTCGCAACCATACGGCTATCGACTTCGTCAGGGGAGGGGAGCACATACTTTTGGCCGACTCTACTTTGATGGCGGATGAAGGCACTGTTGATTATAGCCTCAAAGGGTCGTGGGCACAACGACATCTTTCTTCACGTCCGCAAGTCTTTGGCTTTGAGGAAGATTATGAGAATGACTACCTGCGCAAAAAGACGAATCTGGTATCGTTTGGCGGTAAACTCCTGGCATTGTGGGATGACGATTGCCAAGTCAAAGATAGTCTTTCTTACCGTTTGCCTGTGGATTATCTGTTGGTTTTTGGGAAACAAAAGCCTGATGTGAAATCCATAAATAATGCTTTTGCTGCACAATTGTTGCTTATTGATGGCTCGGTGCCAAGGTATCTTGCCGAGAAATGGGTAGCTCAAGCAGAGGAGTCGCAACTGCCTTATTATGATGTTGGAGGTGGCGCCTTCGAAGTTTTTGAATGAAAAGAGAGAATTTTTGTATTTTTTAAATAGCTGTTATATAGTGTTTTATAAAATTTAGGATAAAAAAATTCAAAAAAACTTCAAAAAATGCTTGCCAGTTTCAGAAAAGGTTGTACTTTTGCACCCGCAAAGCAAAGCAATAGAGTTCTTTTTCTGGTTGGTCCGGTAGTTCAGCTTGGTTAGAATGCCTGCCTGTCACGCAGGAGGTCGCGAGTTCGAGTCTCGTCCGGACCGCTCAAATGAGCAACCTACAAGGTTGCTTTTTTTATACCCAAAAATCGCCTGCGGTTTTCTCTGATTCTCCTGACTTCTGGAGAAAAAAGAAGCAGCGAAACGATATTCTGTAATTCTCAAATTCTTGATAAACAAGACTATATATGTCATTTCTTGATGAAATCAATAGGCGCAGGACCTTCGCTATCGTCAGCCACCCCGACGCGGGTAAGACCACTTTAACCGAGAAATTGTTGCTTTACGGTGGCGCCATTCAGGTGGCCGGTGCCGTGAAGTCGAACAAAATCCGCAAGACCGCCACTTCCGACTGGATGGAAATCGAGCGGCAACGTGGTATTTCGGTGGCCACTTCTGTCATGGGGTTTGACTATAAGAATATCAAAATCAACATCTTGGATACCCCTGGCCACAAGGATTTCGCTGAGGACACGTTCCGTACCCTGACTGCCGTCGACAGCGTTATCGTCGTTATTGACTCGGCCAAAGGTGTTGAATCTCAGACGGAGAAGTTGGTCGAAGTGTGCCGCATGAGGAACACGCCTATCATCGTTTTCATCAACAAGATGGACCGCCCAGGCATGGACCCGTTTGAGCTGTTGGACGAAATCGAGCAGAAGCTTCACATCCGCCTTACGCCGTTGAGTTGGCCTATCAATAGCGGCCCGAAGTTCAAAGGCGTTTATAGCATCTACGACAAGAGTCTCTACCTTTTCAATTCCGACAAACAACATATTACTGAAGGTATCGCCTTCGACGACCTCAACAATCCCGAATTGGATAAGATGATCGGCGATGATGCCGAGACCTTGCGCAATGAGACCGAACTTGTGCAGGGCGTTTATGATGACTTTTCGCGCGAGGCTTATTTAAAAGGTGACATTTGCCCCGTGTTTTTTGGCTCGGCCTTGAACAACTTCGGTGTGAAGGAACTGCTGGATTGCTTTATCCAGATTGCGCCTACGCCTATCGGCCGCGACACGGTGGAACGCCGCATCGAGCCGACGGAGGAGAAGTTTACGGGCTTCGTCTTCAAGATTCACGCCAACATGGACCCCAACCACCGCGACCGTATCGCCTTCGTGCGCGTGGTGTCGGGCCGCTTCGAGCGCAACAAGAACTATTTCCACGTGCGCCAACGCCGTGAGTTGAAGTTTTCCAACCCCACGGCTTTCATGGCGCAGAAGAAGTCCGTTCTCGACGAGGCCTATCCTGGCGACATTGTGGGCCTTTACGATGCTGGCAACTTCAAGATTGGCGACACCTTGACCGAGGGTGAAATCCTTAATTACAAAGGCATCCCAAGTTTCTCGCCCGAGCAGTTCCGCTATGTGGAGAACGCCGACCCGATGAAGTCGAAGCAGTTGGCCAAGGGTTTGGAACAACTGACGGACGAAGGTGTGGCCCAGCTCTTTACGGGTAAGATGACAGGCAGAAAGATTATCGGAACGGTGGGCGAATTGCAGTTTGAGGTGATTCAATACCGCTTGTTGCACGAGTACAACGCCTCATGCCGTTACGAACCCATTTCGCTTTACAAGACCGCTTGGATTACCAGCGACAACGAAGCCCAATTGGCTGATTTCAAAATGCGCAAGGGCTTGAATCTCGCCGAGGACAAAGAGGGTAGGGACGTGTTCCTTGCCGAGTCGCCCTACGCCCTCCAGATGGCCATGGAGAAATACCCCGACATCGAGTTCCATTTCACTTCGGAGTTCTGATTTTTTTGGAAAAACACGTTTTTCATTGAATTAGGCCACGTATTGCCCCATGAATTTTGTATCTTTGCACCTTTGAAAAGGTACAAAACCACAAACCAATGTTCATCCAAGACATACCTTCAGGCCAACTGCTTTATATCATGCTCTATGGCGGAGCGACCATGGCTGCCCTCATCGCCTTCGTCTATCTGCTGCTGCGCAGGGGCAACGCCTTTGCGCCCGACGTGACGCCGCCGCTGGCCATGCGCCGCTGGGCTGCGGCATTCTTTGCCGTGGCGTGTTTGGGCCATTTTTGGTGGCTCCTTCTATACTTCTGTTCTAACGACATCAACTCTGTGGGCGGCATGGTGGTTTCGTTGCTCGACTGCGTGGGGCTGCTCACCACTATCGCCGGCACGCTGTTTGCCATGCTCCAAGACCGCAAGCGACCTGTCTGGCCCGTCGTCGTGGCGATTTTACCATACGCGGTGCTCCTGGCGCTGAACCTTGCCTTCCCCGATCGCCGGTTCTATGACATCGCCATCGCCTGCATCTTGTTGTTCTACGTGCTCTTTATCATATATATGATGTTCGCTGTCAGGCAATACAGGCAGTGGCTGCGCGACAACTACGCCGACTTGGAGCATAAGGAGGTCAGGCAGAGCTATATGCTCATCGTCGTCGTCTCGCTGCTGCTCATCCTCTTCTATATGTTCGACACCCGCAACATGGCCATCAGCTTTATCGTGCAAGCCATCGAAATCCCGTTTTTCGGTTTACTGCTGTGGCGTATGGAAACGCTGCAACAATTGGATGGCACGCCAGTAGAAGCCACGGAAGAAGCCCCTGCGGAACAGGAAGATGATGATGCGTCACCGTCAGACGCTCCCTCCGGCATCGGGCAACTGCTTGAGCTGTATTGCGAGGGAACCCAGCTGTATTTGCAGCACGACCTCTCCCTTTCCCAACTCTCGCAGGCCATCGGCACCAACCACTACTATCTCAGCCAGTATTTCACCCAGCAGGGTCTGACCTACAACGCCTACATCAACGGGCTGCGCATCCGCCATTTTGTCAATCTCTATAATGAAGCCGTTGCCAACCAACGTTCCTTCACCGCGCAACAACTGGCCAGCGAGAGCGGCTTCAGGAGCTACAGCACCTTCAGCACCGCCTTCAAGCAACGTATGGGACAGACCGTGACGGCCTGGATGCGCGGTCAGGGGCAGTAGGGAGCTGCCCCAACGACTTTTAGATTCTGAAAAAACGGATTTGCAGAATTTGCAAAACAGTTTCAAAATCTGCAAAAAAATAAAACGGTTAGTTGCAAAATCTGCAATTTTTGCGGAATCCGCAAAACTTTTATCGGGATTTGCAAAACCTCTGTTTTGGGGTTTTTTGAGGCGCTTTTCATAAAAGAAAATGTACTACTTTTGCACACCTTTAAGCAAGGGGTATGGCCGAGTTGAAGGCCGAATAATCTTGAAAAACATTATTAAATTAAATATTGAATCTTTAAATCTTTAAATTTTAAATTTTAAATCCTAAAAACAAATGTTCAGAAACTACAACAAACGAAAAGTCATCGTGCTTTGCCTTGGGCTTGCAGCCATGACGATGCTGCCCCAATGGGTGTCCGCTCAAGATAATGGCGGGTCGGGCACTCAGGCATGGCCTGGTAAGAGTTTATTAGGCAGGGACGGCTCGGGAAATGTCTACAGCGTCTCGACATCCGACGGCGGTAGCCATGCTGGATCCTTCGTGTCATTATTTGGCAGGGAAACCTCGGGAGGAGGCTCGGGCAGCGGCTACAACATTTTTGTCGAACAGTTCGGCGGCGAGAATGGCGGCGGAACGGGAGGCTACAACATCGGCACCGAGCAATTCGGCGATGCCCCGCTCGGCAGCGGACTCTTCATCATGGCTGCGGCTGGCGCGGCCTACGCATTTTCAAAAAAACGTAAAAAACAGGAAAACAACTAAAAACACATCAGATACAATGAAGAAACTTAGCACAATCATCATGGCCTTGGCTCTCGTGCTTGGAATGAGCCAATGCAAGAAACAGGAAACACCCACCACGGGCAACACCACGCCCATTTATCCAGGGGTAGATATTACCGTGAAGGTGGGCGACAATGAAGGCAAGGCAGAAAACGGCGAAAAACACAACATCGCTCCGAATTACGGATTGTTTGCCTTCTCCGATGGCGACAAGCTCTATGTGGGCCACGGCGGTAAATTTGTGGGCTCACTGAAGTTTAAAAACGGTTTTTTCAGTGGCACCATCTACCCGAATGACGCAGTCACCGACCAGCCCTTGCACTTCTTTTTCTTGGGCAATTCGGAACTTAAGAGCGACACTATTGTGAACCAAACCACTTCGCTCAGCATCAGCATTGCCGACCAGAGCGGAAACCTGCCCGTGCTTTCCTACGGCGCTTCCACGAAGCCTTTCACCGGCGCAGGCACCACCTATTCCACCACGCTGAAGAACAAGTGCGCCTTGGTGAGGTTCGACCTTCAGAATCAAGGGGATTATGAAGTTACCCTGTCAAACGTGCCTACGCTGGCCACCGTCAACTTCGCCAATCCTACTGCTGAGACCGCCATTGTGGCCACTGAGGGCCAAACCAATGCCAATATGACCCTTTATGGCGAGGAAGGAAACACCGCTTTCAGATGGGCCATCCTGCTGCCTGGCACCAACCTTTCCACTGGCCACGGTGATTTGAATATTACCTATAGTGGTAATGTTGACTTAGCAGAATTGGCATACAACGACTATGTCAACTCCGGCATCAGCATCAACAATACTCTGCCTGCGCCTGCCGGGCCTGCGTTGGAATATGCTGTCCATACAAGTGGTAATGAACTGAGCGTATTCTCGGTGAGTCCAACGAAGAAAGTCTATTTCTCGAGGGCCAACCTGACATGGAATGAGACTGACGGATATCATTTCCACGCTACTCAGTTTGACGAGGAACACAGTGGTGGTACGAATCTTATTTACCCTTACCCTGCTTCTGGTGATGTAACCCTATCAGGCCTCACCGGCTTGGATCGCTTTACTTGGGGACATATTTCGAATCAATCTATTAATACATCCTATTACATAACTAATCAGCAATTGGCGGATGGTGCAGATCCAGAATGGGGAAAACAAATGACGGACGAAGGGAACGATCATTGGCGCACCCTGACCGCCGACGAGTGGAACTATTTGCTCCACCAGAGGTCTGGCAACCGCTTCATGTTGGTATCGGTTTTGGTTCCCATCACATACAATAATGAACCCTATTATACGAATGTTCAAGGTCTCTTGTTGTTCCCCGACAATTTTGACTATTCAGGCCTCGGCCTCACACAGGCCGCGAATGCTAATAAGATAGGTTTCTGGCCTGCTAGGATTAACAAAGTGTATGGTGCTAGCTCCAGTTATACTCCAGCTAGTGGAAATTATACTGTTACCTATGATAGTTATTTGGATGCTTATTCGTATAATATAGCAGCCGGTATATATAAGTTGATTGAGCCTGCTAATAATTTAGAGCACTTGTATACTAATCCGAGTTCAAATATGTATAAGTTGCTGGAGGCGGGATGCGTGTTCCTGCCTGCCGTGGGCTGCCGCGAAGGAGCAGTGTATAAAAAGTATTTATACTACGACAATAGAAATAATGCAGCCCAAGGCTTCTATTGGGCGGCTGACCGTGTTATTTCTGGAACCTCTGAAAATGCCAAATATTTCTGGTTTGGTTATGTAGGAGGTAGTAACGTCGAAACCGACCCGCGCCCGACCTTCGAAGCGAATAATACGCAGCATCGCAGTCTTGGCTGCTGTGTCCGTTTGGTGTGGGATGCCAACTAAGCGAGCTGTGCGTTGCTGCGGGCGTTTGAGCGCGCTGCGGCACGAGCGCAGAAGAGACTAAAAAATGATTGAGGCGGCCTTCTTTTTTGGGAGAAAGAAGGCTGCCTTTTTTGTTGTTTTCAATGGACAAACACAAGCGAAGTCAATTTCGTTTTTGGAAAAAAGGTGCATTTTTTTCTTGCTTCGACCTATTTTCTTTTTACCTTTGCAAAAAGAAACAATAGTTCAACAGTTAAACAATCAACAATTCAACAATTAAACACTATCGCTATGGGTAAATTTATGCAAGAATTCAAGGAGTTTGCCATGAAGGGCAACGTCATGGACATGGCTGTCGGTGTGGTCATCGGCGGTGCGTTCGGTAAAATCGTGTCTTCATTGGTGTCCGACATCATCATGCCGCTCATCGGTGCCATCACGGGTGGCCTCAACTTCACCGACTGGAAGTGGGTGATTCGTGAAGCCGTCATGGATGGGGAGACCGTTGTCAAACCGGCCTTGACCATGACCTGGGGTAACTTCCTGCAGGTTATCTTCGACTTCTTCATTATCGCTCTGTCCATCTTCTTGGTCATCAAGGGCATCAACAAGATGAAGAGAGAAGAACCCAAACCCGAA
>JAEEGJ010005641.1_pt1 | contig 38929 bp, 21 predicted proteins | sample 8958761 | NCBI WGS metagenome assembly JAEEGJ01 (sample SAMN16246546, study PRJNA631951) | gut metagenome | biome: gut microbiome; feature: rumen; material: RS-attached | host: Bos | place: Iran: Karaj | collected 2018-10
AAAACAATATATAAGTAACAATATTAAAAATCTAAAAAAGTATGAAACAAGGACAATTCGTAAGACAAGGACGACGAGTGGCTCTGGTCACCTGCGGCTTGCTGATGAGTGTCTGGGCGTTGACCTCATGTAAGGACGACGACATTCTGCTAACCGGTCAGCCTTCGTGGCTGGGCAACTCAATCTATGAACGGTTGCAGGAAGACGGAAACTACACGGTCGTGCTAAGGCTTGTCGACGAGCTGGGACAGAAGGACGTGTTGAGTCACACGGGTTCGAAAACTCTGTTTGCTGCCGACGATGCAGCTTACGCGGAATGGTTCAAGGGCAACTCCTGGGGTGTTCGCAGCTACGAGCAGCTGACTGCCGCCCAGAAGCGACTCCTGCTGAACAACTCGATGGTGAACAATGCTTACCTGATTGAGTTGATGTCGAATGCCAAGTCGGAAGGCGACGCCGGTGCTCCCGAGCTGGGCCGCACCATGCGCCGTGAGACGGCATTGAGTCTCTATGACTCGGTTTACATCATGAAGCCGTCGGTTATGCCGAACACACCAGCCTGGGCAGCACTCAAGGCAGGCGGCAAGGGCGTCCCCATCTTCAAGGATGCTACTACGGCGCCGATGATTCACTTCCTGCCGACCTACATGCAGTACAACAACATCACCAATGAGGACTTGGCCATCTTGTCGAACCACGGTTCGGACAACATCGCCGATGCCTGGGTGAACGGTAAGAAGGTAATTGAGCGCGACATCACTTGTAAGAACGGTTACATCCAGAAAGTGTCGGGCGTCATCGAGTCGAGTCCTAACATGGCAGAAGTCATCCACCAGCATCCCAGTATGTCGAAGTGGGGTGAACTGCTCGACCAGTTCTCGGCACCTTACTACTACCCCGTAGGAACGAGAGAGTATAACCGTATATATAATAATGAGGACTCCGTTTTCATACTGCGCTACTTCAGCCAGCGCGCCTATAACGTGAACACCAACGCCGTCGAAGTGAACGACCACTACGACAATGGCGATCCCGTCAAGGAGTCGTTGCTGCGCTTCGACCCGGGCTGGAACCAGTATATCGACGCCAACCAGCGCAACGACGTCCACAACGACGCCGGTGCTATGATTGTGCCTACCAATGCTGCGCTTGAGGAATGGTGGAACACCGGCGGTCTGGAGCTCCAGAACGAGTACGGTGTCATCGACTCATTGCCCAATAACACGTTGGCAACGCTGATTAACGTGAACATGCTGTCGACGTTCTCAGAGACCGTGCCCACTAAGTTCAGCCACGTGCTGAACGATGCCAAGGAGCCGCTCGGCATAACAATGGCCGACATTGACTCCTGCTTCATGGCTTGTAACGGTGTGGTCTACATGGTGAACAAGGTGTTCCCGCCGGCAGAGTTCCAGTCGGTGCTCTTCCCCGCCACGGCTCACAAGACGTCGATGAGTGTCATTTACTGGGCACTGACTGGTGCTGAGAATGCCTCCGACTTCACGGCCTTCAACTTCCAGCCCTACCTGCTCTCTATGGACTCTAAATACGCCGTCCTGCTTCCCACCAACGATGCCATGCTTACTTACCTGGATCCGAAGAGCTTCGGAGCCGGTTCCAAGTATGTTCCTATCAATGAGGGTGAGGACAGCGTGCTGGTCGACAATGTCGAGGTGCTTGAGTTCTACTATGACCTGACCAAGCGACCGAACCAGCGCGTACAGACCAGACGCTACAGGGGCACGGTCGATGCCGAAGGTAATATCACGAAGGAGGAGCTCGCTCCCGGTGGCGCTGTGGCACAGACGATTACCAACCCGCTGCTGGAGAGCATGATTGACGGTCTGATCATCGTCATGCCTGATAAGAGTAAGACGGTTGAGGACTATGTGAACGAAGGATATAACTACTTCAAGACCAAGGGTGGCAGTCTGGTTCGTGCCACCAAGGGTGCTGACGGAAAGCTGCGCTTTGAGGGCGGCTGGCAGATTGAGCACCAGCACAGGTCTATTCCCGTCGTTGAAACCTACAACAAGGTTAACGGTGTGAGCTACCAGTTGGAGGATATGGTGCCGATGCCCAGCGAGATGTCGTTCTACATGACGCTGAAGAAGCATGAGGAGTACACCTCGTTCCTTGAACTCCTGGAGAACGACTATTGCGACCTGCTTTCGCCGACGCTCGGTAGAAACGGTAAGTACAAGGCCGGTCTCAGCGACCGTAACAACAAGAACATGCGTCTCTTCGACAACTATAACTATACGGCCTACGTTCCGTCAAATGCTTCCATCAAGAAGTTGCAGGACGACAAGATCCTGCCAACAGCTGATGAATTGGAGATGGGCGACGAGAACGATGAGGTGCTCGACTCTATCTGTAGGGCTGAGGGCTGGTATGGTGAGCTTACCGCCGAGAAGGACCTGACGGCCCAGCGCGAGAAGGTGAAGACCATCGTCAAGGATATTGTCACTAACTTCATCCGCTATCATATTCAGGACCATTCAGTAGCACTTGGCATGGCCATGGCTACCGACGGCGACAACAAGTATGAGAGCATGAAGCGCAACTTGGAAACGGGTCGATTCAGCCCGCTGACGGTTATCAGTTCACCTACTCAGATGACAGTGACTGACGAGGTTGGCAATACGCGCAACGTGGTTGCCAAGGAAGGTCTTTTCAATAACATCTGCCGCGAGTACTGGTTCGACGGCTCTCGCCAGTTCATGGCCAGCGACGTCGTCGTTCACCTGATTGACGGTCCGCTGTTCTACGAGCAAATGAAACCTTGGCGCGACATAGTGAAAAAATCACTTAATAACTAAGAGAGGAGGACTATCGCATGAAAATACTGAAAACCATCATGATGACACTGATGCTGTTGGCAGCAACGACAGCCGGTGCACAGACGATAACATCGGTCCACGGTACGCTGAGCGACGACATGGGACCGCTGATGGGAGCCACGGTATGCGAGATTGACGGTACCGGTCGTATCATCAACTCTGCCATCACCGACCTGAACGGTAACTTCACTATGAAGATTAAGAATCCGAAGGACAAGATTCGCTTCAGCTATGTCGGTCTGCAGACTGTGACCCAGCCTATCAACAAGACAACGTACAACCTGAAGATGACTTCGAAGACTCAGATCAAGGAAGTCGTCGTTCAGTCGAAGAGACGTGCCACGGGTCCTGGCCTGCCCATCCCCGAGCGCGAAATCTCCTACGCCACTCAGACCGTCTCGATGAAGGAGTTCGAGGGTCTGTCGTTCACGTCCGTCGACGAAGCCCTGCAGGGTCGTGTGGCCGGTCTTGACATTGTCGGTAACTCTGGTGACCTGGGTTCTGGTTCTACCATGCGTCTGCGTGGTGCCGGTTCACTCTCGAACCTGACCGACTCGAACCCGCTGATTGTGATTGACGGTAACATCCGCAACGTGGATATGAGCAACTTCGACCTGGCAGGTGCTAACAACGAGAAGTTCGCTGAGCTGTTGAACATCAACCCTGAGGACATTGCCTCGATTACGGTGAAGAAGGATGCCGCCGCAACGGCTATCTACGGTTCGCAGGGTGGTAACGGTGTCATTGAGATTACCACCAAGCGTGGTGTCCGCGGTAAACCCCGTGTGACCTACTCACTGAAGCTCACCGCTACCCACCAGCCTAAGGGCTACGACCTGCTGAACGGTGACGACTACACGATGATGCTGAAGGAGTCGTACTTCAATCCACGTCAGGACGACAATGCCGCCAGCCAGAACCGTATCCCGGAAATCAACTACCTTGACGCAACGGGCGGCTTCTCAGAGTGGCGCCAGTTCCGCGATAATACCGACTGGCGTGATGCTGTCACCCAGACCGGTATCCGCCAGAACCACTACGTTACCATCCAGGGTGGTGGTGAGAAGGCTACCTTCCGTATCGGTGCCGGTTACGATCACGAGACGGGTACGATGATTGAGCAGGTGCTGAACCGTCTGTCAACCCGTGTTGCTCTTGACTATAACGTGTCAGAGCGTATCCGTGTTCAGACCAACTTCTCGATGACCTACACGAAGAACGACCGTAACTCTGACGGTCTGTTGGATATCGCCCGCCGCAAGATGCCGAACATGAGCATCTACGAGAAAGACCCCGTCACGGGCGAGAATACGGACAAATACTACAACATGATTCAGAGCGGACCGTATATTGGCTCGGAGGTGTTTGCCAACGACCAGCGCAGCATGGTCAACCCGGTGGCCTCGGCTCACCTGGCCAAGAACCAGCAGCGCAACTACGATATGAACCCTGAGCTGGTCATCAACTACAACCTGTTAGGACTTGACGATGACCACTGGCGCTTGGAGTATCGCGGTTCGGTATATATGAATATCAGCAATGGCTACAACGACTCTTTCTATCCTTGGGAACTGAGGAGCGTCCTGTATAACAACACAGGCGTGAACACCTCATCGAACAGCTCGTCGAAGAGTGTGACGTTCAATACCCAGCAGAGACTGGTGTTGACGCCTGCCTTCAAAAACAAAGATCACTCATGGATGTTGATGGGACGCTTCGAACTGAATTCAGGTTCATCCATCAGCCAGTCGACATCGGGCTACGGACTGCCTTCCACAGGCCAGGTTATCGTCAGCCCGTCAGCAGGTGGCATCATCAACGACATGGGCTCTAACTTCAACCAGTGGCGCTCGATGCGCTATGCTTTCCAGTCCAACTATAGCTACAAGGGACGCTATGTTATTCTGACCACGCTGAATATCAGCGGAACGACGAAGTTCGGTCCTGGCAGCCGTTGGGGCTACTTCCCCTCTGTTTCGCTGAAGTGGATCGTCAGTGATGAGCCTTGGATGCAGAAGCTGAAGCCGTTCCTGTCGATGTTCGCCCTCCGTCCGGGTTGGGGACGTACAGGTAACGAGCCTGGTCAGAACTACCTCTATACGTCGAAGTATGGTAAGGCTGACCGCTATATCGACATGTCGTCCATGAAGCCGTTGAACATCCGTCTGACTGACCTGAAGTGGGAGTTGCAGGATGAAATCAATATCGGTGCCGACCTCGGTTTCTTTGACAATCGCCTGAACATCGGTGTCGATGCCTATAGCAGAACGAGAAAGGACATGCTGATGAGCAGTTTCCGCATTCCCTCGAATGCCGGATATAAGACCGTTCCTTATCATAATAACGGTAAGATGCGCAACATCGGTTGGGAGTTCCACATCAGTTCTAACCGTGTCATCCAGAAGGGTAAGTTCTCGATGGATGTCAACGTCAACTTCGGTAACAACCGTAATGAAATCCTCGAACTTGATGAGTACATCCTGAATCAGAAGAACTCCATCTACGGCTATGCCAACGGTGAGACTCTGCGCCGCGTGCAGCTGAACAACCCGTTCGGTGCAGTCTACGGCTTCAAGTGTCTCGGCGTCTACCAGTATAACTACAGCACGTTCAAGAATGCCGTTGCCGGCATGAGCAGACAGCAGATTTATGACTACTGGGAGAAGTTCAAGGCCGATGGCAAGACAGCTCCTGTGGCCACCAATGCCGATGGACAGATTATCCTCGATGCCAACGACCAGCCTTTGCGCATGAAGTATGACTACCGTGTCGACGGTACAGGTCATGACCAGAGTTTCCCAGGCTTCAACGGTGGTGACGCCATCTATGAGGATGTGAACCATGACGGTCAGATCAATGCCCTTGACATTGTCTATCTGGGTTCGTCATTACCTGCTCTGACTGGTGGTTTCGGTTTCTCGATGAACTATGGCGACTGGCGCTTCACAACCCAGTTCACCTATCGTACCGGCTATAAGATTATCAACAAGGCCCGTCTGAACGCAGAGGCCATGATCAATAACGACAACCAGAGCCAGGCTGTGAACTACCGCTGGCGTAAGGAGGGCGACAAGACGTCGATTCCTCGTGCCATGTTCGGTTCTACCAGCAACTACAACACGCTGATCAGCGACCGCTTCGTTGAGGACGGTTCATATCTACGTATGAACTACGCCCAGCTGTCGTACACCATCAGGAAGAAGTATCTGACGTGGATAGGCTTGAACCGCCTGTCGTTCCATGCCAGTGTCAACAACCCGTTCGTACTGACCAAGTACACGGGTGTGGACCCGGAAATCGGTTTCGGCGGTGAAGAACCTGCAACGGACAACAACCCGACGCCGCGTTCCCGCCAGTATACTTTCACAATTGATATTGGCTTCTAATGGACAGATAAATGTAGATTGAAAAATGAAGATTATGAGAAAGACATATTATAATATAATAGGTGCAGTCTGCATGGCTTGCGGGATGGTATCCTGCGCCGATTTCCTGGAAATCAAACCGCAGAACGAAATCATCCTGGAGGACTTCTGGGGTGAGAAGACCGACGTTGACAATATCGTCACAGGCTGCTATTCTGCCTTACAGTCGTCAGATGTCATCAGGCGAATGATTATTTGGGGTGAGGCCAGAAGCGACAATATGCAGTCTGGAGAGAACATCAACAGCGACGTTGACCTCTATAACATTCTGAAGGAGAACCTGACGGCTATGAACAAATACACGACGTGGGATCTCTTCTACGATGTCATTAACCGCTGCAACACTGTGCTGAAATACGCACCTGGCGTAGCCGAGATTGACCCGAGCTACACCGAGGGTGACCTGAGAGCCACGATTGCCGAGGTTTCGGCGCTGCGTGACCTTTGCTATTTCTACCTCATCCGCACGTTCCGCGACGTACCTTATTCAGAGGAGGCCTATACCGATGACGACCAGGTGATGGACGTTCCGGCAACACCCTTTGAGACGGTGCTCAAAAACTTGATTGCTGACTTGGAGAAGATAAAGGACGATGCTGTGAACCGCTATCCGGAGGACAAGCCCCGCTATCAGACCGGACGCATCACGAAGGATGCCATCTATGCCATGTTGGCGGAGATGTATCTCTGGAATAAGGACTATGACAACTGTATCAAGTACGCCGATTTGGTTATCAACTCCAAGAAGCTCTATGAGGAGGAGCAGCTTCTCCGTAACGGCAGAATGAGTGCTAACAACTCCAACCGTGTGACCATCGAGGCCCGCCTCAACGGTTATCCCCTTGAGAACGACGAGATTCAGGGTAAGGACTTCGGTACGGCTTATGAGAAGATATTCATTGACGGTGCAAGTAAGGAGACCATCTTTGAGCTGAGCTTTGACGACAGGCCCCAGTCGACCAGTATGCTGTCGAATTCAGCCATTGGTTCCTTGTATGGCAATAACAACTCGCGTAAGGGCCTCCTGACTCTTTCTTCCGTCCTGCTGGGCGACATTCAGGAGCCGAGCGGTTCTCTCGTCTTTGAGTCAAAGGACAAGACGAATTATAACGACGCCCGTCTGTTCCAGAATGCCAGCAAGGATGACGAGGCAATTGTCAAGTATGCTGTGAGATCTGTGAACATCAATGGCCGTAACACGCCGATGACCGCTACTTACGGTGAGCGTTTCGCCTCCGATAACAATGGCAGTAAGTGGATTATCTACCGTCTGCCGGACATCATGCTGCTTGAGGCCGAGGCTCTCTGTCAGCAGATGAAGGAAGGAAACGACTCGGCTACGATTGCTACCAACAAGCCAAAGCTCGAAAAGGCTTTCTCGCTCGTGAATGCCATCAACAAGCGCTCCATCTGTAACGCCATCCTGGTTGACAAGGATACGCTGAAAGCAGGTGACTATAACACGAAGAGCCTGATGGAAGAATTGGTGAAGCGCGAGCGTCAGCGCGAACTGATGTTTGAGGGTAAGCGCTGGTTCGACCTGGTACGCTACAGCTTGCGCAACGGCAATACCGACCCTGTCATCTCTGCCGTTACAAAGCGTGACGATGTGAACAGCCAGTTTGCTCAGAACTTCTTCAAGAAGATGGATGCCATCTTCTGGCCTTACAACATCGAGGAGATGAAGGTGAACCATAATCTGGTGCCCAACCCTGTCTATGGCTCGGGTGAGAATACCAGCTATGAGAAAACGAAATAACAACGAAACTTGAACAGTGAAGATTATGAATATCAAGAAGAATATACGAGTAGCGCTGATAGCTCTGGCCGGCTTTGCCCTTGTGGCGCCGATGGCCAGTTGCTCTGACGAGCCCGATGCGGAGAATTACTACACGTTTACGGGCGAGATGCTGAGCGACTACCTGAACAACCGTGCTGAGTACAGTGATTTCAAGACTATTTGCGAGCGGGCCAAACTGATGGACTTGCTCGCCACCTACGGACAGTACACATGCTTCCTGCCTTCCAACGAGGCAGTGCAGAACTACCTAAAGGAACGCGGCCTCTCGAGTCTTTCCCAACTGTCGGACGCTGACTGTGACACCATCGCCCGCACGCACTTGGTGGCCAACATGTATTCTACTTTCGAGATGACCCAGGACCGTCTGCCGACCGCCAACCTGCTTGGTCGTTACCTTGCTACCTCGCAGGGCGTTGACAACGACAGCAACGCCGTCGTCTATCTGGAAGGTACTGCCCATATCTATTTTGAGAAGACGCTCGCCGACGGCACCGAAGTTCACCAGAACGACTCCGTCGAGAATGGTATTGTACAGCCCATTGACATGGTTATTGAGAAGTCGAACAGCTATATTGCCGACATCCTGCGCGACAACAAGAAGATCAGTTATTTCTATCAGGCATTGGTTGCCACCAATGTCAGGGAGCAGATTCTGCTGGTTGACGACCCGACCTATAACAAGCGCAACTACAATCTGTATCGCTACAAGTCACACATCAGAAACGAGGTGGCGTGGGTGCCTGATACCAAGAAGTACGGCTTTACCGCCTTTGTTGAGCCTGACTCAGTCTATGAGGCCAAGTTCCAGGAATACGGTATTCCTACCGATGGCGGCGTGCTGCGCGCCCTCTATGACCTGGCCTGCCAGATTTATGACCCTGTCTATCCGGAGGATGTATCTGCCGAGGGACATAAGTTTGAGAACCTGACAGACAGCGTCAATCCGCTGAAGCGTTTCGTTCAGTACCATATCATGACCCGTTACGTGCCTGGTACGGCAGACTTGACTGCTTTGATCGTCCCTGAGATGAAGGAGGCTTTTGGTTTCGAGTCGAGATGGCTGAACCCTGTTGACTGGTATGAGACCTTGCTGCCTCACAAGATGCTGAAGATTGAGCAGTTGAGCGACAAGAAGCGTGAGGACACGAAAGACGATTGCATCGGCATTGACGGCGACAAGAAACTTGGTCACTTCGTCAACCGCCGCTATGAGGCCCCGACATATAACTGCCGTGGTGCATATATTGACAAGACAGTGGAGACAAAGCCCACACACGACGGACTGAACGGTCACTATTTCTACGTCGACGATCTGGTCGTGTTCAGCAAGGAAGTTCGCGACATCGTCCAGAACATGCGTATCCGCATGGACTTCTCGACGGTATTCCCCGAAGTGATGACCAACGACATGCGCTTGAAGGGTAACTACCGTGCCGACGATGGTAACAATGCTCCTGCCGACGACTCTCCAGAGCCTAAGAACGGTAAGAACTATTATTTCCCGTTAGGCTACTTGGATGGCGTTGACTTTAACATTAACTGTACGTTCGTCTACCGCCGCCCGCACTGGGAGTTCTGGTCGTGGCAAGGTGATGAGTGGAACCTCTTCGGCGACTATGACTTCACGTTCCGTATTCCGCCCGTGCCCTACAGTGGTGAGTGGCAGCTGCGCTTAGGCTTCGCTCCGCTGGAGACCCGTGGTGTGATGCAGGTGTACTTCGACGGCGTGCCTCAGGGCATCCCCTTGGACATGACTCAGATTCTGACCAGCGAGATGTATCTCGGCGACCGTTTCACCGAAGACCCGCAGCTCTCTGAATATAAGCAGACGAGCAAGGAGGATCTGGCCGAGGAACAGAAACTGCTGAAGAACCTGAATGCCTACCGCGGTCCGCGTTCTTGCTATAACATAGGTAATAACGGAACGCAGAAGAACTATTCATGGGGAATCTCTCACATGATGCGCCGTATACTCTGCCAGACATATATCGATGCCACCAAGGACCACTTCCTGAGGTTCCGCGTGGCTTCCGACGGTAAGCAGGGTAACGACAATGAGTTCATGCTCGACTTCTTCGAGATGGTTCCCAAGAGCGTTTATGGTATCGATGGTGACGGAGATATGGAAGACGACCTGTAAATAGTAAATAGTAAACTGAAAATTGAAAGTTATGATTAACAAGATATATAATGTAATAAGCAGAGGTCTGCTGTGCTGCGGTGTTGCCGTTGCCCTTACCGCCTGCACCGATACTTGGGATGAGCATTATGACAGCCAGGGTAGCGGTAGCGTCCATGAGGGCTCATTGTGGCAGGCCATCAAGAGCAATCCAGACCTGAGCAACTTTGCCAGCGTCGTCGAAGCCTGTGACTTCTCAAAGTCGCTCGACGGCAGTCAGGTGTTCACGGTCTTCGCTCCTACCAACAGCAGCTTCAGTAAGGCAGAGGCTGATGCCCTCATCGCTGAGTACAAGGCACAGAAGGGTGCCAACGTGATAGAGGAAGACAATACTGTAATCAAGGAGTTCATCCAGAATCACGTTGCCCTTTACAACTATTCTGTTTCCTCCGAGAGCCGTGACTCCATCTTGCTGATGAATGGCAAATATGCCGTGCTGAGCACCAACGACATCGACGGTGTTCAGATGCTCACCAAGAACCAACTTTACGGCAACGGTGTGCTCTATACGCTGAAGGATAAGGTCAAGTTCCTCTCCAATGTGTTTGAGTATGTCGCCAAGGATCCTGAGCTCGACAGTCTGCGCAGTTTCCTTTACAATTCGAAGTTCTACTACCGCGAGTTCCTGCCGGAGCGAAGCGTACCAGGTAGTATCGTCGACGGTAGGACGCAGTACCTCGACTCAGTGTTCATGCAGCGCAACGACTTGTTCGGTTATCTGGGCCAGCTGAATCTGGAGGACAGTACCTATATGATGATTGCGCCTACCAACGATGTCTGGAGACCTCTGGTTGAGGAGTACGAACAGTATTTCAACTATCCTGAAGGTGTGACTCGGCGCGACTCGATGGTCTACACTCAGACGCGTCTGGCCATTGTGAATGGTACAACGTTCAGCCGCACCTTCAATCCGGAGAAGAACCTGCAGGATTCTGCCATGTCAGAGAGTTGCGTCAGGAACTATGCTCTTCGTAAGATGAACTGGGGTGCCCCGTTTGAATACTATCAGTACTACAAACCCAAGACTCAGCCCTACGGCGTACTTAGTCAGAATGAGTCTGACATTGTCAAGTGCAGCAATGGCGAGGTGTATAAAGCTTCCCAGTGGAACATTGACAAGCTGATGACCTTCAACAGGTTCAAGATTTATGAGGCAGAAGGAAGAGCTGTCAAGGAGGTTAGTAAGACGGTTGACAGTCGAGGCGACTCTGTCAACACGGTCACACCGTTTACCCGTCAAGTAGAAGCTAACAACAGGTTCTACGGCAAGGTGTGGGACAACCGCTTTGTAGAGTTCCAGCCTAATATCGGAACGCTCAACCACTCGGTGACGTTCACCCTGTCGGATGTCTTGTCCAACATCGGTTACGACATTTATCTGGTAACAGCTCCGGCATTGGCAAGCGACAGTAATGCTGTTGCTGAGTTGCGCGTACCGACCATCATGCGCTGTACCATCGGTGTTCCCGGTAAGGGCGATAGCCCCATTCTAGGTGAAGACGGCAAGGCCAAGGACTTCAAGACCACGCCCGATGCCGTTGACTACCTTTTGTTAGCCGAGGACTATAAGTTCGATGTCTGTACCTACGGTATTAGCGACGAGAATTTGCAGGTGACACTTAAGGTGGAAACCCGTGTGTCTAACTCACAGCTGCGTAACAACACCTATACGCGAACCATGCGCATAGACTGTGTACTGCTCGTGCCCCACGGCACGCTTCAGATTGTCGACGAATTGCCGGAAGGCGTGCCCTACGCTGGCCGCCCGGGCATCGTGATGGCTCCTCATGGCGCCTATGAGGACAGACCGTTTAAGGTGTGGTATATGCAACGTTAATGTTTCACATGACTAAATAAAGAAGGATTTATGAAACGATATATCTTATTTGGATTTTCGCTGCTGGTAGCTTTCCCTTTGGCTGTGTTTGCACAGGACGAAGAAGGAGACGATGAGGACTTTGATTTCCTGAAACCCAAGCGCACCGTGAACGTAAAGAAGTATGAGACACGAGCCGTCAAGGGTCTTGTCGTCGACGGTGCCACTAAGCAGCCCATCGCCGGTGCCATCGTCCGTGCCGCCGATTTTGACGGCTACAGCGTGCTGACCGATGACGACGGTACCTACGAGCTGAGCATCCCCGTATTCTCAAGTGCTCTCTATATAACCACTCCCGACCACAATCCTGTGCGTGTAGGTGTGGTCAAGGGCGAACAGCAGCGCGAGGTAAAGCTTTACCCCTCGTCCTTTACGCCGGAATACGGTACCCAGACTAACGTACTGTCAGACTATGTGGCTACCGACTTCAAGTACACCAATGCCATCAATATCAAGGATGAGGTGCAGAAGCAGTTGGGCGGTCAGGTGCGTGCCATCACGCGCAACGGAACGCCGGGCGTTGGTAGCACCCTGTTCATTGAGGGCCTTAACTCGCTCAATGTCAACGCACAGCCTCTGATTGTCATCGACGGTGTTATCGTCGACCAGCAGTACTCACGCACCCTGCTCCACGACGGATTCTACAACGACATTCTGTCGAACCTGAATCCCGCCGATATTGAGAAGGTGACGGTCATGCGTAACGGTACCGCCCTCTATGGCTCCAAAGGCTCTAATGGTGTTATCTTGGTTCAGACACGCCGTAACAAGTCGATGGCCACCCGTATCACGGCCAATGTCTCGGCAGGTGTCGTCCTTGAACCGAAGCTTATCTCGGTCATGGACGCCGGTCAGTACCGCAGCTATGCTTCGGAGATGCTGAAGACTACCAACACGACCAACCGCAAGTTCAAATTCCTCATCGAGGACAAGGACTACTACTATTACGACCAGTATCACCAGAACACCGATTGGTCAGATTACGTCTATCATACGGCCATGACGCAGAACTACGGCATCAACGTAGAGGGTGGTGACGCTGTGGCTAACTACAACCTGTCTGTGGGCTATACTTCGGCACAGAGCACCCTGAAGTACAACGATATGGACCGCCTGAATGTGCGCTTCAATACCGACATCTCGCTTATGCGTGACTTGGGTGTGCGCTTCGACGTCTCGTTTGCCAACCAGACCCGTGACCTCCGTAACGACGGAGCCCCTGAAGGCTACGACGAGGGTACTCCGACGTCGCCGGCATTCCTTGCTTACGTCAAGAGCCCGTTTATGAGCCCTTACAGCTATGGTCACGACGAGGCAGGAAAGGGCCGGTTCTCTGACAGCCACTATGATCTTGAAAGGGAGTCGTACCTCGCTGAGGCCCTGACCAACTACACCAATTACAACTGGAGGTTGGGTAACCCGGCTGCCATCAACGAGTATGCTGAGGCTGAGACCAAGAACCGTTTCGAGAACTCCATGCTGAACCTCACCATCACACCGAAGTACGAGATCAACTCGCACCTCTTTGTGAGCGAGCACTTCAGCTACAATCTGGTTAACACCAATGAGATGTTCTACATTCCCGTCAATGGTACCCCCGACTACTATGTCACCAAGTTGGGCGCCTTCCGCGAGAATGAGGTCCGTTCGTTGGCATCGAAGCAGAACTCCGTGCAGAGTGACACCCGCATCGACTGGAACAAGCGCTTTAACGCACACTTCATCCACGCCTTCGCCGGTGCCCGCATCAATTGGGAGAGCTTTACCTGCAATTCTCAGGTAGGTTATAACACCGGTAGCGATAAGACGCCGTTCATGAGCGGTAGCCTTCTGAACAAGGACGTTGTCGGCATCAGCGAGAACTGGAACTCACTTTCCTGGTATCTCCAGGCTGAGTACAACTACCTGAGCCGTTACTACTTGCAGGCCAACCTCACCGTCGATGGCTCATCGCGCTTTGGCAGCGAGTCGGGCGATATCAAGTTGCTCAAGGCTCCCTGGGCTATCTTCCCAGGTGTCCAGGCTTCGTGGGTTATCTCCAACGAGCCGTGGATGGCCGGCGTGAAAGGTATCGACTACTTGCGTCTCTCTGCCGGTTTCGACGTGACGGGTAACGACGACATCGACTATTACGCCTCGCGCAGTTACTTCCGCGCAGCACAGTTTCTGCAGTCGGTATCCAGTCTGGCTTTCGACGGTATCGGTAACAACAGCGTACAGTGGGAGACCACCAAGCGCTTGAACGTCGGACTTGAGTCGGCCTTTATTGACAACCGCCTCACCGTTGGTGTCAACTACTTCCGCTCAAAGACCAATAACCTGCTCACCCGTCAGTCCCTCGGATTCCTCTCTGGACTTAGCCAGAACTGGTCCAATAGTGGTAAGCTCGAGAATGAGGGCTTTGATGTCAGCTTCAATGCCAAGGTGCTTGCCCTTAAGGACTGGCAGTGGCAGATTGGCGCCAGCGCAGGCCATTACAAGAACAAGATTACCGAACTGCCTGATGGTGCTTCCTTCGTCGACCATGAAATCTACGGTGCAACCGTTCGCACGCAGGTAGGTCAGGCTGCCAACAACTTCTATGGTTACAAGACGCTGGGTGTCTTCTCAACGACTGAGGAGGCAAAGGCTGCTGGTAAGCCCGGCACTGACGGACTTTACTTCTTGGGCGAAAACGGTGTCGATAAGAATTACTTCGAGGCTGGTGACGTTCACTTTGCCGACATCAACGGCGACGGCATGATTACCGAGGCCGACCGCACCATCATCGGCGACCCCAACCCCGACATCTACGGTAACATCTTTACAACCCTCGTCTGGAAGCGCCTCAAGCTCGACGTGCGCTTCAACTACTCGCTGGGCAACGACGTGTATAACTACATGCGTTCGCAGTTGGAGGGAGGCAGCCGCTTCATGAACCAGACAACGGCCCTGAACCGCCGCTGGCAGGCTGAAGGACAGCAGACCGAGATTCCGCGCATCACCTTCCAGGATCCCATGGGCAACTCGCGCTTCAGCGACCGCTGGATTGAGGATGGCAGCTATCTCCGCCTGAAGACCGCCACCCTGAGTTATGACCTGCCGGTGAATTCTGAATACATCCAGGGCTTCCAGTTCTGGATTCAGGGTAACAACCTGCTCACCTTCACCAAGTATCTGGGCAGCGATCCCGAGTTCTCAATGACCTCCAACGTTATCGGACAGGGTATTGACCTGGGCAGTCTCGGACAGTGCCGTTCGATTGTAGCTGGCGTAAAAATTAACCTCTAATTTTCCGTATGAATATGAAACGAATATATATTTTCATCAGCATCATCTTTGGCATGGGCGTCCTCTCGTCCTGTGATGAGTTCTTCAAGCAGGAGTCTGACGATGTGCTCTATGCCGATAAGGAACATCTGGATAACGCAGTCGACTCGGTTTGGTCTGTAACAGGTATCTTAAAGAAACTGCAGGCTCTGGGCGACCGCACCGTCCTTCTCGGCGAGGTGCGTGGCGATCTGGTCACACTGACCCCCACCGCCAACAGCGACCTGCGGCAGCTGGCCAACTTTGAGGTCAGCGACGACAACCGCTACAATGTCCCCAGCGACTATTATGCCGTCATCAACAACTGCAACTACTTCATTGCTCATGCCGACACGGCGCTCCGAAGCAACCGTAACGAGATGATCTTCATGAAGGAGTATGCCGCTGTGAAGGCTATACGTGCCTGGACATACTTGCAACTCGTGATCAACTACGGACAGGTGCCCTTCGTTACCGAACCGTTGCTCTCGAAGGAGGAGGCCGAAGCTGCTGAGGTGGGACAGAAGGCCGATATTCAGGCTGTATGCTCCTATTTCATCAATGACCTCGCCAACATCCCTGAGCGCTACAACATTGAGTTCCCAGGCCTGGGTACCATCGGCGGCACGCCGTCGAGGCTTCTGTTCTTCCCGCTGAGCATCATTCGCGCCGAACTCTATCTTTGGCGCGCAACGGTTACGGGCAACAAGGAGGACTATCGTCAGGCAGCGCTCAACTACTTCAAGTACATCAGCGAGCGCAATGGCATGAACTCTGAGTATTCTACCAACAGCGATAACCTCTCCTTCTCTTTTGAGTCTTCCAGCTATCAGGACTTTAGAGGTACACTCTATCCTATCGCAGAGTCGACAGATGCTAATGCCGAGCTGATAACGATGATTGCAGGCGACGAAATGCGCTCCGAGGGTAACTATAGCGAACTTACCAACCTCTTCTGCTCAAACGATGACAATGAGCGCAAGGTCAGCATCTCGCCCTCCATGCGTGCCGACGAGATCTCAAGCGCACAGGTCTACTGCATGGTGCCCGAAACGGGTAGCGCCGTTTTCTATCTTGACCAGCAGCTGCCCAAGCACATGACGGGCGACCTGCGTCTGGCAGCCTCGTGGACAGAAGACTTTGAGCACGACCGCTATACGCAGGAGATGACCGAGACTCAGTACATCAGCAAGTATGGTGGCCGTCGTGAGACAGCCACCCCCAACGTCCATATCTACCGTCGTATGATGGTTTATCTGCGTATGGCCGAGGCTCTCAATATGGCTGGCTATCCCCGCATGGCCTTCAAGATTCTCTCTGAGGGTCTGAGCAATACCGTCATTGAGAATGAGGTAATGCCTCGTTACGACAGCGAGTCGAAGGCCGACTCCATCTTCCTTAGTAAGTTCGACTTCAACCCCGTACGCTATCAGTTGATAACCATCGACGACTACCGCGGACGGTCTGGTGGCGGCCAGAACAACCACAACATGATGGGTATCCATACCCGTGGCTCTGGCTGGACACCGCTGAACGAGTACTATCAGTTGCCCGAGGCTGATCCTGTACCGTATGAGTATATCGTACCTGATCCTGAAAATGAGGAATTGGCCGATACGTTTACGGTATATGAGATTCCCATCATCGACAGCCCCGAAATCATTGCTAAGCAGCAAGCGTATGTCGACAGCCTCATCCTGAACGAGAGCGCTCTTGAGTTTGCTTTTGAGGGAACGCGCTATTACGACATCATGCGTTACGCCATGCGTCAGCCTAACCCCGGACAAGTCATGGCCAACATCATCGGCGCACGCCTCGGCGAGGCCAATCGTGGCTCTATGGCTGCCATCGCTGCCAAGCTGACCGACCAGCGTAACTGGTTCCTTAACTGGAAAGGCAAGATAGGAATGTAAGGTATTCCCCACCTATAATTGCTAATCGCAGAAAACAACCTACACTCCCTGCACTTCCTACACCTGTTGAACTTTCTTAGGTGTCAGAAGTGTAGGGAGTGTAGCATATAAAGTGCGAATGACAATTAGTAGAGTAAAAAGCCAGGTGCCATTGGCTGAAACTGGAGCTATAAATCACTATTCGAGAGAGGGAACCGACACCTGAACCGCCACGTTTTGAGAACTACACGTCAGTCTATCGGCTCGTAGCCCCGTGTTATGGTGGAGCGTGAGGCTGAGGTGTTGTCCCGTGCCTGCTTGGGCGTCAGGTTCTTGGCGGCCTTCTTGTCGTAGACTACTTTGCCGTTCTTCCAACTCTTCTGGATCTGCCATTCCATGGGCACCATCATGTCGCCCTTGCTTTCGATGATGACGATGTGATGTTCGGAGTCTGTCGTACTGCCGGGTATCGGGCTACGGTGAACATAGATGTAGAAAGAGGAAGGCACTCTCTTAGAGTCGAAGGTATGGAACATGTTTTCCAATGCCCTTGAATGGTATTCGGAAGTGGGATTGAAGGAGAAATCCATGTCGGGATGCTCGTTCAGGAAAGCCCATGTGGCCTGCTTGATCTGGCTCAGCACCGAGTCGGCCTGTGCGCTGGAGCCCAGCGTGTAGACGGTTCCCCACGTCTCGCTCTTTGGCTGGCGGGGCGAAATCGTGTTCGAACGAATGACAAACTCCTCGTTGTTCCAGTCCTTCTTCTCAATGGTATAGGTGCTGTCGTGATAGACGTAGAACTGGCGGGCGGTGATGCCTTTTTGTTTCAGGATGGGCTGAAGCAGCCGTGTGTATGCATCCTTGTCAAACGGTGTGCGCTCTTTCGGCATTTTGCTCACGCTGTCAGGGGTGTACTCATATCTGAACGTAGCGTATCCCTTGTCTCGCCACGGACTCACGTCACTTCCTGGTACAGGGTCGTAGCGGAAGGTGATGATCTCGGGGGCGTTATAATAAAACACATCCCTGTTTCGCTGATAGGTCTGCATGGTGTCACCGTTAACGTATTCTCCCAATGCGATGGTATAGCGGACGCTGTCCACCCCGCCATGGTGGTACTCCCAGCTGTAGCTTTCCTTGGCCTCGTCGGTGAGCTGCTGGCAGGTGCGGCGCATGGCGTCATACGCCCGTTTCAACCGCAGAGTCTCCATCTGTCGCACGCTGTCCTGCTTGTGCGCCAGCGAGTCCCGTTTAGGGTCGCCTGTCGGAGGCGTAGGCTGGTAGTCTTTCATCAAGCCGCAGCCCATCATGATGGTCTTATGGAGTCTGCCATCATAATAGTAGGAAACGCGAACGTTTCTTCCCAACGCCTCCATTTTGTTCACGAGACTGTCAATCTTCGGGTGGCCTTGCAGGCGCTGCTGTATCGTGCCCTGAGCCGTGGTGCTGAGGGAGACGATGGTGGCACAAAGTGCAAATACTGTTCTTTTCATATCTTCTTGTCTTTTGGTTGCTGATGGTTAGTATGCGTCGTCATTGATGGCCATTTCCGCCTGTTGGGTCATGCTGTTGCCCCGTTCTCTGATTTCCCTCGTCATCTTCAGGTAGTCGTCTTGCAGGCTGCCGTTCATCTGCTGCATCATCTGCATGGCAATCCGCTGCTCTTCCTCAGCGATGGCTTGCTCCGCAAGGTCTGCCGCGTCGATAGCTTCAGGCTCCACGACGGGTTTTGCCTGCTTTACTCGTTTTGCCATATAGTGCTTGGGCGGGCGGGCCATGTGCAGTATCTCCTTCACCACTTTCACCGAGTCGGCCGTTTCTACGTTTGTTTGTGGCACAGCCTGCACGGTGTCTGTCTGCACGATGAGGCTGGGGGTGTCGCGCTGTTTGTCGATGGGTTTCACACCGATATATAATAGCAGAGCAATGGCGGCAGCTGCACCGAAGGCCGGGTAGAGCCACACGTGGCGGCGCTTGGGTTGCTGGTTCTGCTGACCGATGCGCTGCATCACGCTGTCGCAAAAGTCAGCCGACGGCTGGGGCTTCTGCCGTCGGGCTTCCCGTCGGCGCAGGGCTTCGCGTAAATCCTTGTCGTTCTGTTCGTTCATTGTTCGTTCTCCTTCATCATTAGTAATAGTTTCTTGCGTATGCGGTGCAGCCTTGTGGCCAGCAGGCCGGGCTCCGCGTCCATGATATAGGCGATGTCGCGCAGCTGTCGGTCGTCGTAATAGTAGAGGTGGAGCAGCAGTTGCTCGTCAGCCGGCAGCCGGTCGATGGCTGCGTCTAACTGTTGTATGCGCTCCTCGCGGTCGGTGCTCAGGTCGTCGTCGGTCGTGGGTTCGCTGCGATAATATCGCAGCATACGTGACAGAGGCAGGTCGTCGATGCTCAGCCATTGCAGCCGCTGCCGCTTCAGGTGGTTCAGCGCCGTGTGGTAGGCGATGCGGAGCACCCACGTGAGCCACGACGAGCGCCCGTCGAACTGCGCCAGGGAGCGGAACGCACGCACAAAGGCATCCTGCGCCAGCTCTTCGGCATCGCCCGCGTCGCTGACCATGCGGCTGACGAAGTCGAGCACCTGCGCCGAGTAGGTCTTGACGAAGTAGCCGTACTCGTCGCTCCTGCCGTCGAGTATCCGCCTGATGCGCTGCGCTTCCGTGTCGTGGTTTTTGCTCATTCTATCTAAATAGACAGCCCATCCGCGAAAATATTACACGGATGGGCGTTAAAGATTGTTATTCCAGTCTGCAGCCACTCAGTCCTTCTTCTTCGCGTCTAAATGATAGGTGAAGCTGATGTTGACGTAGTGGTGGCGGAAGTCCTGCCATGAGGTGGAGTGCTGATAGGCCGAGCGGTCGCTCCAGAAATTGTCTTGCTTGTTCAGGATGTCCTCGCACTCCAGCTTGAGGCGGGCTTTGTTCTTCAGGATTTTCCATGTGACGGCAGCGTTCCAGATGAGCATGTTGCGGTTCATCGACGGTGCGGCATAGCCACGGCGGGTGGTCTCGGTAAGGTCGGTCTCGAAGACGAACTTGCCCAGGGTGGCCTCGGCATTGAGACCGAAATCGTTGTTCCAAAGGGTGGTGTTCTGTTCGGGCGAGGCAGAGAATCGCAGGCGGTCGGCCTCAACCTTGGCGAAGACAGAGGCTTTGAGCCAGTCCTTGTCGAGCGACAGGGTGAGGCGGTTTTTGGGGTGGAAGCTGGCCTGACGATTCAAGAGTCTCTCTCCACTCCCCTCGCTAAGCGGCAGACGAGTGGTCAGCACCTGCGTCAGATAGCCGTAGTGCCGCCCCGTGTTGAGGCGGAACTCGTTCTCCAGTCGAAGCAGTTCGCCGAGGGCCTGGTCGACGTCGAGGCGCAGCTCCCACGTGCGGCTGCCGCTGACATTCTCTGTGCGGCTGACATAGACGGCGGTAGCGGGATGGTAGCTGAGGGCTGTCACGCGGTCGCGGTCGTTGGCCTGATAGCCGATGCCGATGCTGAGCGAGGTCTGGCTGCGGGCAAGCACCATGTTATACGACAGTTTGACATCATGGCTATGCGAGTCTTTCAGTCCGGGGTTTCCTTCGGTGATGAAGAGCGGGTTGGTGAGGTCGCGGTAGCCGATGGTCTGTAGGAGTGCGGGCAACGACGTGTGGTAGCCGTAGTTCAGTTCCAAGCCCACGGTCTTGCTCAGCTTCCACGTGGCACGTACATCAGGCTGCAGGAGGAGCCGGTGGCGCACGGCGGCCGTGTCGAGCAGGCCACGCCGATAGTCCTGGCTCTCGCGCTGCCACTGGGCAGTGACGTTGGGCATGACTTGGAACGGCGCAAGGTTGAAGGTGGAGCCTATCCGCAGGCTGTGGGTATGGGTGGCAGAGCGGTCGCGGTAGGAGTTGGCGGCATCGGCCACGCCGTTGGTCAGGAAGTCGCAATCGCGTTTGTTGCGACTGTAGCGGAAGGTGTATTGTGCCTTCATCAGCCATTTCTTGGTGAGCCAGTTAGAGAAGAGCAGCTGCGCATCGGCTGAGAGCGCTGCGTTGGGCGAGGAGGAGGACTGGCTCAGCTTTGAGGAAGAGAGCGCCGCTACGTGCGAGGTGACGGTGCGGTCGGTCCAGCTGTCGGTCTTTCCGTCGGTATAGTTGAACGAGAGGCTGCCACTGAGTGCGCCGTCCTTGATGTAGTGCTCCCACATGGCCGTGGTGCTGATGGTGGTGGCATCACCCTCGTTGTGGGCGAGGGTGCGCTGCGATAATATCGCAGCATAGGGAACAGCGGCAAGGAGGGGGAGGGTGGGGGAGACGTCAAGGAGGGTGGGGGAGGGGTCGGCGGCTATGGCTTCGCTCTGCTCCTCCGTCTGCCGGCTGTGCGAGCGCTTCCTGACATGCTCCACAGAGGCGCGAAGGGAGAAAGTGTTCTGCGAGTCGGCGGCCCAGCGCAGGTCGGCGTTCAGCGTCGGACTAAGCTTGTGGTCTCGATAGTAGCGCTCGCTGTTGTTGCGTGTGGCTGCGGTATTCGGCAAGTAGTTTTCGGTCTCCTCATGCGTGGTGCTCCATCCGTCGTCATGGGTCATGTTGCCGCTGAAGGTGTACTGGCTCTTCATTTCCTGCGTACCCTCCTTCTTCTTCCATTTGTGCTGATAGCCGGCGGCCATGCCCTGCTCCAGCCCGTAGCCGTGGCCCCAGCTGCCGCTCCATCCGTTCATGCTCTTGCGCAGTTTCTTGTCTATGTTGTTGGCATTGGCAAAGGCCATCACGGGGTCGGTCTTCGACAGGCGGTTCATCGTCAGCTCGCCCTCGTAGTATTTGGGGGTCTGGTAGCCCGCCGTTACGTCGCCATACCAGCGGTCGAGGAAACCGGGTTTGATGGTGAGGTCGAGCACCATGTCCTGTGTGCCGTCGTTCTTGCCCGTGCGCTCCGAAAACTCCGACGCCTTGTTGTAGGCCTTGATGTCCTGCACGGCCTCGGCAGGCAACTGCTTCATCAGCTGGTCGCCGCCCAACATGCTCTCGCCGTCCATGGTCAGGCGGATGGGCTTGCCGTTCCACGACATTCGCCCCTGGCCATCCACCTCCACGCCCGGCAGCTGGCTTATCAGCTCGTCGAGGCGTGCGCCCTCCTGCAGATGGAACGCCTCGGGATGGAAGACGATGGTGTCGCCCCGCACGGTAAAGCGGCGGGCACGGCCCGTCACCGACACCATCTTCAGCATCTGCGGCGACATCTTCAGCTCTATGGTGCCTATGTCGAGCGTGTCCTTACGGCTGTCGCTGAACACCAGCACCGTCTTCTTCTTCGAGTAATAGCCCAGCATCGATGCCTCGACGGTGCACTTCCCGTCGGCGTGCATCAGGAACACGCCCAAGGAGTCGGTCTTGCCGTTCATCATCATATAACCGTTGTCTCCAAACTTCTGTGTCAGTTTCACCGTTGCTTCTGGCAGCGGTTCCTTCGTATCTGTGTCCACCACGCGACCCTTGACGATGTCGGCAAAGGCGGCAGACGAGACGACAAGCATCGCAAGCGATGCAAAGAGCCTTTGTCTCTGGGTTGAAATCCACAGCAAAGCTATTGTCTTTAACTCCTTTAACTCCTTTAACTCCATAACTTGCGGATGTTGAATCTACTTCATCTTATCGAGTTCTGCAATGGCCATCTGCAGGTAGTTGCTGATGGTGTCGTCAGTAGCCTTGCTTTTCATCATGCTGATGTCACGCTTGAGCTGTTCCAGCTCGGCCTTGCTGTCGGGGAAGCCGGAGATGGCTGACGAGAAGAAGCCGTACTCGCGGGCGCGTTTGCAGAGGGTATAGACGGAGATGGCGTTGAACTCGGTGTTCTGTCCGGCGAGGAACTGCTGTTTGAGCAACGAGAAGACGAGGAGGATGTTGTCGTCGCAAAGGAGATCGTCGGCCGTGACGGGCTGGCCTTGATGCAGACGGATGACCACGTCGGTCACGGGGTCGGTGTCGTGTTCCTGACTGTCGGCCCAGACTACAAGGACGCTGTCGGTCTGAAACCGCTGTCGGAGTTCTTCCATGCGCTTCTTGGCATCCTCCGTCTTCTGCTCGGCGCGCTTCATGGCATCCTTCGTCTTCTGCTCGGCGCGCTTCATGGCATCCTTCGCCTTCTGCTGGGCATCGCGGATAAGGCTGTCGATGGACTGTACGGGGTAGTCCTTGCCGTCCCACTCGACGCGGGCATCGCCTTTGAACAGAACGGGGCCGCCTTTGCGCACCTTCGGCTGGTCAAGATAGAAGAAGCGCCAGTTCGGGCGGGTGAGGGTAGTGGTGGCCGAGGGAATTCTGGCGTAGGTGATGATGTAACGCACGTCAGTCGCTCCCTTGTTACCGTCCCGCCATTCCAGGGCATAGGCATAGCGGTGGGACTTGGTGGTGTCGGCGGCGTCGAGAATGTTGATGTTGATGAAGTTGGTATAGTCCTTGCCGATGGTGACATAGCGTTGAGGGTCTTCGCCAACCATCAGGTTGCGTTCATGGCCCACGCGGTCGCCGTCTTTCGTCTCGCTCATGCTGTTGATGCCGTAGCAGTTGGGGTTCTCGCGACCGGCGGTCTCCATCATCTCCATCATCTCCTCAAGCAGGTAACGCTGTTTCTTGGGTAGCGTGAAGGAGTAGATGTCACAGCGCCATTTCAGGGGTTTTCCCTCCCGCTGTATGTCGCGCTCCTGTCCGAGGCTCTTGGTCACCTCCACCCCGTGGTCGATGGCAACGGTCATCTGAAAGCCCATCTGCTTCTCAATATCCTGTTCAGACTGAGCCGAGGCTGTCAGTGTGGCGAGCAGCAGGCTCGCCGTCATGATGCTTTTCATTATACTTTTCATAGTCGTATGGGTGTTATTGTCAGAATGCAATGATGGTTTGTGCCGGTGCCGCTTCTTCCTCTTCGAAGCTCACGGTGTATGCCCGCAGCGCCTCGGCCTGTGCCTGTCGGCGGTAGGCCACCTGCAAGGCTGCTTCTGCCAGATAGATGTCGGCGAGGGCCTGACGCTCTGGCGGCACGATGCTCGCCGTTTCAGTCGCTTCCGGGGTCGGAGTGTCAGGAGTGGGGGACGTCTCTGCCACAAGTTCCTGCGATTCTTCTTGTGCTGCCGCTCCCCTCCCTTGTAGCGGAGTACTTATCGCCTTGCTAACGCCCTTCGGCTGTACTCCCCCGTCGCTTTGCTCCCCCGTCGCTTCCTCTGCCCGATGGTCAGCCAGTGAAGGCTGCGGCTGAACAACGGCTACCTCCTTGCGATGGTCAGCAAGTGAAGGCTGCGGCTGAACAACGGCTACCTCTTTGCGATGGTCAGCAAGTGAAGGCTGCGGCTCAACAACAGCAACCTCCTTGCGGTGGTCAACAAGTGAAGGCAACGGCTGCAAGGTCTGCCACAGGGTCGTCCCTAAGCTTATCATGATGATGAGACAGGCGGCCGCCGTCATCCAGCGCCTTGCGGCCTGAAGCCGACGCTGGCGGACAATGCGGTTGAAGGTAGCCGTCTCGTCTTCCTGGAGCCAGCCGTCCAGATCATACGCTGTCTTGGGCATATCGGCCAGCAGCTGGTCGAGTTTCTTTTCTGTGTCGTTGTTCATAGGATTCCTCCTTTCTTCAGTTGTTCTACAATCTTTCGGCGAGCCGAGCTGACGACTGCACTGACTGAGCGGGGCAGCAACCCCGTGGCAGCTGCTATCTGCGGCACGTCCATCCCCAGTTCATGACGCATGCGAAAGAGCCGCTGTTCCTGAGGCGGCAGTGCGCGGATGGCCAGGCTGAGCTGCTGCTGGTTGTCGTCGTCGGCCATGGGCTGCACCTCCTCCGACAGCACGCCAGCAAGGCGCTCGCTCGTCATCGCACCCACGCGCTGCCGGTGCCGCCACTCGCTGACGCACACATTCTTCACCAGCCTGACAAGCAGTGCCTCGGCGCCATCGGCATCCGTCACCTTAGCACGCAGCAGCCACAGCCTGAGCAGCGCCTCCTGCACCGCATCGGCCGCCAGCTCCTCGTCGTGGAGGAACGACCGCCCCAGCCTGATAAGCCGGGGACGCATCCTGCGGGCTGCCTCTTCGTACTCTTGCGTCGTCATACACTTCATTAACGCAGAAACTCCCAATTTGTTAATGGCAGGAGGCGATGATTTAATTGTATTTAACCATTATCACTGCAAGATTTGGAGTTAACTCCTGAAAGTTCTTCGTGCTGTACGGATGAAGTGACATAGTTGCGTCGCTAACTCGGTCAGTTGATACCGCAAAGCGGCCTGAGAAAAAACCAATAAAAACCAAGAAAAACAAGAAAAACAATTTGGGAAAAAGGTTATCGCTTTGTCTGACGCAGGGATCCCGTGAGGCGGGCAAGGAACGGCAAAAAGTCCCAAAGGGACGACAGAAGACGATGGTGAGCACCAATCGTCCGATGGTGAGCACCAATCGTCCAGGCAGGGGCATCGCCCCTGCTAATAGGCGACACAAAAATAAGTCCCGAAGGGACGAAGGAACCGATGCGCAGGGTCTGTCGTCCCTTCGGGACTTTTGTGTGGTAGGGGCCATGATACAGGGGCGATGCCCCTGCCTGTATTCCGTCGTCCCTTCGGGACTGTAAAGAGGTTGGGACATCTCTGACAAACCACCCCTGACCCCTCCTTTTCCAAAGGAGGGGAAGGGCTGCGCCGTCATGTAGCCGTTGCAGAGGTAACTCAATTCTCCCCCTTGCAAAGGGGGAGTTAGAGGGGGATTCATCTGCGCAGAGTGAATCCCCCCCTGCCCCCCCTTTGCAAGGGGGGGAAAGGGCTGCGCATTGAGCTACGCAGCGGGCAAGGCGACAGCTATTGTCCCAAATTGTTTTTATTTGTTTTTCTTGTTTTTATTGGTTTTTTCTAAGTCCGCTTAGCGGAACATAACTGACCTAAATAGCAGCGTAACTATGTCTGATTCCAACCGCACAGGTCGTCTTTTCTTTACATTTCGGACTGTTTGTCCGAAGCCTTCGGACAATTCTGCGCCGTTCAAGATTAAAGCTAACCTTGCTTGTCGGTATTCTTCCTGCCGAACTGCGGGTCAATCTTGATGCAGGCCGCCACGAGGAAGGTGATGGAACAGAGGGCCATGACGATGATGAAGAATGTGGAGTAGCCGACAGCATCCTTCAGGAAGCCGCTGAACATGCCTGGCACCTGCAGACCCAGGTAGCTGATGCCCGTACAGATGGCATAGTGTGACGTCTTGTACTCGCCCATGGCGAAATAGAGCATATAGAGCGTCAGGGCTGTGAAGCCCATGCCGTAGCCGAACTGCTCGATGAAGATGCAGGAGCTGACGAGCAGCATGTTGGAGGGCAGCGCCAGACTCATATAGACATAGACAATGTCGGGCAGGGTGATGGCGCACACCATGGGCCAAAGCCAGCGCTTCAGACCGTCGCGCGAAGCCAGCCAGCCACCCACTATGCCACCGAGGAGCAGACCGATGAGGCCCACGGTGCCATAGCTCACGCCATACTGCACGAGGGTGAGTCCCAGCCCTCCATCCTCTTGCGGACGGGTGAGGAAGGTCTTGCTCATCGCGTTGAGCAAAGCCTCGGGGAAGCGGTAGAACAGGATGAAGAGGATGGCGGCCAGCATGGGTTTCCACGGCATCTTGTGGATGAAAGCCACCAGCATCTTCTTCAAGCCACGCGCGATGTCGGCGGCTGTGGCATCCCGGCGCACGTCAGCCTCAGCCTTCGGCATCATGCGGGTGTGGTAGAGCCAGATGGCGAGAAAGAGTGCTGCCGTGCCATAGAAGACAAGTGCCCACGAAAAGGCTTTGCTCTCGGGATATTTCTCCTGCAGCAGGCCTGCGAAAGGCACCAGTGCACCATTGCCGAAGATGACTGCCAAGCGATAGAAGGTGTTGCGTATGCCTACGAACCATGCCTGCTTGTGCTCGTCCAGCTCCAACATGTAGTAGCCGTCAGCGGCAATGTCGTGTGTGGCACTGCTGAACGCCATGAGGAAAAAGAAGAACAGCGTGCCTTGCAGCCAAAAGCTGGTGTTCAGCGTAAAGGCGATGCCCGCTAATGACGAGCCTAACAGCACCTGCGTGAGCAGCACCCACCAGCGCTTCGTGCGATAGAGGTCGACGAAGGGACTCCACAGCGGTTTGATGATCCACGGCAGACCCAGCCAGCCAGTGTAGAGGCCTATCTGCGCATCGCTCAGACCCATCTGCATGTAGAGGACTACGGCCACCGACGTCACGATGACGTTGGGCAAGCCCTCAGCAATGTACAATGTGGGCACCCAGACCCACGGATTACGTTTTGTTGGTTTCATATTAATAGATTTCTTTGATTTCTGCTCCAGGATAGTAATGCAGGAGGATGTCGCGGTAGCTCATGCCTTCGTGGGCCATGACGGCAGCGCCAATCTGACAGAGCCCTACGCCGTGCCCCCAACCGTGACCGCGAAGGATGAAGCCCCCCTTATTGTCCCCCGAGGGGGACACTTTCTCCACCTCGAAGTTCGAGCTGTAGAGATGCGTGGGACTGAGGATACGGCGAATCTCCAGTTCCTTGCCGATGATGACGGAGCGCTTAGTGCCCACTATCTGCAGGCGCCAGATGCGGCCGCTCTTGCCACGACTCAGGGGTATGAGGTCGGTGACGGTGCCAAGGTCGGCCTGCAACTTGTCATTGACCAGCGCCGTCAGCTCTTCGGTGGTGTACTCCACTGTCCAGTCGTGGAAGTCGGTGGTCTCCTGGTCGTAGTCGTTGAGCACCTGGCGCAGGATGTCCTTGTCCTTCGTATTGCACCAATGGCACTCCACGCTCTGCAAATAGGGCTTCGGAGTGTCTTCCCAGCAATACTGGAACTCCTCCGTGCGGCCACCGCAGCATTTGTAGAAGCGGGTGTCGCACAGTTCGCCGTCGTACATGAGCACCTGACCACGAGTCTGTCGCACGGCATCCTGTGGAAGTGACAACTGATGAGTGATGAGTGAAGTGATGCCCTGATAACGCTGGCAGTGGTCGTCGGCACATACATCGAAGAGTGCATGGTCCTCACGATTATACCAGCGAATAAGCTCATCGTCCTTGGGAAGGTCTTTCTCCGTTTCTTCAGAGGCGTTGAGGGGCGCTTTCTTCTGATAGAGCAGCCACGAGCGGCTGATGACGGCATGTGCCTTGAGAAGCTCAAGCGACGAGGTGGCACTCATCTCGCTGGTGATGACGCTCTCTAAGTAATCCTCCACAGGCAGTTCGTTGATGGTCTGTATCTTTTCGCCATCAACAATCAGGCGCAGCGAGCCAAGGAAGGTCTGCTGCTGCCGTCGCTCCCAGTGGAAGCCATTGCCGATGGTCACATCGTTCAGGGTGAAAGACTGTGGAGGGATTGAGGATTTGACGCCATCACTCAACGATGGGCTCCCAACACTAAACAACAATTCGCGGTATGGCTGTCCTTGCCAACGCAAGGCCCCGTCAATCAGCTCCACTGTCTGCGGCCCGCTGACGGTCTTGTTCTCAACCAGATATTCGCCGTTCAGGCAGAAGTCAATGCGCTGTGCACTGACGATGCCCACGGTCACCAATGGTATGCTGCTCTTGCTCATTGCTCGATGATGATTTGTGTACTGTCAAGACTGCACTCCTGGAGGATGGCCACAGCCTTCTCAGCATTCAGCTTGAGGAAGTCCTCCTCGCGTGGCGTGATGATCAGCCCGCCCATATCCAAGGCTCCCGGGCTCACCAGCAACTGCTCGTCACCCTCTTTGTAGTAGCAGTCGGGACGATGCTTTTTTCGCGGGAAGACGACGATGAGGAAATCATCATGGTTGCGCCAGCAGACGACATTCATCATCGGCTCCTCCTCGCCCTCCATGATGGGCAGCGAGTCGTAGAGCTGCATGAAGAGTGGCTCGGCAGCTGCGGCGTCCTTCGTGCGGATGACGATGGCGGTGCAGGGATAGTCCTCAACAAGAGCCATCAGCGTGTCATCATCTGGCTGCGCGATAGGCTTCAGATGCTTTGCCAGCTGTGCCCATTCTTTTTGCAAAGGCAGCACGCCCGTGGTGCCCGCCTGCAAATGGGCATGGTCGGGTGCCGATGCTCCACACCTCGGGCCGTTGTAGAAGACGGTCATGTCAGGATGTTTCTGTACGAACATCATCATCTGTCCGAAGAGTGGCTTGATGCGCTGCGGCAAGTGCTCAACCGTGGGCATCGTGAAGTGCATGGGCAGGATGGGGAAGGGATTGACGAGTAAGACAGAAGCCCCCCTTTCATCCCCAGAAGCCCCCCCTACGGCCCCCGAGGGGGCTTCATTTGTTTTGTTAGTGGGCTTGCCAGCATTTGTGTCCCCCTCGGGGGATGAAAGGGGGGCTTCTGGGAACGACAGGGGGGCAGCAATTTGTTCCTTCGGTCTGTTCTCCTTGCACAGGAAGCAGGGACGCTCAGCCAGGGCCTGTTTCGTGATGCTGGCGCCGGTAGAGCGGATGCGTGCCGGATTGTATTGGGCAGCAAATGTCAGCTGCCCCATGTGCAGCTCCTTCGTCTGCACGTCTGTCAGGTCGCGGTAACGCTGCAAAGCCTCCGGCCACTGACGCAACTGAAGGTCAAAGAAACGCTGAAGGGACCCACTTTCTTCTTTCCACTTTTCTCTTTCCTCTTTCCTCTTTCCACTTTCCTCCTTATTCATCCGCTGGCGGGCCAGAATCTCTATCGTGCGCAGGCGGTCCTTGTAAAGGTTATTGGCGTTGACGCGCTCTACGCTCAGAGCGGCGTCGCTGTTGCCTTCCCATCGGCGACACAGGTACAGCTCGTCGAAGATGCGCCCGATGCGGTAGCTGCGGCTGAAGGCCAGCCCCATAGCGTAATCCTCGCCATAGCTGGTGTTAGGCAGCTGGAACTGTCGCAGCACAGGCGTGAAGAAAGCTCTTGGAGCACCGAGGCCGTTGATGCGGAGGGCGTTGTTCGGCCCGTTCTCATCCGTCCACTCGCGATGGTCGATGAGGCCCGGCGGCAACGTCTCCAACTGGAAGTTACAGATGCGGTAAGAGCCGACTATCATGGCAGCCTTCTGTTCGTGGAAGGCATCGACGATGCGCTGCAGGGTGTGTACGGAGGAGTAGAGGTCGTCGCTGTCAAGCTGTACGGCAAAGCGTCCGCAGCGTGGGTCGTTGACGGCCATGTTCCAACAGCCGCCAATGCCGAGGTCGGTGCGCTCAGAGTTGATGATGACCAAGGAGCTGCCATAGTGTGGCAGCATGTCCGACAGGATGGCGGCGGTGCCGTCGGTGCTGTGGTTGTCGACCACGATGACGTTGAAGGGGAAGGTGGTCGTCTGCGAGAGGGCGCTCTCTACGGCATCCTTGATGGTGCGCGCACGGTTGTAGACGGGAATGATGACAGATGCCTCCACAGGGAATGTCTGCTCGTCGAGGTCGATGTCGGCGTAGGCCGAGGTGTCTACCAAGGCACCGATGGCTTTCAGGTGACGGGTGGCCACCTGTTCGCGTTCTATCTGCACCTGGCGGTTGGCTGGATTGACATAGTCGAACTGATTAGGAGCCCCACCTACGGCCCCCGACGGGGCTTTCTGTGACTTGTTTGCGGGCTTGCCAGCATTTGCGGCCCCCTCGGGGGACGGAAGGGGGGCTTCTGTATACAAGAATTCATTCAGATGCAGCAGCTCGCCGTGACGGCTCAGCCAGAGGCGCAGGTCATAGAGGCCGCTATATATAAATAATGTGTCGGCGGCCTCCTGCGCCCACTGTTTCAGCAGCTCGGTGCGGATGAGCAACAGCGGGCCGAAGTCGAAGTCATCGCGAATGGCGCCCAGCTGGTAGTCGATGGTGGGGTGTTTCTCCACTTTCCATTCGGCGGAGGCGGTGCCTCCGCTTACGCCAAGCTTTTCTGCTGTCTTGCGCACATAGCGGTCGGCATAGACCATGGCGGCACCGCTATAGGCAGCAGCCTGTGCCAGGCGCTCCAAAGCGCCTTCTCCAAAGACCAGCGCTGTGGCCTTGGTCAGGATGACGGTGAACTCCGCCTTGGCCTTGGCAGCAATGTCGCACAGCGTGGCACTGCTAAGCTGGCTCTCCATAGGCTGCCGGAAACAGGCCCTGACGATGGGCCTTGGCGTCAGTTGCTTGATGATATCGGATGCCGTCTGCTCATCGGCAGAGGGTAGGAAAAAGTCTATCTTTCTGTTCATATTCGCAAATTTCTTGCAAAAGTAAGCATTTTCGATGGATTAAACGAAGGATTCTTTACATTTTTTCTGATTCTTTCTTGCTCATTCAGCGAGAAATGCGTACTTTTGCAGACATGAACTATCAATATCACATTTTTTCTCCTTACCGTGTGTGTCCGCTGGGCGCACATGTCGACCACCAGCACGGTCTGGTAACGGGTTTCGCCATCAACAAGGGCGTTGACCTGTGGTTTAATGTCAGAGAAGACAACGTCGTAAAGCTTTCGTCGAGGACTTTTGAGGGTGACGTAGAATTTCTCGTCAACAGTCCCTCGCAGGTGAAGGAACGTCACTGGGGCGACTATGCGCGCGGTGCGAAGTATGCGTTGCGCAAGCGCTTTGAGTTGCGCTACGGCATCGAGGGTGTCATCCAAGGGTCGCTGCCCGTTGGCGGTCTGTCGAGCAGCGCCGCCGTGCTCGTGGCATACGTCATGGCACTGGCTAAAGCCAACGACATCACCCTGCAGCCTTTCGAGGTGGTGAAGATTGCTTCCGAGGCCGAGCGTGAGTACATCGGCCTGAACAACGGTTTGCTCGACCAGGCGTGCATCGCCTTAGGCAGCAAGGACGGTCTGCTCTTCCTCGACTGCGACAGCAACGAATACCGCATCATCAAGCGCCACCCCGACATGCCCGACTTCGAGATAGGCATCTTCTTCTCGGGCCTGACGCGCTCGTTGGTGAACAGCGACTACAACCTGCGCGTCTATGAGTGCAAGACGGCAGCATGGAATATGCTGGCCTACACCGATCAGCCGCTGAAGACCTTCGACAAGACCTTCCTACGCGACATTCCCAAGACTACGTTCGAGAAGACACGCATCGCCATGCCTGCCCGCTTTGCTCGTCGTGCCGAGCATTTCTACAGCGAGTACCGCCGTGTGCGTCAAGGCGTAACTGCATGGGAGACAGGCAACATGAAGCTGTTCGGTAAACTTTCATTTGACTCCTGTGAAAGCTCTATCCACAACTACGAATGTGGCAGCGCCGAGCTCATCGCCATCTACGAGGCCATGCGCCAGCTGCCCGGCGTGTGGGGCGGACGTTTCTCGGGTGCCGGCTTCAAGGGGGCCTGCATCGCACTGGTCGACCCTGCCTATGAGAAGGAGATAGAGACGAAGCTCACAGAGAAATACTTGGCCCAGTTCCCCGAGTATGAGAAGACTTTCCAGGTGTTCTGGGTGAGGCCCGATGACGGTGCTCGGTTTGTTTAGGATAAAGACGAAAATGACTGACTGATGAAGAATATCGTTATTGCAGCGGGGTATGCTACCCGTTTGGGAGAGCTGACGAAGAATTTCCCGAAGCCATTGCTGAAGATCGGCGCGAGCACCATCCTTGGCAGGATGCTCGACGACATCGACACTATTGCTGACATCGATGAACACATCATCGTGACAAACCATAAGTTTGCGCCCATCTTCGAGGAGTGGAAGGAGGCGCAAAGCTATCAGAAGCCCATCACCATCATCGACGACGGCACAGAGACCAACGACACCCGTCTGGGTGCTGTCTGCGACCTGCTGTTTGCCATGGAGAAGCTCAGCATCGACGATGACTTGCTGGTGGTGGCTGCCGACAACATCCTCTACTTCAAGTTCCAGGAGTTTGTCGACTTCTTCAAGCAGAAGCAAACGTCGTGCATCATGTGCCACGAACAGCCGTCAATAGAGAAGCTCCAGCGCACGGGCGTCATCGTGGTCGACGACGACTGGAGCGTGCTGAACATGGAGGAGAAGCCCCAAGAGCCGAAGAGTCACTGGGCCGTGCCGCCCTTCTACATCTACCGCAAAGAAGACCTCGACCTCGTGCGTCATTCCGTGGAGAACGGCTGCGGCAAGGATGCGCCCGGCAATCTGGCCCACTACATGGTGGAGCACGCCGTGATGCACGCCTGGCCTATGAGCGCAGGCCGTTTTGACATCGGTTCACTGGACACTTACTACGAGGCGCAACGGCTCTTCGGATAATCTCTGCGAGACCTCACGCTTCTTTGGATAAACACTTTCGCAAGTTTTGGAGGTAAAGGAGTTAAGGGAGTTAAAGGAGTTAAAGGAGTTAAAGGAGTTAAAGGAGTTAAAGGAGTTAAAGACAATAGCTTAGCTATAGATTACAACCCAGAGACAATGGCTTTTCAGGGAGAGTCATTTGTCTTTAACTCCTTTAACTCCTTTAACTCCTAAAAGTTCTTCGCAGAGCGAATGCGAAACTTGAATAAACAATAAGCGCCGACAGTTTTGCCGGCGCTTATTGTTTCTATTGTTTTAGTTGTGGAAGACGAGGCCGTCGCCGAACTCGTCGATGATGATGGGCCGCTCGCGGCTGATCTCGTCGGCCAGCAGTTTCTTCGACAGGTCGTTGAGGACATAGTGCTGGATGGCGCGCTTCACGGGCCGTGCACCCATATCGGGGTCGAAGCCCTCCTGTGCCAGCCAATTCACGGCATGGTCGCTGACCTGCAGCTGGAATCCCTGCGGCTCCAACATCTTCTGTACGCGAGTAAGTTGCAGGCGCACAACCTGTTCTATCTCTTCGCGAGACAATTGCTTGAAGGTAATAATCTCGTCGATACGGTTGAGGAACTCCGGCCTCATCACCATGCGCAACTGCTCGCGTGTGGCATTGCTGGTCATAATGATGATGGTGTTCTTGAAGTCGGCCGTGCGTCCCTTGTTGTCCGTCAGGCGGCCATCGTCCAGTACCTGCAAGAGGATGTTGAAGACATCGGGATGGGCCTTCTCTATCTCGTCGAAGAGCACCACGCTGTAGGGCTTGCGCCTGACGGCCTCGGTCAGCTGTCCACCCTCGTCATAGCCTACGTAGCCCGGAGGGGCACCGATGAGCCTTGACACGGTGTGCTTCTCCTGATACTCACTCATGTCGATGCGCGTCATCATGGTCTCATCGTTGAAGAGATACTCTGCCAGAGCCTTTGCCAGCTCCGTCTTACCGACGCCCGTCGTACCCATGAAGATGAACGAGGCGATAGGCCGCTTGGGGTCTTGCAGTCCGGCGCGGCTGCGGCGCACGGCGTCGCTGACGGCGGTGATGGCTTCGTCCTGACCGATGACGCGGCGATGCAGCTCCTCCTCCAGATGGAGCAGTTTTTCGCGTTCACTCTGCATCATGCGGCTGACGGGAATGCCTGTCCAACGAGAGACGACCTCGGCGATGTCGTCGGCAGTGACGGCCCCCTCCAAACCTCCGCGAGGGGAGGCTTTTAGCTGCGCCTGCAAGTCGTTCAACTGACTTTCTTTCTGTTTCAGCAAACCATAGCGTATCTCAGCCACACGGCCATAGTTGCCTTCACGCTCAGCCTGTTCTGCCTCGAAACGCAGTCGTTCCATCTCCTCTTTCACCTGCTGGAACTTTTCAGACAGCCCTTTCTCGCTTTCCCATTGGGCACGCATCTCAGCCTCCTGATCCTTGAGTTCAGCTATCTGCTTCTCCATCTGCTGTAGCTTCTGATTAGGGGCTATCGTGTCCCCCTCGGGGGACGAAAGGGGGGCTTGCACCTCTCTCCTGATGCTTTCACGTTCTATCTCCAACTGCGCACGCTTCCTGATGATCTCATCCAGTTCCTCGGGCACCGAGTCGCGCTCCATGCGCAGCTTGGCGGCCGCCTCGTCCATCAGGTCAATGGCCTTGTCGGGCAAGAAGCGCTCGGTGATATAGCGTTCAGAGAGTTTCACGGCGGCGATACAAGCATCGTCCTGAATACGCACCTTGTGGTGATTCTCATAGCGCTCCTTCAATCCACGCAGGATGGAAATAGCTGAAAGCTCATCGGGCTCATCGACCATAACAGTCTGGAAACGACGCTCTAACGCCTTATCCTTCTCGAAATACTTCTGGTATTCATTCAGCGTCGTAGCGCCGATGGCACGCAGCTCGCCACGGGCCAAAGCAGGCTTGAGGATATTGGCGGCGTCCATAGCGCCCTCTCCCCCACCCGCTCCCACGAGTGTGTGAATCTCGTCGATGAAAAGGATGATGCGGCCCTCGCTGCGCGTCACCTCGCCGATGACGCTCTTCAGGCGCTCCTCAAACTCACCCTTGTACTTTGCACCGGCCACCAGCGCACCCATGTCGAGCGAATAGACCTGCTTGTCCTTCAGGTTCTCGGGCACGTCGCCACGGACGATGCGCCCAGCCAGTCCCTCGACGATGGCCGTCTTACCAGTACCCGGCTCACCGATGAGGATGGGGTTGTTCTTCGTGCGGCGTGAAAGAATCTGCAACAAGCGGCGAATCTCGTCATCACGGCCGATGACAGGGTCGAGCTTGCCGGCACGCGCCAGACTGACCAGGTTCTTCGCATACTTCTCCAGCGATTGGTAGTTGTCGTCGGCACTCTGGCTCTGCACCTTCTGTCCCTGCCTCAGCTCGAGCACTGCCTGCTTCATGTCACGCTGGTTCACACCGGCATCCTTCAGGATTCGGCTCACGGTAGAGTTCACTTCCAGCAGGGCCAATAATATCGGCTCGCACGAAACGAACTCGTCGCCCAGCTGTTGCGAGATGTCCTGGGCCTTCATCAGCACTTTGTTGCTGTCGCTCGACAGATAGGGCTCTCCGCCCTGCACACGTGCCAGATGCTGCAGGTCCTGCTGACAGAGCATCTGTATCTGCCCCATGTTCACGCCCATTTTCTGGAAGACGAAGCCCACCACATCGCGGGCCTTGTCGATCAATGCCAGCATCAGGTGCACGGGCTCAATGCTCTGCTGTCCGTTCTGGCGGGCCAGGTGGACGGCCTGTTGCACCGTCTCCTGCGCCTTGATGGTAAATTTGTCTAATGTCATCATGTTCTCCTTTCTTTTTTAGTTTTTCTACCCAAAGCGCATCAAACGCTATGCCGCCCTTTTGTTTTCTGACATATAGGCAGATTTGGTGACACATTGACATATACCAATGGTCGGTCATTTGCTTGGCCGAGGGACGGGCTGGTCTTCTCCCTCCCCCAAAGGAGGGACGGGATGGGACCGAGGTCACTCTATATTTTTCCGTGTGATGAAGAGCACCACTTCCTTGAAAATAGTGGAGCGCAGCAGCCATAGCGCCGCACAATAGACGACGGCGACGAGCAGTGCCTTGAGCACCAGCGACAGGTAGATGTTGGTGATGCTGCCTGTTGCGAAATAGACTCCTGTCACTATGACTGCGGAGAGCAGGGCGTAGGGCGCTACGTCGCCGACGGCCTCGCGGATGCTCAGCCCTATCTTACGTCGGGCAAGGAGAAACCACACGCCCACCCACACGATGTTGACAGCGACAAAGACCGTCACCATGATGCTGATGCCGAAGGGCACACAGAGGCTCACACCCGCCAGCTGGGCCAGGCACAGGGCTATGGAGCACCACATGTACTGACCAGAATAGCCGCGACTGATGAGCAGGTTGGAGAAGAGATAGCTGACGGGCATCACGGCACCGGCCAGGCAGAGCACGCGCAGGATGTGAGCACTGGCGAGCCACTTCTCGGTGATGAGGATGACGATGAACTCCTCGCTGACCAGCGCCAGGGTGAGCATCAGGGGGAAGGCGACGAAGGCGGTGAAGCGCAGCAGCTTGCGGAACACATGCTTCTGCCGCTCGCGGTCGTCCTGGGTCTTGGTGAGCACGGGCTGGGCAATGCTGTAGAGCGTGCTGGTGATGAGCGAATGGCCCATCGTGTTCCATTTGTTGGCCTGTGTGAAGTCGCCCACCTCCGTAGCTGTGTAGAACTTGCCCAAGAGCACAGAGAGCAGGTTGGTGTTGGCTGCAGTGACGATGTTGGTCACAATGAGGCGGCTGCTGAAGCCGATAATCTCCCTGATGGGCCGCAGGTCGATGCACAAGGAGGGTCGCCAGCCCGAGAACCAGTAGTTGAGCACGCTGACCGAGAGCGTGAAGACGATGTTCTGCGTGGCCAGGCCCCAGTAGGCGTAGCCCAGATAGGCCATGACGATGCCCACGACGCCCGACAGTGCCATCGACGCGAGGGCGATGATGCTGCTCTGGCGCACCATCATGTTGCGGAAGATGTAGGCACGCGGGGCAATGCTGAAACTGACGAAGAGGAAGCTGAGGAACGAATAGCGTGCCAGGGCCGTGAGGCGTGGCTCGCCATAGAAACGGGCGATGAGCGGAGCAGTGAAAAAGAAGAGCAGATAGAAGAAGAGGCTGACGAAGATGCTGGTCCAGAACACAGCGTTGTAGTCGCGCTGCGTCACCTCCTTCTTGCGGTTGAGGGCTGCGATGAAGCCTCCCTCCTGCATACAGGCAGCAATGGCTGAGAAGATGGCGAGCATGCCCACCAGGCCATAGTCGGCCTGCGACAGCTTACGGGCCAGGATGATGCCGAACACCAGGCCCAGCACTTGCTGCAGCCCTGTGCTCATGCCGCCCCACAGCAGCCCTTTCGCCGTTTTCTGCTTTAATGTTTCTTTCTCGGGCATGTCAGTCTTGTCAGTTGGTTCCACACGGCCAGCCGCACCTTGTCAATGAAGATGGAGCCGAAGAATACGGCCAGGATGAAGGGCACGACGTGCAGGATGAAGTCAAGGCGGGGCAGCGTGGCGTGCCATTGGCGTATGTAGAAGTCGTAATACTGTCCCAAGGGCGTGTGGCTGTGGGTGAGATAGACAGCGAGTGCCGAGATGGCCAGCCAGTTCACCACACGGCTGTGGAGCGTCAGCTTGCTGAAGAACAGCAGAAGGAACGTGGAGGCGGCGATGGTGGTGGGCGAGTTGTAGAACCACAGCAGTCCGCCCAGGTTGAAATGACGCTTGAGGAAGAAGTAGGCCAACGTGACCGTCAGGCATACGGCGAGATAGGCACAGAGATCGGTGCGCGGACGCCACCGGGTGAACGGCGGACGGTAGACGTTCAGATAGCGTGCGAGCAGATAGAGGCATGCAAACGACGGCAGGCTATAGCCGGCACGCAGCCATGTGGTGGCTTCGAACAGCCACCCATAGACCCACTGGAAGGCGAAGAGCGAGACGAGCGTGATGGCCATCTGCCGCTGCGTGGCCGTCTGCACAAAGGCATTGAGCACAGGCGAGAGGAGATAGAGGGCGAGGTAGGTCTTCACAAACCAATAGTCGCCTTCATGCAGCATCAGGATGCTGAGGTAGGGCGAAGGAGGCAGACCGCCCGTCAGGGCATAGTAGACACCCATGCACAGTATGGCGAAGAATGCCACCTGAAACAGCAGCTCTATGAGTCGCGACCAGCGCAGGCGGATGCCATACCAGCCCGAGAGCATGACGAACACATTGACGCCCACCACCGAGAAGCTCTCCACGGCTATCTGCAGGAACATGGACACGGGGTCGTTGGCAATGCCCTCCTGCGTGGGCGGGGGCAAAGCCCTGTAGCTGGCATGCACCGTCATCACCAGGAGCATGGCCACCAGGCGGAGCAGCTCCA
>JAEEGJ010005643.1_pt1 | contig 38915 bp, 21 predicted proteins | sample 8958761 | NCBI WGS metagenome assembly JAEEGJ01 (sample SAMN16246546, study PRJNA631951) | gut metagenome | biome: gut microbiome; feature: rumen; material: RS-attached | host: Bos | place: Iran: Karaj | collected 2018-10
GATAGCGTCTTCCAGAGTGCCCACGTTCAGGCAGGCCTGCTCGGGTAGATGGTCCACCTCGCCGTCCAGGATGGCCTTGAAACCCCTGATCGTATCTTCAATGTCCACCATCACGCCGGGGCAGCCGTTGAACGCGGCGGCAACGTGGAGAGGCTGGCTGAGGAAGCGCTGAACGCGGCGGGCGCGGTTGACGGTCAGTTTGTCCTCGTCCGAGAGTTCGTCCATTCCGAGGATGGCAATGATATCCTGCAGTTCCTTGTAGCGCTGGAGTATCTGCTTCACGCGCTGGGCCGTCTCGTAGTGCTCCTTGCCCACGATGTTCGGGTCCAGGATGCGGGAGGTGGATTCCAGGGGATCCACCGCGGGGTAGATGCCGAGGGTGGCAATCTTGCGGCTGAGCACCGTGGTGGCATCCAGATGGCTGAAGGTGGTTGCCGGCGCGGGGTCGGTGAGGTCGTCCGCCGGCACGTAGACCGCTTGCACGGAGGTGATGGATCCGTTCTTGGTGGAGGTGATGCGTTCCTGCATCGAGCCCATCTCGGTGGCCAGCGTCGGCTGATATCCCACCGCGGAAGGCATGCGGCCCAAAAGGGCTGACACCTCCGAACCCGCCTGGGTGAAACGGAAGATGTTGTCGATGAAGAAGAGGATGTCCTTCGGGGCGGCGGGATCGGTGGAATCGCGGAAGGATTCTGCAAGGGTCAGGCCGCTCAGGGCCACGCTGGAACGTGCTCCCGGGGGCTCGTTCATCTGCCCGAAGACCATCGCCACCTGGCTTTGGGCAAGGGCCTCCCTGTCTATCTTGGAGAGATCCCACTTGCCTTCCTCCATCCCCTTCTCGAACTCGTCGCCGTACTTGATGACCTTGGACTCTATCATCTCCCGAAGGAGGTCGTTACCCTCGCGGGTGCGCTCGCCTACACCGGCGAAGACGCTGAATCCGTTATGCTTCTTGGCGATGTTGTTGATGAGTTCCTTGATGAGCACGGTCTTGCCCACACCCGCGCCGCCGAAGAGGCCTATCTTTCCGCCCTTGAGGTAGGGCTCGAGGAGGTCGATGACCTTGATGCCGGTGAACAGGACTTCCTGGCTCGTGGTCAGTTCCTCGAACTTGGGGGCTTCGCGGTGGATGGGGAGGCTCCCCTCCCGGTCGAGTTCGCCCAGGCCGTCGATGGTATCGCCCACCACGTTCATCACGCGGCCGCGGATCTGGGTGCCCGCGGGCATGGTTACGGGGCTGCCCGTGCTTTCGACCTCCAGCCCGCGGCGCAGGCCGTCGGTAGAATCCATCGCCACGCAGCGGACGGTATCTTCGCCAATATGCTGCTGAACTTCGATTATTAGGGTTTTACCATCGGCCTTGTGCACCTTCAGGGCATCGTGTATAGACGGCAGCGCCGCTTCCTGCTTGGAGGAGAGGTCGAAATGCACGTCCACTACAGGCCCGATAATCTGGGAAATGTGTCCTGTAACTGCTGACATACTCATCTGGCTTTAATACATCCTCAAAGTTACAAAAAATCCCGAAACTTATACTTTAGATGCTGCAGGTGTCCGGAAAATAGGGGACCTGCAGCAAAATAAGGGGGTTCGCAGGTGTCCGTAAAAATGGGACACCGGGAACACTAGAGGACCGAGTTGACGGAAAGTCTGGCGGAGCGGAGACGGCAGCCGGATACTTTGAGGCGGATGCGGCCGGGTTTCTCGGAAGATTGAACAATCACGGTAAGTTTGCCATTGAAAGCATGCATGCGGGGCTCGTGGAAGATGTCCAGGCTGGTGGGATCACCGTTCGCGGCGGCACGGTAAGAGCCTGCGCCGGAGACCTTGAATTTGAGAAGAGACCCGTCCAGAGGACATAGGTTGCCTTTTTTATCCAGAATCGAAACGGTTACATAGGCGAGATCCTTGCCGTCGGATTTCAATGCGTGACCGTCATAAGACAGGCTGATTCGATGTGGTTTGCCGGCCGTGCGAACGAAAGCGGAATCCGCAGGAGCGCCATCGCGATAAGCCACCACCTTCAGTTCACCTGGCTCGTAATCGATATCTTCCCAAATCAAGCGATAACGGCCTTCAAGGGCTTCATCCTGTCCGCCGTGAGTGGGTTCGGCGGCCGTAGCCTTCTTTCTGATACCCAGCGACTTGCCATTCAGGAACAACTCGGCTTCATCGTAACTGGTGAACACCATCACCGGCACCTTATCCCCTTCTTTCCAGTTCCAGTGGGGCAGTATGTGCAAGGTTTCCGAACTGCGGTTCCATACGCTGCGGAAAAGCCAGAAGCGGTCTTTGGGCAAGGATGCCAGGTCGATAATGCCGAACATGGAACTATGGTTCGGCCAGGCGTCGGTATCGTAGGGGCTGGGCTCGCCCAGATAATCGAATCCCGTCCAGACGAACTGCCCGAGAGTCCAGGGATAGTCGTCAGCCAGGGCGAAATCCACGTCCGGGATATTTGACCATGAACAGGCATCCAACTCATAGGCGGAGCACTGCTGGTCGGGATCTTTTGCGCTGAAACGCTTTACCGCCGGCAATTTGTAAACCCCGCGGGAACTCACGGTAGAACCAGTTTCCGTGCCGAGGATAAATCCCTGGGGCAGAGCCGCATACGCCTCTTCGTAGCGGAAGGTGCGATAGTTCAGGCCGGGCACGTCGATGCAGGCTGCAAAGCCATTTGAAAGCACGCACGAAACCTGGTCCATGCCACAGGTGACAAGCCGCGTGGGATCTTCCCTGTGACAGATGTCCCGCAGGAAAGAAGCGACTTTATACCCCTCCGGGCTGCACTGCGTGGGTACTTCGTTGCCTATGCTCCAAAGAACCACGGAAGGATGGTTGCGATACTGGCGGAGCATATTCACCATATCCTTTTCCGCCCATTCCTCAAAATATCTGTGATAACCATTGCGGCACTTGGCCACATCCCATTCATCAAAGGGCTCGACCATCATCATGAAGCCCATCTCATCGCACAGGCGAACCAATTCCGGGGCCGGCATGTTGTGAGAAGTGCGAATAGCATCGCAACCCATATCTTTCAGCAGATCAAGCTGATGGCGCAGCGCCGCTTCGTTCACAGCAGCACCCAGGGGGCCCAGGTCGTGATGATTGCAGACACCCTGGAACTTGCGCGATTCACCATTCAGCAGGAAACCCTTTCCGGGGATAAACTCCACACTGCGGATTCCAAAAACCGTCTCATAGCGGTCTGTCTCACGAATCCCGTCCCCTATTACCGATACCGCCTTGTACAAAGAAGGTGTTTCAGGGCTCCATAGTTCCGGAGCCGGGATGCCGAAATCCTGGACCGCAGTGCTTTCTCCGGGCTGAAGAGAAGAATCCGCTTCTGCAACCACGTCTCCGTCAGGCCCTATTATGCAAGTATGCACCTTGGCACCTATGTCATCTACCCCTTCCAGAGTTGTTTCCAGGTGAACGGAGGCGAAATCGGCAGATACCTCAGGAGTAGCAACGTGTGTTCCCCATACTCCTACATGTAAAGCTTCAGTGAGAACAAGATGAACGTTGCGATAGAGGCCTGCACCGGGATACCAGCGAGAAGAGTTGGGGAGATTTTCCAAACGGACTGCAAGCTCATTGCCGCCAGGATGCACCGCCTCGGTAATATCGACATGGAAGGAATTATAACCATAAGGCCAGAAGCAGACCTCTTTTCCGTTGACAAATACGTGCGCATCGCTCATTGCACCGTCGAAGACCAGCGTCGCCCGCTTGCCGGAGGGCACCTCGAAACTGCATCTGTACCATCCGCAGCCCACATAAGGCAGGCCGCCAGTGCGTCCGGTCTTAAGCGAGGCCTTTTTCTCGTAATTCTGCGTAACCGCCACGTTCTGAAGATCGTACTCACGGCTGAAAGGGCCGTAGATAGCCCAATCGTGGGGTATGCACACTTCCTGCCAGGCGGAATCGTCATAAGCGGCGGCAGAGGCCTCGGGGGCATCTCCACGATGGAACTTCCACCCCTTCTCCAGCAGCACTTCGCTCCTCTGGGCGAAGGCTGAAATCGAAAGCGACAAGGTCGCAACCAGCAGGAGTGCACGCATTACAGGTTCAGCTTAAGATCTTTGTCACCTACAAGGATATGATATTCTCCGGGCTCGACGAAATACTTCCCGTCACCGTCCAGATAACCAAGGTCCCGTGCGGGATCCACCTCGAAGCGGAATACCTCCGTGGCCCCGGCTCGTATCATCTTCTTTTCGAAGAACTTGAGTTCCTTTTCGGGACGAGTGAGCACCGAGCAGTACGGGTCACTCACATACCAGAGCACTGCTTCCTTGCCGTCCACGGAGCCGGTGTTCGACACGCTCACCTCAACGGTGAACGGTGCATCCAGGGATGCAGTCCCGACCACCACGGGCTCGCCGTATTCGAAGGTGGTATAGCTCAGGCCGTGCCCGAAGGAATATAGGGGCTCGGTTGGCATTCCGTCCTTATAGATGCCTTGGGTGCCCCTGCGGCCGGATTTGTGACGGTTATAATAGATAGGTATCTGCCCTGTCACATAAGGGAAGGTTATGGCTAGTTTTCCGGAAGGATTGATGCGTCCGCTCAGTATTCCCGCAAGGGCGGATGCACCGTTGCAGCCCGGTTGCCAGGTTTCCACGATAGCTTTTGCGAAGGGTACGATGTGGCAGAGTTCCAGCGGGCGGCCGTTTGTGAGCGTGACCACCACCGGCTTACCGGCCATACTGACCATGCTTAACAATTCCTGCTGGCCATTTGGCAGGGCGATGGAGGTGCGGGAGGTGTTCTCCCCGCTCCAGTTCAGTTTTTCGCCCAGGCACAACACCACGGCATCCGCCCATTTGGCCAGTTCCACGATATCGTTGATATTGTCAGCCTTTTTCCCCTCAACTTCGCAACCTTCAGCATAACGCACCTCGGCATCCGGGAACTCCCGAACGATCGCATCGAAGAAAACCTCTACCTCATCAGCTTCGGAATGTCCGCGCCAGTTTCCGCGCAGGTCGCTGCCGTTCTTGGCCAGAGGGCCGATGACAGCCAGTTTCTTCGCCCCCTTCAGGGGCAGGATGCCGTCATTCTTCAGCAGCACCATCGATTCAGCCGCCAGTTCGGATGCGGTCTGCATGGCCTCTGGAAGGAAGAATCGCTCCTCGGGAGCAGATTCGGGGGTGTAAGGGTTCTCGAAGAGGCCAAGGCGGAACTTCACCCGCAGCACGCGGCGTACGGCCTCGTCCACCACACTCTCGGGAACCTTCCCCTCTCCTACCAGTTCCTCCAGGTATCTGTCGTATCCGTGGGACATCATATCGATATCCACGCCAGCGGTCAGGGCGGCTGCGGAAGCCTCCTTCAGGTCGGCGCTATATCCCTGATTGATAAGCTGTTTCACCGCATCCCAATCGGAGACAACAAGCCCGTCGAAGCCCCAGCGGTCCCGCAGGACCCCGGTCATGGTATAGTGATTTGCCGAGCCGGGCACGCCGCTTATGTCGTTGAACGAACTCATGAGCGACACCGCTCCCGCATCCACACCCATTTTATAAGGATAAAGGTACACGTTCCAGAGTGTGGGACGGGAGATCTCGGTGTAGACATAATCGCGGCCGGCCTCCGAGGCGCCATAGCCGACGAAATGCTTGAGGCAGGAGGCCACTGCATCCTGGGATGTCAGACCTGCGCCCTGGTATCCACGCACGGTGGCGGCACCGAAGACTCCATTCACGTAGGGATCTTCCCCGTAACCCTCCGCCACGCGGCCCCAGCGGGGATCGCGCGCAACATCGATCATGGGAGAGAATGTCCAGTCCACACCGCTGCGGCGTGCCTCACGGGCAGAATGTGCACACATCTTCTCCACCAGTTCCGGATTCCAGGAGCAGGCCTGGCCAAGGGAAATCTGATAGAGGGTCTTGAAACCGTGGATGTCGTCGTAACCGAAGAGGATGGGGATTCCCAGGCGGGACTGCTCCACCGCCCGCTTCTGCATGGCGTTGCGCAACTTCGGGTCGGTATCGAAATAAATAAGGGAACCTATCTCGGCGGGGATATTCTTCACGGCCTCGCCGATGTTGTTCACGTTGTCGTTGCGGCCAAGAGTGTACTGATTCAGCTGCATCACCTTCTCGTGAAGGGTCATCTGCGACAACAGATCCTCCACGCGGGCATCCACAGGGGCAGAGGCATCGCGGTAGGAAGCCACGGCACCGCAGTAGTACTCGTGCATGATGTGCCAAGCCTGTTTCTTTACTCCCTTGTCCGAAAGAAGGCCCTTGCGGTTGAATGATGACTGATTGACCGGATGCTGGCGGTAGGGGCTCAGGAAATCGAAGAGCACCCAGGGCGAGACGCCGGCCAGATTGGGGATGTTGCGGAACATGGTCAGATTGTCCCGGTAGAGGGCGGCCTGATAGTCTTCGCTCCATGAGCCGGCTTCATCGGCCCGCCCCTTGCGTCCAGCCAGGGCTTCGCATCCGAACTCGCTGATTATAAGCGGCTTGTCCGTAAACACATTCCACTTGATTTCTGCGGCGGGTTTGGGCCATTTGGCATACCAGCCCATATATTTATTGACGCCTATAACGTCCAACTCGCCTGCAAAGCCGTCCTTCATTTGGAACTCGTCCGCCTCGGGAATGTAGTAGGCCACGTCGAAAGCGGATGCAAAGAGACGGGAGCCGTCCAGCGAACGGCCGTACTTGAGAAGGCGGCTCAGGAACGCATCACGCGCAGGTGCAGGTTTTGTCTCGTTGGAGATACTCCAGAAGCCTATGGCGCAGCGGTTGCGGTCCCGGGCAATCATCTCCCAAAGATAGGTCTCTGCCTTGCGGTAGGTATCCTCATTCGAGAAATCTATGCCCTGCCAGAGGGGGATTTCTTCCCAGATCAGCAGGCCTTTCTCCTCAGCATAGCGGACTATATGCTCGCTCTGCGGATAGTGGGCCAGGCGGATGGTGTTGCAGCCCAGTTCCAGTGCGGCATCCACCAGCACATGCGCATCGTCCTCGGAAACGGCCCTGCGCTTTTCCATAGGGATTTCTTCGTGGAAGGAGATGCTCTTGAGGAAGGTCTTCTCCCCGTTCACGAGTATGCCGGTGCCTTCCACCTCAATCTGGCGGAAACCTATCCTGTCGCTCACGGCATCCTCCGCGGTGGCAATCCTGACATCATAGAGTTTCGGGGACAAGGGCGCCCATAGCTTCAGCTTACGGGCCTTGAATACCGCGCTGGCGCTGCCGTCGGAGCCCGTCTGCAATTTTCCTTTAAGTTTAAGCTCCGGAATCTCGAAACGAACCTCTTCTGCAACCGGTTCGGAGAGTTTTACATCCACGCGGATGCGGTCGGAGGCGCCTGGCTCCAGCCTCACGAAATAATCTGATATATGCCTCTCCGGCACGCTCAACAGCATTACCTCGCGGGTTATGCCGCCATAGTTCCACCAGTCGAAAGACATGGCGGGGATTGCATCCGCACGGCGGTTGTTGTTCACGCGCACAGCCAGGAAGTTGTCGCCTTCTTTCAACACATCCGTGACATCTGCCTGGAAGGGTGTGAACGAACCTTCGTGACTTGCCACCTTGGTGCCGTTCAGCCAGACCTCGCAACGGAGACTCACTCCAGCGAAGTATAATATACGCCTTTTTCCTTCCTCCCTTACCGCCTGGAAATGCCTTGAATACCAGACTGTTCCTTCATACCACCAGAGACCGGGCTCCTGATGGTTCCAGTCCCCGGGGACATCCAGCGTCATGCCCCCTTTCCAGGAATATTCAAGGAATTCTGTCTTGTCCGCAGGCTCGCGGTCGAGCCAGAGTTTCTTTCCGGCACCCACTTCGTACTGATCGACGATAGCGGACCATTTGCCGTCAAGAGATACCTGCTCCCTTCCATAAGGGTTGGGGAGCAGGAACACTGTAAGAGCTAGGATAAGGCTTGTTATCATTGAACTTTTTTAATGGTAAGTGCGTTGATATGTCCGTCAGCAGCAAGAGTGGTATCTTTGCCTATGATGGATACCTTGATGGTGCCATCCGAGGCGGGAGCCACTCCGGTGAAACTGACGCCAAAGCCATCGAAGTTGCCATCGGTGGCGGTTATATTCTTAAGACCGGTATTGATACTCTTGGATTCGGATTCCGTCTTGCCTATCACCTTGTACTCGCTTATACGTGCGGCAGCACTTCCGTTCCAGCGAACCGCAATGATGGTAAGGTCGTATGTGAGGGAAGGATCGAATCCGGAGATGGTAACGACCGCAGGACCTACATCACCCTGATTCTTGGTGCCACCAATCATAATGCCATCATACCAGACACCTTTAGGATAATTGACTCCGTTGATGGTGAGTTCCTGATCTACTTCGCCGCCCACCCCATTATAGTTGGCGGTGAAGCCGCTCAAGCCGGTAATGCTGATGCTTGCATATTTATCTTCGGCGTTCTTGAGGAAGACAGGATCCGTGGTTGAATAGACGGGCACCCGGCTCCAGCCTGCAGGGGTTGCGGTTGTACCGGCGCCAAAGTCGATCTGTACGGGAACGGTGAAGTCGGGGTCCTGGGTGGTGGGAGTCTTATAGTCGGTGAGTTCGGTCACTTCCCAAGGCTTTGCGCAAGCCGCATGTGCGGCTGCACGGCAAATCTCGGCAAGGGTATCATCGATATTCTCGTGATGCCAGGTAGTATTCAGCACAGATTCTCCCGAAATGGTCTCGTACCAGGTGCAGGCAGCAGTGAAGCGGCCGTAGGTAACCTCAAGATGATAGCCGTCACGGTTGAAAGTGTCGCCGAGCCAGGTGGTGCGTCCGTTCTGGATTGCAGTTCCGCAAGGAACCACGGCCTTAAGCTCGGAATGTGCAGCCATAGCCGTCTGTCCGGCGCTCATGATGGCATTATACATTGTCATCTGGTTCTTGTCGTACTTGGAGAAGTCAGAATGGTCGGACGTGGTAGCATAAGCCCAGGTCTGATGGAGAAGGAGAGTGGCTTTTTCGCCAACCTTTCCCTTCACATAGGTGATAAGGTTGCCCAGATAAGGCTCATAAGTCTCCGCCTGTCCGGACAATCCGCTGACCTGCTGAAAACTCACGTAATCCCACTTCTCATCTTCGAGACCGGCGGCAAGACTGGATCTGGTTTCGGTTTTTTCGCCATCCACTATCTTACGGTAATAATATTCTGCAGCATCTGACTGGGAATTGTTATAATGAGTCTCCAGCGAGCATCCCCCAATGTACAGATCGCCGATGATAACCTTTTTACCTGCGGCATTGAACAGGTTCCAGAGGTATTGCTCCACTGCATCCTGCGAGAAGCTGTTTCCGATGGCAAGAATACGGATAATACCATCAGAGGGCTCTTCCGCTGCTTCTTGCTTAACCGTGATAACGGCATTTCCGGCGTCGGAGGTGAATGTTACGTGACCCTCACGCTCTTCATATGCCTCGTTTGCGGACACAGTGATGGAGAAGGAATGTTCTTCCACAGCCTTGGTCTGGGCAACGGTTATCCACGCGACGTCGGACGACGGGGTTACCGTTACGTTGGTCCTGACGGGCAGGGTGATGGTCTCACCCGCGGCAGCCACGCTGAAGGTCTGATTCTCCAGCACCATTACATTGTTCTGGAGCTGGGTCAACGGCACGGTGGCAGTAGACTTTTCGCAAGTGATGGTGATATCGGCAGTACGGCTGTCGCCGGTTTCATTTGCCTGCACGGTCACTGTAAGGGAGATATCATTGCCGGCCTCTCCGCTTTCAGGCTTGACACTAAGCCAGTTCACGGATGCGGATGCGGTCCATGCCTTGTTGGCGGAGAAGGTGAAACTTGTAGTGCCACCTCCGTTTTCTACTGCCAGTCCCGTAGCGGGAACATTCTGTCCTAAAGTAACCTTTCCCTCAATTTCCGGTACTTCAAGTTCCGGTTTTTCAGGGTTACAACCAAAAGCAAAAAACAAGAGGCCGAAAAAGAAGGCTCTCTTCATAATCAGATTTTTCATTTTATGGTATACTTTAATATTATATAGCTATTAATGTCCTTAAGTGAAATGTCTACAAACCCGCCCGCCTTGACTTTCCGTGTTTTTTTTGCACCACGGGAAACAACGGGGACGAGGCGAACGCGACGTCCTTCCGGGAGCCAGGTGCGGATTCTTGCCTTTTTGGCAGGATTATCCTCACGATATATCAGGAGATAGCCTTCGTTGGGACTTATAATGCTCTGGAATCCAGTCCAGGAGCGGCCGGATGGTTCCTCCCCGATAGGGAGGATGATGCCGGAATGGAATTCGGGGGATATTTCACGGTATGCGCGGATCAAGTCACCAGTGGCGAAAGCTTCTTCCGGCAGGTTGGATGCCTCCATCCACGCCAGGGGCTGGCCAGCAAAGGAGATTGCGGCCAGGTATCCGAAGTCGTAGTTCGCCGGAGCGAAAGGATCCCCTTCCGCATACTTGTCAGCATTGCGCCAGGGATTCAGGAACTCCGTCTGGAGCTTCTCAGCCGGCACATAACGGCTCAGCATCCATAGATTGCGCAGGGTATGGTAGGGGTAGTAATTTCCCCAGTCCGTATAGCGGTTTTCAAGGAAAATGTTGCCGTACTCCCCGAAATAGTGGTATCCGGCACGGCGTCCGGCAGTTGCATCCAGATTGAAAACAACGGCATCGTCCGTAGCTTCACGAACCCTGTCGAAAAGGCGCCTGAGATTATTCTCTGCCTGCTTCGTGGGTATCTGGAGCCCATCTATCTTGAATATGCGTATGCCGTATTTTTTCCAGAGGCCGATGACTGCCTCGGCGTCCTTCTCCCAATCGGCGAAGTCGTTCTGCACGCTTGGATTATACCAGAGGCCAACCTCCATCCTGAGTGCTCTCGCACGGTCCACCACAGGGTCCAGCCCGCGGGGATACTTGACCGGATCCGGAGTCCAGTAATCGGGGTTGTCCCAGATGTTCCGGAACGAGCCCTTTGCTACCTTGGAATTAGGGCTCTTGCCGCTCTGCCATCCGTCATCGATCTGGAAAACGGCGACACCCAGACGGGAGGCCAATTCCAACTCGTTCAGGCAGAACTCCTCGTTCACCTTGGAATCCTGGCTGCGGTCGCCCCAGGTGTTCATCATTACCACATCCAGATGGAGGCGGTCGGTCTTCTGCCAGGCCCGGAGCGCACTCAGCGCGGCCAGTTCTCCCGGGCCGAATACCCCGGTGACGCAGCCGTAGAGGCGTGTCCACTCATCCTTCTTTATATCCTCCGGAAGGATGCCTGCGCCAGTTACCTGGAAGCGGCCGAAGTCTGCGGTGAAGTCACCGGAGGGGTTGCCCAGCTGCACATCGGAGCAGGGCGCCTCCTTCAGGAAGAAGAAGCCGTTGCCGGAGATGCCGTCCCGCACGAAAAGCAGGTTACCCTTGTAGCTAAGCTTGCGATAGGCGATGAAATCCTCCTCCTGCACGAGATTGTTATTCCAGTCGGTCACGTCCCTGAAACGCACCACTTTCCCATGCCAGTGTGCTCCCGGAAAGCTGAGCTGGTCAAGAACGGTACCGGAAACGGCCTTTGATACCATGTCGGCGGAAGACTCAATATTCTTATGGTCGGCGGCGTTCACGCGGCCGCCATCAAGAATGCCACGGAAACTGCCGCGGACCCAGGTGTCGCATCCTATCGCAGGCACGCCCTCGAAGAGTCGGTACTCGCGCCTGACTTCAAGTTCGCCCTGAGTAAATTGTACGCTCACAAGAAGATAAGCCGGATTCCTTCCGGTGGCGGGGACGCGGGTCTGCTCCATCCTGGCATCCGTCACGTCACCCTTTCCCATCCTGAAGTCCGGGCGCAAGCCCTTGGTTTTCAGCACGAAAGCATCGTTCTTACTGCTTAAGCTCAAGGTTTCCAACGCTCCGTCGTTCCAGAGGAAACCCCGCTCTATCAAAGAATTGCCAAGCCGGAGGGTATCCCCCTCCAGCCGGGCATAACAACTCTCCGCCTGTGCCAAAGCAGACAAGCACAGGGTGGAGAGTATCAGACTAAGTAGTATCTTTCTCATTTTGCGTCAGGATTAAGCAACCGCGGCTGTTTCAGAGGCTTCTGCTCATTGAAACGCTGGTTGTCGGGGAGAGGACCGTCCACCGCTGCACCCCTCTTCATAAGGGTCTTCAAATCAGGGAGATAGTAGCGATACACATCCCTGGGGCTGGCGTTCCTGGCCTTGCAGACTCCGGCCGCCAGGCCAACGACCTCACCCGACATGCCGCAGGTACGCATCACGCGGGTCGTGCCGAGAGCCACATGGGTGACTGAAATGTCGCGCCCGGCCATGAACAGATTGTCCACGTTGCGCGAATACAGGCAGCGGTATGGAACCGCAGCGGGGTAAATGCGGTTGTGCACCGTCCTGGTCTTGAATTCTTCGCCCGGGAAGTAAGGGGTGATTTCCGGATCGGGGAAATGCAGGTCTATGCTCCAGGTGGTGGCGAAAGTCGCATCCTCGTGGAAAACAGCCTTCTCTATGTCGTCCTGCTTGTAGATGTAGTCCCCCATCAGGCGGCGGGATTCACGCTTGCCGGAAACATAGGCCACCCAGTCAAGTTCGCGGTCGGGATACATTCCAAGCCGGTTCTTGAGATAGCTCCAGTTGGAGTAGATCACCATCATGCCATAATCCCGGATGTATTCGAATTCGGCAGTCATATCGTGCAGCATACCGGTCTCCCATGTCCATTCTCCCATGGTCACTTTCTGCACGCTGGCATCGCTGAAGTTCAGTCCGTAGTCGAAGACAGGGAACTTGCTCTTCTTGCCTGCGGCCTTGGAATACCACTGCACTGAGGCACCCAGAACGAAGTTGTCGGGCTCGTCCGGAGCCAGAGATTCGCCGAATTCCGCCTTACCCTCGCGGCCATAGCGGTAGTCCGCCCCGGCCAGATATCCTACGGTGCCGTCGCCTGTGCAGTCCGCGAACAGAGGTGCCTCCAGAAGAATCTCCTCGGAGGTCTCTATGTTGCGGATGATGACCGCAGCGATCTTGCTGCCGTCTTTGCGGACGGCGACCGCGCGGTTGGAGGCATAGAGGGTGACGTTGGGTTCAGATTCTATCCAGCTTTGCTTCTTGCCGTCTTCGTAGTTCTCTGCGGGCTGGGCATTGCCCTTTTTGCTATGGCCGAATTCCCTCTGCATACGGCCCAGGGCCGGATAGGGGCCTACTTCTATAGTGCCGCCGAGGTGAACCCGGATCTCGGCGCTGTTGTTTCCGCCCAGCACAGGACGGTCGTTCACGAGGGCCACTTTCAGGCCCTGGCGAGCCGCAGCCACAGCAGCACACATGCCGGATATTCCTCCTCCCACCACCACAAAATCGAATTTCGCAGATGCAGCGGGAGAGTCGGTCAGACCAAGCTGCTGCCTGCGCCAGGCTTCCATATCCGCCGGGGGCACATCTCCGTCGGATGTAAGATATACGGCATCGCAACGCCCCTCGAATCCGGTTAGGTCATGAAGGGTAAGGGTGGTCTGCCCCGCCTTCAGGCGTATCTGCCCGGCATTCTGCCATTCCCAGCACTTGCCGGTGGAACCGAGCACGGGCTTCAGGGTCTTCTTGCCTATCTTTATCTGGAACTTACCGGGGCCTGGCTTTTCCGACCAGGGCGAGGTCCAGTTGTAGGTCCTTGCCCAGACAGTGTAAAAGCCTTCTGCAGGGATATTCACGGTGGTGGATGCATCCGCCACCGGCTTTCCCATGCCATGGGCAAGCAGATAGGAAGATCCCATCTCACTCATGAACTGCTGGTCCAGTACCCATCCGCCTTTCTCGGCAAAGGATTCGCATTCCACGAAAACTCCTTCCGCACGGGCACAGAGGCCTGCAGCCAGAAGCGAGACAAGAAGGATTATCTTTTTCATAATACAATGGTTGTCTTGAGTGGCAGGTCGGCAGATGACGGGCCTGCAAGTATCTCGAATTCACCCGGTTCCAGCTTGAATGAGCCGGATGCCACATCGTAGAACGAGAAGGCGTCCGGGCCAAGTGTCACGCTGAAGCGGACGGTCTTGCCTTTCTGCACCATCTTCTTGTCGAATCCCTTGAGTTCCTTGTAGGGACGGAGGACGCTGCTGGCTACGTCGTGCACATAAACCTGCGCGGTTTCCATCGCATCCTTCTTGCCGGTATTGGTAACATCGAAGCTCACCTCAACCCCGTCTGCCACCTTCTCCACGGAGATGTTGCTGTAGCTGAAGCTGGTGTAGGAGAGGCCGAATCCGAAAGGGAAGAGGGGCGCGATGCCGCTGCGGTCGTATCCGCGGTAGCCAACGAAGAGGCCTTCGCTGTAGGTGGTGCGGTTGCGGCCGGAATCGTCGAAGTAACTGTCGTGCACGGGGTTGTCTTCCCATTTCTTCTCTATGGAGATGGGGAGTTTGCCGCTAGGCGAGGCTTTGCCGGAAAGCAGTTCCGCTATGGCTGTGCCGCCTTCCTGGCCGGGATACCAGGCCATCATTACTGCATTCGCACGATCGGACCATCCGGAAAAATCAACTCCGCCGCCGGCATTGATAATGACGGTGAGGCGCTTGCCGCCCAGGCGTTCCAGCATGTCCAGCTGGCTGTCCGGGAGCTCGAATGGACGGTCGAAACCTTCACCCTCGATGTCGCTGTGGAAGCCGGCGCAGTACACCACGTCGGTGCATGCGGCAAGGGATTTCTGAAGCAAGGCCTCATCCAGCATTCCGGCCTCGAAGCCCACCGTGGCCTCGCCGGCGTGCTCATAGAACTCGAAGCAGATGTCGTAGTCCCTGCCGGCCTCGACGTTCAGGAAAACGGTGCGGGTGCTGAGGGCGTGGTTGCCCCAGTCTCCGCCCAGACGCTTGCCGTTCACGGATAGTCGATAGCCGTCATCTCCCGAAAGCACGAAGCGCAGAAGTCCGTCCGTCACGGGGCAGTAGGTGCCTTCCCAGCGAACGGAGAATCCGTCGTCAGGGAGTTCCTTCATGGGAGAACCAAAACGCCAGCGGTGGCTGGGGTCGGGTTCCACGGTGTCCAGAAGGGGATTTCCCTCCAGTTTTTCGCCAAGGTAGTATCTTGCCCTGAATCCTGCCTGAGCACCGGTGCGGATATCAGAAAGGATGGAGGCGAAGAGAGTGTCGTCGGAAAGCACGGTCACGCGCTTCTCTCCAAGGACAGCCTTGAGCCCGTCAGCAATGGATACCGACGAGAACGGGGTTACGAATCCGCTGCCGCCTCCGGTGGGGATGCGCCCGGCATTGGGGCCCATCACCAGCACTTTTGCCTTGCGTGCGAAAGGAAGGGCTCCCTCGTTCTTGAGTAGCACCACACCCTCGCGGGCGATGTCGAGTGCGGTCTGGCGGGACTCGGGGTTATCTTCCGGAATGGATGCGTCCTTGCGGGGGCTGTCGAAGAAGCCGAAGGCGATGAAGGTCTGCAGGATGTGCTGCACCTTCTCGTCTATCTGCGCTTCGGCTATGATGCCGTTCTCGAGCAGGGGCCTGATGGCCTTGCGGGTGAAGAACACGCCCTTGGGGCACTCCATGTCGAGGCCGCCGTTCACCGCACCCAGAGTGCTATAGACCGAGGTCCAGTCGGACATCACAATGCCTTCGAAACCCCACTGGTTGCGAAGCACCTCGATGTTCATCCATGCATTTTCGGTAGAGTGCACGCTGTTCACGAGGTTATAGCTGTCCATCACGGCGCCCACTTTCGCTTCCTGCACGGCCTTGCGGAAGGCAGGGAAGTAGATTTCCTGCAGGGTACGCTCGTCCACATCCGAACTCATCCGGTGGCGGGAGCGTTCCTGATTGTTGGCGGCGAAGTGCTTGACCGTGGCCATCACTCCTTCCTCCTGCACTCCCAGGATGTACTGCACCGCGGTCTCGCCTGCGAGGTAGGGATCCTCCCCGAAGTACTCGAAGTTACGCCCGCAGAGTGGTGCCCTGTAGATATTCACGCCGGGGCCCAGCAGTATGCTCACTCCCCTGGCCCTGGCATCCTGCCCGAGAGAATGGCCGAGCCTGCGGCCGAGTTCCCGGTTCCAGGTGGATGCAGTGAGGATTCCGCAGGGGAAGAGGGTGCTGACGGTGTTGTTGCGTATGCCCTGGGGTCCGTCAGCCATGCGTATCTCGGGGATGCCGAGACGCGGTATCGCGTGGGTGAAGAAAGATCTTGCACCTGCTATGTAGTCTATCTTTTCGTCGAGCGTCATCTGCTTCACGAGTTCGGCGGCGCGGGCCTTGTCGGACTCGGAAATGACAACCTGTGCCCGGGCGCTAAGCGTTGCCAGGCACAGAAGGAGAACCAGGATGGCGATTCTTTTCATATTATTCGATCGTTACTGGGATGAGCTTCACCCATCCTTCATCGGTTTTCTCGCGGGTTGTGGCAATCTGGATTCCGGGCACTGGCTTTTCTTTGGCCGTGTCGAGGATGGCTACACCCCAGACATAGGTCCCCTTCTCCACTCCGGCAAGGGTAGTGCTGAAAGTATAGGACTTGGGCGTGCCGTAGGTCCAGTCGCAGGGTTTTGCATCTTCGTCGTAGAAGATGTGTACAGGCTGGCCATTGGCAGGATTCAGAAGGCCGAATGCGGTTTTGAACCTGTCTTTGTAAGGCTTGATATTGGTGGGGCAGTATGCCCAGCCAAGGTTGTTCCAGCGGTGCACAATGATCACGGGGCCGCCTGCGTATGCCTTTTCAGGAACGGAGATGCGGTCCGGATAAAGCCTGTAGAACTGGGTCCGGATGGCTTCCTGCACCAGGTCGTAGGCTTCGTTGAACCACGACCAGGTCTCACCCATGGTGTAGTTGGAGTTGTAGCGGAAGTCCATGGTGTTCACACAGCCGTCACGGGCATCATCGAACTCTCCACGGCGCACTTCCGCCCAGTCTGCGTAACCGTCGTTGTTGATGGCAGTCATGCTATGGGAAGCCCTCACCCATCCGCCTTCGGCGTGGATGGGGACCTTCCATTTCTGGCTGTGGATAAAGTTCTTCTCCCAGGTGCCGTAGTAGCCGTGCATGCCGAAAGCCCCGCTGGTGAGACAGAGGCCCTTGTCGATGCCTTTCTGCACCAGGCGCTGGCTGTCGGGATCGGTCTTGTCGCCGCTACCCGTACCTATGGACTTATGGAAGTTTATGCAGATGGGCACCTTGTCGAATATCTCCAGGAAGAGGTCCGTAAAGTAATCGAACACGGGTTCGCGGGGTTTCTCGTCACCGGTCGAATAGATGCAGGAGTGGTATTCTCCCCACTTGCCAATGCCCCAGGAGCCCATCCAGTCCAACTCGTCCGGGTTGTTGAACTCCTTGGCGAAGGCACGGAGAAACTTCTCGTAGCACTGCTGGAAGATGGGATCATCGGGGTACGGGGTCCATACTTTGGTGGATCCCGTGGTAGACTCGAAGCCCTTGGCACCCTTTGTCTTCACGTAGTCCGGGCAGGCGTTCACGTGGAGATCCCGGCTGTCGGCACGAAGCTGGAATATCAGCTTCAGGCCGCGCTGGCGGGCGCCTTCGCGAAGCATGCGGAAACGCTGTGCAGGCTTGGTGTTGCAGGATTCGTCCCAGAAGTAAAGACCCTCCTCGGGCTCAGCCTGGCTCCAATACGAACGGATCAGCAGGGTGTTCGCATAATCGGACACCTTGATGTTGCCGACCTTGGACGGGAAGTTGTCGTAGATTTCCCAGAAGTTGTCGGCAAGACCGTCTCCAAGGCCAGAGTAGATTACCCAGCCGTTAAAAGGATTGCGGTACATTGTGGTGCGGTCCGGCGCAATGCTGACCGCAGTGTTCTCGGGCGTCTTGGGTTTGTCCCCGCCGCCACCGCCTTTCTCGCCGCAGGCTGCCAGTGTGATGGCAGCCAGGGCGATCGAGGCTATTGTTCTGAAAAATCTCATTGTTTTCTTTTATTTGTGAGAACCCGGTGCGCTTTTGGGCCTTTTTGCACCGGGTCCGAAAACAAATTTAATTAATTCTGAGAATAAACTACTTTGGAGATATAGATGAAGTTAATATATCCTTCAGAGAAGTCATCATTTTGCGCATCTCTATGCTTGGTAATGGTGTGCATCTTGATAACAATGTTGGAGGAAGTAGGAGACACTCCATCAAAATTGGCAATCCTGTTCTTGAACTCGGCAAGAGAATAGGTGCCGGAACTAGGGGTAGCATTATCTATTATTATTTCATCAGATCCTATTGCAAAGGATGCACAACGGATATTTGTCGAGCTGTTATATCTTGTTCCCAGAACACGAACATCATATACGGCAGAATTATCCAATCCTGAAATAGTGAAAAGAATATCACCCGAGTTGGATGTTTTATCCGTATTTGAGAAAGACCATGCCCTGCCCCATCCGTAGTTAGGGTAAAAATCGTCGTTTACCCATGGGCTGTAGTTGGGCCGGGTGCCAGAATTTCCACAAACATTATCATATGAATAGTTGAAGGTGCCGGTTCCAGAAACCGATGTAGCATCCAATGAAATGCTGACGCCCGTAGCATTTCCATAATAATCGGAAAGGGCAAGAGGACTATATGTATTATCGACAAACTGATTTAAAGTAAAATCTTCCGGATAATAACTGGTCCCTGTGCCATTGTTCATTGGAGTATTCTTCCCTAAATGGGTCATTATATCCTGAGAATATACTCTGAATCTGCCAGTGCTTTTATTGTACATGACATGATATGTCCCATTAGAAGGAATTGACACATTAGAAACAACCGTGTTCCCGGAATACTTCTCACGTACTGAAAGCGTTCCCGCTTTTAATGATCCACGGAAAGTAAACACTTCGTCAATATTATTGAAATTAGCCGGTTTCCCTATTACTGACATCTCTGTCACTGCGTCCAATGCAGTGCCTTCCATCATAACGACGGGCTGGCCATTCCAGAGTTCTCCGATGTTGCGGGCTTCGGAGCGTGCAAAGGTCACGTCCTTGCTGGAAACCATATTGTAGTTTCCGCTGGTGCGCTCGATTGCAACGGTGTATCCTGCGGCGAATTCCTGAGGGGCGATTGCAATGAAGTAATCAGTACCCTCAGTGAATGTTCCGCTAAGTGTGGCGGTTGCGCTGCCGGTGGCGGTAAGGGCACCGGTCGAGGCGTTGATGGTGCATGCACCGGCAACCTTCTCGCTGCTGTTTCCACTGAAGGAAACGCTCGTGAGATCGTCCATTCCGGTAGGAACGGTGAACTTGAGATATGCTACGGCGTTCTTAAAAGAGAGCGTAGTGGAGGTGGTGGTTGCAACGGCAAGGTGCGCAGCAGGGTCGAATCCGGATGCAGTTGCGGTTTGAGTTGCAGGGAGTTCGGTAGTAACGGTTCCCGAAGTGCAACTTGCGCCCGCGCTGAAAGGATACAGGGCAACATACTCGGATGCTGATGCGAAACTGTCGCTTGTAGTAAAGTCTGCGGTTGCACCGGAACCGGTAGTGGAATAATCGGCCTTTGCCGCTCCATTCCATACTGCAAGATGATCTCCGGTAACCCAGTTAACCTTGGTGCCGCTCAGCTCTGCCTTTGTTCCCACAGAAGCGGTGAACACAGGAGCATTTCCATTGAACTCAGTGTTATTGATCTGAGCTTCTTCTTTGGTGCAGGCTGCTGCAATGGCAAGCAGGGCTGCTATAGCAATAATACTCTTTTTCATAACACTAAAAATCTAAAGTTGCGTCCACGACATCAATATCCTCGCTCCAAAGAGCAGCGTTGAGTTCAACGCTCTGGCATATCATTCCAGCGTGCTGCACCTTTACCACCTCGGTGCAGGGAGGCATGTAATTGTTTAGTTTCATGATTTGGTTATCGTTTATCAAATGTAACTTTCGCATTTACTGCAGTGTTGTTTGCGGGGCTGACCTCGTCGGACATCTCGGAAAGGTCTACTATCACGAAGTTCGCGCCTTCAGGGATCACGAAGTAGGAGTAACGGTGGTCTCCCTGGCCGCCGATTCCGTCTACGGTCTCACCGAGGGCGGGTTCTACGGTGCCGGTGTGGTCGTTACGCTTGGCGTCCGCGGTGGAACCGAAGGCATAGACGTTGTTCTCGAGACTGGTCACGAGGAAGGTGAGCCAGGCGGCACCGGAGGTTGCGCCGGTGACAGAGTTCTTGGAGTTGTAGTTCCCGCTCTTGCGAGGCAGGGCATCACCCTTGTAAACGAACACGGCGGGATTTGCAAGGCTCTGCTTAAGAGTGTACTTACGCTGGAAACCTGCCTTGAGGTCGGAGTCCTTGTCCGCTGCGTTGAATCCACCCCACATCCAGAGCTCGGTAACCTCCATGGTGTAGGGATTGATCTTGTCTACGGTGTTGTTGAAGCTTACCTGCTTGTTCTTGGGATCGGTCGCGGGCGAGTATATCTTGATGGTCTTGGCATCGGTATCTACCACTATACGGTATATGCCTGCGGTCGCAATCTCCCAATACTTGGCACCGGTCTGGGTAGTGAGAGCCTGGCCGAATGCAACGGCGGTGCCGTCGGAAATCTCGTGGCTGTCTCCTGCAGGAACGATGGACAAGTTCTTTGCTTCGTTGAAGGACACAGGGATGTAGAGTTTGCCTGCAGCGAGTTCACCGCGCCATGCATACACTCCAGGATTCTCCAAAGTGGGCTCGATCTTGGTCTCAGCCGCAATGGCGCTGCCCGCCAGGAAGAGGGAATCGACCTCGAAAATCTGAGAGGTAGGGATAACGGTTACGGTCTGGGTGGTGAAATTGAGGCTTACGCGATAGCTGTCAGCATTGGCGATAGTCCAGAAGCACTCTTCGCTCTTGTCGACCGCCTTTGCCGCCTGGGCTTCACCGTTCACTAGCAGGTCTTTGCCGCCGGCGGGCACGATCACGTTGTTCTCGTCGCCGAAGATGACGGGGAAGTTGAGCTTACCGGCCTTCAGGTTGCCGTTATACACGAACAGGCTGGAGTTATTTGCGCTTGCTGACATCTCGATCTGGTCCCCCACGGCAGTGCCACCCATGAACACCTTGTCGGCAGCGAACTGCTTGGGGCCATAAGTCTTGATAGGGACCACTACGGTAGACATGTCGGGGATTACCACGCGAGGACCGGTGTAGGTCGCGACGATGCTGAAACGGAGTTCTCCGCGCGTGCTCGTCAACTGGCCGAAGTGGTCGACCATCATATCTTGCAACTGCTTGTTGGTGTAGGAACGGGTGAAGTTGCCACCGTCCTCGTATTCACTGATAGCCGCAGCCTTGCTGGTAGGCATCTCGACGGAATACTGATAGGTCATGATGAAGTCGTCACCATAGTCGTATGCAGGGGTCCACGTGATTGTGAGAGCCACCTCGTTGGGCGCAGCTTCATTGAGCACGACGGATTCGGCGGATGCCGAGATCTCCATCGTGGCGTTGTAGTTCGACTTGGAATTGTCGATCTCGTGCTGGTTGCACGCCGTAAGTGCAACCGCGATGCCCATAAGGGCTATACCTAATATCTTTTTCATACGATCAATAGCCTTCGTTGTTATTCAAATTGCCACCCGACAGTTCAATGTCGTGGGTCGGGATGGGAAGGAGATACTGACGCGCAGGGAAGATGCGCTTGGCGCCTTCCTCGCACAGGCCAGCGGCCTTGAGAGGGGCGAAGTCGGCCATTCCGTCTTCGTCTATCTCCGGAACCATGCCCCAGAACCAGAGGCTCTTGTTAACCACCTTGTCAAGGCAGTCCTGAGGAGCGAGGTTGATGTAGTTGAACTTGTTGAGGGCCTTTTCCGCAAGACGCCAGCGGATGAGGTCGCGGTAGCGCAGGCCTTCGAATGCGAGTTCGACGCGACGCTCCAGGCGCACTGTCTTGCGGAGAGTGGCCTGATCGGTAGCGGTAACTGCAGGATAGAGGGCGACTGCGGTAGGGCTGACCTGATATGCACGGGCGCGCACCCGGTTGATGGCATCCAGCACGGAGTCGTCGATCTGGTTTAGCTCGATTCTGGCTTCGGCATACATGAGGAGTACATCTGCATAGCGCATGATGGTGTAGTCGCACTGCACCTGCTTTCCGTTCTCGGTCCAGGTGGCATCCACGCCCTTCTTGAGCAGAAGGCCGTTGTAGGAAGCATACTGGTTGACGATGCGGCTGTCCTGATTGTCCTGTTGCGCACCGGTGACGGCGTTGGTCACCTTCTTTGCAGCAGGGGAAGGATCAAATTCGAAACCGCAGTGCATGGTATTGAATTCCACGATGGTCTTGGTGCAGCGGGGATCCCTGTTCTCGAAAGGCTTCAGGCTGTTGAAGAGAGGGCTCTCGTCGATGGGCTTGCCGTCGGTGCAGAGATATGCCGCCAGCAGATCCCATGAAGGGGTGTAGGCTGCGTATCCTCCTGCGTTGCGGGGCAGGGAGTTGTTCACATACCACGGATCCAGCACTACACTGTTCTCGATGGAACGGGGGATGGCGAAGATCTTCTCCTTGATGAATCCGGTGCTCTGCCAGAAGATGTCGGCGTAGTCGGCCTCGAGGGCGTAGTTGCCGAGCTTGATGCAGTTCTGGGCTGCCTCCGCGGCAACTGCCCAGTCGCCGTTGTAGAGGGCATAGCGGGCCTTCATCGCATAAGCAGCACCCTTGGTGAAGTGAACTGCGTTCACACCCCAGTCAGCAGGGAGATATTCGGCCGCAAGGTCGAAATCTGCATACATCTTGGCAATCACCTCAGCCTTGGGGGTGCGGCCGTTCTTCTCGGCCTCCTGAATGGTCTGATAGGTGTCGATGTAGGGAACGTCACCGAAGAAGAAAACGAGATCGCCGTATTTGCAGGCGCGGGCGAAATATGCCTCGCCTTCGTAGCGGCGCACCTGCGATTCATCCATTCCGGCGTTGCGGGCGCGGTCGATCTTGTCGAGGAGGGAATTTGCCCTGGCGATCAGCTTGTAGGCCTGTTGCCAGATGGTGTAGGCATCCCAGGTCTGGCCGTTGACGGTGCCTTCGAGGATGGCGTTGCGGTTGGTGTTGCGGTAGGTGAAGTTGTCGGACCACTGCTCCTGGGCAATCAGATAATCCCAATAGCCTAGCACGTAGAATTCATTCACCGCCATATTGAGTTCGGTCTCCGTGGTATACCAGGAGTTGCTGTTGCCCTGGCTCTTGGGAGTCATATCCATGGACACGCAGGATGCAAATGCAAGCGCGGCGGCAATTATAATGATGATATTCTTTTTCATAAGACTCTCGCGTTTAGAATTTTACGGAAACACCCATCAGGACGGAAGTCGTAATAGGATAAGAAGTGTATCCCATTTCAGGGTCCCAGCCCTTAGGATAGTTGCTTATTGAGAAGAGATCGGACGCACTTGCGTACACGCGCACTTTCCTGGCTCCGATGACGGAAGTCCATTTTTCGGGCAGAGTGTAGCCTACGGTGACGTTTTTCAGACGGAAGTATGCTCCGTTGAACATCCAATAATCGGAAATCGCGTAGTTGTTGGAGATGCCGACCTTGGTGAGGCGGGGATATTTCGCGGATGCATTCTCAGCATCGGTGTTGAACGGGCTCCAGTACTTGCCGTCGATGATGGCGGGGATGTTGCCATAGTTGTCGCGCAGAGGCTGGACCATTGCCGAACCCATATAGGAGTTCTTCTTGCCTATGCCCTGGAAGGCCATCGAGAAGTCGAATCCCTTGTAGGCGAGGTTGATGTTGCCGCCGAACTGGAAGCGGGGGAACTGGTTGCCCAGAACCACGCGGTCGTATTCAGGGGAGATCTTTCCGTCCGGAACTCCGTCGGGACCGGAGATATCCTTGTACTTGATATCACCGACTGCCACGGAGTTGTTGAGCTTGGCGGAGTTGTCCACATCTTCCTGGGTGAGGAAGAGACCCTCGGAAACGTATCCGTAGTAGGCGTTGTAGTACTCACCTGCACGCTGGATGGTGCTGCTGCCGATGATGTCGGCATCGTTCAGGTAGTCGATCCTGGAGAGGAAGTCGGACACGTTGGCGCTGATGCTGTAGACAAGGTCGCCCTTGCGGTCGTGCCATCCGAGTTCGAGGTCCCATCCCCTGGTGGACATCTTACCAGCATTGGTGCTGGGGTTGTTGTAACCCATAGCCCATGGAATTTCGATGGAGAGAAGCATACCGTCGGTCTTCTTCCAATAGTAGTCGAATCCTACGGACAGTTTGCTGTCCAGAAGGGTGGCGTCGAGGCCGAGGTCGGTGGAAGTGGTGGTCTCCCAGGTGATGTCCTCAACAGCGAGGGCACGCTGGGAAGCGGTCTTGTTGGAGGTCACTTCGCCGTCCTTGTAGAAGAGGGCGTCGCCGAAATTGATGAGGGCGAGGTAAGGGAAGTAGTTGCTTCCGATGCGCTCGTTACCAAGCATACCCCAGCTGGCGCGGAGTTTCAGGAAGGAGAGAACGGGCTTGAGGCCGTCCATGAAGGATTCCTGGCTGATCACCCAGCCCGCGGATGCGGAGGGGAAGGTTCCCCAGCGGTACTTGCTGGCGAAGCGGGAAGATCCGTCGTGGCGGACATTGGCCTGGAAGAGATAGCGTCCGTCGTAGTCGTACATCACTCGGCCGAAGAAGGAGTTGGAGGTGTACTCGCTGGCGCTGCCGGAGTTCTCCTGGAAGTCCTCGGGACCGATGTTGAGGTAAGGATACTGGGTGAGCTCATACTGGTCGCGGGCTGCGGTCAGGTTCTCGCTCTTGGCCACATAGTTCTCGAAACCGGCCATCGCACTGAAGTTGTGGTACTTGCCGAAGGTGTGATGGTAGTTGACCAGGACCTGTGCGGTAACGTTGTAGTTGTCGTTACGAGTCTCGGTGAGCTTGTTGGTGGCGTAGGAAGTGCCGCCGCCCTCGAGCCATCCGCCGAATGCCTCGGGATCGTCCATCAGGGTGTAGTATGTGGCAAGCTTGAACTGTTTCTGCTTGGTGTAGTTGATGAACGGGGATATGACGCCCTGGATGCTGAGTTCCTTTATTGGCTTATACTCGATAGTTCCTTTTCCGCCAATCTGCGTGCTCCAGGAGGTTGAGCGGCCGCCATTCAGGAGCAGACCGTAGGGGTTTGCTCCGGACTTACCCTCGGCGATGCGTCCGTCTTCCCACATTGCGGCATAGACGGCAGGGGTCTTGCGCATATCGCTGAAGGGACCATAAACGGTGCTGCGGCTCTTGCCACGGCGGATGTTGATGTCGAGGCTGGCGTTCAGCTTGTCCTTTATGATGGTGAAGTCGTTGTTGGTGCGGAGCATATAGCGCTGGAATCCGCGTCCTTCATATAGGCCGTCTACCTCGTCATAGGAAAGGGAAACCTTGGTACGGACCAGGTCGTTGCCTCCAGATACTGAAACCTGATGGGTCTGGCGGGGAGCGGACTTCTTCATCATCAGGCCACGCCAGTCGGTGATAGGATAGTGGTTGGGATCGGTTTTATTGTATTTCACCCAGTTCTTGATCTGGTCGGCAGAATAGAGCTGGAAGAAGCCGGCGGTGTTGTTATCGTTGTAGAGAAGTTCGTTGGACATCTCCAGGAAACGGGTGACACCGACCATGTCGGGCTCGGCGGTAGGAATCTCCAGGCCGAACTCTCCGGTGTAGGTCATGCTGAGGTCGGAACGGTCACCGCGCTTGGTGGTGATGAGGATGACGCCTGCGGCAGCCTTCGATCCGTAGATGGAGGCAGCGGCTGCATCTTTCAGTACCGATACGCTCTGAACATCGGAAGGATTCACATAGTCCATGCTGCTGACCTGCACCCCGTCCACGATGATGAGGGGGTCGGAGGTACCGATGGTGGTGATACCGCGTACGCGGATGGACCCGGCGGATGCACCTGGAGCGGAGTTGTCGCGGGTGACCATCACGCCGGACAGAGCTCCCTGCAAGGCGGTGGAAAGGGTAGTGGTCTTCTTGGCCTCGATGTCCTCGCCGCGCACGGAAGCGACAGAACCGGTGAGGTCCTTGCGCTTGACGGTACCATAACCGATGACGACCACTTCGTCGAGAAGTTTGGTGTCGGGGTTCAGGGACACCTCGATATGGCTCCTGTTGCCGGGGACCACGTCTTCGTCGAGAAAACCGATGAACGACACCGTGAGGGTTGCCCCGTGGGGGACTTCAAGCGAGAAATCGCCATCCAGCCCGGTCGTAGTGCCCGTTGTCGTTCCTTTGATCAGGACGGCTGCGCCCATGAGGGGTTCACCGTTCTCGTCCACGACGACACCCGACACCTTGGAGGTCTGCTGCGCGAAAGCCGGCATGCAGACTAGAATGGCGGTAAGCAGACTTACTGCCATCCGGGAGATAATTCCCATGAATGAATGTTGGTGTTGCATAAAAGGTTGAATTATTTGATAGATATTACATTGACTTTGAGCCAGCCACCGGCCTTATGAGAGGCTGCGACTGCGATTTCGAGACCGGGGACGTTGCCCTTCGCTGTATCCACGAGGCCAAGGGCCCAGGTATATTTGCCGGGTTTAAGCCCCTCGAGGGGCACTTCGGTAAGGCAAATATCCGGAGTGCCTTTAATCCATTTGGAAAGATCGCTGTGGGTATCCACAACGGTACGGACCGGGATGCCCGCCTCATCGAGCAGGGAGACCGCGACTTTATATTTCTGATTCCACTGGGGGATGTTGGTGGGGCAGTATCCCCATCCTATGTTGTTCCAACGTGAGCGCACGACCACAGACTCGCCGCGGCGGGCCTTGACGGGGGCGGATACAAGATCGGGGTAAAGCCTGTATCCGCCTTCGGCGACAAAACGTTTCACTAGGTCGAAAGAAGTTCCGAACCACGAACGGACCTCGTCATTGATGCGAAGGTCCATCATGTTCACATGGGTTTCGCGGGCATGGTCGAATTCTCCCCTGCGAACATCCTCGGAATGGCCCTCACGATAGCGGCCGGAGGGATCGTTCCAGTAGCGGTGATGCGCGGCTGTAATCCATCCTCCTTCAAGAATAATGGGAAGTTTGAAGCGCCAGCGCTCGGCGTAGGCTGTCTCCCAACCGTTGTAGTAACCAAACATGCCGAATGCGTCGTGACGAAGGCTGTATCCGCGGGCGATGGCGAGGTCCAGGAGCATTTCCGTTTCCGGAGCGACGTCTCCCCAGCTGGTCTTGTTGGGGTCCGCCACCTGGCGGTGGTAGTGGATAAGCAGGGGAACTCGGCTGAACGCCCTGGAGTACAGGGCAGTAATCCAGTCGAATACCTTTACCTTGTTGGCGGGATCCTTGTACGCCGTGGCGTGGGATTCTCCCCATTTTCCAAGGCCGAAGGCATCCACGAATTCAACTCTGTCGGGATCGTTGAAATCCTCGGCGAGAGCCTCGATGAATCGGGTGTATTTCTCCTGGAAAACCGGATCGTCGGAGAAGGGAGTCTTATGATTACCGTTTCCGGAAGTGAAGTACTCGGCTCCTGCCTCCATAACATAGAGAGGAGTGTTCTGACCCTGGTCCCGGCCATCCACGACGATGCGGAAGGCGAATCGCATTCCTCGGTCTGCCACGGTCTTCAGAAGGCGGTAAATACGTGTGGAAGGATCTCTCCAGAGATACTTTCCTTCCTCCGGCTCGAGGGATGACCAGCTGGTGCGCACGTAAGCAGTGCCAGCATAGTCGGAAACCCTGACGGTAGTGCCCTCGGACGTGGGCATCGCATCGTAATTCTGCTTCTCCCAGAAATCGCTGTCCCAACTGCGGCCAAGATACATCACCCAGCCGGTGAGGGGATTGCGATAGACGCTGACGGTATCCGGCTCGAAGCGGACTTCCTGCTGCGCCGATGCCACCCCCGCGAACAGGAGTGACATCAATATGATTATTGTTGTTCTGCGTATCATCATTTTATGGTGACAGGGTTCAGGCGGGCCCAACCCTCTTTGGTTAATCTGTTGCTTTCGACCGCCATCCGGATGCCCGGCTCGTTCCCCCGGGTTGTATCCACAAGGCCAACGGCCCATTTGTAGTCCCCTGCCGGAACTCCGGTCAGTTCGATCTGAGTTTTATAGGATGTTGGCTTACCGTTGAGCCATGTGGAGAGGTCTGTATCTTCCGCAACAAAGACTTTCACAGGGCGGTCGGTTGCACTCAAGAGTGCGAATGCGACCTTGTAGCGCTGGTTCCACTGGGGGATGTTGGTGGGGCAGTATCCCCATCCGAGATTGAGCCAGCGGTGCGAAAGGGTTACCTTGGCACCGGACTTGGCGCTTTCGGGAACGGAGACCTGGTCGGGATAGAGGCGGTATCCTCCCTTCCCGATAAAGTCCTGCATCAGGTTGAAGCATTTGCCGAACCAGGATGCTGTCTCGTCGCCCACGCGTAAATCCATAAGGTTCACGCGCGCCTCCGCGGAAGCATCGTACTCGCCCTGACGCACATCTTCGGGATGGCCTTCGCGATAGGCGTTGGACGGATCGATCCAGTAACGGTGAGTGCCTCCTGTGATCCATCCGCCTTCCATGGCGACGGGGCGCTTGAAGTTCCAGGCCTTCACGAAAGTTTTCTCCCAGCTCTTGTAGTAGCCGGTCATTCCGAATGCGTCGTGGCGAAGGCTGTAGCCTTTGGCGATGGCGCTTTCGAGCATAGGTTCGGTGTCAGAAGGAACTGTGTCTGTCCAGCTGTTCTGGTTGGGGTCTCCCACGAGGCGGTGGTAGTTTACGAACAGGGGGATGTTGGTAAAGTTTTCGGCGTAGAGAGAAGTGAACCACTCGAACACTTCACGCTTGTGACTGTTATCCTGGAAAATAAGGGCGTGAGCCTCTCCCCATTTTCCGAGGGAGAAGCCATCGATGAAGTCAACCTTGGCAGGATCGTTGAAATCCTTGGCGAATTCCTGTATGAACTTGGTGAATTTGGCCTGGAATACGGGGTCCTCGGGATAGGGAGTCTTGTGGGTGCCGCCACCTTCAGTGTAATACTTTGCACCGGCATTGATAACATAAAGAGGAGTATTCTGGCCCTGGTCTCTTCCGTCTATGACTATGCGGAAAGCAAGACGCATCCCACGATCGGTGCAACTCTTGAAAAGTTTGTAGATACGCGAATCCGGATTTCTCCAGGCGTAATTACCTTCGCTGGGTTCAAGCATAGCCCAGTTAGTTCGGAGATAGGCGATTCCGGCATAATCGGAAACCTTGACAGTATTGCCTTCGGATGTCTTGATAGCATCGTAACCCTGAGAAGTCCAGAAATTCTCATCCCAGCTGCGGCCCAGATACATCACCCAACCGTTGAGAGGATTGTTGATGAAGGATGTGCGATCCGGCACTATCTTCACTGTAACGTTTTCCGCTCCGCTTTCATCTCCTGAACCTGACCCGGGCTCTTTACCACAGGCGGCCAGCAGAGTGGTGGCGAGAAGAAGGACTATCGTACGTATCTTGTTCATTTCCGTGTTATTGCGTGGTTTTTCTTTTTGCAAAGTTGGCGAAAACGAACCACTTCCACTTCCGCCTGTTATACGGAAATGGTTTCATTTTGTACGGACGGACAAAAATTAACCCCTATGCTCGGAAGGTGTCTTGTCGAAGCGACGTTTGAAGCAGACGCTGAAATACTTGGGGTTCGAGAATCCGGTTCGGTATGCTATTTCGGAAATGGTAAGGTCGGAATCCTTGAGGAGCTGGGCGGCGCGGCGCAGGCGTATGTCGAGTATGAACTCTTTGACAGGCATCCCGGTCACGTTCTTTATCTTCTGGTACAGGACCGTGCGGCCAATGCCCATATCGGACACGAACTCATCTACATCATAATCCGAATTGTCCATATTCTCCTCTATATAAGACATGGCGCGCGCGAGAAGTTCCGTATCGGCGTCGGGCACTTCCTCCTTGCCGGGGTCGACTATGTACTGCTTGCTATAATGGCGGCGGTATTCGTCTTCCGTACGGATAAGCACTTCTATCTGGCTCAGGAGATGGGCCATGTCAAAAGGTTTCTCCATGAACAGGTTGGCTCCCGCATCAAGGGCTGATGCTTTCTCCTGAGTGCTTCCGGAGAGTGCTATAATGGGCACGTGTGCCGTCTTCTCGTCCGAGCGAAGGATGCGACACACCTGGTACCCATCCATCTGGCTCATTTTGAGGTCGGTAATCACTACCTGGGGCATATTCTTCCTTACCTTCTGGACCCCGGAGACTCCGTTATCCGCGCTATATACATTGTATTTCCGGCTCAGGTGCATTTCCAGATAACGGCGCAAATCGTCGTTATCGTCGATTATCACCACGGAATGGGATTTCCTTGCCTTCCTGCCATGAGGTTCATCCTTGTCTTTTAGGTCCGACAAGAGATCATTGATTTCTCCGGCAGTGAATTTGAACTGGGGTTCAACAGTAGCGTCTTCTGCCTTGCCCGGCTTCATTGGCAACTGCACGGAAAAAGCAACCGTACCTCCGGCAGAGTCGACTTTTATGGATCCGTCCAGAGCTTCCACAAGCTCTTTTACTATCGCCAGACCGAGTCCTGTGCTGGATTCGAAATCAGAACCACGGCCGCTGCCGTGCTCGAATGCCTCGAATATCCGTGAACTGATATCCGGATTCAAATCGTCCCCGGTGTTGATGACGGACACTTTCACGTTTGCCCCGTCCCCCCGGAAATCCATCCATATCTCACCACCATCCGGAGTGTACTTGACCGCATTTGACAGGAGGTTGGTGAAAATCTTCTCAACCATATCGTGGTCGAACTGCGTATGCCATACTTCCGGTTCAGCAGCAAAATGCATCTTGAAATCCTTGCGTTCCGCATATGGACGGAACAGTTCAAACAGGTTCTTCAGGAAGGACACTAGTTCACCAGGCTTTGAGTCGGGAGCTATCTTCTGGCTCTCGATCTGACGGAACATCAGCAGCTGGCTGATCATACGCTGGATGCGGCTGACGTTCTGTTCTATCATAGAGGCATAGGTCTCAGCCTCGGACCCCGCCATTACCTGCTTCCGCAACTGTTTAAGAGGATCCACCACAAGGGACAGCGGTGTCTTGAGGTCGTGGGAGATATTTGTGAAGAAATTGATCCTCGCCTTTGTGAGTTTCTGCTGATTGTCGAAAAGCTTGCGGTCGATGGAATAGCGAATCACCATATATACTATCCCTGCCATCAGCAGCACATAGAGCAGTTTTGCCCACCATGTCAGGAAGGGCGACGGCGATATGGCAAACTCCAAGGCAGAGACATCGTCTCCCCACACGCCATCGCTGTTCGCGGCTTTGACCTCAAAACGATAGCGCCCCGGAGTCAGGTCGAAGAAATGGATTTCAGTCTGGCGAGGTGGTATATCCGACCATGCATCAGAGATGCCGATCATCCTGTAGGCAAAGTGATTGTTCTCGCTATTATGATAGCTATCCGCAGCGAAGCGTATGCCTATATTCGACTGCTTGTGAGAGAGTTTTACCGGTTTATCCTGAGCGGCGAACAGGTCGGCCGGCGAACAACTGCGATCGTTGATCTGCAGGTCCACGAAAAACACTCTGGGTTTATGCTCACTGTTACGTAACTGCTTGGGATTGAATAGGATGAATCCGTCAGTGCCTCCGAACAACAGTTCTCCCTTCGAAGTGCGGAACCCAGACCGAACATAATATGCTCCACACTGGCTCGGCACGTTCACAGAGGATTTCCATAACGAATCCGCAACAGTGTCGTAGCAGTATAGGCCATCGTCCGTGCTCATCCAGAGCACATTCCCATCCGCCTCGATGCAAAGGATGTTGCGGGATTCCAAACTGATGCCGCTGCATTCCGATATGTTGGACCACTTCCCTTCTGCGGAAAGATGATTCAACCCACCGCCCCTGGTACCCGCCCAGATATCTCCCTCGTGGTTCCTCCAGAAGCAACTTAAATTGTTTTTTGCGTACGCTGCATCGGGGTAATAATAATGCTGTAGGATGCGCCTTGAGGATGGATCTGTCTTGTACAGTCCGCGTCTGGACAAGATCCAGAGGGCCCCATCGGCATCGTGAAAAAGATCCTCGCAGCGAAGCCGTATGCTGCGGCCATCCATATCCATGAATTCAGCCGCCGTAGCCGTCCCGGTCGAGAGGTCACCATATAGCAGGTTCGCATCCGGATCGGACAGCCATATTCCCCTATTCCCCTCCTTCTCGTTCACATACACGTTTCTGGAAGAATTACCTGTTATAGAGATGTCTTTGAACCTGCCGGTTCGTGGGTTGAATTCCTGCACGCCGCCGTTGAACATCGACACTGTAAGCATGCCATCCGACCAGCCTAGATTCTTTATCAGGTTGGAGTTCAGGCCTTCCGGCCCCTGCTGGATATAGTAGGTGAACTCGTCCGTCTTCCTGTCCCAGTAAGAAATACCTCCACCTTCCGTTCCTATCCAGAGATTACCGCCAGGATCCTCTGCAAAACAGCTGACTATGGGATGAGAAAGGCCACCCTGCGTTGCCTTGAAATAGTCCGCATCGCTATCATCAGTGGTGGCGATAACGAGTTTGCCGCCATAGGTACCTATCCAAACTTCTCCGTCAGGGTCGCGGTAGATCGACCAAATGGAATTATTAGGAAGCGACCAGGAGCGCACCGGGTTCGCACGGATCAGGGAAACCGTGGCACTGGCGGGTGTTACGGTCATCAGTCCCTGCTGGGTGGCCACCCAGATGTTTCCCTTTCCGTCTTCAAACAGTTGCTTTGCATTCGAAGTGGCGCCATGTTCTCCCGGAAAGCGGAAGGTACGGGCCCTGATACCGTCGAATCCGAATTGGAAAAGGCCCTGGGACTGTGTCAACACGAAAAGGCTCCCATCAAGTTGAACCAAATCCACAATCTCGTCCGGAAGCTCAGCAAAGAAGCCGTATTCTCCCGACCTTCCGTCTAGTCGCAAGAGCCGGCGTGAGGCAGCCACCCACACGGAATCCCCAGAACACATAACCGTGAGATGATTGGGATCGGGGTTTTCCTCTGGCGGAAGAGGATAAATCCTGTTTTCTCCTTGCACGTCGAGAGAATAAACCGAGCCGTTCCGGATGAACCACAGGGTTCCGTCTTTAGTTGCCTCTATTGGACCGATGTTGCCGGTCATCACCGCACTGAAGGTCTGGGTGCGGTAATCGAACTCCTGCAAGCCACGGTTCGTCGCCACGAATAGATGCCCTTTCCCGTTGATAGCCAGATGTCCATAACTCCAGTAATTGGAAGGATTCTGGCAGGTCATCAGTTCGTTCTGCTTCACGAAGCGACTGCCATCGTACATGAATACCGCATCCGCACCGCTGAACCAGATGCGGCCGACACTGTCTTTAGCTATGCTGTGGATCCCTCCGTTGTATGATGCATCCTGGAAAACATGAAAGTGCAATTCTTCTGCAAATGCCTGAAAAACAGGCAAAAGCATGGTTATCCATAGTGTAATGTGGCGAAGAATTGCGTTCATTGTTCTGCTAATATACGATTTTTGCGGAATAATTGAAAAATCCGGAGGATTTTAGTAAATTTGTGCCGCATTTAAGGCAAATTATCAACTTTTTAGTATAAAATTATGAGAATTGTTCAAGTTACAGGTCGCGAAATCCTCGATTCACGTGGAAATCCGACAGTCGAAGTAGAGGTTATCCTCGAATCTGGTATCAAGGGTGTGGCAGCTGTTCCTTCAGGTGCATCCACCGGTGAGAACGAAGCTCTCGAGCTCCGCGACGGCGACAAGAAGCGCTACGGCGGCAAGGGCGTTCTCAAGGCAGTTGCCAATGTGAACGATGTCATCGCTCCCGCCATCATCGGCATGAATGCTCTCGAGCAGAGGGCTATTGACAAGACCATGATCGAGCTCGACGGCACTCCCACCAAGAGCAAGCTCGGCGCAAACGCCATCCTCGGCGTCAGCCTCGCAGTTGCTCACGCGGCAGCCAACTACCTCGACATTCCTCTTTACAGGTATATCGGCGGCACCAACACCTATGTGCTTCCCGTTCCTATGATGAACATCATCAACGGCGGTGCACACTCCGATGCTCCTATAGCATTCCAGGAGTTCATGATCCGTCCCGTCGGCGCTCAGAACGAGGCCGAGGCCGTGCGCATGGGCGCAGAGGTCTTCCACGCTCTGCAGAAGGTTCTGAAGGGCCGCGGATGCTCCACCGCAGTAGGTGACGAGGGCGGTTTCGCTCCCGCACTGAAGGGCATCGACGATGCTCTCGACTGCATCATCGAGGCCATCAAGGCCGCAGGTCTGGAGCCCGGCAAGGACATCACCATCGCCATGGACTGCGCAGCTTCCGAGTTCTGCTTCAAGGAGGACGGCAAGTTCTTCTACGACTACAAGCAGCTCAAGGACGGTAAGAAGAAGGATCCTAAGGGCAAGAAGCTCAGCAGCGAGCAGCAGATCAAGTACCTCGAGAAGCTCATCACCAAGTATCCTATCGACAGCATCGAGGATGGTCTTTCCGAGGAAGACTGGGAAGGCTGGGTGAAGCTCACCAAGGCCATCGGCGACCGCTGCCAGCTAGTGGGTGACGACCTCTTTGTGACCAACGTGAAGTACCTCGAGAAGGGTATCAAGATGGGTGCAGGCAACTCTATTCTGATCAAGGTGAACCAGATCGGTTCCCTCACCGAGACCCTCGACGCCATCGAGATGGCGCACCGCAACGGCTACACCACCGTCACTTCTCACCGCTCCGGTGAAACCGAAGACACCACCATCGCCGACATCGCAGTTGCTACCAACAGCGGCCAGATCAAGACCGGCTCCCTCAGCCGCACCGACCGCATCTGCAAGTACAACCGCCTGATGAAGATCGAGATGGAACTCGGCGACACCGCCGCCTACGGTTACAAGAAGATCAAGTAAGACTTCCTTTTAGTGCCGCATCGGGCACTCTCATTGGGCACCTGTTGAGAAAAACCGCATTTTCTCAACAGGTGCCCCCTTTTTACCCCTTACCGGTAGAGGTTTTCCAACCAAACCTTTACGGGTCGGCCATTTTTCGACTTACCTGTAGAGAAAATGGCAGAAAAACTCTATAGGTGTTTCCAATTTTTGAGTTATTTTTGCATAGACGCTGACAATATGGTTAAGCCATTTCACATTTTTATTCTGGTTGTAAGCCTGCTGTGCTTTTTTCAGCAGACGGCAAGTGCGGATAATCGACACGCCCCGGGATTGAATCTCGTTAACGACAAGCTTTATCTGGATGGCGTCAAGTTGAAAGATTCCCAGCGGTCAATCCTTTTTTCCAACATTGATGGAGTAGATTACAATTACAAATGGCAGAAAGCGGATAATCTGACAAGCATCGGTGATAATATCTGTATGATCGGTGGGATATCGTTTGCCGGTGCGTTCTTTTGTGGCCTGTATTCTGTTATTAGCAGTGGGATGGAATGGTCGTTATTTCTATTTTTACCTGATACAAGGGAAGATATGGGCAAAGACGTTCAGTCTGCATTAATTATAGGCAGAGGATTGTTGATAACAGCCGGGTGCTTCATATGTATCGGTCTTCCAATAAAGGGAATTGGTACAAAGAAAAAACTTGACCTTTGCGATTTATACAACAATGCCGCAAGCCGCTATTCGCCGGAAGTAATCATAGGACCGACGAATAACGGGGTTGGAATTCGTTTGCTGTTTTAGTCTTACTGTGTTACAGTCACTTCCATCGTGGCAGATAAGCCGGAAGCTTCGGTGATGTTAACTACGCCTTTGCCTGCTTGCATGGCGATAATTTGGAATTTCTCCTTGGACCCTTCGAAAGGACAATGGATATCGAAAGCTGCCGTACCGTCCGGTTTATCAACATGGAAGCTGGGATCCATTCATTATTAACAATATTGACAAGTGGTTCTCAAAGTATTAGTTGTTTATGACAGTGATTTTAATTTCAGCCATGGGACTCGCAGAACCTTTTGGGTCAGCAGTCGCCCAAACGGCGAGAGTCGCCGGGCCGCCCGCTTTCAGACCTTTGACAGATGCGCTGTGCCCGTTTTTGCTGGGAGTGACATCGTAAAGATCTTCCCCGCCGTGTTTATACCAGGTCATCTGCAATTCCGTATTTGCATAGTCCGGGGTATAGGTTGTATTGATGGTTTTGGTTTCTCCAACTTTCAATTCCATACTCCCAGACGGATTGGTCTTGATGGTTTCTATGAAGACATGAGTTATGTCCTGCATGACATCAAAGCGATCCCCCGGCATACTGTTGTCCAGCAGGGAAACCTTAACATGGGCTCCTCTGGTTTTATCGGAAAGATTCGGCTTGGTGGCAGTAAGCACTATGCGGTTCTCTTCGCCGGCAGGGCCGGAAACAGGAGAGATCTCCAGCCAGTCCGACGCATCGGGCGATTCGACAAGTTCAGCCTTCCATTCTCCTTCTGCTTTGAAAACCGTAGTATGAGGCTCACCTACCTGGACTCCGACATTCTCCGCCGAACCGTCCAGGAACTTGATGCCTTTCTGTTCATTGCCTGCTTCATCGCAGGAAATGATTGCAAAAATGCTTAACAATACTATGACACTATTACCAAAGGCTTTCATAACTGCTTAATTATTAGTTAGTTTTGTGTTATTTCTCCGAAAGATAGGTAAATTATTTCAATTTTATTAACTTTAAGGTCGCAAACGCTTAAAAACTATGACCTTTACAATGATCATCGAGTTGCTGATCGTGCTGGCGGCCCTATATGTGGGCTCCCGCTACGGCAGCCTCGCGCTCGGGGCCATCTCAGGCATCGGCCTCGCCATCCTCGTATTCGGATTCGGGCTCAAGCCCGGCACTCCTCCCACGGATGTCATCTATATTATCATCGCCGCAGTCACCTGCGCGGGCACATTGCAGGCCTCGGGAGGCATGGACTGGATGATCCAGGTGGCAGAACGCATGCTCCGGAAACACCCCGATCATATCACCTTCCTCGCACCTCTGACCACCTTCTTCCTCACCGTGCTGGTGGGCACCGGACACGTGGTCTACACAATAATGCCCATCATCTGCGACATCGCTCTTAAACAGGGGATACGCCCCGAGAGGCCATGCGGAGTGGCTTCGGTGGCATCCCAGGTGGGTATCACCTGCTCGCCCATTGCTGCGGCCGTGGTAGCGTTTGTTACGATTTCGAATGCGAACGGGTATATGGTTTCTATTCCGCAGGTGCTGATGGTCACCATCCCCGCCTGCCTCATCGGGCTGATGTGCGCGGCTGCCGCCTCCTACAAACGCGGAAAGGACCTGGACAAGGACCCGGAATTCCAGGCCAGGGTCGCAGATCCAAAGATTAATAAATACATGTACGGCAACACCGCGACCACCCTCGACAAAACCATCACCCGCGAGGCGAAACTCTCCGTTTTCATCTTCCTCGCTGCCCTGCTGGTGATAGTGGCGTTCGCATTCTGCCAGATGATCAAGGTTGACGGCGAGTCGCTTGCAACGCGGATCAATCTGCCAAAGATGAACCTTTGCATCCAGATCATCATGCTTTGTGCGGCTGCGCTAAATATAATACTTTGCAAGGTTAACCTGCCCAACACGGTGTCCGGATCGGTCTGGAAATCGGGCATGGTGGCAGTGATTGCAATCTATGGAATCGCCTGGATGGCAGACACTTACTTCTCCAACTACATGGAAGAGATGAAGGCCATGCTGGGGAGTCTGGTAGAAGCCGCTCCTTGGGCCATCGCGGTGGTTTTCTTCCTGGTTTCGGTGCTCATCAACTCCCAGGGAGCCGTGGTGGTGGCCATGCTCCCGCTGGCATATTCCCTTGGAATCGCCGGCCCGGTGCTGCTCGGAGTGATGCCCAGCGTGTACGGGTATTTCTTCATCCCGAATTATCCTTCCGATATTGCAACCGTGAACTTCGACCGTTCCGGCACTACCAAGATAGGCAAATACCTGCTGAACCATTCGTTCATGATGCCGGGGCTGATCAGCACGATTGTGGCAACGGTCGTGGGCTATCTCATCTGCAACGTGCTCTTTGCCAGCTACTTCGCAGGATTCGCAGCGTGAACCTGATATTCGACTTCGGCGGAGTCCTGATCGATTGGGACCCGCATCATCTCTACGACCCTTACTTCGGAGACAGGGCCAAGACAGACTGGTTCCTCCGGAATATCTGCACAATGGATTGGAACATCCAGATGGACGGGGGCAAGCCTTTTGCACAGGGAGTGGCCGAACTGACGGAGGAGTTCCCGGAGTGGGCGCGGGAGATAAAGATGTTCCACCGCGACTGGATCAAGATGGTTGGCGGACCGATCCCCGGGATGCTGGAGTTCGTGCAGGAGATGAAGGCCGCCGGTCATGGGGTTTATGGCCTAAGCAACTGGTCTACAGAGACTTTCCCTTTGATTAAAGACGATTATCCGGTGTTGGGTTTGTTGGACGGGATGGTGGTTTCCGGCTATGAAGGTGTGACCAAGCCCCAGCCTGAGATCTATCAATTGCTGCTGGACAGGTATTCCCTTAAAGCCTCGGACTGCGTGTTCATCGACGACAACCCCGCTAACGCCGCCGGTGCCGAAGCCGTCGGCATCCGCGGTATCCGCTTCACCTCCTGCAACGCCCTCAAAACCTTGATCGCCGGGCACCTAAGTTATTGATTCACAGTATTTTCCTGAAAACAAATCGTCTGATTTGACCGATTTGTTTTCAGCAAGTCATTGATTACCAGGCAGATAACTGCCAGCCTTAGCTAAGTTTCGTACATGCAGCATTTAAATAGCTGATTATCAACCAGTTCCCAGAAAGAGAATCGGCGAAAATGACCGATTCTCTTTCTAGTATATCCCTGACTATCAGCACATTAACTGCTGCATGACTTTGGAAGATATTCGGAGCGAAGCGACTAAGCCCCCGGAGAGGGGGTTTGGGGGTGACCGACTACGAAGTAGGTAGCTGCCGTTCTTCGGTTTCCGAAGGAAACAAAAAGGCCCGGTCGCTTTCGCGATCGGGCCTTCGAAGAACGGCGGCTACCTACTCTC
>JAEEGJ010005644.1_pt1 | contig 38914 bp, 37 predicted proteins | sample 8958761 | NCBI WGS metagenome assembly JAEEGJ01 (sample SAMN16246546, study PRJNA631951) | gut metagenome | biome: gut microbiome; feature: rumen; material: RS-attached | host: Bos | place: Iran: Karaj | collected 2018-10
CCTTGCTTAATCAAAGAACTCATGTTGTTATTTCCAATGCTACTGTGAGAACTTTGTATGTTGGGGGAAACGCCGGGTTTCACTTCGTGAACGAACAAGGCTACGCCAGCATCTTTTTTCAAATTTTTTTCTAGGTCATTGTGATTTTTTGTCTTGGCTGAATCTGTCCCTTCAGAAAGATATGGGCTGTTGTACAAGGCATCTCCATCTTCAATTAGAGCTCTGTTCAAGGCGTCTCTCAAATAGAACAACTTCAGCAGGTCAATCTTTTCTTTTGAACGTTCGACGATTCCGAATACGCTCGGCACGGCAACTGCGGCGAGAATACCCATAATGGAGATGACCACCATGATTTCAATGAGCGTAAACCCACGTTTGCGCTTGTTTTGCCTATCCGTATACATAGAAACACGTCCTCTGCAAAAGCGGAACTATTTCAATAAAAAGATAACTTTTTTAGAGCCCTGTAAACAAAAATATTTTTGAATATCTGACGAAATTTAACGAAAATCACAGGAAAAGGCCATCTTTTGCTATCTTTAAAGGCATGAAAAAACTTGACATGAAACTTTATTTTATCACCGACAGCACGTGTGTGCCCGAAGATCGCTTTTTGCCGGTGGTGGAGGCCGCCTGCAAGGGCGGTGCGACAATTATCCAGTTGCGCGAAAAAGATAAGTCCACTCGCGAATATATGCAGTTGGCAAATGCGACGCATGAGATTACCGCTCGCTATGGAATCCCGCTGATTATTGACGACCGCGTAGATGTGGCACTTGCAATCGGTGCGGAGGGTGTTCACGTGGGGCAGAGCGATATGCCTGCGTGCGATGCCCGACGTATTCTTGGGCCCGATAAAATCATTGGCGTTACGGCCAAGACTGTTCCGCAGGCGCTCGAGGCTTATGAGCAGGGTGCGGATTACTTGGGCTGTGGTGCAATTTACCCCACGACGACTCACGTAAAGACTGTCATTACTCCGGTGGAAACCCTGAAGGATGTCGTGAAGGCGGTTCCCATTCCGGTGAATGCGATTGGCGGGCTCAACAAGGACAACATCTTTGTGCTGAAGGGTTCTGGCATTGCCGGTATTTGTGTTGTTTCTGCAATCATGAAGGCCGCTGACCCGGAGACCGCTGCTCGAGAGTTGAAAGAAGCATTTATCGCTTTAAAATCTGATAATTAAACAACTCTGGATCCTTCGCTCGTGATACTCGCTCAGGATGACACTGCCTTCGGCAGTGTCACTTGCTTCCGAGTAGTTTCTGGCCGGCCTTGAGCGGGGCGCCGGGCTGCAGGTTGTTGATGCGGCAGAGCGCCTCGATCGAGATGTTGAACCACTTGGCGACTTTCCCTTGCGTGTCGCCCTTCTTCACCACGTACGTGCCCTCTTTCTTGAGTTTGCGCTGCATGTTGTAGTGTGCACGCACTATGGACTTCTTGGAAATTCTCTCGACGCCCGGTTTCAGGTCCCAGTTCGGGAAGTCTACGATGGTCTCGGGGTCGATGTTAATTTCTCCGTAATGAATCTCGAAGTGCAGGTGTGCTCCCGAAGACCGCCCGGAATTGCCCGCAAGCCCCACGATATCGCCCGGGTATACGCGGTCGCCAATCTTTACGAGCCTTTCCGAGAGGTGCCCGTAAAGTGTCTGCAGCCCGTTCTCGTGGTCGACGACAACGTAATGCCCGTACCCGCCCTTGTTGTATTTCGCCATCGAGACAACTCCCGGGAATGCGGCAAGTATAGGCTCGTCCTTGATGACGCTCACGTCGACACCGCGGTGTAGCCTGTGGTCGCGCATACCGTATTTAGATGCGATGGGGGCCGGGTGCGTGACGGGCACGAGCATCATGGAAAAGTCGAAGAAATCCTCCTGTACCTTTTCCTTGACAACGAGTTTCGGGGCTGGCTGTTTTTCTTCGCCAACAACCTCGAACTCGACTCCCTGCTTGTCTAGCAGGATGGCCTTTGTAAATGCCTTCGGGTCATTTGCGTCGATCTTCACGACGGAGGAATCGGACTCTGCTGCTTTCGGTGCGGCTTTTGATTTTTCTTTCGGCTTTGCGGTGGTCTTTGCGGCAGGCTTGCTCTTCTTGGTGTTGCTCTTGACTGCGGTTGTCTTCTGCTTCTTTTGGGGTGCCTGCTTCGCGTCGACATGCACGTTCATGCACGCGATGGTAAAGGCGATTGCGGCGACAAGCCTTGCCCAGCTATGTCGTGAGGCAAGTATCATTTAAGGAATGCGAAGAAAACCGCTCCGATGATGAGCACGAATGCGACGACGTGGTTCCAGTGCAGTGCCTCGTTGTTGAAGACCGTAGTCGCGATGACGGTAAAGACCGTAAGCGAAATCGCCTCCTGGATGACCTTCAGCTGCATCAGGTTGAATGGCCCGCCGTTGATCTTGCTCCCGATGTTGTTCGCGGGAATCATGAAGAAGTACTCGATGAGGGCGACACCCCACGAGGCGAGAATCACGAGGATGAGCGGCCAGTCGGTGGAAATGTGCATTTCTTTCAGCTTGAGGTTCCCGTACCAGGCGGCAGTCATGAACACATTGCTGATGATGAGGAGGATTACTGTAAATATTCCGGCTTTCATAATGGTGTGGAATGTGTAATGTGAAATGTTTAATGGGTTTCTCGCCTAAGGCGGTAAGGTTTGCCCGTGCTCATCTGGTAGGCGAGGCGGGCACGAACTTGTTCTAGGTATTGGATGTACTTTTCGCTCTGGTAATCGCGGTAGGTCCAGTCGAAGGCGTGGAAATGCCCGTCCTGGAAGTACAGCGTGGGCTCCACGAAGATTCCGCGCTGCATGTACACGCGCTGGCGCTGGTCCTTTGTTGTCGCGAGGAAGAACTGCCCGAGGGTCATGTAGCCTGGGTCCAGGTTTACGGGGCGGAGTCCCGGAGTTTCGTTCTGCCTGGCGATTTCGAGTTCGATATCGTTGGTCCAGAGCTTTATGTCGACGATGGTCTCACGCTCCACAAGCGTCTCGTAGCTGAAGAACGCACGTACGGGCGCGCTTCCGATTTCCTCGACGTAGTAGTTGGTGAATGTGAAGGGGAAGGGGGCTAGGTTCAGGTCTTCTTCGCCGAACTTTTCCTGGAGCGTAGCGCGCACAGCCTCGACCGATGGTGTGTCCTTCGCGAGGATTCCCACGATAATCTTGACCTTGGCCGGTGTACGGAGTTCGCCCATGTTCGGGTAATTTAGTAATTTTTGCACATGCGTTTATATCTGATAGCCCTCTTTCTTCTCTCGTCTATGGTTTGTGCTGAGGCTCCGCTTGTTGTGCCTGCGATTCTCGATTCTATCCCGCACGAAACATCCCATTTTACGCAGGGACTGTTCTTTGATGGCAAGGAACTGATTGAAACTACGGGGCAGCATGGAGAATCCGGCCTGTACCGCCGCACGCTCGACGGCAAGATTCTTGATTCTGTAAGGCTTGCTCCGCGCTATTTCGGCGAAGGCTCGATTGCCGTAGGCGGAGACATCTTCTACCTCACGTGGAAATCCAAGAAGGCGTTTATCTACAGCAGAAAGCCGTTCAAGTACAAGAGCGAATTCTACATTCCTACCGAGGGCTGGGGACTTACCTACTGGCGTAATGCCCTCCTGATGAGTAATGGCAGCGATGAACTCCTGCAGATTGCTCTTGGTGGATTTAACGTGGTTGGTTCAATCCGCGTGACCGATGGCGGCAAGCCGGTAAAGAACCTAAACGAACTTGAAATTGTCGGTAATACTTTGTATGCAAATATATGGCAATCTGGCAAGATTGCCGTTATAGACCTGCCAAGTGGCAAGGTCATCAAGTATCTGGACCTGAACTGGAAAGTGAAGGAAGTGTACCGCAAACACCCGAATATCGATGTGCTGAACGGCATTGCCTATGACGGCAAGTACCTGTGGGTTACGGGCAAGAACTGGCCGCAGATTTACAAGATTGCGGTGCCGTAACTCCCTACTTTATGGAAGAGGCCGCCTCGTAAACAAGGACGTTGCTGTAGGTAATCGCGAGGGATAGGCGGGGCTTCTTTGTATTGAAGTCAAGAAGCCCGTAATGTGCGTCCAGCGAGACCCTGTGGTTGTTTACCCTGAAGCTCATGTATGCGCCCACGCCGACCTCGACATTGCCGAAATCTTCCTGATCGCCGACCGCACCCCAGTTGAGCCAGAAGTTGCGGCAAATGTACTGCTCGAATCCGATGCGCAGGAAGTCGCCAATGGGAATTTGTTCGATGAATGACAACCCTCCGCTGAATAGTTGTGTCCATGCGGCTAGGAATGAATCTAGTTCAATAAGGTCGACGTCGTCATCGTCGTCATAATCGTATGAATAGTAGTCTCCACCGTCACCGCCATCGTCTTCGAAGCAAACCCCAGTGGCGCAGATGGCCCCGACCGTAATGCCGAGCCAGATGGCGGAAACCCAGCTGCGCCATCCGAAGTACTTGTCTGCGTAACCGAAGGTCACGTAGGGTGAGGGGAGGATGCCCCAGCCCGATACAAATCCGCTTCGTGTTGCGGTCGTCGTCTCGAGGGCGATGGGAATGTTCCATTCGTCACCGGAGAGGCTGAAGTTGATTTTCTCGGCACGGGCGGTAAGCACGCGTACCTTCTCGTCGTTTTGCCCCTGTTCTGCCGTTTCCATGAACCCAGACGCTGAAGGCGGGTGCATGGTGCATCCGCTGAGAGCGATAAGGATCGCAAGGATTGTCAGGTAGAAGAATCTCATAACCCTAATATACCGCCACTTTGTTCAAAGCGTATAACCGCATTTTGAAAAAACGACGAAATGCGGGTATACGCAGATGGAATGCATTGCTCTAAATTGGAATAGGAAGATCCCCGCCTTCGCGGGGATGACATCTGTGAGCCGTAGGCGACTCGTATTAACGAGTCGTCGAAGGCGAGAGCGAGTGAGAAACCGGAGGTTCTATACACGAAACGTCGAACGAGCGGTCTCTTAGTGCACTCCGTTGCCGTCGGCTACGTCGCAGGTCACGGGCCTGCCGTTCACTTCAAGCGCGAGAGCGTCGCAGAACACCGCGCCACCCTTCACGGAGAGCGCAATCTTCTCGAAGTCCTTCACCTTCAGTTCACGCGGTTCGCTGGGAGCGACACCCTTGAAGAGGGCGCGGTCACCGGGCTTGGCGTCTTCAGGAACAGAAACGAGGCGGCAAGTGTGGGCCTCGTTGTCGAGGTCGCCCGCAAAGAGCATACCCTGGCTCATGATACCGCGGAGAGCGCTGGGCTTGAGGTTCGCGAACAGGAGAATCTTCCTGTCCTTCAGTTCCTCGGCCTTGTAGCTGTTCTTGAGGCCGCTGCAGATGGTGCGGAGTTCGCCTTCGCCGGCATCAACCTTGAGCACGTAGAGACTCGTGGCGTCCGGATGGTCGGCCACTTCCTTGATCTGGGCCACGCGCATGTCCATGGCGGCAGGCACGTCGGCTGCCATCAGGGGCTTGTTCTGCTTGGGCTTCGGCTGAGCTTCCTGCTTCTTGACTTCTTCTTCAATACGCGGGAAGAGCGGCTTGCCTTCGCCGAACGTTTCGCCACCCTTGAGGATTCCCCAGGCGAGGTCGTCGGCGCTCTGGAACTTGCAGCCGATCATGGCGAGGCCTTCTTCCGCCTTGGCAGGAATCACCGGCCACAGCAGGCAAAGCGAGAGGCGCACGGCTTCGGCAGACACGTAGAGCACGGTCGCGAGTTCGTCCTTGAGGGCCGGGTCCTTCGCGAGCTTCCACGGAGCCTTGACTTCGAGGTAGCGGTTGATGCTACGCACGAGCTGCATAATGGTCTCGATGGACTGCGAGAGGCGGGCCTGCGGCAGGCCTTCCTTGATTTCAGCAATTACCTTGTTCGCAAGGTCGATGACTTCCTTCTCGGCGTCACCGATGGAGGTCGCTGCGGGGAGCTTGCCTTCGAAGTTGTTGAGCACCAGGCGGTGCACGCGGTTCAGCACGTTACCGAGGTCGTTCGCGAGGTCGCTGTTGATGCGGCGTACGAATCCGTCGTGCGTGAAGTTCGCGTCTTGACCGACGACCATTTCGCGGGCGAGAAAATAGCGGAACGCGTCGATGCCGTATTTTTCCATATAGTCCATCGGGTTCACCACGTTGCCTGCGGACTTGCTCATCTTTTCGCCGCCGTTCACGAGCCACCAGCCGTGGGCGAGAATGTGCTGCGGGAGCGGGATGTCGAGGGCCATGAGCATGGTCGGCCAGTACACGCTATGCGTGGTGAGAATGTCCTTGCCGATGAGGTGGTAAGTGGCAGGCCAAATCGGCGTGCCGTCGGCATAAGTCTTGTGGAAGGCGGTGGAGGCGCTCACGTAGTTGAGCAGGGCGTCGAACCACACGTAGGTCACGTAGTCGGTGTCGAACGGCAGCGGGATGCCCCAGCTGAGGCGTGCCTTCGGACGGCTGATGCACAGGTCGTTCAGCGGCTGGCGCAGGAATCCGCGGATTTCGTTCCAGCGGTAGTCCGGCACAATCCAGTCCTTGTGGCTTTCCAAGAAGTCAATCAGCTTCTGCTGGTAAGAACCCATCTTGAAGAAGTAGTTCTTTTCCTTGAGCCATTCTACCGGGCGGTGGCTGATGGGGTCGCACTTGTTCTCGTCGAGTTCGTCTTCGCCAAAAAAGCGTTCTTCGCCCACGGAGTACCAGCCCTCGTATTCCTTCGAGTAGATTTCACCCTTGTCCCAGAGCTTCTGCAGGCATTCCTGCACAAAGGCCTTGTGTTCCGGCATCGTGGTGCGGATAAAGAAGTCGTTACTGATACCCATCTTCTTCCACAGGTCTTCGAAGCGATGGTAGTATTCGTCCACGTGTTCCTGCGGGGTCACTCCGCGCTTTTCGGCGGCGCGCTGAACCTTCTGGCCGTGTTCGTCGGTGCCGGTCAAGAAGAACGTCTGGTAGCCCAGAATCTTGTGGAAGCGGGTAAGGATGTCCGCGAGGACGGTGGTGTAGGAGTGCCCGATATGCGGGGCGTCGTTAACGTAATAAATCGGCGTTGTAACGTAAAAATTTTTCATGTCCGCAAATTTAGTAAAAGTGTGCAAGGCGAGCAATGCGCGAAAGCTTGCTTTCGCATATTTGAGCCGTAGCCACGGACGCCGAAGGCGTCAAAAGGCGAGCGCCGCGGCAAAGCGTTTACGCTTTGACATGGCCGAGCCGTACAAAATGTGTGCAAGTTGAGTGCCGCAGGTAATGTTTACATTACCTATGGCCGAAACGCAGCCACATGGCGTCGTAGATGCCAAATGCGCTCCGAAGGGGCGCCAAAAGTGAGCGAGTTCTTTGCTCTCTCTTTGGGAAAAATGTACATTGTTTCGTATGAAAAGCTTATTAATGCTGTTTTTTGCGTCGCTGCTTGCGATGACGACTTTTGTTGCCTGTGGAGATTCGTCTTCTGCAGAATCTGATCCGTCGACCGAGACAAAAGATGCCAAAGATACTTTTGTCGACTCCCGTGATGGTCAAACCTACAAGATTGTGACGATCGGTACGCAGACATGGATGGCGGAAAACCTCAATTTCAAAGTGGATTCTAGTTTCTGCTATCAAGATGAAGAAAAAAACTGCGACAAGTACGGTCGCTTGTATACTTGGGCTGCGGCTGTTGGAAAGCCTGAGGACGAATGTGGTCGTGCCCGTGAATGCAATTTGCCTCCAGGACATGTTCAGGGGGCGTGCCCGAGCGGTTGGCACTTGCCTAGCAAGGTTGAATGGGAAACTTTGTTTGATGCCGTCGGTGGCGAGTACACGGCTGCCAAGGTGCTCAAGTCTACATCTGGCTGGAAGGATAATGGCAACGGAACGGACGATGTAGGTTTTTCTGCGTTGCCTGATGGTGAGGGATATTCCGCGGATTTCTGGAGTGCTACGGAGGATATTGGTGAAGAAATCCGCGCCTACGAAGTGACCCTGCACAGCGAGCACGACGACGCGTCATTAGGTGGCGATGCAAAGGATATCTTGGCTAGTGTCCGTTGCCTCAAGAGCGAAGTATCTTCGCCAAGCGATGTAGTATTGGCATCGCCGTGTAAAACGGATCAGGAGGATACATGTGTATATGGAGAGTTGACTGATTTCGATGGGCAAACCTACAAGACAGTGACCATTGGTACGCAGACATGGATGGCCGAAAACCTAAACTACGATGCGGACGGTAGCTATTGCTATAATGACGATACAACAAATTGTTCCAAATACGGTCGCCTTTACACATGGATGACTGCTATTGGATACGTTTCTGATTCTAGTTCTAGTCGTATATACAATCTGCCATCGGGACTTGTTCAGGGGGTATGCCCGAGTGGTTGGCACTTGCCTAGCAAGGCTGAATGGGAAACTTTGTTTGCCGCGGTCGGGGGGGCGTTGACAGCTGGTGAGGTGCTCAAGTCTATGTCCGGTTGGGATAGTCGCGGCAAAGGTACGGATATTTTTGGTTTTTCAGCGCTCCCTGCTGGTTACAAAAAAGTTTATGACGGCTTTTTTGGCCGCAATGGCGAGTCAGAATACGATGGCAGTTGTGCCTATTTCTGGAGTGTTACGGAGAACCTTAACGATTACGCCGCTCAGTATGCCTACGGCGCGTGCCTAAGTTATGGCAATGGGGATGCTTATCTGTATTACGATAACAAGGGAGATGCTTTTTCTGTTCGTTGTCTAAAGGATGATGAAAAAACGACAGTTGCAAATCCACTTCGCGACGTAGCATTGGCATCGCCGTGTAAAACAGATCAGGTGGATACATGTGTATATGGGGAGTTGACCGACTCTCGTGATAGTCAGACGTACAAAACTGTATCTATCGGTACGCAGACGTGGATGGCGGAAAACCTTAATTACGAAATGGATGATAGCTACTGCTTCAATGATGATACAATAAATTGTGCCAAGTATGGACGGCTTTATGGGGCGGATGCTGCAATGGCAACGGTATGTCCGAGTGGTTGGCACTTGCCTGATTGGGTAGAATGGGAAATTTTGATTGCCGCCGTTGGAAGAATTTCAAAGACTGCAGGCGGAATGCTGAAATCGCAGACGGGTTGGGACTTTGATCGCAACGGCACAGATGCCTTCGGTTTTTCTGCAATCCCTGCTGGCAGAAGGAGTTTGGGGTACAAGAATTCTGAGTCTTCCGCATTTTTCTGGAGTTCCGAAAAGAACTGTATCATGCTAAAGTACGAATTGAGTTCAGTCATCTATAGATATGAGGTCTGGGTCCCGTACGAAAAGTCCAGTGGAGCCGCATATTCAGTCCGCTGTATCCAGGACTAGTTGAAATATTGTTAGGTAAACTTTTTTGACAGGAGAAATTTGTATGTCTTTCATGGATTTGGCCAAGAACCGTTATAGCTGCCGAGCATTCACTGCCCAGGCCGTAGAACTCGAAAAACTCGCCCAGGTGCTCGAGGCGGGCCGCATTTCCCCAACGGCGGTCAACGCACAGCCCGTGACCGTGAAGGTCATCAAGTCCCCCGAGGCGCTCGAAAAGATTCGCGGCATTACCCGCATGGCCTACAACGCCCCCGTCGTTTTGATGGTTTGCTACGACGAACCCAACTGCTACACCGCCGAAAAGTACAACGACAACTTCAATAGCGGCGTGATGGATGCGAGCATCGTTACCACCTCGATGATGATGCAGGCGACCGACCTCGGGCTTGCTACCCTTTGGGCCCGCGGATTTAACGCATCGTACATCGAGAGCGCGTTTAACTTTCCGGACAACTTAAAGTTGGCCTGCCTCCTGGATATCGGCTACGCCGACCCCGAGAACGGCGGCCCTTCGCCCAGGCACCCCGTGCGCAAGAGCATGGAAGAATTCGCTTCCGAAGTTTAAAATGGGAAGATTTATTCTACCTTGATTTGGTAGTCTTCGCTGGCAACAGAACCGATGTAGAGCTGGATGACTTTCTGGGCGTGCTCGCGCGCCCTGCGTTTCAGTTCGTCGTTGTTTTCTTCTTCGTACTTCTTCTGTTCGACGATAAAGAACTGCTTGAAGTCCTCGAACCGGATGTCGTTGAACCAGCCTTTCTTTTCCCACAAAACCTGGATGCTCTTGAAGTCAATGCTGTGGCTTAGAATCTTGGGCTCGGGGAGGATGATGAGGATGGTTTTAGTGATGGGATCGATGCTTGTCTTGATTTCCTTCAGGTCGTAACCCAGCTTGACGTCGCCCTGGTAAATCAGCATGAACTCCTTGATGGACTTGTTGATTCGCCAATCGGGCATGTATTCCAGGAGTTTTTTGGCGTCCTGGTAGTTCGCGTTCTTGCGGTAGTGGTGGTGCAGGGTGGCGAGTTCCGAAATCTCGCTTATTCGCTGCTCCACGAACGCGCTCGTGATGCTTGGGCCCGTGGGTTCGGCGGGTTCCATTTTTTTCATGACGAAAACCGTCGCGGCAACCGTCGCGCACACGAGAAGGAGGAGGGATACCAGCTTTAGCGTCAACTTCATACTATAAATCTACTGCAAAAAAAAGAAAAGAGTACTAGCAATAGTAAGAAATTGTTCCAAAGAAATCTTTCCATTTATTGACCACTTCTTCGTTCCTAGCTTCGATAATCCGAAGAATATTATGAAGAATTTGCGGATTGATGCGAGAATTGTTATGGGCTAGCAGGCATTTGCCTGCTTTTGTAATCCAGATCTTTGTGGCGTTTGCACTGGGCGCTCCTTCAGACACGTGGACGTGGATTGGCTCCAACGGATCGTTTTCGTTGGACCAAAAATAAACCCAGAAAGAACCTATTTTAAAGATTTGCGGCATTGCTAAACCCACCTTTCTGAGAAAATTCCATTATCAGATGAGCTGTCGACTCAATCACCTTTCTGTAGCGATCGAGTTCCTCATCTGAAAAACCGAATATATCTTCCCATGTGTAGGAGGGTAAATAGCATGTCGCTCGATGGAAGCCATCTTTTGCATCGGGCTTTTCGATGTACACCTTGACGCGCCCGTCATTGCCCATTTCGGAATGGACAATTTCAGCGTTGTCGTCTAATGTCATGAAAGGGTACATCATATTGCTAAATGGCAATATAACTTTTTCCTGCCTAGTCTGGCTAGTATTCATTTTTCGCTCCTTCCGCCTACATGCTGGAAAAGACGGGGGTATGATGTTATTGTTTAATCAAATGCTAGTGTACATTTGTGTACTTAATATATGTTATTGAATAGCGATTGTCAAGTTAAAAAATGAATTTTTACAAATTTCCATATTGGAATAGTCCTTTGGACTCTTTTTATGTTTGAGGAATATATATTATAACGAATAGAGTCTTTGGAGAATTTATGCATTTTAATTTGTTTTTTGCTTTAGGTGTAGCGATGATTTTTGCGGCTTGTTCGCAATCGGTTTCTCCTCCTTCAGATGACGAGGAAACTTCTACTGTAAGTAGCTCTAGTAAAAAAGGGAAAAGTTCTAGTAGCAAGGAGAACGAGAAACATTCATCTAGTAGCGCAGACAAACAGACTAATAGTAGTTCTAGCGAAAAGGTTGATAGCGACAAATCAAGTAGTTCTTCTGTGGATGAGTTAGATGATGATTGTGTTGGCGATACTGGTGAACCTTGGGACGGGACCACGGCTAAGGATTTTGCGTGCGGTGCGGGAACTAAGTTGAGTCCGTACGTTATTTTGACTGCAGAGCAGCTTGCGCACCTTTCTTTCGTGGTGAATGCAGGTGATAAGGATTATAGTGGTAAGTATTTTAAGCTTGGGGCTGACATCAAGCTGAACAAGGGTGATGTTATTGATGAAAATGGTGCTTTGGTTGGGGACTCTACAAAACTCCACAAATGGACTCCTATTGGAAATTCAAGTGTTACCTTTGATGGCAATTTTGATGGTGCAGGACATACGATAAGCGGGATGTTTATCAATACCACCAGTACGCATAATGGTTTGTTTGGGCATAGTAGTGGAACGGTGCAGAATTTGACGGTAGAAAATTCTTGGGTGTATGGTGGTAAAAATACTGGAGCTGTTGTTGGATATAATATTGGAACTGTAGAGAAGGTGACAAACTATGCTAGTGTGTCTGGACAGGAAGAATGTGTTGGTGGTGTTATAGGAAATTCGTATCAAAGGGATTATTCGTCAAATTCAGTTGTAAATAATGTGGCAAATAAGGGGATTGTTAGCGGAGGTCCCAAAGTTGGTGGTATTGTAGGATGCGCTGCTAGCGTTTCTTTAGATGGTGCTGAAAACTTTTCCCCTATTGATGGTTATGGCTTTGTTGGCGGCGTAGTTGGAATTATTGGAACCTCTTCACGAAATGATTTCAAAAAATTAAAAAATAGTGGAAAAATTACAGGAAAACACTTTGTTGGTGGCGTTTCTGGAATTTGTGGAGGCATTGCTTCTTATAATAAAGAATCTAGTTCTTATTCGTGCTTAAATGCCTATAAGTGTGGTTCTTTCTCAAATGCTTATAATCATGGACCTGTCATAGGGGAAAAATATGTTGGAGGGGTTTCTGGAGTAGTGTGCTCAGGAGATGTTTCCTCTTTTGGTAATGTTGCTGATATTGAAGGGAAATATGGTACAGCAGGCATTGTGGGGTCTGCAGTATATGTAACATCAAAATATTTGTACAATGTTGGTGATGTTAATGGCGAAGAATATGTTGGTGGTATCTTCTCCTATAATAAGGAAGGCGTTACAAGTTCGGCCTATTCTACAGGCAAAGTCGATGGCGATTCGCTTGTCGGCTTGATGATTGGCTACAACTACAATACCACGATGGCAGACTACTACTATCTGGAACAAGGCGATCAAGAACCCTTCGGCCTCAATAACGGTGGGGGAGTCGCAACGCCTAAAACAGGTGACGAAATGAAATCCGAGGATTTTGCTGAACTTCTTGGCGAAGCTTTTACCTACGATTCTGGTCTTAATGGCGGCTTTCCTGTGCTTGTTTGGGAGAACGAATAGCGCCCAGCCTCTTAAATTTTTATATTTGTCCTTGTTAAATTTTAACAAGGACATTTTTATGCGTGATCAGTTCGAAAGCCCGCTTATCAAGCGTTACGCCAGCAAGGAAATGAGTTTCATCTTCAGCCCGCAGTACAAGTTCCAGACTTGGCGGAGGCTGTGGATTTACCTCGCCGAATCCGAAATGGAACTCGGCCTCCCGATTATGCAGGAGCAGGTGGACGAACTGAAGGCCCACGAGAAGGATATCAACTTCGAAGTCGCCGAAGAAGAAGAAAAGCGCCGCCGTCACGATGTGATGAGTCACGTTTACGCTTACGGCGTCCAGTGCCCGAAGGCGAAGGGCATCATCCACCTGGGTGCAACGTCTGCATTCGTGGGCGACAACACCGACCTTATCCAGATGCAACAGGCCATGATTCTCGTGCGCAAGCGCCTTTGCCGCGTGATGGACAAGCTTTCCAAGTTTGCGATGGAATACAAGGACATGGCCCAGCTCGGTGCGACGCATTTCCAGGCTGCCCAGCTTACGACCGTGGGCAAGCGCGCTTGCCTCTGGCTCCAGGACATGCTCATCGACCTCGAAGAATTGAACTTCCTCATCGAAGTGCTTCCGTTCCGCGGCGTGAAGGGCACGACCGGTACGCAGGCCAGCTTCATGGACCTGTTCAACGGCGATGAAGAAAAGATTATGGAACTGGACCGCCGCGTGACCGCCAAGGCGGGCTTCAAGCGCGTGCTCACCATCACCGGCCAGACCTACACCCGCAAGTGGGACAACCGTGTGAACCAGGTTTTGAGCTCCATCGCTCAAAGTTTGCACAAGTTCGCCACCGACATGCGCCTCATGCAGGGCGTCAAAGAAGTGGAAGAACCGTTTGAAAAGACTCAGATCGGCTCCAGCGCCATGGCTTACAAGCGTAACCCGATGCGCAGCGAACGCATTTGCTCCCTCGCTCGTTTCGTGATGGCCCTGGTGAACAGCACCGCCTTTACGCAGGCGACGCAGTGGTTCGAACGTACGCTTGATGACAGTGCGAACAAGCGTCTCGCCATTCCTGAAGCGTTCCTCGCCATGGATGCCATGCTCATCATCGCCGAAAACGTTACCAACGGCCTTGTCGTTTATCCGAAGGTTATCGAAAAGCGCATCATGGCCGAACTCCCGTTCATGGCTACCGAAAACATCATCATGGAAGGCGTGAAGAATGGCGGCGACCGTCAGGAACTCCACGAAGAAATCCGCGTGATGTCCATGGAAGCGGGTAAGGTCGTGAAGGAACAGGGCAAGGACAACGACTTGCTCGAACGCGTGCTGAAGAACGAAAAGTTCCAGAAGCTCGGCATCACCGAAGAAAAGCTCAAGGAAATCCTCGACCTCCGCAAGTTCGTGGGCCGCGCACCTGGTCAGGTCGTGAAGTTTGTGACCGAAGAAGTCCGCCCGGCCATCGAAAAGGTTCCCGACTGGAGCAACATCGACGCTGGTGAACTCAAGGTTTAGTCCAAAATAAGCAATTTTGTACAAAAAAACGAGCCTATTACGGCTCGTTTTTGCATTGTTGTTGAATTTTACGGCTTGAACGGCGGGATGTAATCATCACCCTCATTGCCGTGGTTTGGACACTCCATCTTGTACTCCTTTTGTTTTTCTAAAAATATAGGTAGTTTTAGGGGCGCTTAGGGAGAAAATTATTGAGGCGTGATTAGCCTCACATTTTGAGGCGTTTTGGGCCCGGATATGCCTTTCTGGGCGTTTTTATTTGCCGGTTTGTTCCGAAATCCAGTCAAAACGGTGTGACAGCCACTCCTTGAGGTGGTCCACCGCGTCGTCGTAGCTGTCGAAAGACCTGTTGAACAGGGAACTGTCCTGCTTGTCCAGAATTTTCCACTGCTCGAAATTGTGTAATGCCGCGGCCTTCAGACGGGTGCGGTTTTGTTCCACGGAGTCTATTATGGCGTAGAATTTGGCGCGGTTTTCTTTCCAGTATTTGTCGATTTGGTTGGAAAATTCCTTGTCGGTGAACAGGAACTTGTTCCAGTACGAATCCTTGGTGAGCCATCCTTCGGGATCGGAGGCTTCCGGAGTGGTATGCCCGCCCATGGAAAGGTCGAAATCCCACACGGGGCCCATCTTTATCGGGGTGTTGACGGTCCATGTGAAGTAGACGCTCGAGAAGAATGTAGCGTCGGGGTTCTTGAGCGCTTCCTGAATCCAGAAATGCCTGATGTAGGCGTCCAGGTCAATCCATTCGGCGATGTCTGTCGTGGAATCGATGTCCTTGAGGGCTTCTTCGAACTCAATAATGTGGGCAAGCAATGTCCGCCGCTGTTTCCGCGTGGCGTTTTTGGGGTAATGGATGCGGAAGGGTACGCCATATTCTGAGATGACCACTTGCTCTCCGGCGCGGTACTTGAAGTCGACTTCGACGATGTACGACAATGTGTCTTTGGGGAGCTTGACGCGGTTCTTGCCTTCCTTGATTTTTTCACAGAGAAGGTAGAGGCCGAGGTACTGGCCGTTCAGGTAAAGTTCGACGAAATCGCATCTTGGCGTGTAGGTGGCCCCGAGATTGGCCGAGAGCCTGTAGGCGATGTAGTTCTTGATGAGCGTTTTGTCGGAATAGTTGGGAATCAGTACCCAGTCCTTGTTTTCGGGCATGCCCAGCAGGGGAGCCTTTTTCTCGAATTCAATCTTGTAGCTTTTCTTGGGGATGCCGTCCCATGAGGTGTTGCCACGCCCGCGGATGGTTATCGGACGCTCGTCGACGATGGAGGTGTCTTCGCCATAGAGGCGCATGGTGGCATGCAAATCCGTTTCGCGGTCCAGGACGTTGAGGTGCTTATCCGTTTCGATGAGCAGTCGCGGGACGCCGTAGTACTTGGTATCGGAAATGCTTTCGATGAGCGGGGTATCGTCATGGGGGTATTTTTGAACGGATATATCGGAAGAACATCCGGTATAGACCCCTACTAGTGATAAAATAATGACGAAAAGCAATCCCACATTTGATAATATAAATAAAACATTCGTAAAAAAGCGTGAGAATGTCATCAGTTCGACAAAAACACCGGTGAGCAACGCGAACGTAAAGGTGTTTTTGCGCTTGCGCAACGCGCAAGCCCGCAGGGCAAAATGGAGCAAAGCGAGATTTTGCAATCTGGTTACCCCGGGTCCGTCAGGACCCTATAAAAAGCAAGTCATAGATAACCGCAAAAGCAAAAAAGTTTCTATATTTGCCTGTACTCGGGGTGTAGCTCAGCCTGGTAGAGCGTCTGCTTTGGGAGCAGAATGTCATCAGTTCGAATCTGGTTACCCCGATACACAAAAGCCTCCCTATGGGAGGCTTTTTGTGTATCTCAAGGTAACCAGATCGAACTGTGAAATCAGTTCGACAAAAACACTGGTGAGCAACGCGAACGTAAAGGTGTTTTTGCGCTTGCGCTGCGCGCAAGCCCGCAGGGCAAAATGGAGCAAAGCGACATTTTGCAATCTGGTTACCCCGATACAAATGCGCACCCTTTGAGGGGGTCGCGTTTTGTATCGTGCTAACGCCAGATCGAACTGTGAAATCAGTTTTCCCCCTCTCAAAAAAATACATCCCATCTTCAAATTAATTTGTATATTAAACGCATGATGAGAACATTTATTGGAAAAATGCTTGCTGGAATCTTTGCCTGTTTTTGGGGCAACAAGAAACGCTTTCTGTGCAGCGTGTTTGCTGGTTTTTGGGCCGTTCAGCATATTGCATGCGCCTATGGCGTAGACGATGACGTGCCCGAAGTCGATAAATCGTTAATGTGCGGCCCGATTTTCGATGTGGGCAAGATGTCTGGGCAGGACTACGATGCATGCGAACAGGCCATTGCAGATGAGATAAAGATGCTGGCAGACTGTAATGATAAATGTGCAGACTCGACGCTTCTGAACAAGGGCGTGTTCTATGGTAGTTTCTTTGAGTCGGAACAGCTCTATTGCAAAACGCCGACACAGCCATCGGCTTATGAGGGGTGTGCTGAAAATTCTGTGAACGGGACTTTCAATACGGTTTCGGAGCAAATTTTGAATTGCCCGATGACGAATCTCAAGGCTGAAGGCAGCTTGTCCGGTTACAAGTGTGGGAACGGAGAAATTGTCTCTGTTGAAGAAGGCGAACGTCGTTCGGAACAGGCCAAGCAACAATTGGCCCAGTAGGGCTGTTTATACCAATTTCCTATCCGCGATCCACTTGCGGACGGCTTCCTCGGCGCGTGCGGCGAGAATTTCCTTCTTGTTCTTCTTCTTGAGACCCTCGTGGTTGGGGAGAAGCCCGAAGTTGAAGTTCATCGGCTGGAAGTCCTCGTTCTCTTCCACGAGGCGGTTCATGAGCGATGCGATGCAGCTCTCGTTCGGGAGCGGGTCGGCATACCCGTGCAGAATCGTCTGTGCCATGTTCCAGGCGGCGTACCAGCCGGTCGCGACGGCTTCGGTGTAGCCTTCGCTGCCTGTAATCTGGCCTGCGAACCATGTGGGCGGAATGCCCTTGGCGCATTCGAGGTCCGGGCGCAATCTTAAAGTGGCGTCCAGGAACTTGGGCGATTCGATGAAGGTATTGCGGTGCATGCAGCCGAGGCGGGCGAACTTTGCGTTGCGCAGTGCCGGAACCATCGTGAAAATCTCTTTTTGTGTGCCCCACTTGAGGCGCGTCTGGAACCCGACCATGTTGAACAAAGTCTTTTGCTTGTTCTCGGCGCGGAGCTGGATGACCGCGTACCAGAGTTTTCCGTTATTGCCGAGCCCGAGGCCGATGGGGCGCATCGGGCCGTGGCGGAGCGTCTCGTAACCGCGGCGGGCCATTTCTTCGACGGGGAGGCACCCCTCGAACAGTTCGTTCTTCTCGAAGGGACGCGGCTCGACGGCTTCGGCCTCGCAGAGCTTGCGTACGAATTCGGTGTAGGTTTCCTTGTCCAGCGGGCAGTTGATAAAGTCGGCCGTCTCGCCTTTTTCCCAGCGGTTGCGGTAGAAGGCGTGGTCGAAGTCGATGCTGTCGGTCTCTACCACAGGGGCGATGGCGTCGAAGAAATGGAGGCGCTCGCTGCCCAGGCGCTTGAAGATATCGTCGGCGAGCGCGTCGCTGGCCAGCGGCCCCGCCGCGACGAGCGTGGGGCAGTCCCCTTCGAGGCTTACGACTTCTTCGCGGTGCAGCGTGATGTTCGGGGATTCCGCGATTTTGCGCTCGACGGATTCGCTGAAGATGTCGCGGTTCACCGTCAGGGAATCGCCTGCGGGCACGGCCGCTTCGCGAGCGGAATCCAGCAAAAAGCTCCCGAGCATCGTGAGTTCCTGCTTCAAGAGCCCATGCGCGCTCGTGATTCCCAAAGCCTTGAAACTGTTGGAGCAGACGAGCTGAGCCAGGTGCCCGTCCTTGTGGGCGGGAGTCTGCCTTACCGGGCGCATCTCGTACAGGTCTACCTTGAAACCGCGGCTTGCCAGTTGCAGAGCCGCTTCGCAACCCGCGAGACCACCGCCGATTACGCGAACTTTCTGAGTTGTGAGGTCGCTCATTTACCTCGTACCTAATTCGTCACCACTTTGCGGTAGCTTTTCGCGTTCCCTATCCAGAGCTTCACGAGAAGTTCCTCGAGCGATGCTGTCGAAACGCAGTCGGGGTCGGCGTCCTGGATCTCGTCGGAAATCAGGTTTGCCTGGGTCAGGTTCAGCATGCCGTAGTACATGGCTTCCATCAGCTGCGACGCGAACTTGGGCGAAATGTTCGCCACGTAGTCCATGTCGTTGAGCGGCGGGAGCTGGTTCTTGTCGGGGCTGAACTGGTCGAGGTTGTCCATGGTCCAGAGATCTGCCGCCTTGCCCATGTCGGGGGAGGGAGCAATCTTCAGGAGCTTTTCCTGGTACGCCTTCCACTCGGCATCGGTAGTCTTACCGGCTTTGCGGACAGCCTTCAGGAAGGACAGGACCGCATAATAGAGGTCCTTTTCCCGCTGATTGATTTCCCTTTGAGACGTGGGTGCCATAGATTACCTTAGTGGCGGAAGTGCCTCATGCCGGTGAATACCATGGCGATGCCGAATTCGTCGCACTTTTCGATGGAGAGGTCGTCCTTCTTGGAACCACCCGGCTGTACGATGTAGCGCACGCCGGCGTCGTGGGCGGCTTCCACGTTGTCCGGGAACGGGAAGAAGGCGTCGGAGCCCATCACGACTTCGCCGAAGACCTTCTTTTCGAGGGACTTGAGGCCGGCTTCGTCAATGAGCTTGCCCGATTCGTCGAAGAACGCCTTGGCTTCTTCCATGCGAGCAACGTTGTCGCGTACGCGCGGCTGGCAGAGGCGGAGGTTACTGTCAATGCGGTTGGGCTGGCCGGGGCCGAGACCCATCACCTGGAAGTAGCCGGGCTTGTATTCGTAGCCCATCACGATGGCGTTAGACTTGGTGTGCTTGGTCACGAGCCAGGTAAAGCGGGCGAGGTCTTCCTTGTTCTTCGGGAACTGGGCCTTCGTGACGCATTCAAACTTTTCGTAGGTGTCCACGTCGCGGTCTTGCACCAGCATGCCGCCAATCACGTGCTTGTACACCTTGCAGCGGGTGGCCTTCTTGATTTCGCCGACTTCGAGGAGGCGGATATCCTTGGACTTGTTCTTGAGGAATTCGAGAGCGTCGTCGTCGAATGCCGGAGCGAGGAGGATTTCCACGAACTTGCCCTTGAGGAATTCGGCTGTGTTGAGGTCGACCTTGCGGGTCACGGCAATCACGGAACCGAACGCCGACACCGGGTCACCTGCCCAGGCTGCTTCCATGGCTTCGCGCAGCGTTTCGCCGGTAGCGAGTCCGCAGGGGTTCATGTGCTTGACGATAACGACTGCATTGCCATCGCTGAATTCGCGGGCCATCTCGAGGGCTGCATCGGCGTCGACGATGTTGTTGTACGAAAGTTCCTTGCCCCAGAGCTGCTTTGCGGTGGCGAGGCTTGCCTCGGTGCAGGTCGGGTCGCGGTAGAACACGGCGGACTGGTGGGAATTTTCACCGTAGCGCATCGGCACGGGGTCAACAAATTTCAAAACGAGTTCTTCGGACATAAGTTTTCCTTTGTGGATTTTACCGTTAAAAATATAGAAATTTAGAGACCCTAAGTGTTCCCTGGAATGGTAGGGGCGACAGGGAGTCACGGATTTAATATATTTGGGAAAAAAGGAGGAAAAGGATGTATTTTCCTAAATTTGCACGTCTCTTGACTTTATGTGCCGCTTTTCCCTTGACTTTCGCTGCCTGTGGCGATTCCAACTTGGCAAGTGCAGACCCTGAAGTGAATGAGGAATCTTCTGCTTCAATTTCAAGTTCGTCTGCCGTGGGTGAATCTTCGAGTTCCAATTTATCTTCTGGCGCAAACGCCTCGAGTCCCAGTTCGTCGGCCGGAACGTCGTCGCAGTCCGTGGACCAGTCTTCGTCCAGCGTTGTCGCCTTGAAGGAATCCTTTACCGACGCGCGTGACGGCAAGACCTACAAGCTTACGTATATCGGAACGCAGATATGGATGGCCGAAGACTTGAATTATGGCGACAGCAGCCTTTATGTTTATGCGGATGCCATGAAGGTTTGTCCGGAAGATTTCCATTTGCCGAGTATCGATGAGTTCAGGACGCTGGTAGATTACGCTGGCGGCGAAGATGTTGCTGCAAAAAAGCTTAAGAGCAGCACCGGATGGCCTGTAAGCGATGCGTTCGGTGACTGGAACGGGACCGACGACTTCGGCTTCAACGCCAAGCCGATTTCTCTCGGCAACGGTAAGGGCACGGACGAAAACTTCTGGAGTTCCGACCGCAATTACTCCAATTACGAGACGGAAAACTTCTTCAAGCTTGATCCCTATCCGACTTCCGCGGCGTATCCGGATATTCCCCAGCCGCAACTCGGTGACGGGTATGCGCCCTTCTGCCAGGGAAGGGAGACCTCTTCGCCTACTAGAACCTGTTTCGTTAGCGCGGAGCCCGATACGAGACTTTCTGTGCGTTGCCTGAGCAACAAGCTGATTTGCGGCGGAAAGACCATCGACTACGCCGAGCAGTTTTGCCAGGACGACGTCGCCTACGACCTTTGCCGTGGCCGCCGCTACGACGGGACGAAGTACGTGTGCCGCGACAATAACCTGTACGACCGCTCTACCGATTCCGTATACAAGTTTTCTTGGGTTGTGCTGAATCCCGAAAAGAGTTACGGCGTATATCTGGATACGCGTGACAACCAGTATTACAAGACGATTGAAATTGATGGCGTGACCTGGTTTGCCGAAAACCTGAATTATGAAGTGGAAGGCTCCCTTTGCCACGAATTAAACCCGAAGCATTGCGACTTCTATGGCAGGATGTACTCGCAGAAGATTGCGCTGAATGGTGCAGATTCCATTCCGCAAGACAAGGTGCGGGGAATTTGTCCCGAAGGGACGCATTTGCCGACCTATAAGGAATTCACGTTGCTGCTCGCGGAAAAGTACGACCTTCGTTCTGCCTATGTCGAAGACGACTTCAAGGGCTTTGTCGTCGAGGGCGGCAAAGACGAAGTCGGCTTCAGCCTGATTTATCCCGGCTACTGCGGCGATGAGGAAGATTGCGGGACTGAAAAATCTTGGAACAGGGTGAACCTTGAAACCATGCTGATTGGCTCCAATGCCGTATACGCGGATTTGGACTGGTATAACTCGGGCTTGTTCGAGACCAAGAGTGTTCGTGACTATGACTTCGGTAGTGTCCGCTGCGTTTTAGACGACTAGTTCCTGAAAAGAGTCTGTAAACAAAAAAAGCCCGCTCGTATCGAGCGGGTTATTTTTTAAAACAGGCTTGGCGGAGGATTGTTGTCGTCCAGTCCTGCCAAATTGCGGTCGGCATCGGACATTTGGTTCGGCGTAAAGTTGTCGAGCGGGTCCTCGGGTTCCACAATCAGGTTGTAGTACACGTTGTTCTTGAGTTCGTCTTCGATGTAGAAGAGCGTGCCGCCCATGGCGGAACCGCAACCGGCGCAGGCTCCCTGGTAACGGATTTTGAGGCGGTTGTCTTCGGTGAGGTCGAGGATTTCCACGTCGCCGCCGTCGCCTTGCAGCATGCCGCGGACGGACTGGTGCAGCCAGGCCTCGATCTTTTCGATTTTCTCGTGCTTTGCAAGCGCATTCCATTCGGCGTCCGCCTCGGCGCGGCCTTCGGCAGTCTGCGTGCGGTACTTGATTCTCTCCATCTTCTCGCGCACGAGGATGGCCGTGCCCTTCTTTTCGGGGTACGTCTCGAGAATCCTCTTGATGAGTGTGTTCATCTGCTTGATTTCGGGAGCGTTCTCGGGAATGGCGGGCACGTCGGGCGTGTCGCGGAGTTCGAGCTCGATGCTCTCGGCGGTAATGGCGCAGGCCTCTTCGACTGTTACCATCTGGATTTTCTTGCAGAACGTGTCGGCAAGGGCCGTGAAGATGGGACCGCCGTAGGTGAAGAACCTGGTTTCGAGAATCTTGTCGCACTCGGGATCTATCATCAGGTAGACCTTCAGGCTCGACTCCTTCACGTCTACCAGCGCAAGTCCCTTCTCGTCGGCTTCAATTTGGAAAATGGCCCCGCGGTACTTGGGGGCCTTTGCGACCTCCTGCACCTTCAGGGAAAGATTAGCACACAGTTCTTCGCTCATAACGCGCCCAAATGTAGAATAATTTGGGAATTCCTACTGCACGTCGACGGTCACCTTGTACATCGCCTTGCCCTTATGGCTCACGAGACCGCCTGCGGGAGCGGTGATGACCTTCAGGTTCTTCTTGGTTACGCCCTTCTGCTGCTGCAGAACCTTGAGCAGGTCGTCATTCCTCTTTGCGGCGAGGTCGGCGAGTTCCTTCTTGAAGGCCTTCATGTCGATGTTGGCGGAGTGATCCTTGGCGTAGGCCTTGAAGGCGTCGTCGCTATCCTTGATTTCGGCGATAGCGCGTTCGTCGAGCTCGTTCAGGGTTTCCTTGCCCTGAGACTGCTTGTAGAATTCCGTCTTCAGCTTGTGCTGCTTGTATTCGTTGGCAACCTTCTTGGGGTTGTAGAATTGCGTGAAGACGAGCTTCAGTTTCGGGTCTTTCACGAGGGCTTCCGTCATCTTGGAAGCCTTGGCGTACTGCTCGCTCGTGAACGTGGCGCTCATCGGATCGATAACCACTTCGTCGTTCTTGCCGAGGTCGATGCCGACCATGCCGGCGCCGGTCGAGGCTACGTTACCGACAATCTTGAGCGGGGAGAGCGCGACCTTGATGATGAGGTTCATCACGGTCTTCCAGACAATCTTCAGCACGGAGAATTCCGGATCCTTCATGTTGCCCTGGACCGGCACGTCAAACTGAATCTTATCGTCCTTGTCCTTGAGGATGTACAGGCCGACCTTCATCGGGACCATGTATTCCGGGTCGACGCTGTCGTCCTTGTCGCCCACGTCGATGTTGTAGATGTCGATGGTGTTCTTGCTGTCGAGATTGAAGTCCTTGATCTTGTTCTCGCTCGCGAAGGCCATCGTACCGGCCGAGAGCGGGTAGCCCGTGTAGTGGAGGCTGTAGTTGCTGAAATGCTTGAGCGCGAGGTTCTTGACGCTTATATAGGCGTCCATCGTGCCGATGTCGGAGAGGGCGCCCTTGTACTTGACGGAAACGCTACCGCCATCGGGGAAGGCCGCGGACACGTTCACGGTGCACGGGGTGTCGAAATTGATGTTCGAGCCGTTCACGGTGATGGCGCTGACGGTGTAGTTGAAGGGCTTGGAGATGGTGAGGTCGTTTGCGCTCACCTTGGTGTTGTGCACGTACAGCTTGCCGACCTTGGCAATCATCTTCTTGCCGGCGGGCTTGGCTTCTTCCTTCGGTTCTTCCTTGGGCTCTTCGGCCGGGGCGGCGCTGTCGGCTGCCGGGGCGGATTTCTTCATCAGCGGGGCGAGCAGCACGTCGATGTTTGTCTTGCCGTCCTTGTAGAGGTCGAGGTGCGCGTAGGCGCCGTCGACGATGACGGAGTCGATGAGGAACTTGTTCTGGTTCAGGTTGACCTGGCCGATTCCGACGCCCACGTGGTTCACGCCGATGGTCTTGCCGCTCTTTTCGGTCAGCACGACGTTGTCGACGGAAACGGTTCCGCTCACGTTGCTCGAGAGAATGTCGCCAAGGTTGCCCGCGACGGCGATGTCGGTCGAGACGCTACCGCTAAAGTCCTTGTAGGCGATAAAGTCGTTGAGGTACGGCTTTCCGGCGGCGAGCGCGAAGTCCTTGAGCCCGACGTTCACCTTGAAATCGTTCGTGGCCGCGTTGACGGTCACCTTCACGGCGAGGTCGCCGCCATCGGCGAACTTGAGGTTCACGCCCACGTCGGTCTGCTTGTTGCTCAGGTATACGGCAGGAATCGCCACGCCGAAGTCCTTGATGTGGATCTTGGAGCCGACTTTCTTGTCTTCGTAGATAATGTTGCCGTTCTCGAACACGATGTTCTTGACGGAAATGTTGACGGGGAGGCCTTTCGCGATTTCGGCCGCGTTAACCATGCCGGTGTCGGTTGTGGTAGTGTCTTTCTCCACGGTGGCAGCCGTGTCGGACTTGGCGAGGAAATCCAGGATATCGCTAAAGTTGAACTTGTCGCCGTTCTGCGTCACGTGGACGTAGAGGCCTTTCATGTAGATTTCGCTTACGGCGGCAGTCTTCGTGAAAATTTTGAGCGGGTCCACGTTGATGCGGAATTTCTCGAACGCAACAAAAGGCGTGGTGCCGTCCTGTTCCATGAGGGCGAAGGTGTCGACGTTCACGGTGAACGTGAACGGATTCAGGCTTACGTTCTCGATGGCGACCTTTCTTCCGATGAATTCCTCGGAATGGGCGACGAGGTAATCCTTGACGAATCCCGGGGCGAACTTGAGCGCCGCGAAGATGAGTACGACAAGGGCGACAATGACGATGGCGATAATCTTGATAGCTTTCTTCATGCCTGAAAATCTAGCAATATTGGGTCGCGGGGGCCGCACTCCTGGGGAGGATACGGGCGTAAACGGAATCTTGTTCTAAAAAGACGTCTTGCCGTGGCAAAAATGTTATTCTTGTAGCATGGATTGTAAACAAGAGTTTTCTATCCGCTATAACCATGTCGGTTACGGCACCGGGTATCCTAAGGTGTTCTATGTGGCGATGCCCATGGGAGTGCAGGTTCGCGAGGCGTCGTTCCGGATTCTGGATGCTGCTGGGAAGGTTGCCTTGGAAGGCAACCTTGAACGTCGTGGCGATTGCGGGTATACCGGGGAAACTTTGTTCGAAGGCGTTTTTTCTGCTTTGGCCGCTCCGGGTAAGTATAGGATTGCGGTATTCGTCGTTGGAGTGGACGGCAACAAGCTATACGATGCCGAATCGTTCCTTTTTGAAATTTCCGATAATTTGTTCGAACACGAACTCAAGGCGAACATCAAGTCGTTCTATTTCCAGAGAAGCGGCGTCGAATTGCCTGCGGAATTTGCCGGCAAGTGGGCACGGCCTGCGGCGCACAAGGACGATTGCCTGGAATTCCACAGCATCATGAACCGCGAAGGCACATGGAATGCGCATGGCGGGTGGTACGATGCCGGAGATTACGGTAAGTACATCGTGAACGGCGGCGTAAGCGTCGGAACGCTCCTGCTGGCTTGCGAGATGTGTCCTTCGGGTGCGGGAATCATGGGCGGAGAAGGCTTTGTGCCGACCTTTGAACAGCCTTGTAGCCTGCTCGACGAAATCCGTTTTGAACTAGAGTTCTTCTTGCGCATGCAGGACAGCGACGGTGGAGTGTTTTTCAAGGTGACGCCGGGACATTGGGACGGTTTTGTGACGCCCACGGATTCCGACGTGATGCAGAAACGCTACATCATGGGCAAGTCTACGACGTCGACGCTCAATTTTGCGGGCGCGCTGGCCCAGGCGCACCGCGTGTTCAAGGCCGCGGGCGGTATCGAAAATGAATCTTTTGCCACGCGGTGCCTCGCCGCAAGCCTCCGCGCTTACCGCTGGGCGCTCGAAAACCCGGACGTTGAATGGCCGCACAATACTGAGGGCAGCGGAGGCTACGGCGACGAACACGTCGAAGACGAGTTCTTCTGGGCCCGCGCGATGCTGTATCGTGAACTCGGCGGGGAAGGATTCCCGTACGACACCGAAACGCCGGAGAAGCGGCTGATGCAGGACATGGAGAAAAATCCTGTCGAACCCGGCCTCAGCTGGCGCGATACGCAGAATTTCGGCTGGATTGCGCTCGCCCTGAACGACGCCACGGCCCCGGCTGCGGTCAAGCTGCGCGAAAAGGCTCGTGCTGCAATCGTCAATGCCGCCGAGTCCATCCTTGCGCTGCAGCGCGACGACGCCTATTCGCTTTCTATCCGCAAGTTCATGTGGGGGAGTAACGGCGAAATCGCAAACCATGCGCTAACGCTCCTTGTCGCTTACAGCTGGACGCACGATGGGCGCTACCGCGATGCCGCCGTGGAACTCGTCAACTTCATCTATGGGCGCAATCCGGTGAACGTGAGCTTTGTGACCGGCTCCGCCTGGAGTTCGCCCGTCTTCCCGCACCACCGCATTTGCCATTCCGACGGAATCGTCGACCCCATCCCGGGGCTGCTCGTGGGCGGCATCAACAGCGACCGTCAGGACATGCACCGCAAACCGCAGTACCCGAACGAATTGCCCGGATTCTCGTATACGGATGAACGCTGCTCGTTCGCGAGCAACGAGACGGCCATCAACTGGAACGCGCCCCTTACGGCGGTGCTTGCGATGCTTGTTTCGCTTTGATTATTTCTTTGACGGTTCGGACTTTTCGGGAGCGCTCTTCGCAGAGTCTCCCTTGTCTTTGGGCGCGTCGGCCTTGGACGTATCCGCCTTCGCGGAATCCGGCTTGGCCGTCACGGAATCCTTTGCGACCGTATCCTTCGCAGGTTCCGGAATTTCTTTTTTCTGGAGTGCGCTCAGGTCGATGAACGGTTCATCCTCGGCTTCGGCCTTGAGGTTGCGGATGCGCTTGTCGTAGGTCTGGTCGGCAGCTTCGAGGGTGTCTGTGCCCAGGAGGTCCCAATGGGAGTGGGCGAGTGCGGCCCATTCGTGGAGCCAGTTCTTGCGGGATTCCCTGTTGAAAATCCAGGAGTCGGCGTAGTACTGGTGATGCTGAATGTCGACAGAAAGGTAGACGGGGCTTTCGCCCGAGAGTTCCGAGAAAATTCGTACGGCACGCTTGGTCGCGGGGGCCGCGGTAATGAGCAGCACGGTGTCGGCCTTGTGAAGCTTGAGCCAGGGAATGACGGTGTAGGCTTCGCTGATGGTGGAGGGATCGTCGTGGCGGGCGAGGAATACGGCGGAGCTGTCAAACTTGCCGAGCCTCATGAAGTCTTCGGCGTAAAAGTCCGCGTTGCTCTTGTCGCGATAAACCCTGCGTCCGAGAATGACGATGGAATCGATCTTGCCTTCGGACATGAGTTTTGCCGCGAAGTCGTCGCGTTCCAGATCGGCAGTCTGTCCGTCCAGCAATACGGCCCATTTCACGTGGGTGAATTCGTCATTCTGAACGAGCCAGAAACCGCTCTTTGCGACGGTGACGTAGAAGAGGATGACGAGGAATACGAACGCGATGGCGAGAACACCAAAAAGTTTCTTGCGGTTCTTGCGGATATTCCGGTCTTTCATCAGGATTCTTGACATCTTTTTGCCCTATTGGTCCTTGCGGTACAAGATAGCAGTTTCTCCGTCGCTGTAATAGCTTGTGCGCTCGGCGTAAGCGTTGAATCCGTGGCGTTCGTAGAAGGCGCGGGCCTTCGCGTTGCCTTCGCGTACCTCGAGGAACATCTTGTCGCCTGCGGAAAAGTCTAGGCGCGTAAGGCCAGCCTGCAGGAGCTCCGTGCCGATGCCCTTGCGCTGGGAGGCAGCTACGGTGGCGATGCTCAGGAGTTCGCTGTCTGGACCCATTAGGTGGAATACGGCGTAGCCGAGAATTGCGGGTGTTCCTTTAGACGCTCCATTGAGCGTACCCGGATCTTCGTACACGACGCACAGTGCGTAGCTGGCGTTGATTTCCGAAGTGAATTGCTTTTCGTTCCAGTCCTGGAAGGCGAGCGCGCGCTGGATGTCGAGCACCTGCGGCAGGTCGTCCGGCTTCATTATGCGAATTGGCATCCGTGTGGCCCCAGTGCGGCGCGGTTACGCCTTAAGTTTCTCGAAGTACGAAGGCTGGATGTAGTTCGCTTCTTGAATCAGCGAAGGCTTTACGGTATCGAAGAGCGTAGCCCACATGCTGAGGGGCTTGCCCGTATCGCCGGTGACTGTCGCCGCGATTTCGGCAAACACGGCCTTGAGCGTCTCGTCTTCTTGCGCGGGGGAGTCGGCGACAATCGCTTTGGGCTTGCCTGCACGGAGCGCTTCTGCAACGTCGGACGTCTCGATAAAGCTTTCCTTGCCGTCTTGGCGCAGGTACCAGTAGCCGTTGCGGGCGCGGATGACGACTGCCGCTTTGTTCGTGGTGCTTTCCGCTCCGGCAAAACATTGCAGTGCCTGCAATGTGGTAACGCCGTAAAGTTCGCGCTTGCCGCTAAAGCAGAGTCCCTGGCAGAAGGCAACGCCCGTTCGTAGCCCGCTGAACGAGCCTGGTCCGAGAGTCACCATCACGCGCTTCACGTCGTCGAGCGTGGCGCCCAGGCGCTTCAGGAGCTCGTCGACGCTGGCCCCGAGAATTTCGCCTCGGGCGTCGGGATTCACGATTTCCTCGTACCTGGCACTATCACTCTGGCCATCGGTCGCGACAGCCATCGAGATGCCCTTCCGGGAAGTATCTACATAGAGATCTAGTTTCATATGAACTTAGGACTTTGTGCTTAGATGGCGGATCAGGTCCGCCATGACGTCATTCCGGCCTCCGAGCCGGAATCTGCCAAATAAAACTACCTCTTGATCGCGATGCTCTTGTCGATAATCAGGTCGATGAGCTGGCTGTACGTGATGCCGATGCAGGCGGCCTGTTGCGGCAACAGCGAAGTCGGAGTCATGCCCGGGAGCGTATTCGTCTCGATGGCGAAGAGCTCGCCGTCCTTCGTGATGCGCACGTCGGTGCGGCTGTAGCCTGCGCCGCCAAGGGCGTAGTGGGCGTTCTTCACGAGTTCCTGGATGCGCGCCGTCAGTTCAGGCGCAAATTCTGCGGGCGTCACTTCTTGGCATTCGCCGTTGTACTTCGCCTCGAAGTCGAAGTATTCGCGGGTCGTCATGCGCATCTCGGTGGGCGGGAGCGGCTTTTCGCCTTCGATGTAGCCGCAGCTCGCTTCGCCGCCGGCAATGAACTTCTCGCACAGCAGGCGGTTGGAATCCTTGAACAAATCCTGCACGATCTTGCCGGCTTCGTCCATGTCCTTCGCGATGCCGATGCCGATGGAAGAACCGCCCAGCGGGTCCTTGATCACGAGCGGGAAGCCGAGCTCGTCGGCAACGCTCACGAGCGTATCGCCCGTAAAGTCGTGCTTCCAGATTACGCGGTACGGCGGGGTCGGGATGCCGTTCGCGCGGTAGATTTCCTTGGACTTGATCTTGTCCATCGCGAGTGCCGAGGCAAGGAGACCGCAACCCGTGTACGGGATGCCCCAGTTCTCGAGCATGGCCTGGATATGGCCGTCTTCGCCCCACTTGCCATGCAGTGCCAAGAAGGCGATGTCGGCGGCCGGGAGTTCGGAGAGGGCGGGGGACTTCTTGGTGCAGGCGGCCGTGCCTTCGAGGCTACGGAAGTAGTTCACCGAGAAGTTGTCCTTCTGGTAAGGGCTGAGTTCGCGGGCGGACCAGTGCCAGGTGCCGTCCTTGTCAATCAAAACGGGATGGATATTGTATCGTTCCGGATTCATGGCGCGGACAACACCAGTGCCGCTGACAACGGAAACATCATGTTCGGTGGACGGACCACCCATCAAAACGAGAACGCGCATGCGTGCCATCGTAAACCTCTTTGAAAAATCTATGGTGATAATGTAGTAAAAATGGATTTTCGGTTGCCCTACCTGCCAAAGGTTTGTATCTTAGGTAAGGAAGTGGTATAAAAAGAGGTCCTTATGCGTGTATTCGTTACAGGTGGAACTGGTTTTATCGGGCACTATGTGGTCAAGGCCCTGTTGGAGAAAGACCACGAGGTCGTGATTGCTACGAGGCACCCGAACAAGGTCCCGTCCCTGCGTAGCCATTCCAAGGTCAGCTTTGTCGAGGCCTCGCTTACGGATTTCGACAAGATGGGAGACGGGCTGGTCGGTTGCGATGCTTGCATCCACATTGCCCTGGGATGGGGCGATACCCCCTCGGCCATGCTCATGAACGACACCCGCGCCACGGTCAACCTGCTGGAAATGGCCGCCCGTGCCGGCTGCCAGAAGTTCATCTATACGAGCAGTACGGCGGCGATGGGCCGCATGCGTCCTTCCATGCGCGAAGTCACGAGCAACCTCCCGATGGATTTGTACGGTGCCACCAAGGCGGCGGGCGAGGCCTTTGTTCTCGGTTTCCGTCATGGTTACGGGTCCCAGTTCCCCGAAGTCAAGATGCGCCGCAATATCATCCGTCCGGGCTACACGTTCGGCAACCCTGCGTTCAATGACGGCTGCTCTCAGCCGGACCGCCGCTTTTTCGAGATGGCTCAGGCTGTCAAGGAAAACCGCGACATCCACATCATCAAGAACGACGGTACCCAGTTCATCCATGCGAGCCAGCAGGCCCAGCTGTACCTGAACGTGCTTGAAAGCGACAAGAACGAGGACATCTACCTCGGTCTCGGTTCCGTGTGGATCAGCTGGAAGGAAATTGCCGAAAAGATGATTGCCCTGCGTCCGGGCTGCAAGTCCAAAATCGTCGAGTCCGACATGGGGTGGGGTGACGAACCCATGCTGTTCGACGTGCAGAAAATCAAGGACCATTTCGGGCTTGTTTTTGACGCTCACGAGTTCATGGACGACCACATTAAGTGGACGTTCGACCACGTCTAATTCGGTTTTGACCGCATAAAAAGAGAACCGCCCCGATGGGAGCGGTTCTTAATTTTTGCCAGCGACTCTCGCCTTAGGAGAGTCTCGTCAATCTTACATCTTCAAGAGAATCTCGCCAATTTGAACAGCGTTCAAAGCGGCGCCCTTGCGGATCTGGTCACCGGTGAGCCACAGCGTGTTGCTGTTGTCGTCGGCGAGGTCCTTGCGGATACGGCCCACGAAGATGTTGTCCTTGCCGGCGCTTTCGAGCGGCATCGGGTACACATAGTTCTGCGGGTCGTCCTTGAGCGTCACGCCCGGAGCGTTCTTCAAGGCATTGCGGATTTCTTCGACGGAAACCGGACGTTCCGTTTCGAACCACACGGATTCGGAGTGGGAACGCAGAGAGCTCACGCGCACGCAGGTGGCACTCGTACGAACGTCGGAGTGCATAATCTTGCGCGTTTCGTTGAACATCTTCATTTCTTCCTTCGTGTAGTCGTTTTCCGTCATCTTGTCGATCTGCGGGATAACGTTGTATGCAAGCTGGAAGGGGAACTTCGCGATGTGCGTGGTGGTGCCCGTCTCGATGATGTCCTTGTACTGCTGCTTGAGTTCTTCCATGGCGATGGCACCTGCGCCGCTCGCGCTCTGGTAAGAGGAAATGTGGATCTTCTTGATGTGGGAAATCTTCTCAATCGGGTTGAGCACCACGACCATCATGATGGTCGTGCAGTTCGGGTTGGCGATAATGCCCTTGCCGCCGAGTTCAGCCTTGTAGAGCTTGATGTCTTCGGGGTTCACTTCGGGCACGACCAGCGGGACCTTCGGGTCCATGCGGAAGAAGCTCGTGTTGTCGACGACCACGGCACCGTTTTCGACGGCGATGGGGGCGAATTCCTGGGAAATCGCGGCACCGGCGGAGCTGAGCACCAGGTCGATACCCTTGAAGGAATCTTTGTTCAGGACTTCGCACTTGAGCGTCTCGCCCTTGAACTTGAATTCCTTGCCCGCGCTACGTTCGGAGGCAAGAAGCTTCAGGCTCTGCAGCGGGAAGTTGCGTTCCTCGAGGATGGAGAGGATCTCTTGGCCGACGGCGCCAGTGGCACCCATGATGGCTACGTTGCGAATCATAGTTTAACCTTTAGTTTTCTTCTTGTTGAGGTTGATAGTTTGAAATCAGGTTCTGGATGTCGTTGCGGAAACGCTCCAGGAAAATCTTTGTCTGCGCGATCTGGCTGCGGGACTGCTTGTACTGGTTCATCTGCTCCTCGGTGTCTTCTTGCAGGGAGTAGGTGTACAGGGAGTAGGCCGCAAGGCGGAGGCTTTCGGTCGCCTGGATGAGCTCGGAATGCGCTTCGCTAGATTCGTGCGGGTGGAACAGCCCGAGGGCCTTCTTGTTGAGGGCCGTCGCGTTGTTGTTGATGGCGAGCGCCTGGCTGCCGCGCTGTTCGCGCTCGGCATCGGAAATGCTCGGTGCGATGGGTTCGTAGCTGTCGATGGCACCCATGATCTCGTACATGCGGGCGATGACCTTGTCGGTCTCGTTGATGTAGCGGTCGAGACGGCTCTTGGCCGCGCTCGAGAGCACGACCTTTTCACCCGGAGTATTCACGACGGTTCCGCCGGAAGCCTGTGCCGCCCTGGGCGCGGATTTCCAGGTACCGCCGTTACTGCCGCTGCCGCCGTTCTGGAACGATTCGATGTAGTCCTGGTAACGGGCGTTCTGCGCCGCGATTTCGGCGGGCGAGAAGTCCGACGTCACGAGGAACGTGGGACGGTCCCAGTAGGCAATCCCGATGAACGCAGCCAGCATGAATGCGGAGAACAGGATGTTCGCGCATTTCTCGGCGCGGTCGTTGCTGCGGACCACGTACAGCAGTCCAAAGAAGAACAGGCTTGCGAACGCGAGCAGGAGTCCGCCGTCGTTGTTGTAGCTGATGAACGAGTTCTTGGTGAAGTAGAACAGGCAGTCCATCACGACAACGATAAGCGAGAACATCGCACCGGTGAGTTTCTGGTAGCGGTACTCGGCGGATGCCGCCTGGAGAATCGTGATGAACGTGACTCCGAGCGGGAGCACGAACATCAGTGCTATTTCGGCTACGTTCTGGTTCATAGGCTAGAAGGGGAGGTCGTCGTCTTCGGGCATCGGGGCGGCATCGAAGGAACCGCCGTTCTGGGGCTGGCTATAGCTGTTGGACTGGCTGTAGCTGTTACCCTGGTTAAATCCGCCTGCAGCAGGCGCGCCGCCCTGGCCGCGCGGGGTCAGGAGCTGGAACGTGTCCATGTTGACTTCGGTGGCGTAGCGCTTCTGGCCGTTCTGGTCGGTCCAGCTGCGGTTGGTGAGGGTGCCTTCCACATAGAGGCTCATGCCCTTGCGGATGCCGAGCTGTTCGACGATATCGGCAATCTTGCCCCAGCCTACGATATTGTGCCAGTCGGTCTGTTCCTTCTGTTCGCCGTTGTTATCGCGGTAGCGACGGCTGGTTGCGAGGGAGAACGAGACGCGCTTGCGTCCGCCAGTCTGGCTCATGCGTACTTCAGGGTCCTTGCCGATGTTTCCAATGAGCATCACTTTATTTAAATAAGCCATGATTTATCCTTTTGTTTTTTTGTTTACGGGGAAAAAATAAAAAAATACGGATGTCAATTTTGTGTCAATTTTGAAATTTTCATTTATATTTTGCATAGTAAACCGATAACCCAACTTCCTACTATTACCATGGTATCTCTCGCTCTTACACGTTTTGAAAAGGCTTTCCCCGCTAACCTCAAGGGCAAGCGCCTCGGCGCCGTCCTCCACCCGGCTTCGGTACTCCCGGACCTGCACTATACCCTAGACCTCCTCAAAGAATACGACAGCAAGCTCTTCAAGCTTTCGGCCCTTTTTGGCCCGCAACATGGCATCAAGGGCCACACCCAGGATAACATGATCGAATGGGAAGGCTACACCGACCCCGAACTGGGCATTCCCGTCTATAGCCTTTACGGCGAACACCGCGAACCTACTGCCGAAATGCTCAGCCACGTGGACATGATGCTCGTGGACCTGCAAGATGTCGGTGCCCGCTACTACACGTTTATCTGGACGCTGTTCCTTTGTATGAAAGCCTGCGAGAAGGCGGGCATCCCCGTTATCGTGGTGGACCGCCCGAACCCCATCAACTGTATCGACGAAGAAGGTCCGGTGCTGGATTTGAACTACACGAGTTTCGTGGGGCTCCACAGTATCCGCACGCGCCATGCGAAAACGATTGGCGAATTGGCCGTCCAGTTCAAGGAAGAACGCTTCCCGAAGTGCGAACTCTACGTGCTCGGCATGGAAGGCTACGACCAAAAGATGTGGTACGACCAGACGGGACTCCCGTGGATTCTGCCGAGCCCGAACATGCCGACGCTCGATACCGCCATTGTTTACCCGGGCATGTGCCTGTTCGAGGCGACCAACGTGAGCGAAGGCCGCGGCACCACGCGCCCCTTCGAAATTTTCGGTGCTCCGTTCATCGATGCGGTCAAGCTCTGCAAGTACATGAACGGGCTCAAGCTCCCCGGAGTTTACTTCCGCGAGAACTACTTCCAGCCCACGTTCCACAAGGGTGCGGGACAGATTTGCGGGGGCGCGCAGATTCACGTGCTCGACCGCGACAAGTTCCGCAGCTTTGACATGGCGGTGAAGCTGTTGCAGTACATTTTCAACGAATACCCGAACGATTTTGCCTGGAAGCAGCCGCCTTATGAATATGAATTCAAGAAGCTGCCCATCGACATCTTACTCGGCAACGGAACGTTCCGCAAGGAATTCATAGAGAGTAGTATTTAACCAAGGAGACACAATGACCCAACCCATCAACGGAAAATTTGAAATGCCCGCCCTCCCGTATGCAGCGGCGGACCTGGCCCCGGCTCTGAGCGCGGAGACCATCGAATTCCATTACGGAAAGCATCTGCAGACCTACCTCAACAACCTGAACGCGGCCCTCCCGGGCAGCGCCTTCGAAGGCAAGTCCCTCGAAGACATCGTGAAAACGGCCGAAGGCGGTGTTTTCAATAACGCGGGTCAGTTCCTGAACCACTCCATGTATTTTATGCAGTTTGCCGCCCCGAAGGCGAATAACGCCCCGACGGGCAAGATTGCGGAAGCCATCGCACGCGATTTCGGCTCCTTCGAGAAGTTCCAGGAAGAATTCCAGGCGAAGGGTGCGGGCCTCTTCGGTTCCGGCTGGGTCTGGCTCTCCGCCGATGCATCGGGCAAACTCGTGATTACGCAGGAAGGCAATGCCCAGAACCCGCTCACCAAGGGCCTCAAACCGCTCCTCACGTTCGACGTGTGGGAACATGCCTACTACATCGACTACCGCAACCGCCGTCCGGACTACCTCAAGGCGCTCTGGAGCATCGTCAACTGGGACGAAGTCAACAAGAGGATGTAACCTTATGAAAAAGGCTCTCGGATTGCATGCCCGCTATCCCGTCATTATGGTGGTGGCTTTGCTGTTCGCTCTTTCCGCTTGTGACGATACTAGTTCTAGCGCGAAGGAAAGTCAGGAAGAATCCGGCGAGAACGCCTCCTTGTGCAAGGACGTCCCGGACGATGTGTTCTGCGATCCGCGTGACGGGCAACTCTACAGGACGGCGGATTTCGATGGCGTGGTTTGGACCGTGGAGAACATGAACTACTACATGGCCGGGAGCTTCTGCTACGATGGCGCCGATTCCAATTGCACCAAGTACGGAAAACTGTACGACAAGGTGACGATATTCCGTATCTGCAAGGACGGATGGCGCGTGCCCAGCAAGGACGATTACGACAAGTTGCTGAAGTTCCTGAACTCCCATACGGATTACCTCAAGGTGTTCAAACCCTTGCGTGCGGGATTCCGCAAGGAAGACGGGACTTTCAGCCTTATGGATGAAAAGGCCCTTTTCTGGAGTGCCACGGAAATGACGGGGCAGGGCGAATGCTACGTGGAATTTTCAGACGATAATGAGCGCGGATTGCATAAGTGCGGAGGAATGGTGCAGAATGACGCACTTTCGCTTCGATGCATCAAGGACTCATAATCGTAAATGCGAACGTGATTTCGTAGCCGTATTCGCTCAATTTCCTCAGGACGGAGCTGGATGTAGCCAGGGGGGCCTCCCTGTTGACAATGACCATAATCTGGTCGCGGTCTTTCTTGTTCTGGAGCGATTCCCTTGAGCGGATTTCGTCGATATATTTCCAGAATTCGTCTTCGGTTGCAAAATTGTACGTTCTATTCCCTCCAAGGAACCCGAGTTCGTTCAGGCTCACGATGAAGGGGCTCATCTTGTCGTAGGGGTTCAGGATCACACGGATCATCATGAAATTCTCGGCGCAATCGACTTCCTGCTGCTTTTCTGTGAGTCGCTTCTGCAGAATTTCCTCGTCCGTCATGCCCTTTTCGCTTTTGAACATGTGCGAGACCTTGATGATATTGTCCTTGCTGACGTTCCGGCACCTTTGGACCTCGGAATCCATAGCCGGATTGACGGCCGGGATGGGCGTCTTGAATTTCTTGTCAAAAACGTACAGGACCTTGTCGACGAGCGGTTCGAAGTTCAACGTGGTGAGCACCTTGCCGAACGCGTTGAAGGTGCAGTTACCCGCGAAATGCAGGTGGACCTCTTTTTCGTCCAGCGGTTTGGACCTGTCTTTCTTGAACTGACTGAAAAAATCCAGGATGGGCTGGACTCTCCAATCCCCGTTCTGCAAGAAATCCTTGAAAGAATCCCCGGCCTTTTGGCCGTTGATGAAGTATTCCCTCGAGTTCACGTCGATGACGACGACGTTTTCGGATGGGGTCATGAACGCGTCTTCCTCGCCGCATCCGGCAAGGAAAAGCAAAAGTGCGATTAATGCGAGTCGTTTCATTGTTGCTGTGTGTTGTTCGCCGGGCCGCCCTTGGGCAGCACGAGCTTAAGGATAAGCGGAACGCAGACGAAAATCAGTACCTGCGCCACGACAAGGCAGATGACCATGGAGTGCATGTACATCGGCAGGAAGGGCGGCTTGTGCCCGTCGGGAATTTGTACGAAATAGGCGAACACGACGAGCATGGTAGTGAGAAGCGGCGTGTAGATCAAGTTCGTGACGACGGACTGGACGAGGTTTGCCTTCGGCGTGCGCGGCTGCAGTTTGAAGGTGCGGCAAAGCGCTTCGTTGACCTTGGGCATCGGCACCAGGAGCCCGATGGCAAAGCTGATGACGAAGCTGATAGCGAAACTGGCCAGGAATCCGATGACGATGGGTGCCAAGGGCATCTCGGGCGGACGTTGCGCAGTCAGGTTCCCGACGAGCGAGAGGGCGAAACTCATCAGGATGGCCATGATGAGCGAAACTTTGAAACCGATTTTCTTCACTTCTTTTTGCATTTCATAAAGATAGATAAAATAATTTTGAAGGAGGGGGAGTGCTTAAGGGACTTCTGTAAAATATTTTACGTCATACACATCAACCGTGTCGCGCTTGTATTTTTTGAAGTAATAGAAAATGCTGTCCTGGATTTCTTCTGAATAAAAAACCGTGGCAGAATTCCAATCGAAATTATTTTCTGGTCGAGTTTTGTATTCTTCACGGTTGGAGCCCAAATAAACCTGCGCCATCAATTCCGTGTGTTTGTAAGCCCCCATTTGTACATGCTTTGTTCCCAATGGGAAAGAAGTTCCTGTCGAATCGTTGACAAGATGAACGGTTATATCAAATTCTCCTGTTCTGGCATTCCCGCAGCCCAGTACGGATTCTGACCAGGCCGCATGACAAAAACCAAACATGTACTCCTTTGTTCGGACATCGTTGGAACGAGGCCTAGGCCATGGACGAAATTGTTCATCCAAAAACAATTCCATCGTTTCGTACGGCTTCCCGTCAATCAGAAAAATCATATGATATTTTTTCACAACCTCCGGGGAGCCTTCCAGAAAGCCATTTATACCTACTTTCCCATTTTTACCTGACGGAGCGGGATAAAAACAAGATGTAAATAGAAATAAGGCGGAGACAAACAAGAACGTATTTGTTAAACGATTCATAGGCACCTGTTTTTTTTTGCTTTTTTAAATATATCTTATATAAAGTTGTTTTGCAAAAAGATTATTAAAAATACCTAGGCTTTGAACCTGGACGCATTGAAAAGGGGAGGGGAAAGCTTTCCCCTCGCTGCAGCCTTGGCTCGCCAAGGCTTCCGCTACCCCTTCGCCTAGGGCTCCGCCCTAAAACCCGATGCCATCCTGCTGATAAAAAAGACGCTGTACTTGCTCCGGTCACTGCGTTCCCTCCGCAATCCGAGATGCTAATATGTTAGCGTTTTTGCCTAGATTTAAACGAAAATCGCTAATATTTTAGCATGAGTGAAAGTAAAAAAAAGCAGCCCTTCGCCTAGGGGTGGTTGCCTTTAAAATCCCTTATTTAAGCCGGATAAACCAAAAAAGTGGATAAATCTTTCTCCTCGTCTTTGTAATAAGTTATATTTCAAAGCAAAATAGAGAGTTTCTCTTATTCTCGATATGAAATCTCGACAATTTCAACCCAAGAGGATAAGACGGACGCTCACGTCTGTCGGCATGCAAGTGCCGGCAACGGTTCGCTATGCTGGCCGCATTCATGCGGTCCGTTTGTGCGTATCGGCCTTTACGGGGCGTGGGTTGTTTGTCCTTATTTGGGTAGGCTGTCGAGAGCCTCATATCGTAGGGACATTCAACCTCACGCCTTTTTTTTGTGCGGTAAAATGCTAGAACAAGAGAAATTCTCATGAGTCGGCTCTTGTTCTCGATATGGAATCTCGACAATTTCAACTCAAAAGAATAAGAGGGTACTCAGAAATCCGGACGCATGCGCGCCCCGTTTTGGCGTGGGCGTATTGTATGCCTAGGGCGTCGTGTATTCTCTTTTTGTGAAATCGCCGTAATCCAGTCCCCGAACGGGAGCGAAACAGAACGTTGCGCTTGAAGTTCGGGAGAATGGAATGAA
>JAEEGJ010005646.1_pt1 | contig 38900 bp, 27 predicted proteins | sample 8958761 | NCBI WGS metagenome assembly JAEEGJ01 (sample SAMN16246546, study PRJNA631951) | gut metagenome | biome: gut microbiome; feature: rumen; material: RS-attached | host: Bos | place: Iran: Karaj | collected 2018-10
TAGGTCTGATCGCCGAAGTTCCCCCGACTGTCGCGACACGACTTCACCGCGTCGTAGATATCGTAGCCGGCCACCGAGCGGGCCGATCCCGTGGCCAGGTCGCCGCTGCGCGTCAGCACCACCGTCGGGCGGAAGTAAAGTTCCGTCATGCGCGAGGCCACGATGCCCACCACGCCCTTCTTCCAGTTCTCGTCGTAGAGCACGATGCTGTTGTGGTGCTTCTGGCTCTCCAGCTTCTCGATAATCTGGTTCGCCTCCTCCGTCATCTGCTTGTCCACGTCCTTGCGCTGCTCGTTGTACTCGTTGATGTGGGTGGCCTCGGCCAGCGCCTTGTTGAAGTCCTTCTCCACGAGCAGATCCACGGCCTCCGTGCCGTTCTGCATGCGTCCCGAGGCATTGATGCGCGGCCCAATCTTAAACACGATGTCGCTCATCGTCATCTCGCGCCCCGTCAGTCCGCAAATTTCGATGATAGCCTTCAGGCCTACCGACGGGTTCTGGTTCAGCTGCTTCAGCCCGTGGAAGGCCAGTATGCGGTTCTCGCCCGTTATCGGCACAATGTCGGCCGCTATCGATACGGCGCAGAACTCCAGCAGCGGTATCAGTCGCGAGAACGGAATACCGTTGTTCTTAGCAAACGCCTGCATGAACTTAAAGCCCACGCCGCAGCCGCAGAGGTGCTTGAAGGGGTAGGTAGAGTCCTCACGCTTCGGGTTCAGGATAGCCACCGCCGGTGGCAGCTCCTCATCCGGCACGTGATGATCGCAGATGATGAAGTCGATGCCCAGCTCCTGGGCATACTTGATTTCGTCGATTGCCTTGATGCCGCAATCGAGCACAATAATCAGTTTCACGTTGTGTTCCGCCGCAATGTCCAGTCCTTTCTTGCTGATACCGTACCCCTCTTCGTAGCGGTCGGGGATATAGTATTCCATGTTGGAATAGAACTGCTGCAGGAACTTATACACCAAAGCTACCGCCGTACATCCGTCAACGTCGTAGTCGCCGTATACCATGATACGCTCTTTTCGGCCCATTGCATCATTCAGCCTGTCGACCGCCACGTCCATGTCGTTCATCAGGAAGGGGTCTATCAGTTCGTTGAGCATTGGACGGAAGAAGCGTTTGGCCGCCGATTCCGTCTTGATGCCGCGCTGAATGAGCAGGTCGGCGAGGATTGGGCTCATCCCAATCTTCTCTGCCAGCTCTTTAGCCGCCGCGGTTCTGTCGGATGTTGGTGGTTCGTAATTCCATTTGAAATGCATTTATATTATTATTTTTGTTCTATCTCGCTTAGGTGGCAACAGGGCACAATAACCCAAATTAGCGCCCAAAGATAGAAATAATATTTGGAATAACCAACAAAAGAACCGAAATTTTAACAGAAAAAAAGAAAATTCTCATGTTTTAGTTGTCAGCATCAAACGGCTTGCCGATCTCAAAAAGAGGGGAGAATAAACAAATAATCAACGAAAAAGATGGAAAAAGCTGGATGAATGGGCTGAATTTGGAAAAAAAGCATTACTTTTGCAGAAAATACAGTTTACAACGAACGTCGTTTGCTAAATTACAATGAGATTACCTTTCCATATCATACAACTCCTGAAGCGAAAGTCAGCAAATGACTTGCGACAGCCTTCCGACTGCGAATTTATATCGCTCGACATAGAGAGCAAAACAGGCATACACATAGGTTCAACAACCTTGAAGCGGCTCATTGGCTTTGCAGAGGACGAACGCACGCCCCATGCCAGTACGCTCGATGCCATTGCCCGCTATCTGGGTTTTGCTCATTGGGAGGAATTGTCGCAGATTGAAGATAAGGGCAACTCCGACTTTGACACCACGGATGAGGAAGTGCGCTCTGCCGACTTGCAGACGGATGCTGTCATTGAGGTGACCTACCTGCCCGACAGGAAGGTAAGGATGAAGTATCAAGGCAACAACCGTTATCAGATTATAGAGAGTCTGAACAGCAAGCTACTGGTGGGCGATGAGGTGGAAATACTGAATTTTTTGCTGCATCATCCTTTGTTAGTGCTCAATGTCTGGCGAAGTGGCCAGACGTTGGGACAGTTTACCGCAGGCCGCGTTTCAGGCCTTTCGTCGATCGTTGTCCAAAGCTAATTCTCAATTCTCAATTCATTCAATGGATTCTTCGCAGTTCTCAGATAGCCAGTCCCGTTTTGAGGCTGTCGAACAGTTGACAACACAAGGAGCCACCTGCGACACCTTCCGTGTGAAACTCTACGGAAAACTGCATTTTTTGAAGCGTCTGAAGGCTGAATACAGAGGTGATATCCGCTATCAGGAAGCCCTTCGCAAGGAGTTTGAAACGGGCTACCGGCTGGAGCATCCCAATTTGGTGCGTTATATCTCGCTCGACGACGACAGCATCCTGATGGAGTATGTTGATGGGGAGAGCCTCTCACAACTTTTGGCTACTCATCCCGATTATTTCCGAAAACAGAAGAACGCCGACAAGTTCGTCCGTCAGCTGTTGGATGCTGTCGGCTATCTCCACAGTCATCAGGTGCTCCATCTCGACCTGAAGCCAGACAATATTCTCCTTACCCGCATCAATGATGATGTGAAACTCATCGACCTCGGGTGCTGCTATACCGACGCCTTCCCTGATACCACAGGCCATACCGATGCCTTCGCCGCGCCGGAACAGCTGACGAATGGGGTGGCGGACGTCCGCACAGACATCTATGCCATTGGCAGAATCCTCGACTGTCTTCCAGACCATCATAAGTATAATAAGGTGATTGCCCGTTGCACGGATGACAATCCGGCAGAACGTTATCTGACCATCTCAGACTTGCAAGATGCGCTGTCAGCCAGAAGGACACACACTTTCTGGCCCGTTCTCATGCTCCTCGTTGTTGTGATGTCCATTGGCTGTTTCATATTTACCGGCAGGGAACGGCAACCTGCGGAAGTCGTTGAACCTCAGACGGAAATAATCATGGAAAAGCCTGAAACCATTATAGTGAGAGAACATGTCCAACCTGTTGGCCATAATAAGGAAGAAATACCCCCAATAGAGCAGCAAGAAACGGCCTCGATAGATCAACAAGAAACATCCCCGATAGAACAGCGAGAAACAGCCACAATAGAGCAGCAGGAAACAACTCCAAAAGTGTTAGGTCCCATTAAGAGTGACATTTCTGAGGAAGAGAAGGCTTTCCTGAGTCAACCCCACCTGCACATTGCATCTTCTGACGAGTTTGACCGATACAAGCGACAATTGGACGAATACTACAAAGAAGCAAATGCTTTCCTCAACGATACGGCCAACTTCCAAAGGTATCCCTCGCATATTTCCTATTTACGGCGTTATCAGGAAATCATTCAAAAAACGAGGGAGCGGATAGAGGCCGATGAGTGGTTCCGTCCGTTGTATAAAAGCCCCATGAACCCCATAAGTTCCTACACTCGAAAATACAAGGAGGATTTGGAGCATCGGGCGTTTGTCAATGGCAATAAACTGCCGTGAATAGACTCTTAAGCTATAAAAAAACAAAAATAACGGCTCACAATGAACGTTGTTTGCCAAATTATACTTATCTTTGCAAAAATGACATGAAAGTAGATGTAAGACAACAACTGTTTCGCAAGCTGAAGAAAGAAAACTGCTTCTGGTCTTACGATTCATCGAAAATGAAAACCATTTCCGATGAATCGCTTATTGAGCATGTTCTTCTATATCTTGACATTGAAGACATCAATCAGCTATTTCCTCTCTTTGGGTATAAGAAGGTGAAGCGTGTATGGCTGGATCGAGTAGCGCCTCAAGGGGCAATGTTCAGATCTTATAACATTCTCTATGCATGGTATTATTTCGGAGCTAAACGCCCAGAAGCATACGTCAAAAGCATTGAAACCCGGCACATCAATCGAATAATGTCTGTATGAGTATGGAGCAATCAAAGTCCCTGGCACCACATACAGGACAGGTGTTCGAGGCAATTTCCAAATTGGAATGTATCAAGCCTTTCACACTTGTTGGCGGAACGGCATTATCCCTGCAAATTGAGAAACGTCAAAGCGAAGACCTTGACTTTATGAAGTGGCTGACCAAACGGAATGAGAAGCCCGAAGTTGATTGGCCGTCTATCTTAAAAGAACTGGAATGTATAGGTACTGTCAGTGGTTATGACGTGGCGGGTTTCGACCAAGTGGTTTTCAATTTCGAAGGTGTTAAGTTGTCATTTTATGCTGCTCCCCGCAAAGCTATTCCATCGATGAAGCGCATTCCTTACCTTAATAACCTATACATCGCAGATATGGAATCCATAGGAGCGATGAAAATGGAAACGATGCTTCGGCGTGCAAAGTTCAGGGATTACTATGATATTTATTCGATAATAAAAGAAGGCGGCGACCTTAACAAGATGATTTCGGCAGCATTGGAACATTCTGACCATAAATTGCGCACCCGTGGCTTGCTCAATATGCTAACGACAGGCAAGAATTTTATCAGAGAGAAAGGGTTTGAGGAGTTGCAGCCTGTTTATGATGTCACAGCATACGACATTCAGGAATTCATCAAGTACAAGTTACTTGAATGCAAAGAAGAATAAACAATTTGTGAAATGGAAGAAATGGTCGCGCCGATCCTTCCATTTCTCATTTTTATTTCTTACCTTCGCAGCCGAAAAGACTGTCTAACAATTAAAAACAAAAAGATGATGAAAAGATTAGCGATTCTATTTGTGCTCTGCGGTATGCTGATGACTGCAATGGCTGACTGGACTTACGGAACAGCCAGTTTTAAAGGCAACCAACCCTCCAACTGCCTTTCCCATGGAAAAGTGATGATCTGGTATAACGGTTCACTATCCCAGAAAGGACTTGAGGGAGGAGTAGAGATTTGGCAAGGAACGGGAGATATCTGTGTAGTCTATCCCAAGAACTATGACGGACCCAAGATGACCTTTACCTCGACAGGTGGCACAGTCCAGACACAGACATTGAAATAATTACTCTGTTTTTCTAAGAAAAAGCCGATAATAAGAGCGTATTTTGAAAAAAAATGCGTACTTTTGCAAAAAATACAGCTCACAGTGAACGTCGTTTCAAAATAAATGCTTATCTTTGCACTCGTGGCGGAAGGACCGCCGCAGACATAGTAGGAAGCGTTTAGCTTTCATCTGTACCGAAAAGTCTGGTAAACTTTAACGTAAAGCAGATGTGGAGTGAACACGTTCCCTCCTTGGTTGGAATATTCCTTGTGTAGCCATCATTGGCTTGCATCCTATATGTCCTCCAAGGGTGTGGGCTGTTTCTTATATCTCTTTACAGGTTTTACCAGAGCCTTCGGTAGGATAGACTGAAAGGCTCACACCTTCCTTTACATAGAACATTATTAATAACTAAAGAAACAGTATTCAACATGGAATCAGAGACACCCCGTAGTTTGAGCAAGGGACAAAAAATAGCCCTTGGAGTCGCTTTAGTATGGTTACTATTTTGCTTTTTTGGCGGAATTATTGACAGTTGGTATCTACTAATTGTTGTATGCATAGCTTTAATGGCAGCAATCTTCTGCTTATTTATGAGGCAACTTGATGCAAAATACGGATGGGCAGTTTTTGCCACATCACTCATTATTCCTTTTGTAATCATTGGCGTATTGGCAAGCTCAGATGAAAACACGACCGAGCAAACAGTAGAGAAAAAGGCAGAACCTAAAACAACTGACAAATCTGGAAACACAAAAGAATCCTCAATGGATAAGAGCGAAAAAGAAAAAGACAAACAGGAACCAAAGTTGTCGCCAAAAGAACAAGAGGTAGCAAATGCTGGCTACAAGAAAGGATCCATGTTTGGCATGGCCGGAGCAAGTAATGAAGAATTTTCTAATATGCTTGACTTAGCCGATTATGTTGATGGCATGGATGATAAAGTAACCGAAATGTTTGAGCAAATGGCCGGAGATGAGTACGACAGGGAATATCATGCACCTACCAATGCAGAAGAAAAGAAACTAAAGCAAATCTACATCGAGCATTTCATTGAAGCCATGAATGGCACGATGGATGCGATGGACAACTTGGAAAAGTTAGGAGGTAAACGAAAATGAATAAAACTTATTACCGCCCAATATGGACTTGTGGAAGATACAATGAGAAGGCACAGGCAGCAATCTATTACAACTTGATTACTGGCATGAGCTATTTCTTCGAGAGTTATTCTGCAATGGTGATTGGTGAGATTATTGCCGTTCCACGTAATGGCAAGTTGAACCTTGATGACATTTCTGCAAAACTGAATATAGCAATGGAAAGCCTTGTGCCATTTTTTGAACAGTTGGAGCAAATGGGCATCATCTCATCTGTGTTGCCGACAGGGGAAATGATTGCCGACTATCGCAGTCGAGTAAGTGAATATAACTGTAAACAACAGCAAACAGTTGAGCGTACAACTCAAGAGAAACTGCCATACGCCATATCCAATGCTGAACGACTTTATACGGAAAAGGTTGGTGGTATAACTAGCGTCATGTTTGAACTAACCTACCGTTGTAGCGAGAAGTGTATCCATTGTTATAATGAGGGGGCAACGCGCAATGACGAAGAAGTCTGCACACGTGGAGACAGGGATGAACTGACGCTTGATGACTACAAACGCATCATTGACGAACTACATGATTTAGGCTTGGTTAAAGTCTGCTTGACTGGTGGTGACCCTTTCTCGAAGTCTTTTGCGTGGGAATTGATAGAATACCTATATAATAAAGGTGTAGCGTTCGACGTGTTCACTAACGGACAAGCAATAGTCAATAATGTGGAGCGCTTGGCTAATTATTATCCCCGTTTGGTTGGGGTTTCCATTTATAGTGGCATCCCAGAAGTACATGACTATATTACGCGTATCAAAGGCTCATGGGATAAGTCGATGTCTGTTGTTCGTCAACTTTCAGAATTAGGAGTTCCGATGAATTTGAAATGTTGCGTGATGCGGCCTAATGTAAAGTCATATTATATGGTGGCTGATATTGCCAAAGAATATGGTGCAGTTCCTCAGTTTGAGATTAACTTGACGGACTCTATTGAAGGCGATACGTGTGTCAGTAAGTATCTGCGCATGACACCAGAACAACTCGAAATCGTTCTGCGCGATGATAACATCACATTGTATGTTGGCAAAGAAGCGCCAAACTATGGTGGGCAGTCAAAACCGATGGACGATAATCCTTGTGGCGCTGGTGATAATTCTTTTTGTATAACTCCAGAAGGGAATCTCATCCCTTGTTGTGCTTTCCATACGCTATTTGGCAACTTGAAAGAGAAATCGGTTTCAGAGATCGTTGGTGAGAGTAAAGAATTGGCATACTGGCGAAGTTTGACACTCAATGATTATGAGGAATGTGGGCGCTATGACCATTGTGATTATTGCAACTTATGTCCTGGTAATAATTTCATTGAGCACGGTACACCATTGAAGGCAGCAGAAGTGAATTGCTATGTTGCAAAGATTCGATATGAGTTGGCTCAAAAGCTGATGAAAGGCTACGATCCCCTGAATGGAAAATCATTTCGTGAGCGATTGGCCGAATTACCAGATTTTGCTCCGATTGAGATAAAACGAGAAATGTCGCTGAATGATTACAGCGATACGAGATTAAAGGTAGGTGGGTAAATGTGGTTCCCCAAGAAATATCACTATAATCTCTAAACATTTATAGCTATGAAAGTAGATTTGAATGTTAGCGCAGCATCAAAAGTAGTTTCTATGAGCGGTTGCTCTAAGGCTTCTGAGTATGGATGCGGTATCGCGTGGCGTAATGGCTAAGTGATTGTGATTTAAGAGGATAGGGCGGAATAATCTGCCCATCCTCATTTTGTTAGTTTAATAAAAATAAAATTATTATGGCACGAATTGATGAAATAAAGAGTTTGTTTGACAGATTGTGCAATACAAATCTTACTACTGATGATAATATTCCAGAAATATCATCAGAAGATAAGGTGAAGATTGTCAAATTGATTGATGATGCAAAAGCAGAAGCACAACGATTGCACATATTGGATATAATGAACAGAGTATGCAACTAGACTGTAGTGTAATTCATGATTTCTGTATAGTTAGAAAAACAGAAGGAATAGACCCTTATTTTCCTTGTATCCGTTCAATAGACGGAGATAAGGAGATGTGTTGTCCTAGTCCATTGCATGGGCGCAGTTTTGTTGTTGGTAAAACGATAAACGGTCGTTACATTGTAAGTAAAGGCAACGGGCTTTGCTATACACAACATACTTTCTTACATACAGGTGAGTTCTTTGATGGCACTTGGGGTTTATTACTTCGTCAGGATGCTGAGCGAGACTTTATCATGGGACAAGAGATAGGGGCTCTTGGCATAAAAACCAACCATATGGAATATGTATTGGAACTTGATGTGGAATTGGCATTACCCAATGGACATCGAGTAAAACCGTGTCTGTTGCAATATGATGTAGAGTGCCCTTATAGAATTTGCGATGCAGCCTTTATGTCTCAAGAGGAAATACGTACAGAAGTTGCCAAGTGGAAAAAACTTAATGAACGTGGTTATGAAAAAGCTCACTTGATAGCTGCCAATGTATTGATTCGTAATCTGCGAGTACTGCATGACCACGATATCCTACACAATGCTATCAGCGAACAGAATTATACATGGGCACTGGAACTTTTGGACTTTGAATTGGCATGTTCACCTGCTCATCCTTATACAAGCGAGGATGATATGCGACATGTGAAAGACCTGTTCCCACGCGAGATAATGCAAACCTATGTCATTATCAATTACATTGCAGGCGTGCTTCGTGAGGATATAGACTTTGCAGAAGTTGATGCTCTTTTTGCTGAATATGGATTTGATTTGAAGCAATTTGTAGTAAATACGAAATAATGTAGTATATGACGGTATCAGTAACATGCCCTAATTGTGGCAATCCAGTCGTGTTTAGTTTGGAACCGCCAATCTGTGGTGGTTTTGTAGAGTGTTGTTATAATTGTTCCGCCAGCGTGTCAGGTTCATATAGTTGGGGGAACAACAACACTCCCATCATTCGCTATGTGCGGTCAAGTGGTGGTTATAAAAAACGGTGACAATTTAACTGGTCTGTCTTTATCGGTAAAAAATTATATGGTAGCCAATTTCGAGAACATGCTTGACGCTTTCTGTCTGTGTAATGAGAAGTATTTTGAGGGGAAGTTGCTTTTCCCTCAGTTTGACTTGTTACATTCCTTTCGGACGTGCGGCTATTTCCAGTATACGACTGGCGGCTGGCTTGACAAGACGGTGTACGACCCAATTATCTTTATTACGGACTATTATGACTTTACGGAGCGCCAGTTTACGGACATCTTGGTCCATGAAATGATTCACTACTACTTGGCATACACAGGCCAGGATAGAAGTTGCAGGCATGGGAAGAAGTTCAAGGAGATGGCGGAGAGACTGAACGGTCAGTATGGGCTACATATCGTTACTGAAGTGGATCTTTCCCAGTACAAACGTCGTGAGGGTACACCTTCGTTGTCTTATTGGTTTGTGAAGAAAATATATATGACATGAGGTTTTTCAAGGAGTTCAACGGTTTTATATTTGAGTTCAATTCGTTTGGCGAATATCTCAGGTTTCTGCTTGGCAGACTTGTTGGTACCATTATAGGTGTCGGGATACTGGCGCTAATAGTTTATTTCCTTTGGTGGTATGGGCAACAAGCATAGTTTAAATGATATGCTGGACAGACTGGAGGAGTTTTGCAGGGCACAGGGGATAGAGGTGCCTATGACGAGATTGATAGAGGTGGATGGTGTCCTCATGCCATACGCCGTGCCGCTGCATTTGGTGAGGAATGACCAGATGTGCCAGTATGATGTAGAGGTTGTTTTCTTGTTGGTGGATTTTCCCGACAAGGAGGATAGGGAGGCGGAGGCGTGTCGGTTGAGAGTGATGGCAGAGGAATTCGAAAGACCTTGCTTGCTGACGACGAGGGCGGCTTTCTCGCCTCGGCAAGATCAGTTCTACAGGAAGTTTGGCTTCATGAAAATGCCTGTGACGTGGTCGGACGATGCTGACCGAGAGTATGAGGTGTTTGTGAAAGGCCAATTGGAGATGGGCAGTTTCGTGGGCTTGATGGAGTTTGTGGAGTATATAGGCAAGGAGATAGTGTATAAGTACTATGAGCAGCGACGAGAAGTACAGCCTGAACTATAGACAGATGCTGGAGGACAGGATGCCTGTGACCTTCGACAGTCTTGGCATTGAGGATGACAAGGAGGTGGAACGGATGTGGCTGGGTGATATTATTGATGGGAAGTACATTGAGGACTATGTGGTAGTCCAACGTTCTGCATACGATATTGAGACGGATGAAGCTGGTGCGGTGTATGCTGTGATAGAAAATGGCAGGATGCTGGTAAAGGCTCCCAATGTGAAGTGTTATCGGATTCCGGAGAATGTGTATCGGATTGCTACCAATGCTTTCAAGGGGTGTCCTGACATGGAAGAATTGGATGTTCCTTATTCGGTGGATGACTTTGAGATAGACAATGCCTTGAAGCGATGTGACCATCAGTTCAAGGTGCATTTATGGAACTGGTCGTATAGCAGTACGAGAAGTGAGGCGTTGGAAAAGGAGATAGCCGAAGGGTATGTTGATGAGTATGGTTTCGTATACAGCCAAGACCGCAAGAGGCTTCTGAAAGCTGCGCCCAGGGTGAAGGAGTATTGGATTCCGGAAGGGGTGGAGAAAATTGACCGTCTGGCTTTTCATCATTGCGTCTTTGAGGACTTGCACATCCCCAGTACATGCAAGATGGAAGAGTGGCCAGTGGAGGAATGGCCAGTGTGGGGTAACGAGCGAATACAGGGGTGCATATGGACGTAGAAAGTCGAATCTGCCGCAGGCTTGGCGAGTCGACTTACATATTTGACCAATCGTTTGGCGGCTCCATCCACTCCGTTTGGCGGCTCCATTCCCCCCGTTTGGAGCCTCCATTCGGGTCGTTTGGCGGCGCCAAACGGGGTGAATAGTGGAGGGGCGGTTTTCGGCGTTTTGGGGCGATTTTGCTGTATAAGAAAGTTAAATATGTTATATTTTCGTAATTTGGGCTGCGAAAACCGCCTGAAACCGAAAGCGGGTTTTGGCGATGTCGTATATTTGCAACTCCGTTGCGGCCAGCCGTGGGGCAGTCCTAAGGGTGTACTCCTCCCCTTAGGCCCCCTTATAACAAGGGGGGCCGTAGAAGGGAGGGAGTACAAGTACATAGACTGCCCCGAGCCCCGAGACGGTGGGAAGGCTGGTGGTAATTGTGCTTTCCGTGCAACTTGCACGTCAGTCGCTCACTCTCTCGACGATGAAGTCGCAGGCAGAGAACCAGCCGCCGCTATATTGTGGATTGGGGCGGGTGGTGACGCCGTAGGTCAGCTCACCATTGTCGTAGACGGTGACGTCGTTGAGCCAGATGCGGTTCCAGCCGTAGCCTTGACCGCCGTTGGCCGTGGCCTTGTTGATGTCCAGTACGTAGACTCCTTCTTTGTTGCCGGCACGCTGCTCGAAGCGGCTGAGGGCCGAGAACCAGACGTTGCCGCCCGTCCTGCCCTTGGCGGGAATCTCCTTGGTCGTGAAGTCACCGCGGTCGGTGTTGCCCGTCCTGACGAAGACGTAGGCGAAGGAGCGGTCGGCCTCGGCGGCACGCACCACGGCAGATACGCGGTAGCGGCCCGGGCGCAGGTCGCGCAGCGTGGTCTCGGCCTCGAAGCCCTTGCCGGCCTCGCCCCTGACTTCGAGATAGCCCGTCTGCAAGTCGCCGCTGTAGTGCTCGCCAATGGCGGTGAACGCGGTCTTGGCATAGTCCACAGGCTCGTGGCTGAGTTTCCAGAAGTTGCGGTTCAGGTAGTCCTGGTCGCGCTCATTGAGGCTGTCTATCTCAACCGTCGGGTCCCTCATGATGCTGATGCCCCTGCGCACCTTGGCCACCTGCTGCTTCAGGTTGTCGGCGACGGCAGCCTCTAATGCCTCGGTCATGCGGTCCAGCTCTCCGGCTTGTCGTCCTGAAAGCCTGAAGGGGTAGGCGACTACCTCTTTATATAGCGTGTTGCAGATGGCCTGCTGCTCCGTCGGGGTGGCTGTGTGACTCAGGCCCAGCATGCGCTGCACCTTTGCCTTTAGGGCATCGTAGCTGGTGTAGAGGTTGGGCACTTCGGTCGAGCCTTTGAGCTTCGCCACCATCTCCTGGAACTTGTAGCTGAACTTTTCCATCACGGTGTCGGTCTCCAATGCCTTGGCGCGTTCCGGCGAGTTTTTCTTGATGTCCCACACCATGTTGTGTGCCACGCCTAATCCCGTGTTCGTTCTGTTCAGGTATTCGTCTGGGTCGTAGGACTTCACCTGCGGCTTACTGTCAATCTTGGGGCAGTGGAACTCATAGATGATACCCTCCACCAGATAGCGTTTGTGCTTGGTGTCGCCATCGGTCAGCTCCGTGTCCATCCACGAGAGCAGGTAGGTGGAGCGAAATCCGTCGGTGTCCTTGAAACTGATGATGCGGGCGTTCATTTCAGGGCGGAGCTCTAAGGGAAACGTCTCTCCGTGCTCTCCCCAGGCAATCTTGACGCCCGGGAAGATGGCCTGCTCGTCACCTGCCGTGTAGCTGTAGTAGTTGCTGGCAAAGGGCGCCTGCTTGTCGAAGGCATCGAGCATGGGGCGCAGCGGCAATGTCGGGTCGTCGGGTACTTGGTTGAACGAGAATCGGTGACCGTCGAGGTAGAGCGGGCCGATGGATGCCGTGACGTTCGACTTGCTTTTCGAGAGCGTTACCACGTGGATTTTCTCCTTGGGCACCAGTCCGCCGCCGTCCAGGCAGCCCCATTCGCCACGAGCCACGGTGAGCGAGTCTTCGTTCATGCTCTTCATCTTGGCCTCAATGTTCTTCGGGAACTTGCCGTATATCGTCTCAATGAAGGCCGTGTGCATGGCCTGGGCATGCGGGTTCTCCTGGGCGTATAACCACGTTGCGGGCATCAGCAGGAGGGCTGTTATCAATAATTGCTTTTTCATTTTGCTGTCGTTCGTTTAAAAGTTGATATAATTGGCAGTACTGTCTTTCTGTAATTCGTTCAGAGCCTGCTCCGTCTGCTTGCCTACGATGCGGTAGACCAGCTGCTGCAGACGGGCGTCGGCGGCGATGAGTTTTTCTAAGTGTGCCGCGCTGACGCTGTCGTCGATGTTCGCCATCTCTGCTTCAAGGCGGGCGATGCATTTGGCAAGTTCTTCGGCTGCTGAGGCTGAGTCAGCTTTTGACCTTTCAGTTCCAGTGGCCTTGGTATGGCTGGTTTGAGGTTTGGCGGGAGTGGTCTGGGCAGCGACAGTGTCGCAGCATACGGAACCAGCCGATGTGAGGGCGATGTGGCGCATTTGCCGGACGCTGTCCGCTGGGGCCGTCGGTTTTTCTGCCATCACGGGCGTTTGTCCCGTCTGCCCATGTCCGAAGTGCAGAACTATCAGCAGGAGGATGCTGGCGGCAGCGGCGATGGCTGCCGTGATGTATGGCCAGTAGCGGCGTCTGGGCATCTCACTTGTCGTCTTCATCCGCTTCATCAGTCGCTCGCTCAGATCGGCGGGCATTGGCGGCGTGTCGGCGTATTTGCGTCGAAGAGCCTCACGGAGGTCGGTATCTTTATAGGTAGTCATATCTTCTGGAGTTGTTTGTAGAGTTTTCGGCGTATTCGGTAGAGGCGGTTGGCCAAGGCGTGAGAGGTGGAGTCCATGATGTACGCACATTCTTCCAGCGGTCGGTTCTCGAAGTAGTGCAGCGTCAGCAGCAGCCGTTCGTCGGGCGGCAGGTCGTCCATCATCAGCAGTAGCCGCTCTATGCGTTCCTCGCTGCCTGTAGACAGTTCGGCCTCTATCTGCTCGTCGCTGACGTCCGTCAGCTCGGCCTGTGTGTCATCTATCGAGACGATGGTCGGGCGGTGTCGCTTCAGGAAGTCGAGCGTCAGACGGTAAGCGATGCGGCTGAGCCATGTGGTGAGCGAAGCCCGCTGCGGGTCGTAGCTGCCGATGTGGCTGAAGGCGCGGAGGAAGGTGTCCTGCGTCAGTTCCTCGGCATCCATCGCGTTGCCCACCAGACGGGCAATCATGGCAAAGACCTGCTGACAGTAGCGGCTGACCATCAGGCTCTGCCCTTTGGTTCCTCCGCCTTTCACGGCTTCCACTATCTGTTCGTCTGTGTTCACTTTGATGTTTTATTTGAGCTGTCTCTACTTATATATACGATTGTTTCCGGAAAATATCCCGCCGTAGAGGCCATTTTTTTCATTTTTCTGATTCAAAGCTTCTTTAGGATACCGGGGGAAGAGCATGAACCCGGCGGGTAGAGGGGCTGAACCCGGCGGGTAGAGAGGCTGAACCCGGCGGGTAGAGGAGAGTTACTCGCCGCCTTTCTGGTGTGCTGATGAAATTAAGTCGCTGCATAAAAATATAATATTTACTAAAAAGTTCGTTTGTTCGGAATTATTTTGTATCTTTGCACATTGTTTTCGAGTTACTATACAACTTATATAATAATTAATACACAAACTATGTCAAACAACAGAGAGAAACTCTTCAGCGAGTTCCAGGCGCCGACCACCCAGGAGTGGCTCGACAAGATTGAGGTTGACCTGAAAGGGGCCGACTTCCAGAAACGACTCGTGTGGAGAACAAACGAAGGTTTTAACGTGCAGCCCTTCTACCGCCGCGAGGACTTGAAGGACCTGAAGGCGGTCGATTCGCTGCCCGGTGAGTTCCCGTTCGTACGCGGCAACAAGAAGGACAACAACCTCTGGTTCGTCCGTCAGGACATCAAGGCCGACGATGCCAAGGCTGCCAATGCGAAGGCGCTCGACGTGCTGAACAAGGGCGTCGACTCGCTCGGTTTCCAGATTGCCGGCAAGGACGTCAGCAAGGAGTTCGTGGCTACGCTGCTCGACGGCATCCTGCCGCAGTATGTGGAACTGAACTTCAAGACCTGTCAGCGCCACTGCGTGGAGCTGGCCGAGATTCTGGTGGCTTACTTCAAGGAGAAGGCCTATCCGCTGGCCGAGCTGAAGGGCAGCATCAACTTCGACCCCATCAGCAAGATGATGTGCAAGGGCAAGGACACCTCTGCCGCCCTTGAGTTTGCCAAGCCGCTCATCGAGGCACTGAAGGAGCTGCCCGGCTACAAGTGCATCAACGTGAACAGCGTCCAGCTGAACAATGCCGGTGCCTACATCTACCAGGAGCTGGGCTATGCACTGGCCTGGGGTGCCGAGTACCTGAACCTGCTCACTGAGGCCGGCGTCGAAGCTACCGAGGCTGCCAAGCGCATCAAGTTCAACATGGGCGTCTCGGAGAACTATTTCATGGAGATTGCCAAGTTCCGCGCCGCCCGCCTGCTCTGGGCCCAGATTGTGAAGCAGTACGAGCCCAAGTGCGACTGTGCTTGCCAGATGCACGTCTGCGCCTATACGTCGGAGTATAATCAGACGCTGTTCGACAGCTACGTCAACCTGCTGCGCTCGCAGACCGAGACGATGTCGGCCGCTCTGGCCAACGTCGACTCCATCGTCGTCACGCCGTTCGACAAGCCTTACGAGCAGCCGACGGAGTTTGCCGAGCGCATTGCCCGCAACCAGCAGCTGCTGCTGAAGGAGGAGGCTCACTTCGACAAGCTGGTCGACGTGGCCGGCGGTTCCTACACCATCGAGCACCTGACCGACGCCATCGCCAGGGAGGGCTGGAAGCTGTTCCTCGCCATCGAGGAGGCCGGCGGATTCCTGGCCGAAGTCCTGAAGGGTAACGTCACGAACGCCGTGAACGCCACCAACGACAAGCGCCACGCCGCTGCCGCCACCCGCCGCGAATTCATCCTGGGCACCAACCAGTTCCCGAACTTCACGGAGACCAGCGAAGGCAAGCAGCCCGCCGGTTCAGTATGTTGCTGTACTACAGCAACAGACGGGACGGAGGCAGAGCTGCCTAAGTTGAACAAGCAGCGCCTCGCCTCGGAGTTCGAGACCCTGCGCCTCTCGACCGAGAAGGCCGAGAAGCAGCCCATCGCCTTTATGCTGACCATCGGCAACCTGGCCATGCGTCAGGCCCGTGCACAGTTCTCGTGCAACTTCCTGGCCGCCGCCGGTTACAAGGTGATGGACAACCTCGGCTTCAAGACCGTCGAGGAGGGTGTCGATGCCGCCTTGGAGGCCAAGGCCGACATCGTGGTCATCTGCTCGAGCGACGACGAGTATGCTGAGTATGCCATCCCAGCCTTCCAGTATCTCGCCGGCCGTGCCATGTTCGTCGTGGCCGGTGCTCCCGCCTGCTCGGAGGACCTCAAGGCCGCCGGTATTGAGAACTTCATTCACGTTAAGTCTAACCAGCTCGAAACGCTCAAGGCGTATAATGCTAAACTCGGAATCTAATTATGGCACGCAAGTATTTTAGTAACATAGATATCTACGCTGGCATCCAGCAGAAGGACGGCCAGCAGTGGCAGAAGGAGAATGGCATCAGCGCTAACTGGCGTACGCCCGAGCAGATTGACATTCAGCCCGTTTATACCAAGGAAGACCTCGAAGGCATGGAGCACCTCGACTTCACGGCCGGTATTCCGCCCTACCTCCGCGGTCCGTACTCGATGATGTACCCGTTCCGTCCGTGGACCATCCGCCAGTATGCCGGATTCTCGACGGCTGAGGAGTCGAACGCTTTCTATCGCCGTAACCTCGCCAGCGGTCAGAAGGGCCTCTCCGTTGCCTTCGACCTGCCGACACACCGCGGCTACGACCCCGACAACGCCCGTGTGGTGGGCGACGTGGGTAAGGCCGGCGTGTCAATCTGCAACGAGGAGAACATGAAGGTGCTGTTCAGCGGTATTCCCCTCAACAAGATGTCGGTCTCGATGACCATGAACGGTGCCGTGCTGCCCATCCTGGCTTTCTACATCGTGGCTGGTCTGGAGCAGGGCGCCCAGCTTGAGGAGATGGCCGGAACCATCCAGAACGACATCCTGAAGGAGTTCATGGTGCGCAACACCTATATCTATCCGCCCGCATTCTCGATGAAGATCATCGCCGACATCTTCGAGTACACTTCGCAGAAGATGCCGAAGTTCAACTCGATTTCTATCTCAGGCTACCACATGCAGGAGGCTGGTGCTACCGCCGACATTGAGCTGGCCTACACGCTGGCCGACGGTATGGACTACCTGCGCACGGGTGTCAATGCCGGTATCGACGTCGACGCCTTTGCTCCGCGACTCAGCTTCTTCTGGGCCATCGGTATGAACCACTTCATGGAGATTGCCAAGATGCGCGCAGGCCGTCTGTTGTGGGCCAAGATTGTGAAGTCGTTCGGTGCCAAGAACCCGAAGTCGCTGGCCCTGCGTACCCACTCGCAGACCTCCGGCTGGTCGCTCACCGAGCAGGACCCCTTCAACAACGTGGGCCGCACCTGTATCGAGGCTATGGCAGCCGTCTTGGGTCACACCCAGTCGCTGCACACCAACGCACTCGACGAGGCCATCGCCCTGCCTACCGACTTCTCGGCCCGTATCGCCCGTAACACGCAGATCTACATCCAGAACGAGACCAAGGTCTGCAAACAGATTGACCCGTGGGCTGGCTCTTATTACGTTGAGACGCTGACCAACGAGCTGGTTCACAAGGCTTGGGAGCACATTCAGGAGATTGAGAAGCTCGGCGGTATGGCCAAGGCCATCGAGACCGGTCTGCCCAAAATGCGTATCGAGGAGGCTTCGGCCCGCACGCAGGCCCGTATCGACAGTGGCGTACAGACCATCGTCGGTATCAACAAGTACCGTCTGGACCACGAGGATCCCATCGACATCCTCGAGGTCGACAACACCGCCGTGCGCAAGCAGCAGGAGGAGAGTCTGGCTCAGGTTCGCGCTACCCGCGACGAGGCCGCCTGTCAGGCTGCCCTCAAGGCCATCACCGACTGCGTCCGCGACTTTAAGGAAGGCCGCAAGTCGGAGAACAACCTGCTCGACCTGGCCGTCAAGGCCGCCCAGCTGCGTTGTACGTTGGGAGAGATTTCGGATGCCTGCGAAGAGATCGTGGGCCGTTATAAAGCAGTAATCAGAACAATTTCAGGCGTGTACAGTTCAGAAAGCAAAAACGATGCGAACTTCGAGAAGGCCAAGCAGATGACCGACGAGTTTGCCAAGAGAGAAGGCCGCCGCCCGCGTATCTTCATAGCCAAGATGGGACAGGACGGTCACGACCGTGGTGCAAAAGTAGTAGCAACGGGCTATGCCGACTGCGGCTTCGACGTCGATATGGGTCCGCTGTTCCAGACGCCCGCCGAGGCTGCCCGCGAGGCCGTCGAGAACGACGTCCACATCGTCGGTGCCTCTTCGTTGGCTGCCGGTCACAAGACCCTCATCCCGCAGCTCATCGAGGAGCTGAAGAAGCTGGGGCGTGAGGACATCATGGTCACGGCCGGCGGTGTCATTCCCGCCCAGGACTACGACTTCCTCTACAAGGCTGGTGTGGCCTGCATCTTCGGTCCCGGCACCCCCGTGCCTTACTCTGCCGTTGAGATGATGAAGATTCTGCTCGATGAGGAGTAAAAGAAAAAGCGGCGTATCCACATTTGGATGCGCCGCCTTTTTTAAGTTCACATATCGTCGCTTATCATGTCTATATAGATAATGTCGCGAGCGAAACTCTCTTCGGTAGTGAAGCTGTCGCTTGCACTTAATAACAGGCTTTCGGTTGTACCGATGTCCAATGCCTCTATCCGGGGAGTGATATATTTTTTCTTCATGTTGGTCACCTCCTTACAATCATCTTTTTCCCATTTACCACGTAGAAGCCTGGCAGTAGGTGCTGGGCGTCAATCTTCTCTCCCTTCAAGTTATAGACACCGCTTCTCTCTTCATCACTTCTCGCGTCCTTGACACCAGTTGACTCGTCAGTCGACCACTTTATGCCGCGTACGCCGCTGGGGAAGTCGGCGATGTAGGCACGGTTCGCAGGAATGGTGGAGCCGGTGAAGAGCCAGAAGCCGATTTCCCCGCTCTCATTCGAGTGGCCTAAGGTGAGTATGCTGTTGGCCGTTACCTCTGTTACTTCCGTAGCTCCCATGAGCATTGAGGTCTGAGGTCTCAGGCTTGTAACTTGCTCGGCATTGGCCACCGAAATGCCCCATTTGCAAGTGGTCATCCCCTCGGTACATTGTAGCAGCACGGGCATATCCTTCGGAAGAACGGTGGCTTTTATCTGCTCAATCTTCAATTCAGAGTTTTCGATGCGGGTGGCATTCCATAAGGTAACGCCTGGAGGAACGCAGCCGTTGAAGGGCAGACATGCCGTTGCCCATCCTTCTGCCGTGAACGTTGTTTCGACAGTGGTTGAAGGGACATCGAGGCTGTACGGGGCAGACGGTGTCCCCACTGCACCATTGTATTGGAAGATGACGTTGCCGGGATCTACTTCGGCAATGGCTCCATCGTGGAAGACCTTGAAGAAGAGTTTTTCGCCACTCGCATCACCATATACCGTGAGGTAGGTCACGCCAGGATTGCTTTCGTCGTGCGGACTGCCCTTGCCTCGAATATCGTCGCCGCAGTAGACAGCGATGACGACATCGTCAGTAAGCATCACGCCGTTCATCGTGGCCTTGACAGCCATCGTCATGGTTCCGTAGTAGTCATGGAGTTTGACTTCAGGGAACGGACCGGACGTCTGGGCCACTATGCCGGCACTCCCGAGAAGGAGTGCCAGCAGGCCATAAACTCTTTTCCTGATATTCATTTCACAGTCTTCTTTTGTCCGTTAATGATATAGACACCCTTAGAGAGCTTGCGTCGGTTGTCTTTCAGATCAACCTTGCGGCCCTGCAGGTCGTAGACAGATGTGTCCTTGTCACCATTGAGAATTTCCCAGATGCCAGTAGCCTCGCTCAGTTCGATGACCAGCGGACTGTCGGGTGAGCCGTAGACGCCGTCCACTACGTAGCTGACCGTCTTTGAGGCATCGAACACCTTGTCGCCGATGGCCACCTTGAAGGTGAGCGTCGTTTCGTCATCGCCGGGAATGGTGAGGTAGGCCACACCCTCGCCGTTAGTCAGTTTTACCGTGCGGCACTCGTCGTCAGCAAAGACACCCAATTCCGTGTTGCCAAGAGTCTTGCCGGCAGCCGTCAGTTTGACGGTCATGATGGCATTGTTGGCATAATTGCGGAAGTTGATGGGCTGGAAGAAACCGTTTTCGTTAACGTTTCTGCTTTCGTTCACGGCTCTTGCAGCAGCGAGAGCAGCAGCCGGATAGCCGAACAGTCGGTCTTCATCGGTGTTACTCTTCACCATATAGCCGACGCCAGGCTCCATCATGGGCAGTGAGCCGGCCCACTCGTAGGTGTCGAAGTAGGTTACGCCACTCTGACCCTTCAGGATGTCGCCGTTCACGGGCTGCATGCCAGAAAGGGCATCGCTGATGGCTGCCACCTGCCGACCATAATAGCCGATCCAGTTCCAGTTCTTCTTCACTATGATTGGGCATTCATCCGGGTCGACGGGTTTGCCTACGATGCGCAGTTTGCGGTCTGCCTTCAGCTGGACGGCATACATCTGGTCATTGGTCATGTCAGTCAGATCACCCTTCCATTTGCCATTCTCGTTCATCGTCCAATCGGTCTGGCTCTTGACGGTGATGACGTCATCGACAATCTTCTCGAAGACGGCGGGTACGGTCATGGTGTCGGTCTTGACATAGAGCGACAGCCAGTTCCAACCGGCCTTCAGGTCGGTCGACTGTTCAATCAGGTCAACAACGGTGAAGACGACCGGTGCGTCGTACTTGCCTATCAATGCCAACGGTGTGAAAGAAATCTCGCGGTCGGGCGTGACTACCGGGTATAGCGTACCGGTAGAGGCGTCGAAGGCGCGGAAGGTCACCTCCTTGTCGTTGTCATCGTTGCCATAGATGTCCATCGTGATGAAGCTGCCGTCGTAGCGCTCCTTATAAACGGGATGAGCCACGCCGCGGCACTCCTCGCCGATGAATGCGGCAATGATGTCGTCCTCGTCGTCCATGGGAACGTTCTTGATATCCACGCGGCCGATGACGTTCATCGAGAACTCATAATCCTTCGGGTTGACGCTCCACTCGGGCACCTTGCCCGTCACCTTCACATTGATGGTGAGCGGCGTCTCGATGCCGTCATTACCCTTCAGGTAGACAGTCTCCTCGTACTTGCCGATGGGCGTTGCTGGACTGACAGTGAAGGTCACGCTGGTCTCCGCTAGCGGGTTCGTCGTGCCGTACTCGCTGCTGGCCTGCAGCCATGAAGGCATGCCGCTGAGCGTCCACATCTGCTGCTTGCCGCCCTTGTTGACGATGGTGGCGGTAATGCTGCTTTCACTCTTCACCTCCTGCGTCACGCTCAGTGCATCATCAGCCCAAACAAGTTCGTTGCGGTTGACGAAAGCACTCCAGATAGCAGGTATAGAGTAGTTCCCGTTAGCGTCGCAGACGTCGCGTACCACGAAGTTTAGCGTGCATCCTTCGATGGTGGCGGGATCTTCGTCGATGTCAATGACAATCTTTGTGTCGGACGCCGTGAAGGTAAAGCTGACAGCCGTCTCTATGGGCTTTGTACGAAGTGCGGGAGCCTCGTCTACATAGTTGAGATCTGAAAGTTGAGAGTTGAACGTCAGGAGTTGTGCCTTGGTCGTATTGCCGGTGAGACAGGAGTCTGTGCCAGCGATGATTACTTGGTCGTACTCATCGAACGTCTTGTCCTCGAATGGGAAGTAGAGGATGAGTCCGTCCTCCTGACCTGTAAGGCGCACCTTGCGGTTGTTTGCCAACTGAGTAGCGTTCAGCGTGGCATCCCAGAGGCGCAGTTCATCGATCTGTCCCTTGAACGGGCGGTCGAACTTATAGGCGATATCGCCTTCCATAATGGTGTTGCGGCGGGCACCCATCATCAGACGGTCGGTATTTATGGGACCAACGTTAGCGGTGCTGGTGGACAGTACGCGGTTTCCATCTACATAGATGGCCGCTGCGCCCTGATGCAGTACATTGAGGGCCACATGGTGCCATGCGTTGTCGGTCAAGTTGTCGCTACTGGTTGCGAGTACGATGCCGTCGGCCTCCTTGTAAGCACTCTTGCCAGTGAACTGAAGCTGTCCGTCAACATTCATCCAAAGTGCCACTTCGCCCATCTGCAAGAGTTGTGCCTCGCCCGTCTGTGCGTCGCCGCGCATCCAGAACTCAATAGCATAGTCGTCGTCGGGGAATACTGGTAAGTCGCCAGCACTCACGGACAGATACTTATCGCCGTCCAGAACGATGGCCTTGTTCTCGTTGTTCAGATACCAAGTCTCGTCGGCCATCGTCATATGACGGTTGCGGGCGTAGTCGCGGATGGTGGTGCCTTCGCCCTCGTTCATCTTCCAATAGCCGATGAGGTGACGTGTTGACGGGTTCTTGCTCTTGGAGCGGTTGGCCAATGCGCTGGCGATGTCGTGTGCCTCGTCCCAGAGCAGCAGCTCGTGCATGGCACCCTTTATGTTCTTACCCACGGCGAGCGGGCCGTTGCCTTTGTAGGCCACGACGTCTTTGTCGTTGAAGAAACTGATGTCTTTGCCATCGTATGCTACGGAAGCACTCAGTTTGCCGCTCGTCTCGCCGGCCTTGTAGGTAATGGTGAGGAAAGCCCACGTATCTGTCGGCACAACCGCGCTCGAGGTGTAGGTTGTACCTGCGATATCAACTACCAGATTGCCATCGGCATTCGTACTGACAGTGAACTTGTTGGTACCTTCGCCATGGCTCAGGATGGTTCCTTCGCCACTGACATACAGCCAGGTGTCAATGGAGAAGTCCTTCTCAGCGAGTCCGATGCTGGCCTCGGTGGCAGCAGTGCCATTGGTGTTCTGCATCGAGAGTGCTGTCTCGTGGGCAATGGTGGCACCGTTCAACACACCCGTCACCCTGAAGTTGCCCGTCTTGGTCAGGTCGCCATTCAAGAAGGCCTCATTGAACGTGATGCTCAGGTCGTCGCCGATGTCAAGGATGCCGTCGCTGGGCTCGGGCTGACCGAGCGGACGCGGACGTTGCATATCCTTCACCAGAGAAATTTCCTGGCTGGAGCGTGTGATCTCGTCAGTGCCGTAGTCGCTCACAGAGAGGACGCGGAACACATACTCGCCGTCCGTGAAGTTATTCATTGGCAGTCTGTAGGTCACCTTCGCGCCACTTGTTGGGAGCAGTTCGTTGTTTGTGGTCAAATCATCCTCTTTGAGTACATACTCGCGCAAGAGTGTCCAGTCTGTAGCGCCTTGCTTCTTATACTGGATGCGGAAGGCCTTTAGGCCGAGATAGTTCCGGTCGAAGCCCGAGAAGGTCAGATCGAGGTCTGTCTTCGTCTGGATGTTCATTACCGTCTTGGACAATGCCAGATCGACGGGCGACGATGAGGGAACGAAGTGGGCCGAGATATACACTGTATCAGAGATGAGTTCCCACGTGCTGGTCGGATCGTACTGGCACTGCGAAGCTAAGACTATAGCGATGCTGTCATAGTTTAGCACATCTTCCTTGGTCTGCTTCAACTGAAGGGCCTTGGTCACGGTCGTGCCTGCCGGAATCTTAATGATACGGCTGTCGGTGATGGCTTTACCGTCAATCATCAGATTTGCGCCATCGGGATTTGTTTCGTCGTCCACGAGCAGTCGGTAATACACATCTTCGTCGATCTCCGAAGCATTGCTCAGACGCAACGTGTAATTGGCTATGCCGCCGGTTGGGACGTCGCTCACAATGGGTACATCGACGTCAATCTGTGGCACCTCAATCTGCATGGTAGCTTCCATGATGGTGGTGCCTGGCTTGTAATACTTGGTCGCCACTTGTCCTTCGTACGGGCAGCATGTCTGTCCGCCACGGGTGTGGAAGATGGGACCGAAGTCGCCATAATTGTACACATCGACCGAGATGGCGTCGTCGTCGCCGTCTTCTGCCAGCGTGTAGCTGAAGGTGGTCTCGTGCGTGTACGTCGTGTCGTTCACGTGATGTTCGCCGCCGAACGTCTCATCTTGAATATGAATGTTGAATCCGAAATCGTTGATGGCAAATCCTGTGCTGTTGTCCAGAATCAAGCCACCTGATATCTTCCAATCGCGAGAATAGGTGGTATCGTTCTGCACCGTGGTCTCGTAGGTGTAGGATGTGCCGGAGTCGAAAGAGTAATTCTTTCCATAGTTGTCGCCGAACTTCTTACGTTTCTCCCATGCTTTCACCTTCTCCTCCTCGTTGTCACGCAGGCGGTCCTTCCAGTTCTCTATCTGACAGTTGACCCAGGCCACCGAGTCCGTGGCAACCTGCACACCAGGAACCTTAAACTTGCTATAAGTCCCCTCGGTACCGAATTTCGGGTCGTCGGGCGACAAAGTGGTCAGATAGACTGTATGGTCGGTATCGTTATGGTAGGTGTCGATGTTGCTCTGGGTGGTGGTGGTCAGGAACTTCTTGCGCATCAACTCGTAGTTGGGCAACATCACGTTTTCGATGTAGTTCTGCGTGTACATGAACATCGTACCGAATTGGATACTTGTCTGGAAGATATCTTCCAAACCAATCTCAACATCATTGCCAGACTGGCGTCTGAGGTCCAAATCGCGAACCTTGCCAAACAGGAGATTGGAGGAGTGACCGATGAACACATCACCTTGGGCGCCTACATATTCCGGTGAGGCAGACGTGCTGATGCTCTGTGTCACACTCGTCGTCTCTACCCACGTCGTCGAAGTCTCGTTCTCGTATTCCGTCTTCGCGCCCACTTCCAGATCGTCGCAAGCTTCTGTCTCCTCCATATCAATTATGCCCGCGCCAATGCCAATGACTTTATGGAAACCAAACTTGTGCTTAAACGAAGCAGCGAAGTTCTCGGTAAAGGTCGAGCCCTCAACCTTGCTTATAGTCTTCGACGATCCAGTTTTCCACTCAGTGAACGAGTTGGTTCCCGGCGGGTCGCGCAATACCATGCTCACCTTCTCTGGACCGGCCGTCACAAAGTTGTTGCCAGTGGGCAGACTGCCAAGGATGATACCAGTCATTCCGTTGCCGTCCCATTGTTTGAAAGCACCTCCGACCTCGTAGGTCATCGAGATGGTACGGGTGTAGGGCTCGGCGATGTTAGGTAGACCGGCCTTCCAACGGTATTTGGCGTGACCTAGGCTGTCCAATTGCAACTGGTTCTCCTGCAGACCAGCAGTAGAGCCTGGAGCGTGGTCGCCTACCTGCTCATAATACACATGCTGCTCTGACGAGAGGGCATTGCTGATGGTCACGATATTTCCGTTCAAAGGTACATGATCCAACTTACCATTGTCAGCATTCTCGTACTCTTCATAGCCCTCGATCAGGAACGTGTATGGGTCGCCTTGGATGAATAGTGGCGATTTGTAGCCTGAGACACCGTAGTTGTAAGTCACCACGTCGCCCTCCACACTGTAGATATCGTTGAGCTCTATTTCGCCCAAGTCGTCCTGGATCTTGTAGCTGTCTATACCGAACGAACCGTCTTCGCGTCCTTCCTGCTTCACCGTGAACGTCGGCGGGCAGTGATACGTCTGGCTCAGCTTCGTGTTGTACTCGTACAACTCATAGCTCTCGCCGTCGTCAGCATACAGCGTGTCGGTGTATGCCATCAGCGGCGACGTCAGGTCAATCGTCATCTGATCGCCCACTGTCAGTCCACTATTCATCACCGTCATGCTCTCTACCGTATAGAGCAGCGGTGGTAGCATAGCCGAGAACTCACCCGTGACGGAATCTGTGCGGATGATCACCTTCTGGCAATCCACTTTCGTCTCGCCGCCCTGACGGAAGGAAGTGCTGGCAATTTTATCCGTAGCCGAGGCAACGGGCACATCATTCTTGTTGTTTTTGAAGCCAGAACCGTCTGGGTACTTCTCTGCATTCAGATAGTACCGCGAGTCGTTTAGCGACAGCACTAGCTCCGTTTTACCGATGTTGTTCGTGCTCAGCCCGAATCCTACGGCTTTCTTGCCCTGGATATCGCCGCCGACCACACGACCGGTGAAGTTGACCAATGTCTCATCAACAAACCCCAGGTTCTTGACCTCGCTGTTGAAGAGATGCATCTCATTGCCCGTATTGTTCGGGTCGGCCGGATAACGGCCGGCGTTGTTAAACACATGACCATTCTTCTTCACCTGAATGAAGTGCTTACCGATAGGTACACTGATGGTGTAAGAGCCGTCTTCTGCACTTTGGATGATCTCTCCGTTCTTAGAGCACACGTTGCCGTCAACATAGAACATGGCACCCTCCACCGGATAGTTCGTACCAGCGTACAGAACCGTGCCGCTAACAGGGAACGAGGAAACATCGTTGAAGTCCGTGCCGTTGTGCACCAGCGAGTTGTTGCCGATGAAACGCAGATGCTGGCTGGGGTTGAATTCGTGGATGCCTAGTTTTGGCATGACGGCATAGGTAGTACCCTCGCCGGAGAACGGAATACCCTGAATAATGTAGTTGCCATCCCTGTCGGTCTTGGCCTTCAGTGCCAGTTGCTCGGGGGTAATCGTCGCGCTCTCCACGTTATTAGCCATCGTCCCATGGTGTTCGTGATAGACGGTGCCATCGCGCGAATAGTCGAAAAACTGTGAATTCAGGCCCTCGTCGAAGGTCCAATACGTCTCCAGATTCTTCTCGTTACCCACAAGCAGATGGTCGAAGTTCTCCTTGATCTCGTCCTCGCTGAGACACCTCGTCCACAGCCGGAAATCATCAACATAGCCGTTGAAGAAGCCTAATTGGAATTTGGTCGAAGCCCCCAGGGACAGGTTTTGTTTGAGGGCCTGTTTGTTCTTATTCAGTACGACATTGCCGTCAGCGTCGGATGTCACAATATAGCATGTGATCGAGTCGGCCTGGCGGGTCAGCACCACATGATTGTATTCGCCTTTCTTCAACCACGAGTTGAGTTTAATACCGTATCTTGGCGCGCTGGCCGAACCGTCGCCAAACACCATTCGACCCGTAACCAACATACCCAAAGCCTGATTGCCAGCAAACTTTGCAATCCACGTGTCTTGGAACTCATCGGGGCGGAACCACATCTGGATGGTGAAGTCGCCCTCGTTGAACTTATCGGCGGCGTAGGAGGTTGATGGGTAGGGCCATTCCACGTAACCACTGGCGTCGGTGAAGTGCATGGCGTGATACTGTTCAGAGGCGTCGGCCGACGAACCGGTCTTGACCAGTTCTACATCGGCACCTGGCACAGCACTGCCGGTTGAGCCGTAGGTGATGCGGCCGCTTACCGTACCGGTTGTCTGCGCAAAGCCTATATCAGTAAGTTGGTTGGTAACGATGGCACCGTCTTCACACTTGTCTTGTACGGTGACGCGATAGTCGTAGTAGACGCCGGGCAACGGTGTGTCGTCGTCGTAAAATAGATATTCATCGGTACTCGACATGACACGGAGATTGGTCCATGCCTCATCTTTCTTATCTGTGCGGCGACGGTCTACTATGTAGGTCTTGGCAAGTCCCGAACTCTTCACATCTACATGCCAGTTCAGTTTCACTAAACCGGGATATACGCCTTTTGTTGCTTTGAGTGAATAGAACTGTGTACCGCTACCGATGGCTAGGTTTTCAAGCTTTGCTTCGTTGAGTACTTTTCCATCGATAACACCCACCACGCGGTAGTCGTGGGGTGCACAGGCATTCAACGGCTCTTCGGTATAGGGGACACCGCCATCTACGCCGTTCTTTCGACCGCTCTGTTGTGAAGTGCGGTGCATCCAGGTAAAACTGGTCTGTCCATTAGTAGGTGTGATGGTGTAGATGGGACTGGATTCTTCGTCCACATAGATATTGAACTTGTTGCCCCAATTTGCGGGATATCCGTCGGATGTCCATGTAAAGACGATGCGGTCGTCTTGTCTTACAGCCTTTAAGTTGTTTACAGGCACCTTACGAGTCGTGTTCACCGTCACTTGGCCCTTACAATCATCGTTTTTCGTATTCTCGTTCCATGTGTTGGAAACATAATACACATAATAGGTCACGTCCGACTCGTTCGTGAAGCCTTTATCCTCATAGGAGAGGGAGTCGCGCGGATACGTTATGATCTTCGTATTGCCGCGATAGATCACCCATTTGTAATTGGTATAATTGCCGGGGATACTGGCGCTCCACTTCAGCGTTACCTTTTTGTCTCTCTGGTTGAACGTCCCCTCTACCTTGGGCTTGGCCGATGGTGCTTCAATTTTTACCGTTGCAGACTTCTCGGCACTGTTTTCGGCGAACACCACCCCGGAAGAATTGACACCGTCGAGGCGGTATTTCACGGTGTGGTTACCTACAGTCGTAGCCGTGGCGCTGGTGCCCCAGGAGCCGCCGTCAACGCTGTATTTCATTGTGCCGTAATTGCCTGTAGCCGCCTTGGAAACCAGATTCAGCGCCTTGCCGTTATATACAAGGCCGGTGGCGAAGGTGGGATCGTTATTGATTGACACCGCCTGATTGGTGAATTTCATCATTACGTAGATATGAGGGCCTGAGGCACCTTTGTTCATATCGCAAACACCGCTATTCCCCTTAGCCCAATATATCACACCATCCGAGCTTTCCTCGTTAGCCCATAGCTCGGTGATAACGCGCTTCGAGCCGCCATGTGAGTCGCTGGATGAATAGCCTGTACGTTCCTTGGTATAATAAAGGTATATGTAAGCGCCGCCAGCACCATGATTCAAATCGCCGACAAAAGCGCTTCCTTTATCACCTGACTTTGCATCATGGCCAACCTTGTAGTATGTTCGGCCGCCATAAGTGAAAGAACTCTCGTTTGACGTCGAAGCAACAATGTCGGTGATGTATCCCGTCTCAGGATTGGCCGATGAACTCGTCTTGTAAGCCAGATAGACATAATATGAATTGGTACCGGCACCTTCATTAAGGTCTTTGTTGACGATAGTCCAACCATTCTGCTTATAAGTCGTTTTTACGGAGTTCATGTCAGATTCATAATAGCGTCCAAGCACTTTCAGCTCGGTGATACCGTTGGCGGCCAATGCCTCCGGCACAGCCAGAATGAACAGGATGAGTAATAGAAACAGCCTGTTCATCAGACATGCATTGCGTGTCAGCAGCCCCAGCCACTGGCTGCGCTGCCATCGTCCTCGTCCTGAACTTGCAGGGGGCGGAAATTGTTTCTTTCTTTTCATAATGCTTAAAATTTAGTGGTTTTAAAAAGGAATGATGAATGAATAATAGAAGAGTATATTTATTATACGTATTTTGAGAGTTTAGTGTCGTGTAGGCGACGTTGCAGTTCGTCGCGGAGCTCGACGTTCTCACGGATCTCGGAAATGATGGCATCGTTCTTCCGACGTAGCTCATGCTGGTTGTGCAAAATGCACCCCAGCAGCACTGCGACGATGGCGACCAATGCGGCGATGATGACGGTGAGTAGGATAATAACAGTATCAGTAGGCATACGCTTTACTATGTTTGATGCTGCGAATATAATAACAAAAATTCGTCTGCGCAATAGCTCAGACGAATTAACGTATGTTTTCAGACGAATTAACGGATACCTTCTACGAATTAACGGATGGCGCCGCCGGATTCACGAAACTGCGAGGGTGTGAGTGCATACTTCTGCTTGAAGTTACGACCGAAGGTGTCGGCACTGGGGAAGCCACTCTCGCGCGCAACGTCGGCGATTGAGAGGTCTGGTCGAGAGGAGAGCAACTTAGCAGCGTAAGGCAGACGGCAGTCGGTAAGGAATTCGATAAGCGACTTGTAAGGACTTCCCTTGGCAAAAGCAGCACCTATGCGCTCCTTCGACAGGCCGAAGCGGTCTACCAGTGCCTGGCGGTCAAGCTGTGAGTTAAGATAAAGCCGGTCGCGGAGTATGACGTCGCGTAAGCTCTGGAAGAGTTCTTCGTCTGATGTCCCGTCGACAATCTTCCCACTGGGAACAGGACTACTTGCTGCTTCCTCCTTACTCTTTCCTTCTTTCTCTTCCCACTTCTCCTTATATTCTATGGCCTCAGCAATCTCACGAGCTAGGACACGGTTCTTGCGCATGGTCTCACGCCGCTTGTAGTAGAAGTAAATGGCAAAGGCAACGGCAGCGAGAAGTCCGACAACGATGGCAGCCGTCAGCCATCTGTAGAAACGGGCATCGGACTCAGCTTGCTGGCGGGCAAGCTGCTCCTCCTGCAAGTGATATATGGTGGCCAGTTCGTTCAACTGTTCGCGCTGGTTGCGCTGGTCGAGACTGTCGCGGATGACAGAGGCCCGTTCTAAATAGCCCAGCGACTCGGCCGTGCGTCCCTGCATCTTCGAGGCCACACTGCGCTGCTCGAGGCAGATGAGGTAGTTGGGGTTAATGGTGTCGGGATAAGTGCCCTCAAAGCGGCGCATAGCCTGGTCGAAGCGGTCGAATTGTCCCATGTGGTGATAGGCGGCCGACAGCATCTTGTCGCAGTCTATACCCTTACTCCATTCCGTTTTAAAAACTTCGGCCTCTGTGTCAAGGGCTTTCTTGAGGTATTGTGCGCGTAGGCTGGGGTTGTCTTTGTGCTGCGTCACTTGGCGGGCATAGGCTGTGGTAAGGAAGGCCAGCATTTGACCGCGGGCGAAGTCAATAAACTCGGCGGGGTTGAAGCCTTCCTGCATGTCACCAAAGCGCTCGGGGTTCTTTACTAGCTCGTCAAGGCGTTCGAGTACCTCCTTACACACCGTTTCCATCTCGGGGTAGCGGTCGTGGTCGATGAGGATGTGCAGTAGCTTTTTCGATGCGTCATGGTAGGATACTACGCCGCCGAAGGTGTCCAACTTGCGCAAATCAGCGAGGGTGGCTTTCAGGCGCTCTATACCCTCGTCGGTGCGCCCTGTCTGAGCCATTGAGCGTGCAACGAAGGCCTCCATCTTGCCTACCTCGTCGGGCATATTGAGGGCATGGGCCAGACGTGACGCCTCAGTGGCATAACGTATAATGGCGGGGTGGTTGGCCGATGTGTATTCGATGCTTGTCAACAGCAGGTACACGCGTTCCAGTGTCGTCGAGTCCTTGATGGCATCTTTGTTGTCAATCAGGTCGAGGCATGTCTGCCGTGCCAGAGGCATGTTACGCAGGCCGCCGTACTGTGTCACGGCTTTGAGGTATTCCGCGCGTTGCCATGTGATATTTCCCACGATGCGGGCAGAGTCGATAATTACCAATGCGCGTTCGGGGTCGTTGCGGTGGATGCTCATGGCGGCAGCTTCTGTGTAGAGCGTGTCACGATCGGTAGGCTGGTGTCTTTTGCTGTTTTTTTCATGCATGCAGCCTGTCAGTAATAGAATGGTTGTGGCAAACAGAATTAGGTGATTCTTGTAAAAAGTATTCATAGTGTATAAGTATTAGTTGGCTATTCAAAGTTTTATGAGGGTTGAGCCGGTCGTCGCAGGGGTATCGGTGGTAGTCTGTACGGCATAGACGCCAGATGGCAGGGCACTAAGGTCAATAGCAGTGTTTTCCGTCAGCATCTCATGCTGCAGTAAGCGTCCCCTGAGGTCGTAGACGCTGAGGGTGCCACATGTGGCGCCACTAATATGTAACGTTCGACCTTGCAGACGAATGTCTGCCTGACGGGGTTGGTGATGACTGATGTCTTTGATTCCGTCGATGCCGAGCAGGTGGAGCAGGCCACGGTAGGCATCAATCTCGCCGTAGCCGTATTCATTGTTGGGGTAGGGGAGGGCCGCGTCGGGCTGACGGCAGGTATGGCTGAAGGCATCGATGATTTCCTCGCGGGTGAGGTCAGGCTTGGCCTGCAGCCAGAGGGCGATGATGCCTGCCACGACGGGCGCGGCCATCGACGTGCCGGTATTGGCGTTCCAGGCGTAGGTGCGGTCCTCAAAAACGAAGTGCTCGACGTCGGAGTTGATGTCGTTGGCTTCGGGATTGTGTTCTAAATAGTAGCTGCTGTACGACGAGATGATGTTGTCGCCGGGAGCCACGACGTCGGGTTTCTGCATTCCGTTGATGGCCGGGCCGACGGAGGAATAGGGGCTGCGAAGCCCGACGGTACGCCCCTTAGAGAAGTCGCGGTACTCGCCTTTGTAGTTGATAAAGCCTAAGCGGTGGGCGGTGGCACCGACGCACACGACTGACGGGAAGCAGGCCGGAGCGTGGATGTTACGGGTCATTTCTGCCGCAGTCCATCGTGGGTCTATGTTAGGACGGTTGTCGAGGCCATTGCTGGAGCTTCCGTAGAGCTCGGCATGGTTGTCGCGGCCCTGAAGGACCAAGGCGATGGGCGGAAGTGCTGACAGGGCTTTGTTGGCCGTGAAGAGCACGTTGTAGACCGTGTCGGCGGTGAATGACGAAGGATAGCGGTCGGTGGTGACGGTGCAGGTATCGCCACCGATAAACAGCGTGTCGGTGAGTACGGAGTCCTTCAGGAAACGTTCTGAGGTAATGTCGAGTGTCGTGGTCGCGTTATCGTAGACCAAGGCAGAGAGATGGAGCGGTGTGCGGGTCTTGATGCGGTAGAAGGCGGTCGTGTTGGTAGTATTGATAAAAGCCCCGGCCGCTTCCTCCCCAGCTGGTTTTTCCATATAAGTATATGTCACACACTCGTTACCTGCCGATGCCACGATGATGCGGCCGGGACCGGTGATGCTGTCGAGAAAGGCGGCATAGAGACTGTCTTCCTGGTCGAGGTAGGGCGGATAGCCCTCGCTGAACGATGCCACGCAGGGTTTGCCCTCACGGTCGGCGTAGTCGAAGATGTACTTGAAACCGAGGGCGTCGGTGGCCGTGGTGTATTTGTCGATGTCGGCAGAGTCGATGAGGGCGATGTCGTCGCTGACGGCGTTGCTCACCAGACAGATGTCAGCGTCGGGAGCAATGCCCTTGTATCGCGAGTTGTAGCCGCTGCCCGCAGCGATGCCGAGGGTGTGAGTGCCGTGGGTTTGGATATGCCCGTCGGCGGAGTGCTGCTGAGCATGGACGAGGTTGGCGCCCACGAAGTCGCGGCCTACTGGCAGCTGACTGTCGACGGTGTCCTTCGAGAGCTGGTCCCAGAAGGCGCCGATGCGATAGCGGGTGGCTGAAGGGTCGAGGAAGTTGGGGTGGGTGAGGTCGAAGCCGATATCCATTACGCCTACGATGACGCCCTTGCCAGTGTAGCCCCTCTCTATCTCCCCCCTGTAGGGGGAGTATAAGCGGTCGGCTCCTACGATGATAGCCGTGGTGTCCATTGTGGCGCGCCCGGAAGGGCTGGCCTCGATGCGGCGGACGGCCGGATGGTCAGACAGCGGGCCGATGCTGCTGACGGGTATGCTGACGATGGCTATGTCGCCCACCGTTGCATAGGGCTTGCAGCCGTAGGTGCGCCATACCTCGTCGGCCTTGTCGGTGTCGATGCGAATAAAGGCTGTCAGTGTCCGCGCCGGCTGTCGTGTGCCGGCCGTTCTCGACAGAGCAGGCTGTTGCTGCAGTGTCAGTCCGCGGACGTATGACGACAACTTGCGGTTATCAGTAGCCAGGCTGCCAATAACCGCCGCAAAAAGAATCGCCAAAATAAACAGCCGTCTCCTCACTGTTCACATCTCACTTCTTGTTCTTCTGATAGTACTCCAGTCCAAGCTGCACGTTCTTGACAACGGCATCGGTCGAGAATGTGGCACCGGTAACGCCGTCAACCTTCAGGGCGGCAGCATCCTTCACTTTCAGTCCGTCCCACTTTCCCTGCAGCGCCTTCTTTACGCGGGTAAAGTATTTGGGCGTCTCCTGGTTCTTCAGAAACTCCACCTTCTCCACCTTGTCCTTTTTGATGTACACCTTGACGGGGGTCGTCCCTGCGTAGCCCTGGACATCCTTGCCCAGCGTGGTGGTGTTAACGACGTAAACGCCGTTCTCCTTGGTCATCACTTCGTCATCCTTTTGAGCTGCACTCTGCAGTGTGGCGGCCAGCACGATGAGTGCCAACGAGCCTAAAAACATCTTTTTCATTTTATCTTTTCTTTGCTGTTATGTCATTTAATCGGTGCAAATTTACGCATATTTCCTTAATTCTGCAACTGCAAATAGCATGCAAATACGTTTTTTTAGCTAAAAAGTTTGGCTATATGAAAATTTTATTGTTATTTTGCAGAAGTTTACAAACAATAATCACTTAAAAAGTAATATTATGAAGAAGTTTTTTGCAGCTATCGTAGCAATGATGCTGGCCGTGCCTTCGTTCGCACAGTTTGCCAGCGGTGGTTTCGAACTCGACAAGAACAATGTCTACTATGGTGCCCGCATGGGTCTGACGCTGGCATCGATGTCAGGCGACTATGATGCTTCGGGCATGAAGGCCGGTCTGACGCTGGCTGGTGTCATCGGTTTGCGCGTGTCATCATCCTCGCCGGTGTTCTTGGAGAGTGGTTTCTATTATACCCAGCGTGGTGGTAAGGAGGACGACGTGACGATGACGCTGAAGAACCTGGAAATCCCCATCGTCCTCAAGTATGGTATTCAGGCTACCGACAAGATTGCAGTGCTTCCCTTCCTGGGACCCTACTTCTCATGGGGTATTGGCGGACGCATCAAGAACGACAAGATTGACTTAGATGAGAGTTCTTACAACGTGGTGAACCATGGCGACATGGGTGTCAAGGTGGGTTGCGGTGCTGAGTACGACATGCTCTATCTCGAGGCCGGCTACCAGTTTGGTATTGCCAATATTGCTGACGGCAAGGGCTCTATCCACAGCAACGCCCTGTTCATCAACTTCGGTGTGAACTTCTAATCGTTAAGAATAGTAACACGTTCGGTTTTGCTGTTGCTGGTCGGCCAAGTGCTGCCAGCAACAGCAAATTCTTTCTCTGTATGGTAAAGAGATTCCCGAGCCTCATATAAGTATATATCCGTCAATCCGTCACTTTCGCCCTATCATACTCATGCTGAGTGCGTTACGTGGTGACGGATGATGGTGACGGGTGACGGATGGCTACATGCTCCAATGGCTGCAATGATTCACGGGCGGTGAACAATGATTCACCGCCCGTGAACATTTGGCAAGGAGGCTTGGCGCATGGGCATGCGCCGTACATCCGTCATCCGTCACCATTATCCGTCACCGCATATCCGCTTGATTGTCTGGCGTTTACGTGGATGTGACGGATGTGACGGATTTAAACTTCTCATATTTTTGAGACTGGCGGCAGATTTGAGGCCTTTTCGAGCAACTCCCTAAACCAGACAGAAGTCAAGCTCGCGCGCAATAAGCTCTTTGTCCAAGTGCTGGCCTATGAAGACGAGCTTCTGCATGCGGTCGCCATACTGCTCGTCCCAGTCGCGCCGCAGGCTGGGCTGCTGGTCCATCAGTTCAGCGAGTTCACGCTTCGGCATGGTAGCATACCACTGGCCGGCATTGCGCAGGCTTACTTGTCGGCCTGCCTGCTCGAAGACGTAGCAGATGTCGGCCTCGTCCTTGAACCAGCAGATACCCTTGGCGCGGATGACGCCCTTGGGCCACTTGCGGGCAACAAACTCGTCGAAGAGCCCCAACTCGAAGGGACGGCGGGCATAGTAGACGTAGGTGCCGATGCCATATTCCTCAGCCTCGCCTTCGTCGTGATGATGATGGTGATGATGGCCGTGGTGGTCATGGTGGTCGTGGTGATGGTGGTCGTGCTCGTCGTGCTCGTCGTGCTCGTCGTCGTCATCGTCGTCATCATCGTCATCATCATCGTCATCATCGTCGTGACGCTCCACTTCCTGGATCCAGGTGGCCGACGTGGCAACGTCGTCGAAGTCAAACATTCCGGTGTTGATAATCTTGTCGAGTTCGACGTCACCGTAGTTCGTGTCGATGATCTCTGCCTTGGGCTGCAGCGTGCGTATAATCTGCCGGATGCGGTTCAGCTCGTCGGCGCTCACCTCGTCGGCTTTGTTAAGCAGCACAATGTTGCAGAACTCTATCTGCTGAATGACCAGGTTCTCGATGTCGTCCTCGTCGATGTCAGGGCGCGTCAGGCTGAGCCCGTTTCCGAATTCGTCCTTCATGCGCAGGGCATCGACCATTGTGACGATGCAGTCAAGACGAGGCTGAACGTCCATGTCGGGCACCATCTGCGGAATCGAGCAGATGGTCTGCGCGATGGGGCCTGGCTCGCAGATGCCGCTGGCCTCGATGACGATGTAGTCGAAGCGCTTCATCCCGATGATGTCCTGCATTTGTTTCACCAGGTCCATTTTCAGTGTGCAGCAGATGCAGCCGTTCTGGAGTGCCACGAGACTGTCATCCTGCTGGTTGACGATGCCTCCCTGCTGAATGAGGTCAGCGTCGATGTTCACCTCACCGATGTCGTTGACGATGACGGCAAACTTGATGCCGCGCTTGTTTGAGAGTATGCGGTTCAGAAGGGTTGTCTTGCCGCTCCCTAAGTAGCCAGTAAGCAGCAATACGGGAATTTCGTTCATTTCGTTCATATTTCGATTCGTTATTTTGTCCAAAACGGCTGCAAAGGTACGAAGAATATTCCTAATAACCAAACTGCCTGATAAAAACTATTGTTTTTATTTGGCGGTGCTGATAATATTTCGTATCTTTGTGCCCGCTATTTTGGACTTAAATTGACAGACATAATAATAGGATGAAGAAGCTATTCTTTTGGCTCGTCGTGGCGGGCATGACGATGACGGCGACAGCCCAGCGGCTGACGTCGCCAAACAAGAAGTTGACAGTGGAAGTGAAGGGTGGACAGTTTGTCATATCCTATCAGGGACAGCAGGTGCTGCAGATGAACGATGCACAGGCTGCACTGCCTCTCAAGGCGCTGAAGGCCAAGAAGGTGAAGGCCGACTACACGATGATAGAGGGTAAGCGGAGCCACTGCACGAACGAGGCCAACGAGTATAGGGTGGGGCAGATGACGCTGCGACTGTATAACGACGGCATAGCCTATCGCTACGAACAGCCTGTAAAGGAGCAGGCGGCTTACGTCATTCCCGAGGGCATGAAGCGCTGGATGATGCAGTGGACCGACGGTGCCGAGGGCTTCTATCCGCTGATGACGACGCATAAGGTGAAGGCCCAGCGGTCGTTCAGTGCCGTGTCGAAGGATGCCGACGGCAACTGCGTGCGCTGGAGCTTCCCCGCATTGCTGGAAGCCTCCTCCAGCCCCTCCGTAGGAGGGGAGCCTGTGTTTGCCCTGCTGACTGAAGCCAATATCGAGAAAGGACAGAGTGCATCGAGTCTCTACAACGACGGTGAGGTCTACCGCGTGGTGCCCGACGAGGGCGAGAACAAGGCCCATTCGCCTTGGCGCGTAGTCATCGTTGGTACGCTTGGCGACGTGGTGGAGTCGACGTTAGTAACCGACGTCAGCGAGCCGTGCAAGCTGGAGGATACGAGCTGGATAAAACCCGGCGTGGTGTCGTGGGTCTACTGGGCCTACAACCACGGGTCGGACGACTATAACATTATTAAGAAATACACCGACATGGCTGCTACCCTCCGTCTGCCCTACGTGCTGATTGATGCCGAGTGGGACCGTATGAAGGACGGTAAGACCGTCGAGGATGCCGTCAGCTACGCTAAGTCGAAGGGCGTGAAGCCGATGATATGGTATAACTCCTCGGTGGGCTGGGTTGACGGTGCACCGACGCCGAAGTTCCGCCTGAACAAGCCTGAAGACCGTGAGAAGGAGTTTGCCTGGTGCGAGAAGATTGGCGTGGCCGGGGTGAAGATCGACTTCTTCAGCGGCGAGAACCAGAAGAACATGGACTACTGCATCGACCTGATGGAGAGTGCCGCCCGTCACCACCTGCTGGTCAACTTCCACGGTGCCACCGTGCCCCGTGGCTGGCAGCGCACCTATCCAAACCTGCTCTCGACAGAGGGCGTTTACGGTGCCGAGTGGTATAACAACGTGCCGACGTTCACCAAAGCAGCTGCCTCGCACAACGCCACGCTGCCTTTTACGCGCAACGTCATCGGCCCGATGGACTATACGCCTTGTGCCTTCAGCGACTCGCAGCATCCGCACATTACGAGTCATGCCCACGAGCTGGCTCTGACGGTGCTCTTCGAGAGCGGCTTGCAGCACCTCGCCGACCGTCCCGAGAGCTTCCTCGCTCAGCCGCAGGCCGTTCAGGATTTCCTTTCGAACCTGCCCGCCGCCTGGGATGAGACGCGCTTCGTGAGCGGCTATCCCGGCGAGAGCTGTGTGCTCGCCCGTCGCAGCGGCAAGACCTGGTACGTGGCCGGTATCAACGGCACCGACGCCGAGAAGACCCTCGCTGTGCCTCTCGGTTTCGTCAAGGGGAAGTACACTGCCACTCTGTTTGCCGACAGCGGCAGCGAGAGTGAGCCGTGGCGCATTGAGCGCATACAAAAACTCCCCGAAACTGTCGCTTGTCAGCCCCGGGGAGGTTTTATCATTCGTATTGACTTGTAAGTCTAAGCTCTTTCTTTAACGTTTACTTGTTGACCTGGAAGCGGGTGTCGCCGTCCTTGAAGAAGGCGTTGATCTGCTTGGCGGCGGCGATGCCGGCGTTGATGTTGGCCTCGGCCGTCTGAGCGCCCATCTTCTTCGGTGTTGAGAAGTAGCGGCCCTCAAACTTCTGGAACTCGTCGTTGGCATCGGGCATAATGTCGGTGACGAACTTCAGGTCCTCGCGCTCCTGCATCAGCTTCAGCAGCTCGGGCTCGTTGATGACCTCCTTGCGGGCGGTGTTCACGAGTATGCCGCCCTTCTTCATCTTGCCTACCAGCGCATAGTTGATGCTCTGCTTGGTCTCAGGCGTTGCGGGGATGTGGAGTGAGACGACGTCGCACTGCTCGAACAGGGCGTCCTGATTCTCAACGGCGTG
>JAEEGJ010005651.1_pt1 | contig 38877 bp, 32 predicted proteins | sample 8958761 | NCBI WGS metagenome assembly JAEEGJ01 (sample SAMN16246546, study PRJNA631951) | gut metagenome | biome: gut microbiome; feature: rumen; material: RS-attached | host: Bos | place: Iran: Karaj | collected 2018-10
CGTTCCTGTGATGATTTTCTTATTAAGAGGAGGGGGTGGGCGCGAGGGGGGTGGACCTCGCTCCCGGGTATGAAAGTAAATAGAAGATAGTAAAGGTTCTTTGCTTCTACTGTCTTAGGGAAATCTTTATTTGGAGGTTGTCTCCCTTCGACATTTTTATTGTCGCATCGCGGTATGACTATCAAGTGACCTTAAAGTGACAGAATAGTCACTTTAGGTTTTATCGCTCATGCACCTTGGTCGTCGCGCGGTTCTGAATGTTCTTGCAGACATCCTCAGCGGATCTCTGGCCCTTAAAGTAGGCGGGCACTTCCTCGTTGATGATCAGCATGATTCCGAGGTCCGTACTGCTGATCGTAGAAACGTTCTCCACGAGTTTTACCAGTTCTTTTGCATCATCCTCGTTGATATCTGTCATCATGCCCATCTTGGAATAATCGACGCTGGTCTCCGGATCCTTCTGACCCATCAGCTTGTTATATTCTCTGACCTGCTCGATCTGCTCGGCATTTCTGCGGTCGAGGGCTGCACGGTTGACCGGGATGGAAACAAAGTTCTCCGAATACTGGACCTGCTGGTCTTCGTTGAACATAAAGCGGATGAAATCCCATGCCTCATCGATATGCTTGGACTGCGCGGAGATCGCCAGTGTCATCATCGGTCTGGCACTCATGCCGGATCCGTTCGGAGAAGGCATGCCGAGGAAAACTTCCTTGCCCTTCAGGGCTTCCTTGACGTTTGCAATATCATCCAGGCTGAAGATGTATGCTTCATTTAATGCCAGCATGCCATTCGCAATTCTGACAAGAGGATCCACCTCAGGTTCTCCGCTGTACGGGCCTTCCATGGTATAAGCGCCTGTGCCGCTCTCCGCGACCATTCCTCCGTAATTATTTTCTTGTACAGGATCATTTGTCGCGTATTTCTTCGAGATCTCCAGGAGCTTTTTGAATTCGGCAGTGTCGAAGTTGACTGTCTTCGTCTCATAGTCGATGAACGAATCGGATGCCACGCTGATCATGGACTGAAGAAGCGTAGAGCTGCTCATTCCATCCGGGAATACAGATGTATTCTTCGGAAGCGATGAGATCACGTTCTCGAATTCCTCGTACGTCCATCCGCTTCTGTTGCCGACGATATCGGAACTGGAAACAAAGCCGGTGATGTCTACGCAGATCGGGATCTGATACATCTTGCCCTTTGTCTCAAAAGCACGGAAAACATTATCGAAATACTCTTCACGGTTCAATCCGTTCTGACCGTCGATATACTTATTCAGATCTACAAGCACCTGTTCGTTGTTGAACTGGTTGTATTCGGAGAAGTCCATCAGGATATCCGGGCCATCTCCGGAAAGAAGGTCAAGGTACACTTTATCAATGAGCTCGGCGTATGTCTTCTCCGGATTTTCCGGATCAACATCATAATTCAATTCGTCCGCATAAGATCTCGTCAGAATGCGGGATTTATGTGCAGGTTCTGTGTTATATGTAATGATGTAATCTTTCAGCGCACTGTCCACATAGGACATCATGCCCAGTTCGATGATCGTCTTTCCCGCGTGCGGGTTTTTCGATTCACGGGACAGCTGAATGATGGAGAAGTGCTGATCGGCACTCTGGGTAAGATCCGTTACTTCATCCCAGTACGACTCGAAAAGCACCATCTCGTCGGCTGACTTGATCAGACAGTTTTCCGAAGAAGTATGTTCCGGGTTATAGTCCACCCAGTTCCAGTCGAGCACTTTTTCGCTCTCACCGGTGAGCGGATTCACCGACTTGATCTCATTGGAGCTCATAGAATAGCAGCCGTCTTTTCCCTGCACGAGTTCCCAGGCAGAGATCTTCGTCTCTTCCGGTTTTCCTTTCAACTCGAGTGTCGCAGGATCGATCTCCTGGAATGTGCATTTGCTCACCATAGTCTGTTCATTGAACTCTTCCATATAGACGTAGTACTTGCCGTCAAAGGAGTACATCTGACCGTAGTAGTTATTTATAGTCACCTGATTGATCTGTTTTCCCTCACCATTCAGAAGATAGACGGAGGTGCCTGATCCCAGCAGGATGTTACCATTATCAAGTACGAACAGTTTTGCATTCCACATATCTTCCACACCCTCGAGCGGGATGTCTTTGATGGTATTACCTGCTGCATCACAATGGCGGAGCATGGTCGTTGTCTTACATTCACCTTCTGTATATTGGGTGATCGCCTTAATGAACGATCCATCCGGTTGCGGATAAATCGCGGAAATATCCTCTCCGGTTGTAGATGTATCTTTCTTGATCAGTTTTCCGTCAAAATCGAAGTACAGTGTTCCGGACTCATAGTAGCCTTCAGTGATCTGGCTGTACTTCTGACAGTTATCATCCGAATCAAAACCGATCTCGTCGAGTTCCTTAAGGACACTGTCCGGGATCTTATAGTTGACCTGATATGAAGCAATAACCATATCACCGGCGATCAGCGGGTTGGTGATCGATTTGTACTCTATTTCCTTATCACCTTCGGGAGTAAAATCCAAAGTTGCTTTTTTCACGGAAAAATACGGGTCATCTTCTTTAACGACCTCATTTTTCACTCTCTTATCACTTTTCTTGCTGTTGCATCCGGCCAGAGGAAGAATCATTGACGTCGAAAGCACGACTGCCATCACATTCCTCGAAAACTTATTCATATGCACACCTCCGTGGGGATTTTAATCAAGCATATTGTAAGTCTGTGTTATCGATGAAAAATGAAAGAATTGTAATTTAGTTCATCTTTTGGAAACTGCTTCGGAAGTTCTCTGCTGAATGATCCTGCAGACCTCGTCCACGCTCTTGGCATCCGAGAAGTAGAAGGCCGCCTCTTCCTCAATGATCGAGAAGATCTCCGGGTCCGATGTAACGATCGTACTGGCATTCTCGACCAGCGCCTTGAAACCTGTTGCATCGCTGTCCGTAATACGGACAAGACTATCCGGCATCGGATTGCCGTTATTTTCCGAATCAGTTTCGAACTGCTCGACAAGCATGCGGTTATCCGCAAGAGAGTCGTCATTGATGCGGTCAAATGCTTTTCTGTGAAGCGGGATCGAACCGAGAGACGATGTATATGTATACTGGGAATCCTCATCAAACAGACGGCGGATAAAGGCCCACGATTCCTCCTTGCTCGTCGAGAAGGAGGAGATCGCCAGTGTCAGGACCGGCTGTGCCGAGACTCCCGTTCCGTCCGGAGAAGGCACTCCGACATAGATCGTATTCCCGGAAAGGATCGACCGGTTCTCCGCATACTGATAAAGATTGTAGACTTCCATCGGCAGCAGGGCCAGCTTACTGCTGTTCATCTTCCCCACAGGGGTCAGAGCAGATCCCGGCACGCTGTTCGACGGATCGGATTCCTCTGAACTGAGTCCGCCGTACTCCTTGACAATATTCAGGAGCTGGCGGAATTCATCGCCGTCAAAGTAGACTTCTTTCTTCGTATAATCCACAAAGCTCAGCATCGCGTCGGAAAGCAGTTTCTCGAGAAGATCGTTATATTCCATCTCCGGGAAGACTTCGACATCCGACGGGAACGTATCCGCGATCTGATTGAATTCGGAATATGTCCAGCCGGGTCTTTCGCCGACCATCTTCTCGTTTCCGAGGAGTCCTCTGATATCGAAGCATACCGGGATCTGGAACAGCTTGTCCCTGTTCTCGAAAGCGGAGAGTACATTGTCAAAATACTCCTCGCGTTTCAGACCGTTCTCTCCATCGACATACGGGTTGAGATCCACGAGGACTTCTCCCGAATTGAACTGGCTGAAGCAGGAAAAGTTCACCAGTATGTCCGGTCCTTTTCCCGCGGTCATATCCTCATAGACCTTCGCGGCAAGCATGGTCTGCTGTTTCATGTACGGGATATCCTGGGATACCTCGGAAGAGTAATCCACGACGCGGATCCTTGCCGTGTTTCCCTCGGTAGTGTTGTAGTTTACGACATAGTCCAGAAGATCCTCCGGCGGATTTCCGATCGTTCCCATATCGATATACTTCTTCCCGACATGCGGATTCTTATCGGCTTTTTTCAGGGAAACGATCTTAGTGCGGGTCACCCAGTCACCCGTGATCTTATCCGTCTCATAATCCGTACGGAGAAAGGCCACGTTATCTTCCGAGATGACGCGGATACTGTCACTCGCGTAACTGGTATAGTTAACGTCAGAATCATTCCAGTTCAAGAAATCTTCAACCTGTCCGGAAGCCAGATCCACCCTTCGGATACCGTTTCCGTCGAGCGTATAGGTTTTACCGTCTCCTCCCGGAACAACATCCGTCGTCAGAGATGCGATCTTCCTGTTTTCTCCGGTCAGCTTCACTTCTTTAATATCCAGTTTCTCATAACCGGCCTCACCCGTACCCTCACCCTCGGGATAGGTATACATCATCGAGTAGTAATCGCCGCCGGCCTCGACAATAATCCCGTCTATGCCTTCATCCTCGATCGTACCGATCCGCTCTCCTTTGTCAGAGATGATCTCGATGAACCCGTATCCGGAAAAGATATAAGATCCTTCAGACGTGGCCATAAAGGACTGTATCCACACATCCATATCCTCCGGAAGCTTGACCGAGCCTGTCTGGATTCCTTCCATGCTGTAGATCAGGATCTCCCTGGTACGCTTCAGCGTGTTGAAATCGACATGCTCCACCAGGCAGAGGATCTCTCCGTTCCTGCCCTCGGCGATCGTAACCACCTCGCTGTTGAAAGGAAGCTCGATCCTGGACAGTTCCTGCCCGTCAAAATCGTAGATGAGGAGTCCTCTGTCATAACTCTGCTGGACCATGTTCATGACCCGCACAAGATCATATTCGATATAATCGATATCGCTGTAGATGCTTTGCAGGATATCTTTTAGTTCCTTAGGATACTCGTTAAGGATCTCATAGGGGGACACGACGGAATTACCGATGATCTTCGGGTCATTCATTCTGAAGTACTGGTAGTTCTTTCCCTTCTCCGGCTCGAATTTGAGTTCCGTAACCTTCGCCTGATAATACGGATCCGTCTCCAGAACGAGCCGCTGCTCTTCTTTTTTCTTTTTCTTACAGGAACAGACTGAAAAAGACATACATATGACAAGAAGACCGGCAAGAATACGTTTCCCTTTTGAATGCATTTCTCCGTCCTCCTTTATGCCCGATAATCGAGAATACTCTTGGCATTAAAGAAGAAAAATACTGACACGACGAAGTTGAATGCAGCCAGGATAAGAAAATCCAGAAGGAACATCGACTCGGATACGGCATAGAGCCGTCTTCCGATCGTAGCGCCCATGGAAAGTTCGAAGATGAATACCGCCGAAAGGATCGCGAATGAGAGGATCATGTGTGAATGGCGGTTATTGCTGACCCCCAGTGTGCGAAGTGACGTAAGGTAGGATGCATAGAACAGCAGTGCCGCGGACGCGTAGAACAGCGAACCGCAGGGAACGAATGCCGGATGAAGTCTGGCAAAGAGCGAGACGATGGTCAGGCAGATCATTCCCTCGACAAAGGCTTTCAGGACCGGTGCCGTGGATGCGTAGAAAAGTTTCTTAAAAGATCTTCCGGGCATCAGGTAGATGAACGGCTTATCCAGTTCCTCGACGAATTTACCCTTCGGGATCGTGAAGATCATCGCATAGCACAGGACAGCCAGTGCCAGGATCTGCATGATAAACGGATACATGCCCTTTCTCATCAGTGACTGGAGGACTGCCCCGAGAACGACCGCGATGGCGATCATACCCAGCGTTGTCCTGTCGAAAAGCACTGTCAGGCTTCTTTTCTGCTCTGTCATCTGACGCTGCAGAAGAACGACCTCGCCTTTTCTTGAACCGAGAAGGCGGGACTTTCTGGCACGCCTGCTCCGGCGCTCATCTGCCGGCGCATCCGAACGGTTCATCCTTCCGAATCCGCGTCCGATCGTTGTCAGAACATTCTCGTAGTACTCCGAATGATTGCGGACGATCAGAAGAATACTGACCAGAAGGATCATACCCATGAGACCGGCATATGAGAGCGCCAGGTAAATCTGACCTTCCATCGCCGTGACAACGAAACCGCTCGCCCATCCGCCGATCGGAAGGAGATACTGATACGGTTCATTGAAGTATTCGATCGTATCGGAGAAAGGAGCGCCGCTTTTCCAGAGAGCAATAACGAGGCCCAGAATGATGGTGGCGCTGAAGATGTAAAGTGAGATGCGGATCACATATCGGACAACGCGGGATGCCGAGGCAATAGAATATACCGCCATGGACACCACGGACAGGGTGATCGAGAACATCAGCCAGCCGCCCATCAGGATCAGAAGATCCTTGGCGCCGAGGCCGAAGTAAAACCGCAGGTTCGTCAGCTGCAGAAGCAGGAGAAGTGTCGCAAAGACACTGGCCAGGCAACCCTTGACCAGCCCGTAGAAAAGCACCTTTTCGGCACGTATCGGAGATACGAACAGGTGATCGATATCAGCCGGGTTGAAAAACGAATTTCCGTGGTTCAGTCCGATGCCGAGTCCGACAAATGCGATGATGATAAATACTGCGGTGACACCGCCCTTATATGTAGCGAGTGCATTGTCCAGCACTCCGCTTTCTCCGCTGTGACTGATCTCCTGATAGATATAGAGTGCGAAATAAGCCAAGACGATCAGTACCCCTATCCAGAACTGCGGGCGCTTGATCTTCTCGCGGAGAGTATTTCTCCACTGCTTGAATATCAGATACATACAAGCATTCATGGCTTCACTTCTTCTTTTTCTTACTGCTCTTCTTTTTCTTTCCGGTATTCGGATGGCTTACCTGCTTTCCATGGGAAGCAGTATTCTTGTGCTGAGCGGGTGCCGGAGCTGTCGGACGCATCGTCTCTTCGTAGACCCATGGTGAGTCATACGACTCTGTCTCGGCAAAGAAGATCCTCTCTAAGGATTCCGCCCACATACCGATCATCTCCTCTTTTCTGTGGCAGGAGATGACCTTGCCCTTACGCATGATGTATGCCTTGTTCCAGATGCCCTCTACTGTGGAGATCATGTGGGTCGAGATCAGTACGGCCACACCGTCTTCCGCCAGTTCCTGCACCAGCTGGCGCAGTTCCTTGATCGCATGCGGATCCAGGCCCAGCATCGGCTCATCCAAAAGAAGGAGCTTCGGACGCGGAAGGAGCGCGCAGATAATGGATACCTTCTGCTGCATACCCTTGGACAGGTCCTTGCAGAGCGTATCAACAACTTCAGTTAAACGGAAACGGTCCACCAGTTCGACGGCATATTTTCTCGACTTCTCACGGTCGAGCTTATAGGCACGGACCACGAACTCGAACTGTTCTCTTACCGTGAGCATCTCGTAAAGGCAAGGGAACTCGGGAACATATCCCATGATGGCCTTCGCTTTCGCGGATGTCGCGGGGAATCCGCCGATCTTGACCGAGCCATCGAAACGCAGAAGACCCAGGATACACTTGATGGCAGTTGATTTACCGGCACCGTTGGGGCCGAGGAGAATACCGATCTCCCCTGCATCCAGCGAAAGATTCACGTTTTCATTTGCGATCTTCTTGCCGAATTTCTTCGTCAGTCCCTTGACTCGAAGCATGCTTTCCTCCTGATTACCCTGCGTATATTTAGACAAAAACAGTCTATCATTTTTTGTTGCGATTTACTATTCCTTATGTGATGAGTAATATATAATTATTGAAAAGCAGGAGGAAAGCATGACGCGTGCCCGAGTTGAACAGAATACCGCCTATCATGTCAGGCTCCAGCCGGATGAGAAGAAAGTCCGCCTGAAACTTGACGAAGTATGGCACTACCGGGATCTCGTCCGTCTCCTGACCCGAAGGACTTTTACCGTAACCTATCAGCAGACGGTCCTGGGACCTTTATGGATCATCATCAACCCGATCCTTTCCAGCCTGATCTACATGTTCGTCTTCGGCCATATTGCCGATGTCGGCACCGCCGGCATTCCCCAGATCCTGTTCTATTTTGTCTCGTCCGCGGTCTGGGAGATATTCGCTTTCAGCCTGACGAAAAACTCGCAGACATTCGTCGCCAATGCGTATCTTTTCAGCAAAGTATACTTCCCCAGGATCTGTGTTCCGATCTCGAATATGATCGTCAGTATCCTGAAATTCCTGATCCAGCTTCTGATCATCATCGCGCTTCTGATCACCTTCGTAGTGCGTGGGAATGTAGCACCGATGTGGGAACTCTACCCGCTTCTTCCGCTTCTTTTCCTGCAGATGGCCATCTTCGGCATGAGCGTCGGTGTACTGATCTCCAGCGTAACAACGAAGTACAGAGATCTTCTCGCCGTAGTAAATCTTCTCGTCAATCTCTGGATGTACGGCTCTGCCGTAGTTTACCCGATCCAGAGTGTCCCTGACGGGATACTGAAGATCCTGGTAAAGATCAATCCCGTCAGCGAGATGATGGAGCTGATCCGCATGATCCTTCTCGGCGAAGGAGAATTCGATCTCCTGTACTACCTTGTCGGACTTGCCGTCACGGTCCTGCTGTTCTTCTTCAGCATCGTGATCTTTAACCGGGTAGAAAGGACGTTTGCGGATACAGTATGAGTACGGATGCGCAGAATACGAATAACACTTCCGGAAAGGAAGTCATGATCCGTGTCGAAGGTCTTAAGAAAAAGTACCGTCTCGGCAAGATCGGTGCGCGTACTCTTCAGGGTGCGATCAAGGACTGGCGCGCGTCCCGCAAGAAAAAAGATCCGTCAAAAGAATCTTCCGCACCGAAATACAACCGCGACTTCTATGCGCTGAACGGCGTAGATCTTACTGTCTATAAGGGCGAGACACTCGGCATCCTCGGCAAGAACGGTGCCGGCAAGAGTACTCTTTTGAAGATCCTCTGCCGTATCACTGCCCCGACCGAGGGAACTGTCGATCTCTACGGTCATATCACTTCAATGCTTGAAGTCGGCACCGGTTTTCACGGAGAGATGACCGGCCGCGAGAACATCTATCTCAACGGCACGATCCTGGGCATGACGAAATCGGAGATCGATGCGAAGATCGATGACATCATCGCCTTCTCGGGACTTGAAGAGTTCATCGATACTCCGGTCAAGCGTTACTCGAGCGGCATGTTCGTCAAGCTCGGATTCTCCGTCGCATACCATCTCGACAGTGAGATCGTCATCATGGACGAGGTCCTCGCCGTCGGCGATGTCGAGTTCCAGAAGAAGTGCATCAACTGTCTTCTCGAGGCAGCAAACAACGATACCCGAACCGTACTCTACGTCAGCCATAACATGAATACGATCCGCCAGCTCTGCAAGCGCTGCATCGTACTTGATAAGGGCGAGGTCATCTTTAACGGTGACGTCGACCAGGCAATCGCTATCTATCTCGGCGCACAGGAAGTCATGCCCACCGAAGTCACCTTCGGTCCGGAGCACCGTCCGAAAGATTACCAGCGTCTGCGCGCCAGAGACCTCTTCTCTCTGGACAGTCTCCGTCTTCTGAACCGTCCCGAGCCGGTCTTCCCGACCTCCGGTTCTGCCGAGATCGAGCTGTCCTGCACGGCGGCAAAGCCGATCAGGAATGTAGGCTTCCGCTTCCAGCTGTGGTATCAGGATGGCACGAAGATCGCCTCCTCACTCCCCGGCAATCTTGTCGACGTTCAAGAGGGCACAAACAGGATCAAGCTTACTCTTCCGCTGGCCCATCTCACATATGGCCGTTACAGCGCGGACATCATCGTCTACCAGCTGGATGCCGGCGGCATCGAGCGGAAGATGGACGCCGTCTCTCCGGGCTTCTCCTTCCAGATCGAGTCCGCCCATGACAAGGACGACTATACCAAGTGGGACCACCAGAAAATGGGCGCAGTCCGTCTTTCCGACAACACTGTCGAGCTCCTTTCCGATAACTGACCTGTCGGGAAAACAACCATTCGCATTATTCTTTTCCTACAATGTAATAGAAAAGATTGATTTTCATTTCCCTATAGTAGTAAATTAAGGATATGATTTTCATTTGAGAAGCATGCGGGGGAGAATATGATGCAGCTGTCTCTTGAGAAAGAGGCATAATTTCCCGTACAAGTGCTTTTCGAAAGGACGGGAAAGTATGTTTAAGATCGTAGCCAAAAGGCAGCTCAATGAAGCCGTCACCCTCATGGATATCGACGCCCCGTACATCGCGAAGAAAGCGAAAGCCGGGCAGTTCATCATCTTCCGCATCGACGAATATGGTGAGCGCATTCCACTGACTATCGCCGATACCGATCCGGAGAAAGGCACGGTCACCATTATTTTCCAGGCCGTCGGAACTTCGACGATCGCCCTTTCCAAAATGAATGAAGGAGATTCCATCTCGGACTTTGTCGGACCTCTTGGCAACGCGACCGAGATCGAAGGATATAAGAACGTCTGCGTCGTCGGCGGCGGTGTAGGCTGCGCGATCGCTTATCCCTCGGCAAAAGCACTGCATAACGCGGGCGCCCATGTCGACATGATCGCAGGTTTCAGAAACAAAGACATCGTCATCCTCGAGGATGAGATGAGAGCAGTAAGCGATAATCTCTATGTCACCACAGACGACGGCTCTTACGGCGAGAAGGGCTTCGTAACGAACAAGCTCCAGTCCCTGATCGATGCCGGCAATAAGTACGATCTGGTTATCGCGATCGGACCGATCCCGATGATGAAGTTCCTGGCCGAGGTCACCCGCCCGTACGGCATCAAGACGCTCGTCAGCCTGAACCCCATCATGATCGATGGTACCGGAATGTGCGGCGGCTGCCGTGTCACTGTCGGCGGCAAGATCCGCTTCGCCTGCGTTGACGGTCCGGACTTTGACGGACACGAGGTCGACTTCGACGAACTGATGAGAAGAAATTCCTACTATAAAGCCCAGGAACGCGAGAGCGCGAGCCACGAGTGCCGCATGATCGCCGCCGGCGAAGCTTGCAAGGAGGAACAGAAGAATGGCTAATCTTTCCCTTACCAAAGTCCCGATGCCGGAGCAGGATCCGAATATCCGCAACCGTAATTTTGATGAGGTCGCACTGGGCTACACCGAAGAATTGGCAAAAGAAGAGGCTACAAGATGCCTCAACTGCAAGAACCGTCCCTGTGTCAGCGGCTGTCCCGTAAACGTCCGTATTCCGGACTTTATCGCACAGGTCGCCGAGGGCAGCTTTGAAGAAGCATATAAGATCATCACATCGACGAACTGCCTGCCGGCTGTATGCGGACGTGTCTGCACACAGGAAACGCAGTGCGAGAGCAAGTGCGTCCGCGGCATGAAGGGCGAGAGCGTCGGCATCGGCCGTCTCGAGCGTTTCGTCGCAGACTACCACATGGCGCATGTCTCCGAGCCGGTACCGGCCATCGAGAAGAACGGTCACAAGGTTGCCGTCATCGGTTCCGGTCCGTCGGGTCTCACCTGCGCAGGCGACCTTGCCAGACTCGGATACGAAGTCACGATCTTTGAAGCATTCCATAAGGCCGGCGGCGTTCTGGTCTATGGTATTCCGGAGTTCCGTCTCCCGAAGGCGATCGTTCAGAAGGAAGTCGATAACCTTCAGGCGCTCGGTGTAGAAGTAAGAACTAACTTCGTCATCGGCAAGACCCTGACGATCGATGAGATCTTTGAAGAAGGCTACGAAGCCGTCTTCATCGGATCGGGCGCAGGCCTTCCCTCCTTCATGGGCATCGAGGGCGAGTCTCTTATCGGTGTATACTCCGCCAACGAATATCTGACACGTGTCAATCTCATGAAGGCTTATCTCGACAGCTATGACACGCCGATCAGAAAGAGCCGGTCCGTTGCCGTTGTCGGCGGCGGTAACGTTGCCATGGATGCCGCGCGTACCGCGAAGCGTCTGGGCGCTGAGCACGTCTATATCGTCTACCGCCGTTCCGAAGAAGAAATGCCGGCCCGTGCGGAAGAAGTTCATCACGCAAAAGAAGAAGGCATCGAGTTCATGTGCCTGAATAATCCGACCCGCATCCTGGGTGGCGAGAGCGGCGAAGTCCGCGCCATCGAGGTCATCTCTATGGAGCTCGGCGAGCCCGATGCCAGTGGAAGAAGAAGACCGGTCGCGATTGCAGGCTCCGAGCATGAGATCGAAGTTGATACTGTTATCATGTCCATCGGCACATCCCCGAACCCCCTGATCAGAAGCACGACCGAGGGTCTGGATGCCAACGCCAGAGGTTGTCTTGTGGCTGACGAGACGATGGCAACTTCCCGTCCGGGTGTTTTTGCCGGCGGAGATGCCGTCACTGGTGCCGCAACCGTTATCCTCGCCATGGGTGCAGGAAAGACTGCCGCAGTTTCCATCGATAAATACATCAAGGAGAAGAACGCTTGAAGATCGTAATTCTTGATGGATACACCACCAACCCCGGAGACATTTCCTGGGCTCCTTTTGAAGCGCTCGGCGAACTGGTGACCTATGAGTACACCGCGCCCGATGAGATCTTCGGAAGATTAGAGGGCGTATCCGTCTGCCTCACTAATAAGACCTGTTTCCCGAAGGAAGTTCTGGAGAAGCTCCCGGACCTCCGCTATATCGGATGCCTGTCGACCGGCTTTAATGTTGTCGACGTCGGGTACTGTCATGAGCACGGGATCACCGTGACGAACATTCCCGAGTATGCCACCTTTGCCACCGCACAGATGACCATCGCACTCCTTTTGGAGATCGCGGGAAAAGTCGGTCATCACAGTGAACTGGTACACGAGGGTGTATGGTCGAAGAACCGCGACTTCTGCTTCTGGGACGGAACCCTCACTGAACTGTGGGGTAAGACTCTGGGGCTTTTCGGATTCGGAAAGATCGCTTCCCGCGTCAGCCGCATCGCCACGGAACTCGGCATGAAGGTCCTGGCCTGCCGCAGATCCGAAGTCACGGAAGAAATGAGAAAAGCGGACCCTCAGGTCACATTCGTCGATGCGGAAACGCTCTGGAAAGAGTCGGACATCCTCTCCTTCCACTGCCCGCTTACCGCAGACACCACCGGGCTCGTTAACCGGGATACGATCACGAAGATGAAGGACGGTGTTATCCTCATCAACACTTCCCGCGGTCCGGTCCTCGATGAAGCTGCCGTGGCCGAAGCACTGAAGAGCGGAAAAATCGCGGCGCTTGGTGCCGATGTCGTAAGTATCGAGCCGATCCGGGAAACCAATCCCCTTCTTACCGCACCGAATACGTATCTTACACCGCACATCGCCTGGGCACCCCGTGAGACAAGGCTCCGTCTGATCGATGTCGCGTCCTCTAACCTTGCATCTTACCTCTCGGGAACTCCGGTCAACGTTGTCTCCTGATCTACTGTTTGGCATATGTAAGATATTGTGGTATTCTAATGCCGTTTGTGAAAAAGAATCCGGCAGAAGTGCTTTTGCCGTGGAATATAAAGGAGAAGACGGATGAGCAAGATCCTCTATATGTTTCTGATATCGATGATCCCTGTCGTGGAACTGCGTGGCAGTATTCCGTACGCTGCCGCTGTAGGTATTCCGTGGCACATTGCGCTTCCGCTGGCAATCGTCGGCAACCTTCTTCCGGTTCCCTTTATTCTTCTCTTCGTCCGAAAGGTCTTTGACTGGATGCGGAAATATCCGAAGCTGAAGAAGATCGTAGATTTCTGCGAGAACAAGTTTGCAAAGAAGGCTGAAAAAGCCGGAAACGTAGCATTCTGGACACTGGTCGGCTTCATTGCCATCCCGCTTCCGGGAACCGGCGCATGGACAGGATCCGGTATCGCGGCGATCTGTGAGGTCCCGTTCAAGAAAGCGATCCTCGCTGCCGTCATCGGTGTATGCATCGCCGCGGTCGTCGTTACACTGATCGCCTATGGCGCACTCGCGGGCTTAAGCTTCCTGATCTGATCCCCGCCTAAAACAAACAACAAAAAGGACCGGCAGAACCGGTCCTTTCTTTTTTCTCATTTTGAAAAGCACTTATGCTTCTACCTTCGGCAGAGTAGATCCGCCGTATGGCATAAGTACGATCTTCGCGTCCGGTCCCTTCTCCGCGATCGCTGCGTCGATAGCTGTCTGGATATCGGAGTACGGCTCGAGGAATACCTTCTTAACAAAATCATGATCCAGATCGGATACGAAGAAGATACGTGCGCGCTCAAGGACCATGGCGATCGCCGCAGCCTTATGTCCGCCTAAGACGAAGTCCGTCTTGATGTGCGTGATCATGTCAGAACTCTTCTCATGTCCCGTGAGCCACTGCTCGAAGTGCTTCTCGCCGAGGCCTTCCTTACAGGATGCGATCCAGACGATGATACCGCCGTCCTTGACTGCATGCTTGGCATTATCCAGTGCTTTTTGCGCCTGATACATATTGATGTCTTTCGGGAACCCGCCGGCGGAAACAACGACGATGTCGGCCTGCTCCGGAATGGATACCTTGTAGAAAGAATCGAGGAACTTACATCCCTCTCTGTGTGCGAGGATCGGGTCACCGGCAAAGCTTCTGATGATCTCTTTCTTCGCGTCGAGAACAACATTTACAATATAGTCGACGCCCAGGATCTTACCGGATTCTTCGATGTCCTCACGGACCGGGTTGCCCTCGAGGCGTCCGGCACATGCGGTCGGCTCAACCATCGCACTGTGGTTGTGCTGAATGGCATCCCAAGTGGAAACACCCGGCATGATGGCCTTATAGCCTCCGGAGTAGCCGGCAAAATAGTGATACTCGATATTGCCGAGGCAGATGCGGCGGTCCGCTTCTACGACCGGACGGAAGATATCGACCGGTGTGCCTCTGGAAGTCGTGCCGACATGTACGGCATCGTTGACATCGGAGTCGATGCAGCGGACACGGTCATATACCGCATCGCCGACCATGTAGCGCATACGCTCTTCGGTATGTCCGCCGTGGGATCCGAGTGCGAAAACGATCGTGATATCAGAATCCTTGATACCGGCAGCGGAAAGCTCATCAAGCACGGCCGGGAGCACCTTATAGCTCGGGATCGGACGTGTGATGTCCGATGTGATGATCGCTACCGTCTCTCCTGCCTTTACGACCTCACGGAGCGGCGGAAGACCGATCGGCTCACGCATGGATCTGTAGACTTCGTCACTTCCGGTCAGACCGATCTCCGCCTCATTCGGCGTCAGGACAGCCATGACCTGATTATCCGGAACCTGTACCGGAATCTTCTCTTTACCAAAACCTAATGCAATCTCCATGGGGACCTCCCTGTGCATGAAATAAACGTTTCGTATTTATGTAGCTGCTTCTTCTTCCGGTTCCGGGACCTGCAGACCCGGATTCCGGCTCGACAGTGCACGCGCGGTCTTCGAGCGTGTCAGACACTTCTTGACGCAGATATCCATCAGGATCGCACCGAGCGGCGCCGTGATGAGGATGGACAGAACTGCAGTCGTTAAGACGATATTACCACAAGCCAGGCCGGCTGCGAGAGGAATCGCACCGACAGCAGCCTGAACGGTTGCCTTCGGGAAGTAGGCAACATCGCAGTAGAGGATCTCCTTGAACTTGAGGCCCGAGCCGAGAAGGCTGACGATAACACCGACCGAACGGAAGATGAGCGCCACCAGGATCAGGACAACGGAGCCGAGACCTGCGGAGAGCAGAGCCTTGATCTCAACGGCAGAACCGAGCATAATGAACAGCAGAAGCTCCGCGCCGACCCAGATCTTCGCGATCTTGGCAGACAGACGGTTGGCGACCGCACGGCGGCGGTTGAGGATCGCGCCTCCGAGTGCCATAACGGCAAGGAGTCCGGAGAACGGAACAAATTCGGAAATATAGGACTCACATCCGACAAAGAGGAAGGACAGTCCGAACAGCAGAAGGATCTTGACTGTATCACGTAGATGGATATGCTTGAAGATCTCTGCCATAACAATACCCACAGCAATACCGACCGCAAGACCGGTCACGATCGAAATCGGGATCGAAGCGATCGTCCATGCGGACAGGCCCTCGCCCTTGCTCATACCGATGAATGCGGTAAACAGTACGATCGCATAGATATCGTCGGCGGATGCACCGGCCATGATGAGCTGCGGAATATGCTTGTCTGTACCGTAGCCTTCTTCCATGAGCCACAGCATCTTCGGAACGATGATCGCAGGAGATGCCGCTCCCAGCATAGCGCCGACGATCGCGGAATCAACATGGGACAGGCCGAGGCACGGCGGTCCGAGAAGGATCGCACCCACGATCTCAAAGGATGCCGGAACGAAGCACAGCATGATCGCCGGGCGGCCGATCTTCTTCATGTCGCTGATATCAAGACTCAGTCCTGCACGGAACAGGATAACGATGAGCGCGATCTCACGGAGCTCGGAAGAGATCGACAGGATCTTCTCGTCCAGAAGATTCAGTACAGCCGGTCCCAGAATGATACCCGTGATGATCAGTCCCAGAAGTGACGGTATATGCATTTTCTTAAAAATCCCGCTGATGCAGAAACCCATCAGGAACATCAGCGCCAGACTCATAAGCATGTTATTCATATGTTATTCCCCCATTAGCAAAAGGCACTTTTGTGTCATTCATCTGTAGCATTACGCGCTTCTTTCGCACAATAACGGATTATAGCACGTTCCATATAATACGACGCATAGAAAAGCACTGGAAAAACAACGATTTTCCAGTGCTGAATCACCCTTTTATTGTGTACTTTCGGAATGAAAGTACGTAATCATCAAATGCAGTTTATTCTTTGTACATCCGCTCGATGAATTTTCTGTTTTCTCCGCCGAGAAGAGCCGCGGCCGCTTTGTCCGCCAGACGGATCGTCAGCTGCTCATATTCACACTGAAGTGCGGAGACCTCCGACATGTTTCCTGTATGCCCGTGATTGGCACATGCACATGTATGTTTGCAGCGGGACCGGAGCGCGCATTCCGCGCATTCACTCGCCTCGACTCTTTTCTTCTCAAGCGAGTCCAGTTTCTCTTCATCTACGCCCTCATCAACGGATCCGTAGTTGAATCCGTCTCTTCCGATAAAGTGGCTGCACGGATAGTATCTTCCATCGGTATCGACCATCGTCTTGTGGCATCCGAAATGGCAGGACTTACTGTCCTGATCTTTGTTGAGGATATAGTTTCTGATCTTGTTGTCGAAAGGGATAAAACGGAACACGTTATCACCGCTGTTCCACTGCTCATAGAACTCTTCCACTTTCTCGAGTTCCTTCTCAAGGACCGAGAACTTCTCTTCGTCCCACAGGACTCTTTCGCCATGCGCCAGTACCATACTGACCGCGCGAACGCCCGAATCGTAGAAGAACTTAAGAGAACCGGATACCCGGTCTGCATAATCCGGATGCACGGTCATCATGATGATCGTTCCGGGGGTTGCCTTAAGGAGCATCTGAAGCTTGCCGTCCACAGTATCTTTTGTCGGATGACCGCCTCTGTCCCTTCTTACCGGGTCCTGCGAAAGCCCGTCATGAGAGAGCGCCAGAATAATGCGGTTCTTCTTTGCAAATGCGATGAACTCCTCATCGAGAAGCGTGCCGTTCGTCGTGATCTCATAGGCAAAATTGACACCCGGGATCGCCTGAAGCGCCGCGCTGGAGTACCCGACCAGTTTCTCGATCTTTTCTCTCTGAAGCAGAGGTTCTCCGCCGTAAAAAGAGATCTGCGCAGTGACACTCGGATTCTCTTCCGATGCTTTCTTCTGCGCTTCGATATCCGCCCTCACTCCATTGACGAAAATATCGATCGCCTTGAGCGCCGTCTCCTCCGGCATGGCCACGTCTTCGTGTTTCTGAAGACAGTATTTGCAGTCAAAATTACACTGGTGAGTCATCACCAGTGTCATCTTGTGCGCCAGCGGTTTTGTTTTCGCGGAGCAGGTGCTCATATCATTCTCCCTTCAGGTATATCCGGATCAGAATTCGACCGGTGCAGCAACGATATCTCCTGTTACTTTCCCGTCACTATCTTTATCGGAAGGTGTGACCTCGACATCGCCGCTCAGCGTGTAATCTGTCGGCATCTCGGTATAAACAGCCTCGCCGCCCTGGATATCCAGTTCCGGTGTCGTATCGGCTACGTCTCCGTCAATCTCCCAGGGAGTGGTATCTACTGTGGTCTCACCGTCAAGCACAAACTGAGTCTCTGTTTCGGTATCGCCCATAAGCATGTAGGTGGGCTCTGTCGGCTGGACCTTGCCCAGGAAGTTGACGCCCTTATGCTTCGCACTGTCTTCGCCGCAGCCTGCAGCAGAAAGTGCCATGACAGCGGTGAGTGCCGTTACTGCTGCGACCTTGGAGATCGGATATTTCGGACCGCCTGTCTTCAGCTGCTCAAGTGTCGGATAACCCGGAGTATTTATATTTTTCACAGGATTCTTTTTCATGGGTCTGGTCTCCTTTGCTATTACTCTTCTGCAAATAAGACGATGCTCTTTTTCTTTCTGTTGCATTTTTTATAGTTTATCTGAATTATATTTCAGAACTGTGTCCGTATCCTTTTTTTCTTTTGGAAAAGCACTTTCCCGTCAGTCGTCCGCGAACTTGAACTGTACGGTAACTCCCGAGCCGATCAGCGCCGCCCAGATAAAGAACGAGATCCACCCGTTATGAAGTCCCTGACTGACCGCGGGTGCGAGGAAAGACGGCAGGCCCTTCCACGCATGTAGAAGTCCCATCGTACCGAGAAAAACATCCCGCAGAAGATCGGCACCGATGACCGCCGTCGCGATCTTGATGGCCGGTGCCTGGAGTTTGCAGATAAGGAGTCCGACGATTACGGCGATCACAAGCGCGATCAGACAGATCGCCAGAAGCTTCTGCCCGTCGGTGCTTCCCGGGATCGCCGACATGAAAGATTTCATCTGCGAATCCGGGATCAGGTTCTGCGCGCTGTCAGACCCGTCCGTCAGTTTCGCGACTTTATCCGGCGAGAGCGATACCACGAGTTTGAGATTATTCTGTGTCTTAATTATGTACAGCAGGAATATCTTCACGATGGAATACCAGGTAAAGAACACCGTGATGAAGAACAGTGCTTTTTTATAGAGAACATACGAGAGTGCGGCCAGAAACAGTCCGAGAATGATCGGGAAGAAAAACTCCCAGTTCGGCCGCATCTTCTCCGGGATCTTCTCCATAAGGAAAAGCGAGTCGATCAGATTCGCCGCGTGAAGCCCCATAAAGAATCCCGCCAGCGCCATGGAAAAACGGAACATCCTAAATCCGTAATAGCATAGGAGCACCCCCATCGCAAGGAATGTCAGAAGTGTTACGATATCCAGCATTTCGGGAGGTCTCTCCTTTCCCTTTTTTCTTCTTCAAAAGCACCGTTGCCGGAGCCTGATTTCCGTCCCACTCCGGGCGCGGATATTTCCGATTACCATTATAGGGTTCCACCTATGCGCAGATGTAACAGAACTTTTTCAATTGTCGTACATATTTACCTAAAATTGCCTTGCGATTATCCCCCGACTTTGCGAAAATAGAAACAGTACTTCTATTATAAAAACGGGAGGTTGATTTATGCTTTACGACAATAAGATTTGGGTCGGCGGAACGGCCAACAAGTGCTTCATTGAGCCTTCGAAGGCGAACCGCCATGGTTTGATTGCCGGTGCTACCGGTACTGGTAAATCCGTAACACTTAAGGTGCTCGCCGAGAGCTTCTCCGATATGGGAGTCCCGGTATTCTTAGCTGACGTGAAGGGCGATATGTCCGGTATCTGCGCAGCAGGTGTAAGCAATGAGAACATGGAAGAGCGTATCGCGAAGTTCGGTATTCAGGACTCCTTCGAGTATAAGGCATATCCGACTACATTCTACGATGTATTCGGACAGATGGGCATCCCGATGAGAACGACCATCTCCGAGCTCGGTCCGATCCTTCTCGGCCGTATGCTGGGTCTTTCCGATGTACAGCGTGCCGTACTGTCAATGGTATTCCGTATCGCAGACGATCAGCAGCTCCTGCTCCTTGACCTCAAGGACCTCCGTCTGCTTCTTACCTACATCGGCGACCATGCTGACGAGTATAAGCTCACCTACGGCAATATCTCTACTGCGACGATCGGCGCGATCCAGAGAAATCTGGCACTCCTTACTGACGAAGGCGCAGAGGCATTCTTCACAGAGCCGGCATTTAATATCCTCGACTTCATAAAGCAGGGTTCTGACGGACGCGGCATGATCAACGTCCTGAATGCAACAGAGCTTTTCAACAAGCCGCTTCTCTACTCGACATTCCTGCTGTGGCTCATGAGCGAGCTCTATGAGAACCTGCCGGAAGTCGGCGATCTCGACAAGCCGAAGATCGTATTCTTCTTCGACGAAGCGCACCTGCTCTTTAACGATGCACCTGCCTTCCTCATCGAGAAGATCGACCAGATCGTACGTCTCATCCGTTCCAAGGGTGTCGGCGTTTACTTCATCTCCCAGAGCCCGAGCGATATCCCGGACAACATCCTTGCCCAGCTCCAGAACCGTGTACAGCATGCTCTGCGTGCTTATACTCCTGCTGAGCAGAAGAAGCTGAAGGCAGCTGCCGCTTCCTTCAGAGCTAACCCGGATTTCGATACCGAGGCTGCTCTCTCTGAGCTGGCTGTCGGTGAAGCTCTCGTTTCCTTCCTTGACGCGAAGGGTACACCGGGCGTTGTTGAGCGCGCCTTCATTCTCCCGCCGCAGAGCTTTATCGGTTCCGCAGGCTTTGAGAAGATCCAGGAACTCACCGAAGTTAACCCGCTCTACGAGAAGTACAGACTGGCCGTCGATCCGGAGTCTGCATATGAGCTCCTGATGAAGAAATATGATCCGAACTTCGGTGCTCCGGCAGTTCCTGCTTCTGAGACTGCACCTGCCGCTGCTGTTGCTCCTGCCGCCGCTGCACCTGTTGCAGAAGCTGTACAGGCAGTGGATCCGAAGGAAGAAGAGAAGGCTCGTCTGGCTGCAGAAAAGGCAGAGAAGGAAGCCCGTGCCGCAGAGATCCGTGAAGACCGCGAAGCAGACCGTAAGCAGCGCGAGCTGGATCGTCAGGAAGATCGTGAGCGCCGCATCGAAGAGAAAGAGCGTGCTGCCGAGATCCGCGAGCAGAAAGAAAGAGACCGTCAGGAAGACCGTGAGCGCCGTGAAGCCGAGCGTCAGGCACGTGCGGAAGAAAGAGAGCGCAAGGAAGCTGAGCGCCAGGAAGAAAAGGCGAAGCGCGAAGCTGAGCGTGCGAAGAAGAACAGCCCGGTTACCAAGATGGTCAACTCGGCTACGACCGCTGCCGGCCGTCAGATCGGTTCTTCCCTCATCCGCGGTATCTTCGGAAGCCTGCTGAAAAGGAAATAATCGCAGATAAATAAGAGTTACCATGGACTGTCCCGGCCTGGATATTTCCTCCCCGGGGCAGTTCTTTTTACAAATCATCTGTGTAAGATTGCTGCCTGAAAACTGTTTTATAGGGTGAAGACAATCAAGCATCGGAGGTGTTCTCTATGAAAAAACTATCTATTCGAATGATTACTCTGGTCTCCTGCGCCGCCCTTCTTTTCGGACTGGGTGCCTGCGCCAAAAAGGAACCGAACCCGTTCAAGGAGAGATCCACATTTACAGCAGCCAAGGCTTCAGACCGCGACCTTCAGATGACCGTAAACGTCGTAAGCGGCAAGACCATCCACTTCGAGATCACCAGCAAAGACTACGACACCTACATGTACGGTCGGCCCTACACACTGGAATATAAGTCCGGGAATGACTGGTACACCGTGCCGTTTCTTCCGGATACCATGTTTACGATGGAAGGGATCATCTGCAACGATATCTTCATCTCCGATGACGGAGCCAATATCTGTTACTACGAGGGTGAAGAAGAAAAGGTCGTCCCGTATCAGGACGAGGAGGAAGCTGACCGCATCATCGAGAGTGTCCGCGAGCACCTCGAAAGCATCCGCGAACCTGCAGAAAACGGACGCGTGATCGCTTCAGACGATATCGATCTCAGTGAGATGTGCGGAAAAGATCTTCCCTCCGGCCATTACCGTCTCATCAAGAAGGTGTCTCTCATGGATAGAAATTCCGACGATTGCGTGGCGGACTACGATGTCGTGGCAGAGTTCGATCTCTGATGATACTTTCCGAAAAGAACTTCTACGGAAGCTGTACTTATTCTGCAGAACAGTACTCTTCCAGAAGCGCTTCCACTTCGGTGACCGTTGCGGCGGTCATCAGACGGTTCTTGATCTCCGCCGTACCGCGCCCGCCCTTTAGATAACAGGCAATCTGCGAACGCATTTCTTTTACGCCCGTCTTCTCCCCGAGGTCCTCACAGAGGCCGAGGAGATGGCGGCGTATTACTTCCGCCTTGGTCTTTCTGTCGGGAGCAAAATCTCCCTCTTTATAATCCGGCTCACCCGTTAAGGCCGCGCGGATCTCGCTGAATACCCAGGGATTTCCCTGCGCGGCACGTCCGACCATGACACCGTCACAGCCGGTCTGTTCAATCATGGCCACGGCGGAAGCTCCGCCCGTCACATCACCGTTTCCCCACAGCGGGACACCGGTGCCGGCGATGGCTTCCTTCGTCTTTCTGATCACTTCCCAGTCAGCATTTCCGTGGTACATCTGTTTCTGCGTTCTGGCGTGAAGGGCAAGTCCCCGGGCTCCGGAATCGATACACATCCTGGCAAATTCCGGTGCATTGATATCTTCTTCATCCCAGCCGGAACGGAACTTCACGGTAACGGGTTTCCCATAGGGTTCTGCCGCGCGTACACTTGCCTCGATGATCGATGCGGCAAGCCGCGGATCGATCATGAGCGAAGATCCCGCACCGGTCTTTACGACCTTACTTACCGGACAGCCCATGTTGATATCGATCACATCGACACGCGAAAGCCGCGGATCTTCGAGAATGCACGGGATCGCATGGGAAAAGTCATCCGGATCCGCGCCAAAGAGCTGGATGCCGGTCTTTCCTTCATGCTCGGGATCGATGCGGAGATATCTCATGGAGATCTCGACCGACTCCTTAAAGCGGATGCCTCGTGCGGAGACCAGTTCCGTCACACCGAAGGCAGATCCGTATTCATGAGCGATCGTACGGAAGACGCAGTTGCTCGTCCCGGCCATCGGCGCAAGCGCGATGTTCTCCGGGATCGTAACGTCTCCTATTCTAATCGGGTGCAAGTGCTTTTCCATAAGAAGAATCATAACATGAAAGAGTGGGCTTGTCTTTACCGCAAAAGCACGAATTCACAGGTGCTCTTGAGGTTTCTTCCGTGAATCTGTTGCGGCGGTCACAGTTTAACGAAATCTTAACTTTTTCAGAACAAAAACACGTTGATTTATTGGTGCAAACGGCTTATTCTATATAACGTAAACAGGTGTGTCCCGTCGGGCATTCCTGTAGAAAAAACCGAAAAGGAGGAAACGGTATGCCGTCAAAGATTTCGAAGCGTGAACTGAAGGCTTTGGACTGGATGTATGAGCACCTGCGCTGCAGAGTGTTCGACCGTGTGATGCCGTTTCTTTCGCTGACCGGCAACTTCGGTATCATCTGGTTTGCCGCCGCCGGCACCTTCTATTTTGCCAACATCAATCAGGAAGCCGCTGTGTGCATCCTTCTTGCACTCGGCTGCAGCCTCCTGTTTGTTAACCTGATCCTGAAGAGAGTGACGAAGCGTCCGCGCCCGTACGAGGCCAGAGGTGAACTTCGCGATATCATCATCCGTGAGCCGAAGGACTTCTCCTTCCCGTCCGGACACACGTTCTCTTCGTTCGCCGCTGCCACGACGATCGTCCGTTTCGCACCGAGACTGGGCGCCGCCGCTCTGGTATATGCTTTCGGAATCGCATTCTCCCGCCTGTACCTCTACGTACACTACATTTCCGATGTACTGACGAGCGCGATCTTCGGAGTGGCTACCGGTCTTCTGGTCAGCTACCTGTACATGCACGGATTCATCATCTTCTGATTCCGGCCACAGCGAAAGAAACGTAAAAGCGTCCCTTTACCGGGACGCTTTTTTACTTGTCTTTCTTCATCTTATCCTGACAGTCTTTACAGTAACCGAACACCTCGACGGTATGCCCCACGACCATAAAGCCGTCATCTGCCGTATGCAGGTGCTTGTTCTCGGTAAAGGGGCACTCCGGAAGCTCCGTCCTGCTTTTGCAGTTCATGCAGATCGCGTAATGGTGATGACCTGTCTCGGAAAGTGAATAAAGCGCTTCCGGGCTGTCCTTGATGAATGTCCTGCTCACCGCATGAGCCTCTTCAAAGGCCTCCAGCGCCCGGTATACACTCGAGATCCACACACCTTTACTGTCAGACCCTTCCGCCTCTTTCGCGATCTGGCGGGCCGTCAGAGGGGTGCTGCTCTTTTCTAAGATCTCCCAGACTTTCAATCTGGATTTCGTTTTGCGGAGTGAATCGGGAAAAGACATATCATGCTCCTTTCTTCACAGTGCTTTTGCCGCGGAAAAGCGACGCCACACGGAATATGAGGAAAAATCCTACGGAGATCAGGACGATCGTTCCGCCAGGCTTCAATCCGAGATAGAAGGACAGCACAAGTCCGCCGATCGTGGATGCGGCAGATACGAAGACTGCCCAAAGAACGGTCGTCTTATAGCTTCTGGCAATACTCATGGCTGCCGCGACAGGCACGACCAGGAGCGAGGAAATGATCAGGGCACCGACTGTTCTTGCCGCAATGGAGACTGTGACCGCCGTCAGGATCGTGAAGATCGCATTGACCGTGCCGACCGGAACGCCGGAGATCGATGCGGCCTGCTCGTCAAAGGAGATGTAGAACAGTTCCTTATAGAGCAGCACGAAGGCGACAAGCACGATGGCGGAAAGGATCGCAACGAGGCGTGTCTCAAAGTCACTGATCGCGACGATCGAGCCGAACAGGAAGGAGTTAAAGTCCGCTGAGCTCTTGACGAATCCCGCCAGGACGCCGGCAAGACCAATGCCCGTGGACATGACGATCGCGACGGCAAGCTCGGAGTGGTTGCCGAGCTTCTTTCTTATAACTTCGATGGAAAAAGCGGCGATGATACATACTGCCATCGCGCCGACGATCGGGTTAAATCCCAGAAGGAGGCCGACCGCTACACCGGCCAGCGACGAGTGCGAAAGCGCATCGCCGATAAGAGAGAGGCGCTTATGGACCATAACGGTACCGAGGCAGGCAACGATGACAGAAAGGAGAAGGCCCACCAGAAGGGCTCTCTGCATATAAGCGTACTGAAGGATCTCAGGCATTTACTTCTCCCCCTTTCCGTGGCTGCAGTGGTCGCAGTTAGCGCAGTGAATGTGCTCCGTGCCGCCGTGCGGGTGACTATGGGCGTGGGCGTGTACGATCTTGGCGTCAGGAAGCATCTCTTCCCTGCAGGCGCCCTCCGAGAGGCAGAGCACGCGGTTCGCGTACGGTCCGACCTTCTCGATATCGTGGGTGACCATGAGGATCGTTACTTTCTTATCGATATTTAAGTGATGGAGAATATGCAGAAGCCTGTCAACGGACTCCGCATCGATACCGACTGTCGGCTCGTCAAGGATCAGCACTTCCGGATCTCCGGCAAGGACACGCGCGAGCATCACGCGCTGCTGCTGGCCGCCGGAAAGCTCCCCGATCAGGTCCTTCCTCCGGTCATACATATCGACCATCTTCAGCGCTTCCGCCGCCTTCTCCTTATCGGCTTTCTTCGCAAATCTTCCGAAGCCGATCTTCTTATAAAGGCCGCTCATGACAATCTCTTCGCATGTCGCAGGGAATGCCGCGGCTCTGTTTCCGCCGTTCTGCGGAAGATATCCGATGCCGGTCCCGCGAAGTGAGGTAATGACCTTCCCGCTGATACTGACCGTCCCCTTCGTCGGGTGGAGCACGCCGAGCAGAAGCTTGACCATAGTGCTTTTGCCAACGCCGTTATCACCGATCACGACGGCAAAATCACCCTGCTCCACGGTAAAGTCCACGTTTTCCAGAATCATGTCTCTCGTATATCCGAACGACACTCCGGCTACTTCGATCACATTCGCCATACTTCTGCCCTTCTCTTTCTGCCTCACTCAAACGAGGAGACCAGCGCCTTGAGGTTATCTCTCATGACGGAAAAATAATCCCGTCCGGAATCAATATCTTCTTTCGTCAGTCCGTCGAGGGGCGACAGTGCCATCGTTGTGCATCCCGTCTCGTCCGCGATGGACTTCGCGACCTTCGGATCGACCAGTTCCTCGAAGAAGATGCACTTGATGCCATGCTCTTTCACGAGGTCGATGATCTCTCTCATTCTCGCCGCATCCGGCTCCTGATCCGCCGAGACACCCTCGATGCCGATCTGCTTGAGACCGTAGTCGCGGCACAGATATCCGTAGGCTTCATGTGCAACAACGATATATCCGCCCTGATAGTCCTTTAATGCATCTGCAAAAGCACTGTCGAGCGCTTCGCATTCTTTCTTTGCCTCTTCCAGGTTCTTCCTGTATGTATCCGCGTGCTCCGGATCCTTGCTGATCAGGGCCTCCGCGATCGCCGTCATCTCGATTTCCGCATTCTTCGGCGACAGCCACACATGCGGATCATATTCGCCATGATGGTGATGTCCGTCATGATCGTCTTGTTCTTCGTGACCGTCCTCATCCGCGTCGTGGTGAACTTGCTCCGTGCGGAGAAGAGCTACCTCTTTCGAAGCCTCTACATAGACGATGTTCTTATTCTGGACCGTATCCTGAAGAGAATCCGCCCAGGCTTCGATCCCCGCACCGTTATATACGAAAAGATCCGCTTCCTCGAGCATCTGCATATCACGTGTGGACGGTTCCCAGGAGTGCGGCTCCGTACCCGCCGGAACAAGCATATTGACGGCAACCAGATCACCGCCGATCCGCTTGGCAAAGTCATACATCGGATAAATCGACGCTACTACCTTAACCTTACCTTCCGCATCTTTGCCGAAACCCTTCCTTCTGCATCCGCCGAGCATGCCACAGGCACCGGCAAGCACTGCCGCTGCGAGAACCGAGGATACTGTTCTTCTGATAAACTTCATGTTTCTTTTTCTCTTTCCTTTATGCGCTAATTGCGAATGATTCGCAACTGCAGGAAGAAGTATACGGGAGAAAGGCTGAAAATGCAAGTGCTTTTCGAGGGGAAATCCGAAAAAGAAGTCTTTCGCACAAACAAAAATCTCCCCCGCTTCACACAGGGGAGATTCCGTAGTGTTATTCAGATAAAACTTGATTACTTGATCATCGCTTCGTATCCGCCGGCATCGATTGCGTCGTTCATTTCCTTATGCATGGCCTTCTTCGCAATCTCGTACTTCTGGTCGTCATCAGCTTCCTTCTTACCTACGAAATAGATAACGTGATAACCGTACTGCGTCTCAACAAATCCGACATCGCCGATCTGGTGCTCAGCGAAACACCAGTCCTCAAAAGGCTCGACCATCTGACCGAGAGATACGGTATACTCCGCAGCCTCTGCCGCAGTCTTGTCCGCAACAGCAGCCTCAGCCTTCGCCTTCATATCATCAAGGCTGGTTACCGAAGCCTTGAAATCTTCTGCTCTCTTCTTCGCTTCTGCCTTCTTATCGTCCGGCAGAGCCTCACCTGTTGTCAGATCCAGCGACGGGAAGAGTACGTGATAAACGGTCGGAAGAAGTGTCTCGCCCTCAGCAAACTGATACTCTTCGATGTACACCTTCATAGCAAGATTAACCAGCTCGTAGCGCTGCAGGATCTCACGCAGGCGGTCCGCATTAGCATCCGGGCCATAGAAAGACTGCAGATACTCATCGAGAGTCATGCCCATGCCCTCGGCTGTTTCTTTCGTCGAAGTGAACTGACTTTCAATCTTCTTATTGATCTCATCGTCCAGCTTCAGGTTCTTCTTCTGGGCAAACTCCAGAAGCCATACTTCACCCTGGAAGTCGGAAACGATCGAGTTCTGGAGATACTGCGCAACAGTATAGTCCGATGTCAGCTTTCCCTTCATATCCAGGAAGCCCGCCTGTGTCATCGGGACACTGGCCTGTCCGTACATATTCATGAGCAGGAGCTGCTTGTACTCATTGGCGAAGTAGAAGTTATAGTCGACTGCGGTGAATGTCTTGTCCTTGACGGTAACGACCTTGCCCATCTCATCGATCGCTGCCTGATCGTAGTTTTGCTCATAGCTCATCTTCACGAATGAAGTGGTCGCTCCGCCTGTACCGTTGGCCGAGGTAGACGGATCCCCCGTCTCTACAGAGAAGCTCAGGCCCGAGTCAGAAGCCGAAACATCCGAAGCGGCAGAATTCTGAGCGTCCGAAGAGACCGATGCATCCGAAGAAGACTGTCCCGTCGTATTCTGTACCTTCGCCTGCTTACATCCGGAAAGGCACATACCTGCCGAGATGCACATTGCCATCAGCACTGCGCTGATCCTTATCTTTTTCATTTCTCTTTTCCTCTCTCAATACCTCTGTCCGGTGGTTTCCCTGGTAAAAGCACTGCCGGACAATTCTTAGAATTACATAACAGGGGCATTATACCACAGAGGTGGCGCAAACACACGTTTTTTCGTGTTTACAGTACAATTTGTCCCTGTTTTCCGCTTTTTCATCGGGAAAATGTCTTTTTCCGGATTCTTACTTCAGATCGATGAAGATCGGGCAGTGATCCGATCCCATGACATCCGAGAGCATCTCAGACTCCGCGATGCGGTCTTTATGGGCATCATCGACGAAGAAATAGTCGATGCGCCAGCCGACGTTTCTGTCTCTGGCGAAAGTCTTGTAGGACCACCAGGTGTACTTCTCCGTCACATCCGGATAGAACATGCGGAATGTGTCGACCAGACCCGCCTCCGCGAAGTGATCCATATATACGCGCTCCTCCGGAAGGAATCCCGAGATCTTGCTGTTGGCCTTCGGGTTCGACAGGTCGATCTCCTTATGCGCGGTATTTACGTCTCCACAGACAAGTACCATGCGGCCGTCCGCCATCTGCTTTTTCACCTTATCAAGGAAGCAGTCGTAGAAACGAAGCTTGAAGTCCACTCTCTCCGGGCCCTGTCCGCCGTTCGGGAAGTAAATGTTATAGAGGATAAAATCACCAAAGTCCAGTTCGATCGTACGTCCTTCGTGATCGAACTCATCTGTGCCGAGACCGTAAGAAACAGACACGGGTTCCTTCTTTGTATAGACCGCAGTACCGGAGTATCCTTTTCTTTCCGCCGAGGAAAAGTAACTCTTATATCCGGGGATATTCAGAAGCGTGTCGTCGAGCTGATCGACTGATGCCTTCGTTTCCTGGATACACAGCACTTCCGGAGCAAGGTTTTCCACTGTCTCCAGGAAGCCTTTTTTCGCGACTGCGCGGATCCCGTTTACATTCCAACTAATTAACCGCATGTTAACATTTCCTCGCTATTTCTTTTATCTTTCTTGTGTATTATATCAGACAAATAAAAAAATACTGCGCTATAATGGAAATATGAGTATCCGGTCTTGTCGGGAAGTGCTTTTCACACGAAGGATAAACCGGTATTTCCAAAAATGGGGAGGTTTGACAACATGGCAGATTTGAAAAAGGTCCTGATGGTTTTCACCGGTGGTAACATTTCCACCCGTCTTTCGAAAAAAGCACTTGAGCTCGGCGTAGCTCCGTATGCACTCCTCGATGCGGCCGGCAAGTTCGCCAAAGATTTCACGATCATCGAACCGGTCGATGTTAATTCCGAGAACTTCACACCTCCCATGTATAAGGTGCTTTTCGATGCGGTAAAGAAAGAACTCGACAAGGGCGAGTTCGGATGTGTACTGATCGCACACGGCACCAATACGATCGCTTATACCGCCCAGCTCACTGAACTTCTTCTGTCAGGCTATGAGATCCCGGTCGTACTTTTCGGCTCCAAGATCGCACCGACCGAAGAGGACACCGATGCAGTTGTAAACCTTAAGGCAGCCTACACGCTCGCGATGGAGACCGCCAAGGGCGTCTACGTTGTCGGCAGGGCCGCAGACGGCAAGATTTATGTCCACTACGGCGCCTATATGATGAGCCCGAACAGAAAGACAGACGACTACGCAAGCTACAAGAACCGTGTTGCCGGTAAGTTCTCCGGCAAGAAGTTCGTCCCGAACGAAGGTGTACCTGTTCCGGAAGAGTGCCCGAACGCCATGAAGAATCTGCGTGCGTTAAGCAAGCTCATGACGCTCCCGAAAGAGGACACCATCCTTACGATCGATGCACCGGTATGCCTGAACTACGACAACTTCAGCATCGCCCGTTCCGATTACAAGTATGTACTGCAGCGTCTGCACCACGATGGCACAGTCAATACACTTTCCGAGGATAACCCGTTCTCGATCCTGTATCTGAAGAAGGCATGCGCCCGCTATGACAAGCAGGTATTTGTCGCGCCAATCGACAGTACACGTGCTCCATCCGCGGCGACGAAGGCGATCCTCGATGCGAAGATCAAGCCGCTCTACGATATGCCTCTCGAGGCAGCATGGGCTTACCTGATGCTTTCCACCTGGCTTGGCAAGCTAATCAAGAAGTAAGGTTTTTAAACCGGACAACTCAATAAATCATGTGCGGCCGGGCTGATATGACGGGAATTTCTGGCAATTGTGAAGAAATTGTGTCATATTATGACTCGGTCTTCACTTTTATTAGAAACCAGTTAACAGAATGATGATTTCTTTTTAAACAGGGAACGATATAATGACAATGGAAGCGGTTGAGAGTGCTTCCGGGAAGCTTGTTGAAAAACCCGGTTATTGAGTTTGTGTTTTGGGGTTTATAGCTTACCTTCTTATAACTACTAAGTGCTTCATAATAACTCCGGGCAGTCTTTCAACAAAGGCTGCTTTTCTTTTACGGAAAAATTGTTAACAAAAGAGGCTGTCGCGATTTCGGGACAGCCTCTCTACATCTGTTTATTTCAGGATCAGTTCTTTTCCTTCGGAACAAAGAGTGTGCCGATGTCTTCTCCTTCGAGGATGTCCTCAAGGATCTGGGACTGGGAGCCCTCGGCAATAACGCCGGCGATTCCGTGATCCATCAGCATACTCATCGCCGTGATCTTTGTCTGCATGCCGCCTGTACCAAGTGCGGAACCTGCTCCGCCGGCACCGGAGATCAGTTCATCGGTAACCTCGGTAACTACGGAGATGCGCTTAGCATCCGGATTCACCTTCGGGTTGCTGTCATAAACTGCATCGATATCGGAAAGGATGATCAGAAGATCCGCATGTACCACGCGGGCAACGAGTGCGGAAAGAGTATCGTTGTCGCCGAATGTACCCGCGTGCGGGATCTCGGCGGTGGATACTGTATCGTTCTCGTTAACGACCGGCAGGATGCCCTTCTCGATCAGAGCTTCCATGGTGTTACTGATATTAGAGCGCGTGATGGGGTCATCAATTCCATCCTTCGTCAGAAGGATCTGGGCAACGACACGGGAATACTCGGCGAAGCAGCGGCTGTAAACGTTCATCAGCTCGCACTGACCGACTGCAGCGACGGCCTGCTTGTCACGCATCTCGCTCGGGCGCTCGGAAAGATCCAGACAGCCGACACCGACACCGATAGCGCCGGAAGTAACAAGTACAACCTCACGGCCGGAGTTCATCAGATCTGCGATGGCTCTGGCCAGACGGTCCATGTTACGCATGTTCATTCGGCCGTTCTCGTATGTGATCGTCGACGTGCCGACTTTCACAACGACACGCTTTGCTTCTGTAATCAGATGACGGCCTTTTCTTTCTTCTTCACCCATGTCATGACCTCATGTAAGATATTCCACGGTCCCCGGCAGCCTGTAAAAAGGAAAAACGCGAGAACTGCAGCACCAAATAGAATAATATCTTCCGAGGTAAAATGCAATCTTTTTTATTCCTATGTTATAATATGTGCGGGCTTTCGGGCTCAGTTCTTTTCCCTAACATGGGTTTCAGGAGGGGTGTTAGTGAAAAAGCATTTTGAAATTCCGCGTCGTTTCATCGCAGCAGGCCTTGCTTCCCTGCTGGTTTCCATGTTAGCTTTCACCGGCTGTGATTCCCGCCGTGAGCTCGTTATCTACAACTGGGGCGACTTTATTGCGGAAGATACCATCACCAATTTTGAGAAAGCCTACCCGAAGTACAAGGTCGTGTATCGTACTTTTGAAGACAACGAGACCATGTACCCGAACCTCGATAACTCTTACGATGTTATTATCCCGTCTGAATATATGGTGGCCCGCCTACTCCGCGAGAATAAGCTCCGCGATCTGGACTGGGACAAGCTGCCGAACGTTCAGAAATATATGGACCCGATGTTCCGTTCCGTGAAATACTCTCAGGACAAGCAGATCAATGACGGCATGCTTAAATTTGCCATCCCTTACCTCTACTGCACGGTCGGTCTCATCTATGACGCCAACCGCGTGGATATTCCCGAGGGGACCAAGGACCCGAAAGAGATCTGGGGAGTGCTTTTCGACGAACAGTACAAAGGAAAGATCGGCATGTACAGAAGTATGCGCGAGTCGATCGGTGTCGCGCTGAACTACAGCGGATACAGCATCAACACCCTGAGTGATCACGAACTTGAAGAGGCGAAACAGGTCCTTCTCGATCAGAAGACCAATGTCGCTCCGGCGCTCGGCATCGATAACCTGAAGGACAGAATGGCGGAGGGTGAACTTGTCGCCGCAGTCGGCTGGTCGGGCGACCACCTCGTCATCCGCGACCGTATCCGTACACTCGGAAAGTCCGGCAGCATCGATATGCGCTTTGTTCTCCCGGAAGGCAGCAACTGGTCCATCGACATGATGTGCATCCCCACCACAGCGAAGAACGTTAACGGTGCGCATGCATTTATCAATTACATGTACGATCCGGACGTTGCGCTTGCGAACTGTGAGTTCGTCGGCTATTCCACTCCGAATACCGCCGCCCGCGCCATGCTCGATCCGGCCATCGCGAACGATCCCTGCTATTACCCGGACGAAGAAACTTTCGCCCAGCTCGAGGTCTACTATTCTTCGGAAGACTATGAGCGGAAATACTCCGATATCTGGAAAGCCATCGGCGCCTCCTTCTGATGCATCATGAGATTTGAACCCATTGAGAAAAGCAACGACAAAGATAATTCGATCCTGTTCTATCTGCGTTCGTCACTGGTCCCCGTCTTCGCGGACCTGATAATCAGCTGCTTCCTGGGCGCGATGTATTTCATGAGTGATATGCATACGCGTTACGGACGCCTGATCGGACTTCTGTCTTTCGGATTCTGGCTTATCGCATTCCTCGGATTTGCCATGGCACTCATCGCCAGGATCAGCACACTGGTATTCGTCACCAAGTTCCGTCTCTACGGACAGATCTACTCACTCTTTCCTTCCCACAGAAGGATCGAGATCTCTCTTGATGAGATCAAGGACGTTGAGATCCGCGCCACCATCGGAACGAAGCTCTTCCGCTATGCCCACCTGATCATCCACCCGTATAACGGCAAGAAGATCACTTTAAGAAATATCCGGAATGCTGAAGAACTGGCAATAATAATCCTAAAACTCCAAGATAAATTACAACGCAAGAATCCTGAAAAGGAAGAGAATAAACCCGTATAAGAAAGCGCACGCGAAAAAGATTTCGACACGCCTCCGCAGGGCTTTAGCCCGAGGACCAGCGCGAGAAACTTTTTCCGGGCGCTTATTATTTTGTGGAATTATCGAAGTTTCTCGCTGGCGTGTGCACCGTAGCTGTCCCGCATTGCAAAACACATGTCGATTAAGCTCTCGTGGTAGGTAATGAACGTACCGCCACGGATCATATCTATGATCTCATCACGGGTCGCCCAGCGGACAGCCTGGACCTCTTCTTCCTGAAGCGAGAGAGAGGCAGGATCCAGATCTTTCTTGATCAGGTAGTAATCATCAAATCCGTGTTCCCAGTTCATGGTGAAGTGCGGGACGATCCCCGTAAAATCCATATCCAGTCCGATTTCTTCCAGAAGCTCTCTATGCGCCGCATCCTGCGAGGTCTCCCCCGCACGGGAACAGCCGCCCACAGACAGATCCCACAGGTTCGACCAGTCGCTCTTAAACGGCTGGCGCTGCTGGATCAGCATCTTTCCTTCGGAATTAAAAATGCAGATATGTACGACCATGCGGAACTGTCCGGGTGCCGGTTTCTCGCCACGTGTCACGACCGCTCCGGTCTTAATGCGGTGAATATCGTATGCGTCCCACTGTTCTTTTCCCATGGTAAACCTCTTTCTTTCTGAATGAAGAAGCGTTTCCTTTTGGGAAACGCTCCGTCTCTTTTCTTCTTAGTTCGCGTATCAGTTCTCGTACGGCTTAATAGTCTGGATCGTGCCATCCTCGTTGTACTTGAGCTCGGTGTACTTGACGCAGCGGCGGTGGTTGATACCGTTACTGAGCTCGCAGTCGTGATAGAACAGGTACCACTTGCCCTGATACTCCACGATGGAGTGGTGAGTCGTCCAGCCGATGACCGGCTCCATGATGCGTCCTCTGTATGTGAACGGACCGTCCGGATTCTCGGATGTCGCATATACGAGATAGTGTGTCGTACCTGTCGAATAAGAGAGATAATACAGGCCGTTATACTTATGCATCCACGGACCTTCGAAATATCTTCTGTCCTCATCCTCAGCAAGAAGCGGGTTGCCGTTCTCATCCAGGATCTCCAGGTGCTTCGGAGTTGTCTTGAAGGACTTCATGTCGTCATTGAGCTCAGCAAACATCGGTCCGAGAGCCTTGTCTTTTCCAACCGGGCGCGGTGTGTTCTCATCGAACTTGCCTGTCTGCCACATCTCGAGCTGGCCGCCCCAGAGACCGCCATAGTAGATGTAGGAACGTCCGTCGTCATCTACGAGGACTGCCGGGTCGATGGAATAGGAACCTTCGATATAGTTATCTTCCGGTGTAAAAGGACCTTCCGGCTTATCGGATACAGCAACACCGATACGGAAGATGCCGTCCTTGTCACGTGCCGGGAAATACAGATAGTACTTGCCGTTCTTATATGCGCAGTCCGGAGCCCACATCTGCTTGCTGACCCACGGAATGTTCTTCATGTGGAGGGCTTCGCCGTTATCGACACAGTCTGCATCGAGATTGTCGAGAGAAAGAATGTGGTAGTCCTCCATTCTGTACTCGTCGCCATCGTCATTATCCTCGCCGTCATGCGGGATATCGTGAGACGGATAAACGTAGATCTTACCGTTAAAAACATGTGCAGACGGGTCTGCTGTAAAGATATGGGTAACCAGAGGTGTTCTTTCTTTCATAATCGTACTCTCCTATATGCAGATAAAAATATAATATCATATATCGGGTATCAAAACATCCCGAAAACGAATATTTCGAAACCGATTGCGATTCTTTTCAGAGTTTCTTTCTCAAGAAATATTTCGTGAGTTTCGGGATGCTGTTCGGACGGACGAACTCGACTTCAAACCCGAGCTTCTTATAGAAGCCCAGAGCCTGGAATTCATAGGTCGAAAGGTTGATGTTCTCTCTACCCTTCCCCCGGTATTCTTCTTCCACGGCAAGCATCAGCTTCGTTCCGACATCCTTTCCACGGCACTCCTTGGCGACGATCAGATCCCCGACATGCACCTCGTTATAGTACGCATGCCCGGTGATCGCGCCTGCGATCTTTCCGTCATCCATCGCAACAAAGCAGAAATCCTCATAGTTGCAGTCAATGCCGTTCTCCGTCGCATACACCTCAAAGGCTTCTCCGATAAAATCACCGATCTTATCATCGTGTTCTCTTTTTTCGATTCTTATTTCAGAACTCATGTATTCTCCTCACATATCTTCGAACTTGATCTCATCGACGCCGGCCTTGTAGGTGAAGCGCAGTTCCAGGAGCTTCAGGCCGCGCTTTCCAAAGTGCAGGCGGAAGATCGAGTGCTTGTTCAGAAGACCGATGTCTTTCTGCTTGGTGACTACCGCACCATCTGTTCCGGTAAACGTAATGACGCCCATCGGAATGCTCGTATAGTAGACCGTGATCGGGAGCTGCGCCAGCGGCGACAGATCCGAAGAAACTACCAGTTCACAGGTGTAAAGGCCGTGCTTATCGCTCGTAATACCGAATACGAAGTCATTTCCTTCAGAAGTATCCACATCGACCTTGATGACCGGATCCTCATCGATATTGTAGTACACGTCCACCTTCGCCTCGATCGTGTCATCGGAGAACGGGCAGTCGATATGCTTTACGGTCGGTTTATTGCCCATGACGGCATCCATCGCCGGTGTATTCATCGCAAAGCGGAGGATATTGGCAGCATTTCTCTGAAGCTCAGCACGGGTGATCAGATCAGTACGACCGTTCTTCAGGTTCTCATATGTATCCGTCGCATTGAGATCTCCACGCTCAACGGAAGAACATACCATATATACATCGCACTGGGCTCTCGCCATGATCGAGTGCTCGTCCAGAGAATGGTCAAACGGATTCGCCGGGATCTTCTGGATAAATGCCCACCAGTCCGTCATCAGTAGGCCGGTGTAGCCCCACTGGTCGTGGAGGATGATCGTATTCAGTTCATAGTTCGATGTACCGAAGCAGCCGTTGATCATGTTATAAACGGACATGACGGATCTCGCTTTTCCTTCTTTGATCGCGATCTCAAAGCCCTTGAGATAGATCTCTCGGAGCGCTCTCTCGGATACGACCGAATCCATGAAGCGGCGGTTCGTCTCTCTGTTATTGGCACAGAAGTGCTTGATCGTCGCTGTTACACCGTGCTTCTCGAGGCCCTTGATCTGGGCGGATGCGATGCGTCCGGTCAGAAGCGGGTCCTCGGAGAAATACTCGAAGTTTCTGCCGTTCAGAGGATGTCTGTGGATGTTGATACCGGGCCCTAAGATGACATCGACTTCATTACTGACCATCTCGATGCCGAACCAGGTAAAGAGTTCCTCGTTTAATTCCTCGCTAAAAGAACATGCCAGGCAGGTGCCGTTCGGGATTGCAAAGGCCTTCTTACCACTGTCGATACGCATGCCGGACGGGCCGTCATCGCAGCAAAGCGTCGGGATGCCCATCGCCTTCAGTTCTTTTGTAACACCGCCATAAGCCGCAGCCGTACCAGTCGTAACCTTCGGGCTGCCCATGCCTTCACCGCGGACAATAAGAGAAAGATCCTCATCTGAGAGCTGTGCGATGAATGCTTCCAGCGTGTTCTTTCCGGTCTTTACGTCCGCGAGCTTGATGCCCTGATCACCTGTCTGCGCGATCTCCTTCGGAAGGCGGTCCATTCTCGTATCGAGGTGATTGACCGTACGAAGCGGTGCCGGCTCATACTTCCCGCCGACTGTCATTCGGTCAAAAGCCTGTACCGGCTTAAATGCGGACTCAAACTCCTCGAGCATCGCATCTTCCGCGATCTCGATGGATCCCGTTTCTTCAGCGTCTCTTACGTTCCCGCCGCAGAAGAAGGAATAGGTTCCCTTCGGGAGTACCCATCCGGTCTTCCCGAGAAGTCTTCCGTCATCGTCAAAACCACAGTAGCGGTTTGCTCCTGCCTTAAGCACAAGTTCCTGCGTCTCTCCCGGGGCCAGTTCAGATGTCTTTTTGAAATCTACGAGTACTCTTCCCGGCATAGCGAACCTGTCGCCGGGCGCTCCGGCGAAGAGCATAATGGTCTTCTTGCCGGCACAGTTTCCGACGTTCTTTACAGAAGCCTTTACGGTCACATCCGTGCCGTCCGCTTCAAAGCCCAGGATCTTCACTTCAAAGTCCGTATAGGAAAGTCCGAATCCAAACGGATAAAGGACCTTCTCCGGTGCAAAAGTACTGAAGTAACGGTATCCGACAAAGATATCCTCTGCATAGAAGTCCTTGGATACATCCTGACCGAAATTGGAAGACGACGGATAGTCGGAAAGTGCTTTTGCAATCGTATCCGTAAGACTTCCCGACGGAACCGCCTTACCGGTCACAACGTTAGCGACTGCGGTACCGCCGATCATGCCGGCCTGCCATACATAGAGGACCGCCGCCGGGTCATACTTCTCGACGAAACTCATGTCGATGATGTTACCGACATTGAGGAGCACGATCGTCTTCGGGAAAGCAGCGCACACCTTCTGAATCATCTCTTCTTCGCCGTCGCTCAAGAAGAAAGAGCCCTTCTGAGGCGTATTGTCACGGTCTTCGCCGGCCGTTCTCGCGATTACCAGGATCGCCGCATCGTTGCGGGACGCCAGCTTCTCCACCAGTTCATCCGTAAGCGGCATCTCAGGCTGTGACCAGTTTTCCTTACCCCAGCCCATGCCCGGATCGACCGGATTGTCCTTCTGCCAGTCCTCGTAGATTTTGATGAGTTCTTCATCAAGCACGATATCCGAAGAAGCGGAAAGTCCCTCGAGGATCGATACGACGTGCTTGACGTTAACCATACCGCCCGAGCCCGTGCCGCTCTTATAGTAGTTATCCTGCATTCTTCCGAAGAGTGCGACCTTTGCACCGCCGTTTACGGGAAGCGCACCGCGGTCATTCTTCAGAAGAACGGATCCTTCCTCTGCGATACGGATCGCAGTATCAGTATATTTATTCCAGTCGAGAATATATTCAGACATGGGACATCCTCCGATTTTACGAACTATACATCCATTCTACATTATCGTAGGGCGTTGAAATTATAAACTTTCTGTCAACATTTTGCAGTTCTATGTCCTGATAGTATAACCGTGCAGGACAGCCTGCTTTTTTATAACGAAAAAAGAGCTCCGGGATAAATCCCGAAGCTCTTTGAAATGCTTGTTAATCTACTTAAGATCGAATTACTCGATGATTGTAGCAACTGTACCAGCACCTACTGTACGGCCACCCTCACGGATAGCGAACTTGAGGCCCTGCTCCATAGCGATAGGAGTGATGAGCTCAACAGTGAT
>JAEEGJ010005654.1_pt1 | contig 38851 bp, 32 predicted proteins | sample 8958761 | NCBI WGS metagenome assembly JAEEGJ01 (sample SAMN16246546, study PRJNA631951) | gut metagenome | biome: gut microbiome; feature: rumen; material: RS-attached | host: Bos | place: Iran: Karaj | collected 2018-10
CCTCCTGTATCTTTATTTCAGTTCTTGTATCGATTGAACTTGTTGCTTCATCAAGTATAAGCATAGGTGGTATTCTAAGCATGACTCTGGCTATGCATATAAGCTGCTTTTGTCCCTGAGATAAGATACCTCCATCTTCTCCAAGCACTGTATCATAGCCATTTTCAAGTCTCTTAATAAAGCTGTGAGCTCTTGCCTTTTTAGCCGCTTCTATAACCTCTTCATCAGTTATGCCTTCTCTGCCAAGGGTAATATTATCTCTTACAGTTCCTCTTCTTAGCCATGTATCCTGAAGAACCATACCAAATGATAATCTAAGGCTCTTTCTGGTTATATTACTTGAAGGCTTACCATCTATAATAATATCTCCTTCTACTGGATCATAGAACCTCATAAGAAGGTTGATAAATGTTGTCTTACCGCATCCTGTAGGCCCAACTATAGCTACCCTCTGTCCTGACTTAACATCGAGATTAAAGTTCTCTATAAGAGGTTTATCTTCGCTATAAGCAAATGACATATCCTTTATAAGAATACTTCCTCTTGCATCCTCTAAGACATATGCATCCTTATTATCAGGCGACTGCTCATCCTGATCTATAAGTTCAAAAACTCGTCCCGCACAAGCTACAGAATTCTGAAGTTCTGTAATAACACTTGATATCTCATTAAATGGCTTAGTGTACTGATTAGCATAGCTAAGGAAGCTGGTTAACTGTCCTACAGTCATCAGTCCCTTTACGCAGCAGTGTCCTCCTGTTAGTGCAACCAAAGCATATACCAGATTGTTAACAAAGCGGGTACTTGGATTAGTAAGTGATGAGTAGAAAGTTGCTTTAAAGGATATATGTTTTAATTCCTCATTAACATTATCAAAATCCTCTACAGCTTCATCCTCATGTCCAAATGCTATAAGGACCTTCTCATTACCTACATATTCATTGATTAATGCTGTTTGTTTTCCCTTAGCCTCTGACTGTTTTATAAAATGCTTATGGGTCTTTCTTGCAATAAATGATGAAACAAGTATTGATAAAGGGGTAACAACTACAACAAGTAAGGCTATTCTAGCCTCAATAAAGAGCATAAATAGTAGGGTACCAAATATAGTTATTATGCCAGTAAAAAGCTGGGTAAAGCCAAGCAAAAGTCCATCTGCTATCTGATCAATATCAGCTATAATCCTGCTGACTATATCACCTTTTGGACTTGAATCAATATAAGAAAGAGGCATCCTTTGAAGCTTGTTGAAGGCTTCTTTACGAATATCTCTTACAACATCAAAGGTAACCCTGTTATTAAGGGCATTCATAATCCATCCTGAAAGGGCACTTATAAAAATTATGATTCCCATAGTCTTTATAACCTTAAACAAGGCTGTAAAGTCCACCTCTCCCTTACCTATTATGGTATCAACACCTTTACCTATAAGCACAGGAAGATAAAGTGCCAAAACAGAGTTTATAGCAGCCATAATAAGAGATATAAGAAGAAGTATTTTATACCTTCCTATATACTTAAGTATCTTTTTATATAGAGGCCAGTTAGAGTTTTTTGTCTTACTCATTATCCCTACCTCCGTTTTGTGAATAGTATATTTCCTGATAAACAGAAGAGTTCTTTAATAATTCCTCATGTTTACCCATATCGTCTACTCTTCCATCTTCAAGAACTATAATTAAATCCGCCTTCATAATAGAAGATGTCCTAGAAGCGATTAGGAAGATAGTTGGACTATTATCCATCTCTTTTAGCCCCTGTCTTAGAGCTGCATCTGTAGCAAAGTCAAGTGCACTACAGCTATCGTCCAGAATTAATATCTCAGGACATGAAACAAGGCTTCTTGCAATAGCAAGTCTCTGTCTCTGTCCTCCTGAGAAGTTCTTTCCGCCTTCTGAAACAGGTGCATCAAGTCCTCCAGCCTCTTTTACAAATTCTGCTGCCTGAGCTATTTTTAGTGCCTTATATATATCCTCATCACTTGCATCATTAGCTCCCCATTTCATATTACTTCTAATGGTTCCAGCAAATAAAACGCTGGTTTGAGGAACTATACCTATACGCTTTCTAAGCCCCTTATATGTATAATCTTTAACATCTACTCCATCAACATAGACAGCACCTTTGCTGGCATCATAGAATCTAGGAATCATATTTACTAAAGATGTTTTTCCCGAACCAGTACCACCAATTATTCCTATAAGCTGACCAGCTTTAGCTGTAAAAGAGATATTCTCTATAGCTTCATCCTGAGTCTTGTCATATCTAAGAGAAACATTCTCGAATACAACCTGACCTTTCTTGCCTTCGTCTCCTTCCTCTTTATCCCCTTCCTTCATGGAAGACTTAATAAGAAGAACGCTTTCTATTCTGTCAGCACAGGCAAGAGCCTTAATATCAAGATATATAAAATTAGCAAACTTAATAAGTTCAACTAGTATCTGAGACATATAGTTCACTAAAGCAACTACCTGTCCAACTGTAAGTATACCTGTATCAACTTTAACAGCTCCCCTGTATATAAGAGATGCAGTGGCAAGATTAACCATTGCAAATGTAAGAGGATTAAGAAGTGCTGATATTCTTCCAACAAGAAGCTGTATCTTTACATACTGGTCGTTCTCCCCAGCAAATGTCTTTATCTCATTATCTTCAAGAGCAAATGCCCTTATTACCCTAACTCCATTGAGGTTATCTCTGGTAAGGCCAAGAACCTTATCAAGCCCCTTTTGAACCTTTCTGTAGAGAGGAATAGTAATAAGCATAATTCCAAATACAACTATAGAAAGCAGCACTATTGTAATCACAAAAATCAAAGCTGCTTTTACATTAATCGTAAATGCCATAATAGTTGCACCAAGTACAACAAAAGGAGACCTTAGAAAAAGTCTAAGGGTCATGTTAACTCCATTTTGGAGCTGGTTTATATCACTGGTCATACGTGTAATTAGGCCAGCGGTACCTAAGTTATCAATTTCAGTGTAGGAAAGTGTCTGAATATGTGAGAATAGTGCACTACGTACCTTTGTACTAAAAGCTGTTGCAGCTTTAGCAGAATAGTACTGTGCTGTAATAGATATAACAAAACCAACCAGTCCAAACCCTATCATAAGTAAGGCCATCTTAATAATATAAGGATTATCGCCATGGCCTATACCTTTATCGATAAGATCTGCAACTATAAGCGGAATAATAAGTTCAAAGCTGGCTTCTAAAAGTTTAAATAAAGGACCTAATATACATTCTTTTATATAGCCTTTAAAATATTTTAATAAACTTTTCATCTATACTACAGCTTCCCTAACTCTTTATTCCAACAAGGTAAGAATTATAATTTATACATTATGCTCTTTCCAAGAGCATCTGCCTCTTCTTTACTCTTTAATATTTCTACTAATCTAAGAGCAAATGCTATAGCAGTTCCAACTCCTCTTGAAGTTGTAATATTACCATCTGTAACTACTTCATCTCGAAGAACCTTAGCTCCTATAAGACCTTCTTCACAAGACTCATAGCTGCATGCCTGCTTTCCTTCAAGAAGTCCAAGCATACCAAATACTGTTGGTGCAGCACATATTGCTGCAATATTCTTTCCGGCAGCATTGAACTTAATAATATCCTCATGAAGTGGTTTAAATGCTTTAAGATTCTGTGTTCCAGGTCCACCTGGAAGAACAAGCATATCATAAGAATCTATATCTGCATCCTTATATAACATATCTGTCTGGAAGCTAATTCCATGAGAACCTTCTATAGTTTTTGTATCCTTAATTGATATCATATCAATTTGGATTTTTGCCCTTCTAACTAAATCAACTACTGTAAGGCCTTCGATTTCTTCTACTCCGTCAGTAAATACTATTGCTACTTTACTCATACTAATTGCCCTGCCTTTCCTTCGTTCTACTTTTCAAGTATTGCCTTTAATTCATCTATTTCAAACTTGTAATATGTATTGCAAAAATCGCAGTGGACTTCTACTGGCTGTCCATCATCTATCATGCTTCTAATTTCCTCTTTTTTAATAAGACTAAGAGCATCTCTTACCTTTTCTTTCGAGCATCCGCATTCAAACTTTGGAACTATCTCATCTGTAATTTCTACATCAAAACCTTCTAGTAACTTTCCAAGAATTGCTTCTAAGTTTCCTTCTTCTTCAAATAAGGCTGTTACACTGGTAACCTTAGAAATGTTACTTTCAAGCTTATCAATAACTTCATCTGTTGCTGATGGCATAAGCTGTAATATAAAGCCACCTGCTCTTTTAACAGACAAGTCTGTATCAACTAAAACACCAAGTCCTACAGAAGATGGTACCTGCTCAGATACGCTAAAATAATATGTAATATCTTCTGCTATCTCACCACTAATAATATCTGTTGTTCCTACGTAAGGCTCCTTAAGTCCCAGGTCTTTAATTACAGTTATACTCCCTTTTCCAACAGCAGCTGAAACGTCAAGTTTTCCTGAAGGCTTAAGAGGAATATCCACATGCGGATTGCTTGCATAACCTTTTACTATTGCCTGACTGTTAGCGGTAACAACAATATTACCTATAGGGCCATTACCATCTATCTTAAGAGTAAGCTTTTCATCTTCATTCTTTTGCATAACTCCCATCATAGCTGCTGCAGTAAGACTTCTGCCAAGGGCAGCTGTTACAACAGGATATGTATCATGATGCTCATATGCAGTTTGAACAAGCTCTCTGGTATCACAGACAAATGCTCTTATCATAGCACCTGCTGCCGTAGCTCTTATTATTCTATCACTCATTAATATATAACTTTCCTTCCATGAATTTCTCTTTAGCAATAACTGTGATTCTTTCTGAATCCATGGTTACTTCTTTCTTGGTATCTGTGTCAAATGCTCTGACAAATTCCATCCCAGCCTGGTCAAGCATACGCTTCATATCATCAAGGTCATACCCCTTTTGAAGGTGCTCTTCCTGAAACTTCTCATAGAGATTGTCATCTTCTTCATCTTCTGCTTCTACCTTGCTAAAGATAGTTATGACATAGTCATTAATCTTAGTTTCATTGTCATAATAATTATCCCAAATGAAACTACACTCTTCTCTATTCTCAGCTATAACAGTATCACCTATTACATCTCTGTATTTGTGAGTTGTATTAAAGTCAAAGATAAAAAGTCCTTCTTTATCCAGATAGTTATTAACCAGTTTAAATGTGGAAACTATATCCTCATCTTCAAGAAGATAATTGATACAATCACATACTGATATAACCGCTCTTACTGTTCCATATAGTTCAAACTGACGCATATCCTGACAAAGGTAAAGAATATTACTTCCCTCCAGGCTGCCATCTTCATCCATCTCATACTCTCTTGCTACGCATAGCATATCTTCTGAGTTATCTACTCCAATCATATCGTAACCTGAGTCAGATAAAAGTCTTGTAAGAGTACCTGTACCGCAGCCTAAATCAAGGACTAAGCCATCATCTATTCCATTGTCCTTTAATATCTCAACTATGTAATCCTTCCACTCTTCATAAGGAGTTTCATCCATAAAGGTGTCATATACATAGGCGAATCCACTATAACTATCCATTCTTCTTCCTAATGCTTACGCGGCTTCCTTAACCTCTTTTTTATCTTCTTCAGAACCTCCAAGGAAGAAGGCTACGACGCAGCCGATTACAAGAGCAACAAGACCTGTTAACCCACTTACGAAGTTAATCTTATGGAATTTCTCAATATTAACTATAACGATAGCAAATGGCGATCCTGCTATAAGTCCTAAGATACACCAAAATGTTAATGCCTCTGCCTTGCTAATAAGAAGTTCTATAATCTTGGCAATTCCAAGAATACCAACTATAACTCCTATACCAAATGGAATCAGAAGTTTTACACAGTTTATAACTGCATCCCAGTTACCAGCTAGGGCCGATTTTATAAAACCACTTACAAGTCCAATGATAAGTGTATAGATTCCCATAAGCATCATCATCATAGAACCTGATACGCCTGGGATAACCATAGTTGCAGAAGCTATTACACCTGCACCAAACATAAGAGCCAGATGCGCCCCGTTAATTTCAAATGCCTGTACTTCTTCTGAAAGCTGGAAGTTGTCAGCTTCTTTCTCAATCTTCTTCTCTTCTTCTCTCTGCGCTTCGATTTTAGACTTTTCAATCTCAGTATCATGCTGGATAAATGCAAGTCCAACAACTAAACCAAAGAAAATAACAAAGCCAAGAATGTGCCATATTTTAACCTTTGTACTCTTTACTCTTGCATATATCATTGGAACGCCGCCAACTATAAGACCTATAAACAGAAGATTTGTCTGAATTGGAACTACTCCAAACATCCACTCAATAACAACTGATAAGCCAACAATACCTACTGCCATACCAATTATTATTGGAAGAAGTGTCATAAAGCATCGCTTAAAGTCTTTAAAAAGATGGGTAATTGAATTAATTAATTTATCATATATACCCATTGATACAGCCATAGTACCGCCGCTTACTCCTGGAATTACATTGGCTAATCCCATAACTGTGCCTTTTAATATATCTAATATAAATTTCATGTTCTCCTCCGATTGTTATTTAATATAATCTTTTAATAAGTCTATAAGTTTATGAGCCTGTTCATCTGTTCCAACAGATATTCTAAGATAGTTATCAATTCTAGGAATATTAAAATATCTTACCAATACCTTGTTACTTCTAAGATATTCCAATATATCTTTAGCCTTGTACTTTGGATGTGTGGCAAATACAAAGTTGCTCATTGAATCTCTGAATTCAAAACCTAGCTTCTTAAGTTCTTCTTTCATCCATTCTCTTGTCTTAATAACTTTAGCTACTGTCATCTCGAAATATTCTTTATCTCTAATAGCTGCTGCCCCTGCAACAAGTGCTGGAGTATTCATAGTATATGAGTTGAATGAAAACTTAACGTCGCTAAGATACTTAATTAATTTTTTAGAGCCAAATGCCATACCAATTCTTATACCTGCAAGTGCTCTTGACTTAGAATATGTCTGAACAACAAGAAGGTTCTCGTACTTATCAATGAGAGGAAGGGCGCTTTCGCCGCCAAAATCAATGTAGGCCTCATCAACAATAACTACCCTGTTTGGATTATGAACAAGTATATCCTCAATCATATCAAGGCCTACTAACACACCTGTTGGAGCATTTGGATTAGGAAATATTACTCCTCCGTTTTCCTGATAGTAGTCTTCTTTTACAATATTAAAATCTTTATCAAGTGGAATCTGCTTGTATGGAACCCCGTGAAGATTAGCCCATACATCATAGAATGAATATGTAATATCCGGGAATAGAACTGGCTTACCTGAATTGAAAAAGGTCATAAATGCCATAGATAATACATCGTCAGAACCTACGCCAACAAATACCTGATCAGCTGGTAATCCATAAACTTCAGCTATGGCATCTACTAATAAGTTGCATGCTGGCTGTGGATATAGTCTAAGTTTATCTAAATCTAGATTTTTAAGTGCTTTCTCCACTTCCGGTGAAGGTGGATAAGGACATTCGTTAGTATTAATCTTTACTACACTTGGATCATTAGTCTGCTCTCCTGGTGTATATGGCTCTACCTTTCTAAAGTTATCTTCAAACACTTTTTCTTTTCTCCTGTCTCTTAATATTTAGCTCTCGTAATTTATTTCTTACTATACCTTTTGGACGTGCAGCCGCCACTTCCTCAGGTATATCATAGTTTATGCCCTGGCTCTTTTCTTTAGAGGCTGTAGCAGCAAATTGCTCATCATACTCTGTTTCATAATCAAAGATATATGTTTCGTATGGATTTATAATTAAGGTATCATGATAAGTCTTAAGTCTCTTAAACTTTCTTCCATAGGACATATGAACATGACCATGTAGGAAGTACTTTGGCTTGTACTTTTCAAGAAGGTCCCTATAAACCTCAAATCCCTGATGACACCTGTCTTCATCATCTCCAAGATATCTTGCAGGAGCATGGGTAACTAATATGTCAAAGCCGCCGTGCTTTCTAATTTTAAGCATCATACGTCTAACCTTGGCACGCATTTCCTTTTGCTCATACTGGTTTATGCCAATCTTATATCTAAGACAGCCTCCAAAACCAAGTATTCTCACCCCGTTATGTACATAAATATCATCTTCTATAGAGATGCATCCATCAGGTGGGATGTCCTCATATTTATCATCATGATTTCCCCTTACATAAAGCACTGGTGCATGGGTAAATGTACATAAGAATGATAAATAGTTAGGATCAAGATCTCCGCATGATACGATAAGATCAATCCCATCTAGTTTCCCCGGCGTGTAAAAATCCCATAAGTTCTTCGATTCCTTGTCCGCAATGGCAAGTATTCTCATTTTCCCTACCTCTAATCTGTAACCCCAGGCTCAGCCTGAATACTTTGAGAACTGCTATCACTGTTCTCGTTCTTTACGCCCTGTAATGTAACAAGCTCAACAGCTTCGTCTTTAAGCTGCGATACATCTGGTATGTGACCTTCTATGTTGTCAACAAGCCAGTCCTGTAAAACAATATCGCTAATATGTATAGTCTGTCCATCTTCGCACTTTATAGAGCCATCCTGAGCATAGATAGGTCCTGTGAACGGATTAATATCCATAGCCTTGATTCCATCTCTAAGATTTCTAAGAAGTCTTATAGCTCCCTGTGGAAGATTTCTTGAATATATAACATCTATAACACCAGCTGACATGCCCCAGAAATAGTTGAGTATCTGCTTTCCTGCCACGCTGTCATCGTTCTTATATCCTCCGCGCATAATGGAACGGATAATCTCTTCGTATAACTTCCCCCAGTGTCTAACTGGCATGGCAAGGTTGATTATCTCCCCGTCGTCGCCCTTCATATAGAGGCCGTAACCCTTAGTCTTATCCTCGTTTAAACTCATAGGTGGAACTGAGAATATTCTTACTTTGTGGTCTCTGAAATCCTGCATAAAGTCCTTGTCTTTTTCCATCTTCCATCCAAGAAGGACCTTTGCTCTTGGATTAGTCATCTGAACACCTAAGGCAAATGCATTGATTTCAGCAGTTGTTCCTCTGATAGGATAATCTGCAGCATAGCCTATATATTCTTCATTACAAAGGGAGCCCGCTATGGCGCCTGTTATAAATCTTCCTTCATATGTTCTAAGATAATATGATCTAACCGTCTGATGGTTAAGAAGCATAGAACAGTTAAGTATCTTAACTTCAGGATGATTCATAGCTGCTCTGACAGCAGGAGAAGCAAGCTTAGGTGTTGTAGCAAATATAACCTTATTACCTGCTGCAATAGCTGCTTCGAAAACATCATCAGCTGTATCATCATCAACTCTTTCGATACAGCTGGTTTCTATCTTGTCGCCAAATACATCTTCAATATATTTTCTTCCAAGTTCATGAGAATATGTCCATGCTGAACCCTGTACACTTCTGTCATGGATAAATGCTATCTTTAAAACAGGAGTTCCAAGAGGAATCATACTCATCATAGACTGCTTCTTAGATTCTTCTGTAGGATTAAGGAATATCTTTGCCTGGTTACCAGAATCCAGAAGTACAAACTCATTCCAAAGTTTTTGAATATCCTTCTTTAGTTCTGCCTGAGACTTTTCTTTAGAAGCCTCAAAGCCAAAGATTTCGAGATACTCTGCAAATGCATCGCCTGCTCCTATAGAAAGCTTCTTCTCTGCCTTGGCATAAAACTCCATTTCAAAGAAGGTGTATACAGAATGGAAGTCTTCTATATCCTCCTGACTCCACTCTTCTTCAAGTGTATGACCTGTAACAAGAGCAAGTTTTGGAAATGTGCCAAGTCTCGTAACATCTACATAGTTAATCTTTGTATTCTTATAAAAGTTTAAGAACTCATAGTAAATTTTATTGGTAACACCATCATTCTTCTTAGGAATCATACGTGTTACATTGCCTTCTATAACAACTGAGCCAAGCATCTTAGATACGCTGACTCTCTTATTTCCCTCTATAACATAGAACTTATTATTAAACTCGTATGCTTTGATTGGGTCTCTAAGTCCCTCTTCTATCATACTGTCATAAAGTTCACTCCACTTGCAGGCAAACTCAGAATCCTGCTCGAGTATAGGCATAAAGTTTCTTGCAAATGCTGTAGTTCTACCAGCCGCATAAGTTCCCACTACCAACTTAAGTGGAATATGAACTAGTCCAAGTGATTCCTGTTTTTCTATCTCGACATGGGATAATAAATCGTCCAGAACTGGAAGATATGGGTATTCACCTTTTGCAATACAAGACTTGTATTCCTTTTCACCTAATTTATAGGCCTTGTTATAATCCAAAAGTGACATCTAGTTTCACCTCACAATGAAAACGCCTCATCATATGATGAGGCATCTACGATTAGATATTAATTAACATTCTTTCGAATCGACTCGATAACTCTTTCAGCTGTAAACGGCTTAACTATAAAATCTCTTGCACCTGCTTTAATTGCACTCACCACTTTCTTCTGTTGTGAAAGAGATGAACACATGATTATCATAGCATCGGGATCACTGGCTAGGATCTGATTAGTCGCTTCTATACCGTCCATGTTAGGCATAATAATGTCCATAAAAACTATGTCTGGCTTAAGCTCTTTATACTTGGAAACAGCTTCTAAGCCATCTTTAGCTTCGCCAACAACACTATATCCGCCTTCCTCTAAGATGGTTCGTAATGTTTTTCTTGTTAATTGTGCATCATCACAAACTAATACTTTCTTTGGCACTTATAACCCCTCCTGCATAACAACAAAATGCCAGTTACTAATATGGGAATATTATATCACTATAGCGGATTTTATTCAATTTATATTCAATTATAGAATCAATTACAGAAACAATTATAGAAGAAAAAAATAGGGGCATTTATCCCTGTTTGCCAGCAGTTATCCTTTATGATACAATATTACAAATTTGTTACAAATATTACAAAGAAGAAACCGATACAAAAAATATAAATTATTATATAAAAATTCAATATAGAAGAAGGGCAAAATCATGGCAAAGAAACACAAACGTAGGACAAAATACACTGTTCTACTTGTTCCAGATACACCTGACAAGCCAAACCGTGAGCTTCATGCTCTACCTAAACTTATTGTAGCTATGCTGGCAATATTTTTAGTAGTATGTATAGCCGGAATCGGCATCATCCTATATCAGCAGTCAGTTATTATCTCTAAAAACGGAACAATCAACTCAAAAGACAAAAAGATAGCATCACTTGACGGACAAATTGCTGCTCTTAATGACAACATTGATTCTTTAAAAGGCGACATTATCTCAGCTAACACAGCAAAACGTAAAGCTGAAAGATCTCAGGAAAGTGCAGAAAAGAAGTATACAGACCTAGAAGAAAATGTATATAACCTTACTATTCCAACTGGATGTCCTGTAACAGGTACTTCATCTGTTAATGACAATACACCTCTTTCAAGTGACAAGATGGTGGCATTTGAAACATATAAGGATGCCAATGTTATTGCAGCCGGAAACGGAAAGATTGAAGCTGTTAACCCAGAACCTGATAGAGGCGGCGGTTCTTATCAGTATGAAATAATCATTAACCATGGCAATGATTATAAGACAATCTACTTAAGTAACGAGATACCTCAGGTAACAGTAGGCCAGGAAGTAACTAAGGGAGACGCTCTCTTTACTATTACTAAAGATACTGAAACCATCGGTTATCAGATTATGGAAAAAGACAACTACATAGACCCTTGGTCAATGATTGAAATCTACGGTTAATTTAAAGCTTAAATGAAAGGATACCAATGATTATGAAGAAGAATAGTTTACAGAGTCCAATTACTTGTATGATAGGTAGCAGCGCTGTTCTTGAAGGAACATTCAGAGCTAAGGAAGCTACCAGAATAGAAGGTACTATTAACGGCGATATTATTATTGAAGGTGTATTAACACTTGGAGATAAGGCTGTTGTTAACGGTAACATTATCTCAACTGGTCTTGTTACTGCCGGCAAGGTTGTTGGTAATATTAAGGTTGCAAACAACATCGAAATACTTGGAAGTGCCTCTATAAAAGGTGACATCGAATGTGCAACTATGGTTATGGATGAGAATGCATATTTCGAAGGAACTTGTAAGATGAACAGATCTGAAAATAAAGATAAGGAAAAGAAAAAGGCCTAGTGGTTTTACCACTAACGGCCGTATTCCCTTTTCTTTATCATGTCTGAGAAGATTCTCACTATTTCTTTATCTAACTTACCTTCATTAGCCATACTATCAAGAATCTCTAGCGCTCTTGGAAGTGGTATGGTTCCCTTATAAGGTCTGTCGTTACTTGTAAGGGAGTCGAATATATCCGCAATGGAAAGTATTCTGGTAAGTATATCTAAGCTATCAGCTGTAAGATGATTAGGATAACCTGAACCATCAAGATATTCATGGTGGTTAGAAGCTATCTTCTGAACCCTGTTATATTTCTCATTAAACTTAATTTCATTAAGCATCTTGTCTGTATATACAACGTGGTCCTGAACTATAAGTCTTTCTTCAGCTGTAAGAGTACCCTTAGTAATATTTAGAGCCTTACGCTCATCTTCATCAAGATAGTTAATTACTGTACCATCCTGACATGTATATGTTCGTTTTGCCATCTCATTGATTCTGTATAACTCACTGTCTGTAAGATGGTCTCTAATATTCATACCTGGAAGTTCTGCAAGGAAGTTACTAAGTCTAAGATCTTCCATAGCCCATTCAGCTGAATCAAGTCTTCCCTCAAGCATATCAATCTTAAGCATAAGAACTATCTTTTCAAGCTTGTTCTTAAGAGCATCATATTGATTACCAAGACGGGTAGCCTTATTAAGAATCTCTCTTGGAGTAATCATCTTACCAAGGTCATGAAGCATGGCAGCCATGTATAACTGCTCTCTGTCATTCTCAGTAATAAACTGGCTAAACTCACCTCTGGTATGAAGAGCATTGATATAATCAGCCACGTCCATACAGTACTGGGCAACTGATCTTGTGTGGTTGGCATTGTAAGGTGTTCTGGCATCGATGGCGGTAACCATACATGACACAAATGACTTTAAGAGTTCCTCCAATTCCAGAATAAGAAGCATATTAGAAAGTGTAATAGCCATCTGTGATGTAAGAGAACTTACAAGTTTCTCATACTCTTCTGGGAAAGGAACTATATTGCCAAACTCATCGGTGCAGTTATTAAGCTGCATAACACCGATAACCTTCTTACCAGGTTCAAATATAGGCACAATCATAATCGACTTCGTTTTGTAATTGTGAACGGAATCAAATTCTCTTAGTTTAAGAGTTTCGAATTGCTTTTCCTGGTATATATCATCGATACGGACGATTTTCTTGTAGGCTGCTGTATAAGAAATAAAGTTATTGGCCTTCATGTCAATAAGCTCATCATTCTGCAGTTCTGCCTGTCCAAGATGTATACCGAGGGTTTTATTAATAGATATGATGCTACGGAGCTGACCTTTGTCAACTATGAAAAGTTCACCACCATCTGCGCCTGTGAACTTCATACAACTGTCCATTACGAGATCGAACAGTCTAAAATAATATCTTTCTGTAGCTAGTTTATAGCCTATATCAAGAATATTCTCGATATCATTAGTTATCTTCATAGTAAAAAGTCACCCCACAGTCTCTAATTATAACATAAAGAAATATGCGGGGCAAACTTCAGACTTATTCATTGGTGACATTATTTTCCTAGTTCGCTAATGCTTTTAAGAAATTCTACATCCTCATCTGTAATCTTCATATTAGATTCCAACTTCTTTCCGTCAGGAAGAGTAATTGAAATATCTATTACAGATCCAGTGTTAACACCTGTCATCATAACTGTCTTTACAAAAAGTGCGAACTTAGGATGTCTTTCCTCAAATCCTTTCCAGTCCTTACTGAATTTTAATATACTTGCTGGATTAAACATTACCGGCCTCCTTGTGATTATATATATACATAATAATAATTGTTCCTAGAACAAAGGTTAAAAAACATACTACTGGGCTTTCAGCTACGTCCATAAGCTTACCTGGTAGAAATGACAAGGTATACATAGCCACGTTGGCCCCCATATGGAATAGTATGGAAGCTAATAAGCTCTGACAACTTTCATAGAGAACTATCATTATCATTCCCATAATAAAAGCATATATTCCCTGTAGTAAATTACCATGATAAAAGCCAAAGAATAGGGATGTAAGAATAGGCGCTAAGATTCTACCAATCATTATTTTTATTCTTCCATACATAAGCCATCTAAATATTATTTCTTCCATAACAGGTGAAGTTATTCCAAATAGAACAAGCCCCAGCCCAAAAGAAGCATTACGGGTATAAGCAGATGGCCTTAGTAATCCTTCCGCTTTTAAAATGATACAAATATATGCAATAAGAAGGTTGAATGCTACAGCAGCAAACGCTCCAGCAAAGAAAGTAAGCGGTAGTTTTTTAGATAATTTAAGAGGTAAATAATCTTTTTTATAGCTACTTACAAGTAAAATAACAGCTACAGCTGAGTTTGAAATAATAAGTATCCATGTTGGAATAACTATATGTTCAACATCTATAGCCTTGTATCCTACCTCATTGCCATAATGAATGAAAGCAAAGATTACACAGTATGAAACAACATAATATATTACCAGGGGCATAATTGCATGTAGTGCCCTAAAAAATGAAAACCGTCTCATTCATCTTCCTCCAGATGTGGTCTTAGGTATTATATCACGTAGCGACGAGGAAAGAACACACCGGTGTGTTCTTGACGACCGCAGGTGATAACAGATGCGTAGCATCTGTTATATCACTAAGGCAGGAGCCAAGCGAGCATATATGCTCATTTGGCGACGCCGGGTGATAACAATCGCTTGCGATTGTTATATCACAGGTATCTCTGTACCAAGGGCAAATGAATAAATAATCTTTTCCTTAACCTTCTTACCAGTTATTCTTTCCAGTGCTTCAGCGTATATATCAAGCTGCACCTTATATCTGCTAATAAGCTCTCCGCCATCTGCCACTGAGTCTGTCTTATAATCCATAAGCACCAGGTAATCTTCTTCCTCAAAATAAGCATCGATAATACCCTGCACAAGCATAATTTCATCTTCTGGAAATTCTGCCTTTACACGGTTAGCACTGACCCCCAGGAAGAATGGTGCCTCCTTATATAGGCATCCTGTTTTAGCAGATTTAACCATACGCTTTGCAAGATTAGTCTTATAGAAATTAAGAATTTTATCAGTATTTATTAACTGGTTAAACTCTTTAGAAAGCTTACCTTCTGCCTCATTTTTACTTCTTGTATCTTCTATAATCCTTCTAATGCTATCAGGACTAGCAAGGTCATCCATCTTTTCAAATGACGTAAGTTCCATAAGTCTATGGTAGGCACTACCTCTAAGGGCACCTCTGTTTTCCACCTTACCAGCAGTATCTTCTTCTGTAATATCATCAAAAGAAACTACATATGGCTTCTTCTCCTGATTATCAAAAAGTTTTTCCTCATGCTGATCCTCATAGGCTTCATGCTTAATATCTGATACTGAAGTCTTTAAATATAGTCCAGCTAATTTTTCATAAGGGTACTTATTCTCAAACCTAGACCTTAGAAGTTTAAGTAATTCTTCATCGCAAGGAAGCTGCCCTGATAATAATAGTTCTTTTTTAGTTATACCTTCTACATTCTCTTCAATAGATGATTTAACAATATCTGAAGCAGTATATATCTTGGTAAATGCAGGAATCATATCCTTGGAAGCCAAAACCGGAAGAATCATATCTGTGTATTTCACTGAATTTAACACATCTAAAGAGTCAAATCCACTAATACCAGCTATCTTATCCATAGTCTGATCAGCATCTATCGTTGCAGTAAGAATAAGTTTCTCTCTAGCTCTTGTAAGGGCAACATATAAGATTCTCATCTCCTCTGCAACAGTATCCCTCTTGTTCTTAACGGCTACAGCAGATTTAATAAGCGTGGTCCTCTTACACCTAAGTTCGGTATCTACCATACCTGCACCAATACCCAACTTGTCGTCCAGTATAAATTGCTTTCTTGCATCCATATAGTTAAGCCTTTTTCCAAGACAGGATACAAACACAATAGGGAATTCCAGACCTTTACTAGAATGATCTGTAATAATACGAACAAGATCAGAAGCCTCATCAGTTATAGATATCTCACCGTAGTCTACTTCCTTTGCCTTAAGTCCCTCTATATATCTTATGAATCTAAACAAACCATGGAAAGTTGTGTTTTCAAAGTCTGTAGCCCTTTCAAGAAGCATAAGGACATTGGCCCTTCTTTGATTACCACCGCTTAAAGCAGTAACATACTCAAGATAGCCTGTGTCAGTAATCATGTTACTAATAAGCTCTCTTACAGGCATATATGTTGCCATATCTCTATACTTATTAATTAGTTCATAGAATGAACTAAGCTTCTCTTTTAATTTAACGTCTTCGTCTGCATTATCCCCTGCTTTTTCCCAGCTTTTAATTAGTGCCGCTTCTTCCTTAGTAAAGCCACCAAAATATGAAACCATAGTTCCATATAAGGCTATATCATTAACAGGATTGTCTATAACATTTAAGAAATTAAGAATTTCTCTAACTTCAAGAGTATCAAAATATCCTGATTTTTGAGCTACATAGGCTGGGATACCTTTGGCTTCCAATGCCCTTCTAAAGGTCACATCGATACCACCTGATACAGTTCTTAAAAGTATAACTATATCCCTGTATTTTACAGTTCTAATACAGCCAGCATCCTTGTCATAGACTCTATATCCAGAGGACATAATATTCCTAATTCTCTCAGCAACCATATTAGCTTCGCCCTCAAATGGTTCCTGGAAAATAGGCTGGTCACTGTCTTCCTCCTGATAAAGCATAATATCAGGCTTATAATATGCCTTTTCTTTAGCTTCATCCTTAGCATCTGCTTCATCATAATAGCTTGCACCATAATGAAGCGCCGCCATATCATCATACTCTATCTGGCAGCTTGCCTTAGTCATAATAGTCTGAAAGATTGTATTAACAAAATCCAGAACTTCCTTACGGCTTCTGTAATTCTTATTTAAGTCAATCTTCCTATTGATTCCTTCATAGTCAAATCTGTCATATTTGCCCTGGAAGATTTCAGGTTTAGCCTGCCTGAACTTGTAGATACTTTGCTTTACATCGCCAACCATAAAATAGTTGTTATCTCTTGCTACACTTTTAAGAATCTCTTCCTGAACGTCATTGGAATCCTGATACTCATCTACCATAACAATATCAAAATATTGACTATATTCTATAGCAGCATCAGTTTTTGTACGACTTCCATCTTCATTTTCTTTAGTAAGAATTTGAAGGGCATAATGCTCCATATCAGAAAAATCTAACAGGTTCTTCTCTTTCTTAATAGCGCTATAGTCATCGATAAGTCTTGCTGCAAGCTGGCATAGCATAGCAACATCACTTTTAGCACCTCTTATATCATTAATTAAAACATCTGAACTTGCCTTATATTTATCTCGAACCTCACCAAATATTTTTTTTCGCTTTATCTCTATAGTTTTTAACAGCATCTATTAAATCACCATCTACTGTCTCACTAGCCTTAACCGATGGTATTCTTGAAAAACTCTCATTAAATTCATATCTTTCTTTATAAGTTCTCTTATTATAGAACCTTTCAACCAAAGCTATATCTTCGTTTATAGTTGCAAGATACTTATCAGGTCCCATTGGTTCCTGACATATAGCTGCAGCTTTCTTAAGATATGCAATAGCTCTACGAATATCTAAATCTATACTTTCAAAAAGAAGCTTCCACCAGTCTGTCTTTTCTGCCTCTTCAATACTGCTTATGTCATACTGCTTTGCAGCAACCTCTAGCCATCTCTTTGGAGAAGGATTAGTCATAACAAAGTCAAATAAATCCAGGATAGTTTTCTCAAATTGACCACTACTTTTCGTTGGAAAATATCCTGCTACAAGATGTGCGAAATCTTCTGACATTTCCCCGTAATATTCCTCAAGAAGATTCTCAACACAGTCTGAAAGCATAAGTTTCTTCTCGCCTTCATCCATAATTCTAAAATTAGGGTCAAGGTCAATATCTCCAAAATTGTTTCGAATAACAAAAAGGCAGAAGGAGTCAATAGTAGTAATCTGAGCAGTATTAATTAGAGTAGTCTGTCTCTGTAAATACTCATAGTCAGGATCATCTACCCCCATAGCCTCTAGCTTCTTTGAGAGATTTTTTCCTATTCTCTCCCTCATCTCGGCAGCTGCCGCCTTGGTAAATGTAACTATAAGCATCTTATCTATGCTTACCCTGTTTTCTTTATCCAAAATAAGAGACAAGATTCTCTCAGAAAGAACCGCAGTCTTACCAGAGCCTGCCGCAGCAGACACTAATAAGTTAGTATTTCTGGCATTAATAATTGCCTCTTGTTCTTTGTTGAATTTAATCTCTCCCAAGATTATTACTCCATCACTTTAATCTATTCTTCTATCTTTATTTTTTAGTTTCACCTAGTTTTAAAGCCATAAGGTCAAGGGCATTGGCACTATTAACAGTCTTATCATCACTGTATCTATATCCGCTAATACCAGTGTCAAACTCACATATATCCTTAAAACTACAATACTTACATGTATCTTTGTTACATGGACTTGGATCAATATTCCCCTTAAGTATGTCTCTTCCAAGTTCAGCTATCTTATGAGATGCATATTCCATAATGAGATTTAACTTCTCTTTTGAAATAACCTGAGCACCCTTAGTAAAGCTTCCATCTTTATTCTGACTGCAGTTTATTACATCAGACTTTCCTGTATAATCTTTATCTAAAAGATGGACAACCTTCATATCATCTTCTGACGCTCTAAGTAGACCTGAAACCATGAGTTTCTTCTTTATCTCAGCCTCTATAGCATCATTATCCAGCCCCTTTTTATCATCTATAATAGGGTCATCAACATGGTAATAGAACATAGCTGCAGGAATAGCGTCTTTTGCATCCCGATTTTCTTTAACGATCTTTGCAGCCTGTCCCAAATATACAGTAAGCTGTAAAGAATAGCCCTTGTATAAATCCTCAAGTTCAAGTTCCTTTTTAGAAGATTTATAATCTACTACCTTAACATAGACATCATCTTCACTATATGCACAGTCGATTCTATCGATTTTTCCTCCGATATACATCTTACTGTCCCCAGATAGTTCCATAGGACTGGAGAATGTTTGCTCGTATGCCACCGGTTTAAATGCAGACTTTGAAAGCTGATACTTAATAGACATAACAGTTCTATATAGAACCCTCTTTAATTCATCTACAATATATGCATTACGATTAGAATCGAATATAACACTTTCTTTATATGAAGCAGTATTAAGTCTTATAAGCTCATCAAGTATACTTTCTGCCTTCTCACCTTCTATATCGCACCAGGCTATACCTTCGGCATCAAGCTTCTGTCCAAAGTTCTCAAGAATCTCGTGGTAGAGATTACCAAGATCCATATTTTCAAAAGTATATTCTTCTTTTTCTGACAGCCTAAGCCCATAAGCAAGAAAATGTTTGTAGGCACAGGAAGCAAAATTCTCTAACCTGCTTATGCTGTTAGATAACACTGCCCCGTATAAAGCCTTAACTACAGAACTAGAAATAGTATCCTTCGAATGGATATAGAAAGCAGCATCCGAGAGGACCTTGCAGCTATCTCCATCTTCTTCCATAAGAAGCTTATATATTGCTGAAAGGGTAGACTCTTCCTTAGCATCCATCTTTGTAGCTGCGTATTTATTAAGAAGAATGGACAGCATATCCTTAGCATCCTTCTTTCCATAAAGGTCTTCTGCAGGATTTTCCTTCCTAATATCCTCTTCTTTTAGTCCTTCGAATATATTCTTAATATTACTAATTAGATATGAAGGTCTGATACTTGCCCCTACCTGATCAGTTTTAGAATAAGATATATATAACTTCTCACTTGGACTTGTAAGAAGGGAATAAAGATAGAATTTCTCTATATACATCTGCTGACTTGGAGAAGGAGCAAGTGTATATCCTGAGCCCGTTAAGAATTCTCTATCAATATCAGATATTATTCCGCCTCCGCCCTGTCCCTTAGGTATGACTCCATCATTAACACCAATAAAGAAAAGACACTTAACATCATTAAGTCTGGTTCTTTGTATATCACCTAGAGGGCACACGTCCACACCTGGCGGAAGTATACCTATCTTTATTTCTGATAAGCCGGCTTCAAAAATATCAAAGTATTGCTTAATAGATACTTCCTCACCAGCCATAAGGTGATATATCTGTTCAAAGAGCTTCATAATAGAATCATAAACCTGACCGTATTCAACAGCTCTTATATTGTCGCCATTTTCTTTGAAAAACTCTTTCTTATCTTCAAGTTTTTCATACATATGACAGGCTGTAACAAGTTCTATATATGCCTTAGTAATATCCTGAGCCTCATAAAGTTTTTTACCTGAATACTCAAGAATAGGCGACAGCATATTTACTATCTTATTTCTTATATCATTAATTTTTCTAAGTCTTTCTGCTGCCTCGTCATTGATGCAAAGTTTCCCGTCTTTATAACTTTTCATATACTGAGGATAACGGGTAAAATCTTCACTATATTTCTTCTTTCCTCTTATACCAAGAGCTCTAATATAGTTATCAAATGCATCTATTTCTTCAAATGTTAAGTCTGTAAAACCGCTTTTTATAAAATGAATAGCAGCATCATATGAAAAGTCAGTAATCATAATTAGCATGGCTGACTTAATAAATTCAGTAAATGGATTAAGGCCAAGATGTCTGTCCCCATCAATAAAGCAAGGTATACTATACGTATCAAATATACCCTGAGCTATAGTTCCATATCTTTCAAGGTCCCCAGTAACTATGGCAAAATCCCTATACTGATATCCCTGCTCAGCTACAAGGTGTTTTATAGTAATTGCCACACTTGTTAATTCTTCTCTAGGTGATATAGCCGAGAAAATCTTAATTGGACACTTTTCTTCCACAGAATATTTTTTATATGGATATCTGAATATATTCTTTTCTAGGTGGGCCATTACAGGACTATCCTTGTATCTACAATAGTCACCTTTAAAGAAAGTTTTAGCCTCCTCTATCCTTACGTCATTCTCCTTAGCCATCTTTGTTATTCTTTCGATAGACTTCATGGTAAGGCCAAAGAGTCCTGTTTCATCATAGTTTTTATCAACTATAGATTTCTCATCTACCGTAAATGACATCCATACATGGTCACTGATTCCCAGTATGGAAGCTATAACCTTCTCCTGAACAGGAGTAAAACCAGTAAATCCATCAAAAACAAAGAGCGCATCGTTTGCAGTTTCGCTTTTAACAATCTCTCTTGCAAGAAGTTCCATCTTCTCTTCTGTTGTAAGATATTTTTCCTGAATAAAATCTAGAAATGCCTTATATAGAATATTAATTTCAGATAGTTTTCTTGAAAGCAGCGGCTTATCCTTACAATATGTCACAAGCTTATCTACATCTTCTACTGCAAGGTCATACTGCATAAACTCAGATATAGCAGACTTAATCTCATGAATATAGCCATTCTTTCTAACATTATTTTTAAGAAGGGTTAGTTTATCTTCATTAGATATTGCAACTTTTCTTAGAATAAGGTTCTTACCCGTATCATCAAGAGTAATACGGTCCTTTGTACCTACTTCTTCGAATATCTTATAAGCTAATCTTGTAAACGAAAGAATATCAATATTCATAAGTCCCCTATTTTCAGACCTAAGAATAAGTTTCTTTTGAGTATGCAAAGTAAACTGATCTGGAGTTATTACATATACATATCTTCCAGGTTCAGACTTCATCACGCTTAATATGTCATCATATATTGCTGTACTTTTTCCAGAGCCAGATGGGCCCAAATAAAATCTAATAGACACTTTTTCTCACCCCAACATATTCATCTTATCAGTTCCGCACAAAAAAAGGAATTGCCTAATAAGACAATTCCTTTAAACATTCTTAACTCACTGCCAGATTAACAAGAACAAGCACCCTTATTCTTGAAAAAATCTTCTGCTCTTCTTCTGTTAATAAACTCAGAGATTTCAAAAGTTCTTGCAAAAGTGCATCCTACAAAGTCTTCAGCACGTCTTACGACTCTTGCCTTGCATGAATACATATTTCTCTTGCTAAAATTCTCTGCTTTGCGGTCAACAAAAAGGAAGGTCAGCTTTGAACAATTTATAGGCTTATTAACCTTAATTCCTACGCCGTTCTCACTGATATCGACTATGTTGCCTTCGAATTCCTCGATACCTGCATAGATAACACATCTCTCATCAACAGGTATTCTGGCATACTTACGCTTTTCTAAACTCATAGTAAAATCTCACATCCATATTTTATTTTCCCCGCCCCTGGGGAATATTTTACAATAACTAACGTAAAATAACTAACGTATATATACCCACAATTAATAACATCATTTTGTGCATGTTTAACAGAGGTACATGTGCTTCGACTATATACATTGTGAATATTTTATACACCCATATTATGCAACATGGTACATAACAATTAGTTAACAAATTCGACATTTTTATAAAAAAAATAAAAAAAACAGGACCTTACGGTCCTGCAAAATTATGCAATGCAATTTTTATTTTGCTGTAATTACATCATATAGTTCTTTCGAATAAGGATATTTATACATCTTGCTTAACTCACAAAGAGCTATACGAATACGACCAGGATCAACCTTGTGCATTGATAATCCCTTTTGTCTGCAATATTTCTTCATCTGGTTATTAAGAGTTGTTTCGATATAGTTAACTCTGCTCTTAATAACAGACTTATCTACGCTCATGAACTCGCTTATAGCATTGATATCTTCATCATTGTAATAGAATGCTAAAGCAGTACTTCTATGAATCTCAGGAAGCTTGCAAAGGAAATCAACAAGCACCTGTGTATATTCTATACTTTCAATCTCAAGTCCAGGTCCTAAAGCATCTTTATCAGGTATTGCTGTATATGTACCTTTCTTTTCTGCATCAAGCTGGTCCCTCTTATTCTTAAGAAGCCATCTGTCGCTTTGTTCTGTGGCAACCCCATTAATCCACTCAGCAACCCCGTTTGGATTCTCAAGAAGGAAAAAGTTCTTCTTCAAATATTTATATAATGCAGTTAATTCCTGGTTTACAAATGCATCATCACATACAACAAACTTAACTTGAAAAAACATATCAGATGTTGTAAGTTCCATGAATTTTAGAAATGCATCTGGTTTCTTTGAAATTACACCCTTAGTAGCCTGAATTAGTTCATACGATGTCTGCATAATATACCTCCCCTTTTACTTAAGTTTAGCAAAAGCTATATATTTTAACAATAGTTTTGAAGTCATGAATTTGCATTAAGTTTCAGAAGTTGCAAAAGATTTCACTGATGTCTTTTTCTTATAATCTGTTGGTGACAGTCCCATAACCTTTTTAAAAGTTTCTGCATAGTAGCTGGCCCCTGCAAAACCGCATTCTTTAGCAATCTCTCCTATAGGCAGCTTGTCATTTCTAAAGAGCAGGGCGCTTTTAGAAAGCCTGTATAAATTAAGATAGTCATTAGGAGATAGGTCCCAATATGAACGAAATAGTTCACAGCATTTACTTCTTCCTATACCACCAGCCTTGGCAATATCATTTAGCGGTAATTTATCTTTGTATCCAGCCTGAATAGCGGATACCATCTTAAACATAGCCATAAGGTCTTTATCTGTTTTCTCTTTGGCACTTGGTCTGCTTTCAAGGAAGTTAACCATTAATGAGGCGAGTTTACTTGTTTCAGAGATAATATCAAGTGGGTCATTACCCTTATAAAGATGCTCGAATACCTGCATTACCTTGTCGATAATAACCTTTTGCCTATTACTTCCACTACTAAATACCAAAAAAGGTGCGGCATGCTCTCCGCACAATTCTTCATAGTATTCTTTACTGTATTCGTTGGAAAAAATCAGATCAGGATGAATGGTAATCTGTCTGTACATCCAGCTTTCTTCCTGATTATTTAGTGCATAATGCATCTGACCAGAGTTAATGAATAACATCTGCCCTTCATAGATTTCATATGTCTTTCCGTTAACAGATATGCTTACCTTGCCTTTATTAACACATATAAATTCCATATCATCATGCCAGTGGTTAATTTCTGGAAATGACATCATGTCATTCTTAACCATAAGCGCATATCTAACTGGAAGATTCCCTGTGTTATAAAGTGGAATATCTGTGCCCATAGTTTTCATAGCGCATCCCCCTATATAGCCCTATGTATATAACTAGCGCAAATATATAGCTGAACCAGGGCCTATAGGCCCTGATTAGTATTAATTAAAACAATATGCAGCCCTTCCATCATCTAATGTGTCTACATACTTAAGTGTAAATGTATAAGACTTACCTGCTTCAAGGTTATCCTGAGCACCGCCATTAGAGTAGATAACGATGTTCTGACCAGCTGTAAGTCCGTGAGAATCCAGCGTATCAATAATTACAGCCGAATAAGAAATCTCACCTTCTTCATCAAAGTTGCTTTCTACGATGTTAAAGATAACTGTAACTGTCTCTCCTGAATAAGAAGATGAAGCTCCTGCATCTTTTGTCTGTTTATTTGAACTGTAGGTAGCACTAGCTTTATTATCTGAATTATCCTGCCCAGAATCTTCTCCTTCTGCCACAACAATGGCTGCTTCAGGTCCTTCTAAAGTCTCAGTAGAAGCTGTATCGAAATTAAGATCATCCGTATCTAAATAACTATCAGCTCCATTAGTCTCACCATAGAAATCTATTGCAGCCATTTCTTGGGTTGCTTCAGCCTTGGACGTCTCAGCATCATTATGCTTTCTTCTCTGTCTCTCACCGTCATCTGTTGCTTTCTTTGTGTTAATAACAACAGGAATAACGATTAAAAGTGCAAGACATGCAACGGCAAGCCCTGATAATCTTGCCCATCTATTCTTTCTTTCAATCTTACGTATACTTCCTTCTGGTGCCCTCTTAATAGACTTGAATTCTATAACCTGTCCTTCTGGCTTAGCTGTAGTAATATTAGGAGTTTTTTCAGGAAGATTCTTTTCGATACGGTCCCATAAATCTGGAACTTCTGCGGCCATCATGCTTTTGTAACTTTCTTCAAGCTTCTTACTCATAGCCATACCTCCTTAATTTCTCAATAGCTTGTCTATAAAGCCAGGTTACGGTCCCCATAGGTGTTCCAAGAGTAGCCGCAATTTCTTTAAAGGTCATATCACCCATTATCTTTAGGTTGATAACTTCCCGTTCTTTAGGTTTTAGACTTTCCAACGCCTCTTTAAGGCTTATGTCGCCTATCACCTGATCTTCTACCTTGCTGCCTCCAGTTGCTAAATCTGAGCCAGATGGAACTCCAGCCATGGAAGAGTCTGAATCAGTAAGAACAGTTTCTCCCTTCGGTCTATCATCTTCGTCATAATCGCCTTCGAAATCCTCAGTAAGTACCTCTCTTTTGTACTTTCTAAGATAATCGATAGACATATTTCTTGCCATGGTAGCCAGATATGCCTTATGCCCTGAACCTGGAACATATTTTTCTGACTTAGTCCATAATTTGATAAAGAAGTCACTTGTTATATCTTCAGCATTATCCTTGTTTCCAACAACAGATAAAACTATGGAGTAAATATATGACAAATACTGTTCATATATTTCTCTAAGTGCATCTTTATCGCCCTGGCAGATAAGTTCCATACACTCATCGAATCTTTGGTCTGTCACGTAATGTCCTTTCCCCAGCCTATTATATATACGACTGGACTTTTATACTTTTATGGCAATATTTTGAAAAATTTTCTAATTTCTTTTTCGCTTGTCTGAAGGCTTCCCTGAATCATATCATCATTTCCACCGCCTCTGCCAGATAAGTTCTTAGCAAGATTAGCAGCCAGTTCTTTCAATCCAGTTACACCTTCAATATCTATATGACAATTTTTCGATGCCCCAATTATATATCTATATCCATCCATGTCATTGCCTATAAATCCTGCAGCCAGTCCATCGTACCTTTCTGTACAGTTGTTTATAAGATTTCTTAGCTGAACATTATCAAGACTTTCTGTAAATATTAGAAGCGGACTAAAGTCTTCATCCTTCTTTTCATCAAGAATCTTCTTATATTTTTCAAAGAAAATGTCTGTCATCTCTTTTTTAAGACGTACATTCTCTTCTAGAAGCTTCTGACACTTATCTGAAAGTTCCTTGGTTTTATCATATGTTTCATATCTTTTAGCTGATACCAGTTCTCTTATGCCCTGATTATTATCAGCTATCTGTTCATAATCCTCGTAAGCACTTATACCTGCAAGTAAGGTCATTCTAGTGCCCCCTCTATGAGGAAATGCGTCTATAATCTTTATGCAGCCAAGTTGAGCTGAGGACGAAACCTGCGGTGCACAGCAGGCACACACATCAAATCCTTCTATAGTAACAAGTCTGATATTCTCGCATGTGTCTAACTTACTTCTGTAATCAGTATTTCTCGCTTCTTCCTCGGTAGGAAAACTGGCATATATAGGCACATTCATGGCTACGACTTCATTAGCCTCTGCCTCTATTTCCTTAATCTGCTCTTTTGTTAATGGTCCTGATACATCAAAAACCACTTCCTGGTCTGACATATGAAATCCTGAATTTTCATAGCCATACTTCTTATGAATCAAACCACAGATAAGGTGCTCTGCCCCATGCTGCTGCATCCTGTATAATCTTAATCTAAAGTCTATACTGCAGGCAACCTCTTTACCTACCTCTACTTCATTTGCCACATAGTGGATAATCTGGCCATCTACTATCTGGACATCTGTAACTTCCTGTCCGTCGATTTCTCCCTTATCTGGCTGCTGTCCGCCTCCTTCTGGGAAAAATGCTGTAAGGTCCAGTATAAGACCGTATCCTTTATCATATTTATTACATTCAAGAACTCTGGCAGAAAATTCAGAGATATATCCATCTCTTTCATATACCCTATCTGTCAGCATACAACCTGTTCTTTCACTTTTCATATAAAAATCCTAACTGGAGCGTCAATTTGACACACCTTTTTTATTATATCATAATAATGTCATCAAATATAACAATTGTCCGTATAATTATCTTATAAAGGAGCATAAGTAGTGGAAATAGAAAGAAAATTCCTCATCAAAAAACTTCCAGAAGACTTATCCAGCTATGCTTTTCATGATATTGAGCAAGGTTATCTTTCAAGAGAACCAGTTGTTAGGATAAGAAAGGAAGATGACAAATATTATCTTACATATAAGGGAAAGGGACTTATGGCTAGAGAGGAATATAACCTTCCACTTACTAAAGAAGCCTATGAACACCTAAGACCTAAGGCAGACGGAAAACTAATTAGTAAGCGCCGTTATCTTATTCCTATAGAAGGCACTAAGCTTACAATTGAGTTAGACGTGTTCCACGGAGACCTGGAGCCCCTTATTATGGCAGAGGTAGAATTCGAATCAATAGAGGAAGCCGATGCATTTACTATGCCAGATTGGTTTAGTCAGGACGTAACTAATGACAGACGCTATCACAATGTAAATATGGTTTATGGAGAATAAAAAAGAACTGCAGCTAACACTGCAGTTCTTATATTATTATCTTCCGTATATAGCAGCAAGTGCTGATATCTTATTTGCCAATGCTTGTGTATAAGCATATGGCTTCATACGCCAGCTCCAATTGCCTCCTAGCGTAGAAGGTATATTCATACGAGCTTCACTTCCTAGCTCAAGGTAATCCTGGAAAGGAATAATAGCTGTATCAGCAGTACTCATGAGAGCAAGTCTTATCATACCCCATCCTACATCTTTAGCAGACTTTACATTAAGGTAATCCCTAACAAACTTCTTCTGCTCCTTATTAAGAGTTGGATACCAGCCAAAAACAGTATCATTATCATGAGTTCCTGTATATACAACACAGTTCTTGTCAAAGTTGTGTGGTATGTATCCATTATCATCATTGCCATCAAAGGCAAATTCAAGAATCTTCATTCCAGGGTAGCCACACTTCTTTACAAGCTTAAGTACACTAGGTGTTAAGAAGCCAAGATCTTCAGCAATAATTGGTTTCTTGCCAAGGGTCTTACGAAGCGTATCAAAGAGATCATATCCTGGACCCTGCTCCCAGTGTCCGAACTCTGCAGTTGGGTCACCGTATGGAATATTGTAATACTCATCAAAGCCTCTAAAATGATCTATACGAACTATGTCATAGAGTTTGAAACAGTATTCAAGTCTCTTCATCCACCATGCAAAGTTAGTTTTTTTATGATAATCCCAGTCGTAAAGCGGATTACCCCAAAGCTGACCTGTAGGCGAGAAATAGTCCGGTGGACATCCTGCCACGCCTGTTGGCTTTCCTGACTTATCAAGTTTAAATAACTTAGGATTAGCCCATGTATCGGCTGAATCCATAGAAACATATATAGGAATATCTCCTATAATCTCTACCCCATTCTCATTGGCAAATGCTTTCAGTTTGAACCACTGAGTATAGAACATATACTGGGTAAACTTCCAGAAGCCTGCCTCCTGAGCTATCTTCTCGTCCTTAAGAAGGTCCTTTATTCTGGCTGGTTTTCTAAGTCTGTCATCATCCTTCCATTCAAGAAGACTCTTACCCTTATAGATTATATTCTTAACTGCCATATATAAGGCATAATCATCAAGCCAGAAGCTGTTTTCTTTAACAAATGCTTTATATTCTTTATCAGTCTCTATAGCAGACTTAATATATGCCTTCTTAAGTAGTTTAAATCTGCCTAGATATATCTTCTCATAATCTACATAATCCGGATTTGAACCAAAATCAACCTTATCGCACTCTTTTGCGGTAAGGTATCCTTTCTCGATTAATTCCTCTAAATCAATAAAATATGGATTTCCTGCGAAGGAAGAAAATGACTGATAAGGTGAATCTCCATACCCTGTTGGACCAAGGGGAAGCACCTGCCAGTATTCCTGTCCTGCATTTTTAAGAAATGTTACAAATTCATAAGCCTCTTTAGAAAAACAGCCAATTCCATATTTTGATGGAAGTGCTGAAATAGGAAGCAATATTCCGTTCTTTCTCATTATTAGTCTTCTCTCTGCGCTTTCATAGCTACCTTGTTCTTGTACATCTCTTCGTCAGCACGGTTAAATACGCTCTGAACATCCTTATCTGTACCTTCATCATAAGTAGCCATACCAGATGCAAATGATACCCCTTCTTCGTTATTAAGAGCACTTTCTCTGGCTAACTTAAGAAGTTCATCTCTTCTCTGGTAATCCTCTCCTGTAAGTACTGCAACAAACTCATCGCCACCAACTCTGTATACAGGGCTGTGGGTATATATAGTACTTACTATATGACATACACCCTTGATAAGAAGATCCCCAGCTTCATGACCAAGAGTATCATTAGTTTTCTTAAGACCATTGACATCACACATAACGATAGCAAATTCTACATGACCATCATTAAGCTGCTGCATGAGTTCCTGGCACTTTCCTTCAAATGCGCCTTTATTCTTAACACCTGTCATAAGGTCTTTAGTTGCATTCTTTTTAGCTTCATCAAAGTTAGCCTGAAATACCATATCAAGTCTTACTTCAACATCGACATTACGAACAGCTATGATTACCGGATATCCTGTCTTAATGTCTCTATCTCTTATTATCTTCATTTCATAATAAACAAGAAGACCATTCTCTTCGATTCTGTATCTTGCAGAGATAAAATCTTTTGTTTCAAGCGCTTTCTTTGCTTCTTCAATATTAAAAAGATTCTTAACATTAAGTTTATCTTCTACATATACAAAATCGTCTGCATACCTTGTAAATACGTTGGTAACATTATGATTAACTATCTTCTCATCAAATTCGGCCACTGCAATCTTATATACATCAACAACCTTCGCTGAATCAAAATCAGCATATATTACAGTTCTGTACTCTCTTGAGAGATTAGCAAGTGCTGAAATATGTCTCTGACTCTTGCTCTTCTCAACAACAAGCTCATCTTCCATCTTCTTGCCATATTCAATACTTCTAATCTTTAGTAAATAAATATTAACACCAAATGCAATACTTAGTGCTGTACAACATACGCAAAGTGCCATGTCGTAAAGTCTTATACAAGGATCTTTAAAGAACCAAATTGCAACCAGACATACAGCTCCTATCATAACGTCAAAGAAGACAATCATAACAGGAAGGGTAAACATAAGAGCTGTAAATCCTAAAAGCAGGAAGTATACTACAGTGGACGGAATGGTCGGGTGAGCTATCATAGATTCAGCTATAGAACTAATCAATATAGAACACATAGTTATGAAAGTAACTTTAAAGAAGTTTTTATCTTCTTTTTTGTATGCTCTCATAAATACAGCATTGAAAATGGACATCAGAAGTCCAAATCCTGTAAAGCATACAACCCATTTATCGTGATGGAAAATATAAGATGTAACCATCGCAAGCGCACTAAAAACACATAAATGAATAGAAATGTGTTTCCAGCTTACGTAGTTCATATGAATGATGACATGTTTAAGTTTGTTAAACTCTTCTTCTTTAATTCTCATTTTCCCTTTTTCTACTTATATATCCTAATATACATATTATAAACAATTTATGTAAATTTGAACAGAAAAATTATAAAAATACCGGTATATTTTGTTAACATAATATGTCAACAAATATATCGGCACTTTTGGAGAAAAGTATTAGTTTTACGTTATATACAAAGGTTTAGCCCTTTAATATATCTAAAAGTTTATGTTTGCCATTTACTGACTCATATATTCTAACTTCACAGTTATGCATCTTTGGTCGCCACTTTATGCCATTCTTCTTATCAAGGAGGTAACCATTAACTGCCCTAAGAATCCCGCCATGAGCAGCTATAAGAACTTTGTCATATTCTTTAGTTTCGACTTCCTTCATAAAACTGGAGGCACGCTCTACCATAGACGCTACAGTTTCAACTGTTTTTGGAGCCTTAAATAACTCAGGTAAGGCCCAGTAAAGAGTCATAGCAGGTCCCATACTTCCATATGGACATTTTTCATACTTTCCAAAGTCAGTTTCAATAAGTCTTTCGTCAACTATAACCTGCGAAGGATCTATATTTCCTACTATTGCGCCTGTATTAATAGCTCTGGAAAGTGGTGATGCATAGACTGCATCAAATTTAATATCACCAATTAATTCTCTGGTTTTACCAGCCTGGGCAAGTCCTGTCTCATTAAGAGGCATATCAGTTCTGCCCTGCATAAGTTTTGCTTTATTTAGATTTGTCTGTCCATGTCTTACTAGATAAATCTTCATATCTTCCTCCAAGGGGACGGGGGTTTTAGAAGGTAGCGAGACATGAACAGCCAAGAATCTACTAATTACATGTCAAGCTTAAGGTCGCCTTCCTTAATCCATCCAATCTTTCTAAATATTATACCAAATATCCAAGTAAGTATAGCCGGAAGTACGATACATATAAGGATAAGACCTATCCAGTTAAATGCTGTAATCTTTATTCCATCATTAATCCAACCTGTATACACGCCAAGTGGTCCAACAAGACCGCATGTACCCATACCAGAAGAGATAGCTGCACCATTCATCTTCATCTTAAATACGCAAGTTGCAAGAGGGCCTGTGATTGCTGATGTAAGAATAGGAGCAATCCAGATACGTGGGTTCTTAACTATGTTACCCATCTGAAGCATACTTGTTCCAAGTCCCTGTGAGATAAGTCCGCCAACTTTGTTTTCTCTATATGACATAACAGCAAAGCCGACCATCTGCGCACAGCATCCGGCAACAGCTGCACCACCTGCGAAGCCTGTAAGTGAGAGAGCCGCACATATAGCCGCACTTGATATTGGAAGTGTAAGCGCAATACCTACGATAACAGATACAAGTATACCCATTAAGAATGGCTGTAAATCTGTTGCCCACATAATTAACTTTCCAAACGAGCTTGCACCCTTACCAATAGAAGGTGCAATAGCCATAGCAAGTAATACACCTGAACCTATAGAGACAAGTGGTGTTACAAGAATATCAATCTTTGTTTCCTTAGAAACTAACTTACCAAGTTCTGTAGCTACGATAGCTATAATAAGAACTGCAAGAGGGCCACCTGCACCTCCAAGTGTGTTAGATGCACTACCTACAGCAAGCATTGAGAACAATACAAGATTTGGTGCTTTAAGTGCATAAGCAATAGCTACCGCCATAGCCGGTCCAGCTACACCCATAGCGTATACACCCATATCTACAAGTACCTTTACACCTATCTGCTCACCAAGTGTTTTTAAAATAGTACCAATAAGTAATGATGCAAATAAACCGCTAGCCATAGCTCCCATTGCATCAATAAGATATCTTTTCCATGATATCTCAATATTCTTTCTTTCAAGAAAAGCTTTTACTTTCCCTGGTTTCTTTTCATTTGTTTCGCTCATAACAATCTCCTTCAATTTTTGCAGAGCAAAAATCCGAGCCCCTCTGGCGAAGGGAGATTTTTCTCCTTTATGTAATAGTTAGCCTCTCGGCTATTATTAGCGATTTTAGATCTGCTTTTCTAAAGCATCTGGTTCAAATGCTGTAAGCTTGGCAAGAAATCCCTGAGCCTTAAGTTCCTTTTCAACAAGATCAAGTGTTTCACTGTCTCTTGCTACTATTGTGTGATAATGATATCCAGCAGTTGCTGTACTAAGCGGAAATGACTTTCCAGTTCTTATATCATCACAAAAGCTTTTTACATCTCTTCTGGATCTAATCCCAAGGTTTGCATGTATCTCTCCATATACTTTATGGAAGATAAATACATCTCTTACTTCTGCTCCAAGGTCTACGATAAGATTAAGTTCCTTCTCAGTATCCTCTACTGTGTGATAAACCTTAAATATTCTGTTGTACTCATCTTCATGATCAAGGACATATCCTCGTGGTGTTGATAATATGTTATTTCCCTGACTTTTTAACCTGGTAATATCCTGAACTATAATCTGCCTACTTACGCCAAGTTTCTTTGATAGTTCAGATCCCGATATAGCTCTGTCGGCTTTTGTTAAGATGCTAAGCATCTCCTCAAGTCTTTCTTCTAGTTTCATGTTGTCCCCTTTGCTATAAAACTATAATTAACATTGCTTTCGTTTCTTAACTAGTTTTGGATTTTAACACATCTTTTTACTCCTGTAAATACATCTGTAAACTTTTGCTGTAAAGTTTTTATTTTTTCTATCGCTTCGTGGGATTCCTTCCCACTAAGCGCCGCGCAGGGCACGCCCGGCTTGTGCCGGGATATTACCTTACGTGCCCTTGCGCATAAAAAAAGCTCCCGGCCTACGCCGAGAGCTTAATGAATCAGCTAATTAATTAGTAGATACTTGGCTTTACCTTGCTGTTAATTTCAGCAAAGAGGTCATCGATAAGTGCCTTAGCTTCCTTAAGAGCATCCTCTGTAGGAATAAGCTTCTTTACGCTCTTATCTCTTGTAGATATTTCAATCTGTCCATTAACAAGATTCTTAGGGCCTACTGTGATTCTTGCTGGGATACCAAGAAGGTCAGCATCAGCAAACATAGCGCCTGCACTAACTTTTCTGTCATCGTAGATAACTTCGATACCAGCATTCTGAAGGTCTGCATAAATCTTATCAGCTGCTGCCTTACATTCTGCATTGTCAGAACGCATACAGCAGAGGTGTACCTGCCATGGAGCAATAGAGATTGGCCAGATTGGACCGTAATCATCATGCTTAGCTTCGCAAACAGAAGCTGCAAGACGTCCAACACCGATACCATAGCAGCCCATGATAGGTGTCTTACTTGTTCCATCTTCATCTGTATAAGACATCTTCATAGTCTTTGTATATTTATCACCAAGCTGGAAGATATTACCAACTTCAATACCACGGCTTATCTTTATAGTCTTCTTGCCGCAGCATGGGCAGATATCGCCAGTCTTAATCTTAGCAACATCTACATATTCAACATCACCTATATCACGTTTAATGTTAAGTCCAACATAGTGATAATCTTCTTCATTAGCACCGCAGCAAAGGTTCTCGATACCCATAAGAGACTTATCATAGATAATCTGGCACTTTGCTTCCTGCTTGTATGGTCCGCAGAAGCCTGCTACAAGACCACTTTCAGGTGTAACAACTGCTGCATGAACCTTCTCACCAAGATAATTTGTAAGCTTTGTTTCATTAACTTCATAATCACCACGAAGGAATACAACTACATATTCGTCTGTCATATTCTTCTGGTACATAACTGCCTTACAAGACTCTTCTACCTTGCTGTTTAAGAATGTACATACCTCTTCAATTGTCTTACAGTGTGGTGTAAGAACCTTCTCAAGTTCTCTGGCCGGTGAGCATCCACTGTTATCAACTGTAGTATCGGCAGCTTCCATATTTGCACTGTATCCGCAGTCTTCACAAAGCACGATTGAATCTTCACCTGCATCAACAAGAAGCATATACTCATGAGATACGCTACCGCCTATCATACCTGAGTCAGACTTAACTGAGATAACTTCAGGAATACCTGCACGGGCAAATATTCTATCGTAAGCATTGGCCATAACAGCGTAGTACTTCTCAAGATCTTCCTGTGATGTATGGAAAGAGTATGCGTCCTTCATAGTGAACTCTCTAACACGGATAAGACCTGCTCTAGGTCTTGCTTCATCACGGAACTTTGTCTGTATCTGATATATAGCAAATGGATACTTTGCGTAAGTATTACCATATTCTCTTACAAGGTGTACTGCAGCTTCCTCGTGTGTCATACCAAGAACCATAGAAGCATCATTTCTATCCTTGAATCTAAGAAGCTCGTCTCCTACGCTCTGGAATCTTCCTGACTGTTCCCAAAGGTCGCCTGGAAGAACAACTGGGAAGAGAACTTCCTGGCAGTCTGCCGCATCCATTTCTTCTCTAATAATATTCTCAATCTTTGCTGTGATTCTCTTCATAGGTGGGTATAAAGAATAGATACCATTAGATACATTCTTAATATATCCGCCTCTAAGTGAAAATGCATGACTGTCGATAACACAGTCAGATGGACGTTCTTTGAATCTGTCTCCTACCAGGTTTGCTAACTTCATATTTATATTTCCTCTCAAATAAAATTATTCAAAAATTATGGCCATAAACCTCTATAATTTTACCATTATCTAATATGTAGTCAAGGGAGGTTTACTACCAAATACAGCAATAAAATAACCCCTTTTGCCAGAATATTTTTTCTAACAAAAGGGGTCCCTTTAATTTTATCTAACCGAATAATATTCTATTCCAAGTTCATCGAAGGTATCTGTTACCATGTTGTAGGTATCGAGGATGGCCTGCTTATCCTCTACATAGAACTTTGTGCTGTCTGAGTTGTACTTCTCGATATAAGCCTTAAGCGTCTCTGCATCTGCTGCCTCGTGTCCGTTGATAGTTACAGTTTTCTCTTCAACTAAGACATGGATTTCAGAAGGAATCTCTGCATCTTCTTCAAGAACAGGTTCGTCAGAAGGCATCTCTCTAGATGTTTCTTCTTCGGCTTTTCCATCACCTTTACCAAAGCCCATCTTATCACCAAGTCCAAAGCCGTTACCAAGGAATATATAAAGTAACAGTGCAATAAGAGCTAACAGCAATATTATAGCCGGTATACCGCTTCTTTTCTTCTTGCCTTTCTTTCCAGCCTTCTTTTCAGCTATTTCTCTTTCCTTATCATCTTTTTTACTGCTCATCATCCACCTCCACAATTTTGTAAAATACTTCTTTATACTTCTTCATTGCCCTCTCAAGCTCTGCCTGAATAGGTAAATATTCTTCTATTCTGTATATATTGCTACTATCCATGTTAAATACTATATAGATAGGCTTATTATTATTTTCCTTAGCTATATCATCGATAATCTTCTCTATCCTCTCGTGAGTATAGTTAACCTTATCTACACCCATAACAAATGTTGCATAAGTTTCGCTACTATTACCAACATAGAAGTTAAGTCTGTGACCAGATGATGAAGCAGTATTTGTAATAGTTACCAGAACAACTTCATCTTTATAAATCTGATTTGTTTCTTCCTGTATCTGATAGGAAGCAACCTGCTCTTCAAGTTCATCTATTCTAGCCTGCATACCACTTACTGTTTCAGCCGACTTATTCTCTGCTGCATCAACCTCTGCCCGCATATTAATCTGACTTTGAGCGCCTGAAAGCATAACAATAAAAAGGATGCAGAAAAGAACATCCAAAAGTGGAGTAAGATTTATTTCATCATTTGTATTTCTTCTTTTCCTTCTCAACTTTTATTCCTTATCAGCCTTTACAAGTTTAAGTAAAGCATCTTCTACTTCTTCATCTATAGAATCTGTTTTTGTCTGATTCTCAGTATTTGGAGCCTCTTCCTTCGTATCCGCTGGACTTTCATCCTTTACATGGCCAGCACTTTCCTTTGGAACCGCCTTCTTTTCAGAAGTCTTATTCTGACTTTCAAAGAACTTTACATCATCCTTTTCCTCTGAATAGTTTGCTGTAAATCTGGCAATACCATCATCTATATAGTTAATATAAAATGCATTCAGGAATATATCGAAGATTTTAAAGATAACTGCAAAGATAATACCTAGAACCGTTGATGAAAGTGCAAACTTTACACCTTCAAACATACCTGCAGAGTTTGACCAGTCCTTGTTATTCTGCATGGCTATAAAGAGACCTGCAACAGTTCCTAAGATTCCAAGCAGGGTAAATATCTGAATAAGAAGAGAATATAAAGAGAACACCTTGCCATCTTCCTGGTAGTTTGAACAGAACATATCAAACTCTCTCCAGTTCTTCTCTGATGTAGAAGTATAGACTGTTTTTACAACACCCTTTTCCTTATGTTCTCCAGATGTTATTTTAAGTTTTGTATAGTTATTAAGCTTCTTAATCTTTGTTCTATATGTAGCTAATTTATTCCATGAAATAATCAAAAGATAGGCTTCAAAAAAAGCCGCAAGAATAATAACGATATTAAGAGTCTTATCGAGTATCTTACATAATATTAAAACAGCTGTATTCATCTTATCCCCTCCATAAGCTATAATATCACAACTTTACCATCCCCTGTTAGAGGATTTCTATTTTTATACTCAAAAATCATATAGCTTGTTGTCTTAAGCCTGCTACCGGTTTTAAAATCATAATGAACTGGTTCAACCCATACGCTTCTTCCAAGCATTTTTGGATCAAGTCCCATATAATCATCTCCCAGTATCTTATGCTCTGCAGACTCTTTGTTTAATATATCCCTGATATTTTCCTTATATTCTTTAATATCTGTGGCAAATTCCGGTCTGGATTTCAAATATTCTCTTAGATATAAATCTACAGTTAAGCTTTCTCTATATAAATCTATAGAATCTGTATTACCAATAACTTCTGTTTCCAGAAATTCCAAAAGGACATCATACCTGTGAATTCTAGATGGAGATTTTTCAAAATATCCCTTTTCCTTATAAAATTTAGCCAGCTTTTCAAAAAAGGCAAACGGTGATGTATAAGCTCGCATAGCAAGAGGCAGTGTCACTGTAAATTGATTGCTGTTATAGTATGTTTCCACCATCTCTTCTATAGCCTTAAGTTTTCTAATCTCTTCATAAGAAATCCAGCGTGTATAAAGAACCTCATAAGGAGGCTCACTGGTAGCAACAATACCGTAATCACCTGCTTTCTCATGCATCTTAGAGCCTTTTAGAAGTTTTAAGAACCCAAGCTGAAGCTGTTCCGGGCCCATACTATATACATCATCAAAGCTTTTTGCAAATGAATGATAATCCTCAAAAGGGAGTCCTGCTATAAGATCCAGGTGTATATGTATATTGTGAGCATCTCTGATAATTCCCACTGACTTTCTAAGTCCTTCGATATTAGTTTCCCTGTTTATCTCTTTAAGAGTATCTACATTAGTTGTTTGTACTCCTATTTCCAACTGAACCGCCCCTGGCCTGAACTTGCTAAGAAGTCTTGCCTCATCCTCATCTATCAGGTTAGCTTCTATTTCAAAATGAAAATTTGTGACCCCATTATCATGATCAAGGATATACTGCCATATTGCCATAGCATGAGCCTTATTACAGTTAAATGTCCTGTCAACAAACTTTACCTGTTTAACCTTATTGTCAAGGAAATACTGAAGTTCTTTAACCACAACATCCATGCTTCTAAGTCTTACCGTTTTATCTATAGAAGAGAGGCAGTAGCTACACCTAAACGGGCATCCTCGACTGGTTTCATAATATATAATCTTATTTTCAAACTGGCTTAAATCACTATAAAGGAATGGAAGTGATGATAAATCAGTTAGTTCACGCTGTGAACCAATAATAATGTCCCCATTATCTTTTCTATATGTTATGCCAGCTATGTTACCAAGCTTGGAATCTGATACCATCTTGCTATCACAGCAGGCTTCATAATACAAAAGAGCCAGCTCAGAGAAGGTCTCTTCCCCTTCTCCAATCATGATTCCTTTTACCCCTGTCATAGTCAGTAAAGTATCTTCTGCATCATAAGAAACCTCTGGACCACCCAGCCATATATGAGTTTTAGGTAAAAGCTTAGTAAGCTCGCGTACTATATTTTTAATAAAGGTAATATTCCAGATATAGGAAGAAAAG